>Ga0310810_10008687_pt1 | contig 11716 bp, 10 predicted proteins | sample NCmetagenome_FD_207641 | JGI IMG/M metagenome (GOLD analysis project Ga0310810, IMG submission 207641) | Soil microbial communities from experimental microcosm in Duke University, North Carolina, United States - NC | ecosystem: Engineered > Artificial ecosystem > Soil microcosm > Unclassified ...
GGCCAGCTTGATGCCGGCGGCGACGGCGAGGGCGCGCGAAACCGGCAGCGCGGTGAAGTCGGCGATGGACATGCCGTTTACCTTTACGCCCAGGCTTTCCGGGCGCAGGCGCTTGCCGCGGCAGGCGGGGCAGGGCGTGGCTGACATGTAGTTGAGCAGCCATTCGCGGTAGCTGTCGGACGAGGCCTCCTCGAGCGAACTGTTCAGGTAGGCGAGCACGCCGCGGAAGCCGGTGCGCGGACCGCCATTGCGCTTGGCGGGCTCGCCGTAGAGGACCAGGGTCTGAACTTTGTCGGGAAGTTTCTCGAACGGCGTGTTCAGGTCGAAGCCATGGGCGGCGGCGGCAAGCTCCACTACGTGCCGCAGGTAGGAGGAGCCGGAGCCAGGGCCGAGTCCGCCATCGAGCAGGGGCTTGGACCAGTCCACGATGATTTTGGCGGGGTCGAAATCGTACTTGCTGCCCAGGCCGTGACACTCGGGGCAGGCGCCGTAGGTGCTGTTGAATGAAAACGAGCGCGGCTCCAGCACGGGCACGTTGATGCCGCAATCGGGGCAAGCCAGCTTGGCGGAGTACAGGCGCTCCTCGCCGCCCACTACCGCCACCTGTGCCAGGCCATCGGCCAGCTTCATGGCGGTGTTGATGGAATTCTCCAGGCGCTGTTCGATGCCGGGCTTGACCAGCAGGCGGTCAATTACCACTTCGATGGTGTGGTTCTTGCGCTTGTCAAGGCGGAGGTCGTCTTCCAGGCTGACCAGTTCGCCATCCACGCGGGCACGGGTGAAGCCCTGCTGGGCGAGCTTCTCTGTTTCTTTTTTGAATTCTCCTTTGCGGCCGCGCACGATGGGCGCCATGACCATGACGCGGTCTTCCGGGGTGAGTTGCATGACGCGCTGCACGATCTGGTCGGCGGACTGGCGGCTGATGGCCTGGCCGCAGTGGGGGCAGTGAGGCACGCCGATGGAGGCATAGAGCAGGCGCAGGTAGTCGTAAATTTCGGTGATGGTGCCGACGGTGGAGCGCGGACTGCGGCTGGTGGTTTTCTGCTCGATGGAGATGGAGGGACTCAGGCCGTCAATGGCGTCCACGTCGGGGCGCTCCATCTGGTCGAGGAACTGGCGGGCGTAGGCGGAGAGGGTCTCCACGTAACGGCGCTGGCCTTCGGCGTAAATGGTGTCAAAGGCGAGGGAAGATTTGCCCGACCCGCTGAGCCCGGTAATCACGGTAAGAGAATTGCGGGGTATCTCAACGTCAATGTTTTTAAGGTTATGCTGGCGCGCCCCGCGCACCGTGATCTTAGTAATCGCCATCGGTCCCTGGGTGGTTTAGTACCTCGGTAATTGGACAGGTCCTCTAGTAAGAGGGAGAGTGAGTTAGCGCAATTTTACTCACGTATCTTAGTCGTTAACAGCGGGCAAGGTCAACGCGAGTAAAGTGGGCAATGCGCCTGAGGGCGCGCCGTTTGCCCCGATGCCCGAGCATTGTTGCGAAATGTTGCAGGATGCGGTGGATGGCGGCGCGATTCTGAACGCCCCCCGCAATCGGATGCCTGGGCGCATTTTGAACGAAGTAGATTCGGACTACGCCGTCGCCTCCCCTGACGAGCGTCCCAAGCTGTACTTGATGAATTTCTGCCCGTTCTGCGGGCGCGCGATTTCGCGCAGCGTGTGGAACGCGGAAAAGAAAAAGTAATCGGCCGCGCCGCCGGCGAGTGCATCTGACCGGTTGGTTTGAGCATCTTCTACTTGCGGTGCGGCAAAACAACAGGTGGGCCGAACCTTGAGCTTGCTTCTTAGTCTAACGACCTTATTCTTCACCGTGTTAGCGGCCATGGCGTTAGGGATTGCGGCCAGCTATTGGGCCGTGAGCGGCATTCTTTTCGCCTTTGGGCATCACTCACGACTCAGCGAGCCGTCCGCTCTGGTGGAATCGCCCGCCAGCGGCGACTGAAATTCTTTGCTAGCCGGGCTAACCTCAGCCAAGCGGTGGCTTTTTTATCAAGTATGCGGCTGAGATGCATACTTCGACTCCACAATTTGCAGTTAGCCAAGCTCCACATCGATAAAGAAAGGGGGCGCGAGCTCTCACGCCCCCGAAAGGCTCAGGCCGCTCTGCTGTAAGCGTCCGAACCGTGTTGTTTTACCATTTTGTTGTAAACACCCATGATGAGAAACGCGGGCGCCCATTGGCCGACGAAGAGAGCCCAATCATCACGGCCCAAGATTTTCAGCACAGCTGATGCCGCCATCGAACTCACCGCCGCAGCCAAGTAGCCGGAGGATGGAATTCTCGAAGTTTGCGATTCAATTGCCCCGGTGAAACGATCCTCAGCTTCACCGCGGGTGCGTGTGCGCACGTCCATTGTTGTGCCTCCTTGCAGGAATGATTGCTGTGTGATGACGCTGCGACGCCCCAGGATAGCTGCGGAGTTGTTATTCAGCTGGCGGCGGTGTTCCCTCCCTTGCGGAAGCAATATCCCCGGGCCGTGGCCGCCCCGACCCGCGCCTCAGGAGGTCAGCACCGGTACGGAAAAACCTCTGTTACCGTCGGACTTAGGCTGCGAATGAAAGCTGGGAAAGTACTCCATTTCTGATTGCCCCCTAAAAACAGAAGCCGCTCTCAATAGCGCGCGTTGGTGGCGCGGCTTTCTTTTTCACCGCGGAGCCAAATGTAGAGAGGCGCTTGAGGGAACGGCGGCGGCCAGGGCACGGCGATCTTGAGCGTCTGCTCTCCGGCGCTGCCCGGGACAGGCGTAGGAATGCCCTGGGCCTCATAGCTGTGCTTGGAATTCCATCCCGTCCTATCAATCAGCTCCAGATCTTGACCGGTCAGGGTGCCGGCATAAAGCGACTCGCCCAGCTTTTCTGCGCTGATGGTGAACTTCTGGATGCTGGGCAACCGGACCACCCGCCCCAGGGGATAGGGATCGGAACTGCCGGCGGGCTCGCCAACAAGGGTGGCAATCATCTCGCAGCCGGACTGGCCGACCACGCCAGGATCGAGGGAAAGAAAGAGCATGTCCTGTCCCGCGGCGTCCAGTTCGGCGCCATCCCTGCGGTCGCCGGGATAGAGGGTGAGCTTCTTGCGGGTGCTGCCTTCGTCCTTGCACCGCAGTTGCATGCCGGGACGCGAATCGGTGTTGTCGGCACGAACTGCGAAGCTGACCGTCATTCCTGAGGGGATCTCGCCAGGCTGCAGCTGCACCCCGGCGGGGCTGGCAAAGGACTGATTGACATGAGCAATTTTGGGCCGTGGTCCCAGCACTTGCAGGGCACCGGCAAGCTGCAGGGGTGTGTGCAGGCCACTCACAAAAACCGTGGCGGCCATGTGATCACCGGAGTGCGCCTTGGCGTCCAGCTTAACCGTGGCGATGCGCTGCTCGAGATGCTGGTCATCGCCGGCAGGGGACAGTGTCCATTCCGCGTTGTCGCTGGTAATGCGCTCGATGCGTTCCAGGTTACTGCCCTGGAGAAGCACGCTCTGCTGCGGTTCGCCCACATTCACACGCAGGGGAAGGTTGGTGAGCCTGGGCGGGGGCGGGTGAACCGTGGCCTGCACTTCCTGGGTGGCACCGTTGAGCTGGGTGAGCGCGAACAGATAAGGACCGGGTCGCAGCTCAGCGGTATTCACGTCCAGATCGAGCACGCGCTTTTGGCCGCTCTCGTCGGCGGGGGGCAGGGAAAAGTGCACGGCACTGGCGGAATCTTTGCCCTGGTTGGCGTTCTGCAGGGTTACGCCCTTGATGAACTCAAAATCGGCGCCGGTCATTTGCAGGGGGACGGTGCCGGAGGCGGCGACCAGGCGGTCTTCCGACTGAGGTGTGAGCTTCACGGCGTTGAAATCGGCAAAGGGGCGAACATCCACGGTGCCGGCAACGGGCATGGGCGTCCAATCCCAATTGGCGGCCAGCTGGTATTTGCCAGGTGAGAGTTTCACGTGCGCCAGATCGAGCAGCAGGGAATCGTCGGCAGTACTAGGCGTGACCTTCACCGAGATCGGCACAACATGCCCAGAGCCGATCAAGTGCCAATCGCGCGCCCGTGCCACCAGGCGCAACTGGGAAACGCTGGGGGTAGAAGCTTTAACCGCGGGCGTCCAGCCCAGAGGAACAATGGCGGGCTGGGCCAGCTTGACCGAGGGCGGGCCGGCATTGGGGACGCGCACCATCCAAAGATAGGCCACGCGTAAGCGCGAAGGCTTGCGGTTGGCGGCGCAGAGCGCCATGCCATCAGCGGGCAGATTTTGGGCGAAGGCGGGCCGGAACTCCATGCCGGGGAACAGGCTGCTGTGCAGATTCTCGAACAGGGCGGTGCCGCCCACCGCTAGGATGACCGGCGAGCCGAAAAACATCGAGGCCACCGAAGCTGCAATTCCGGTGGAGCCTTGAGTGAGGTTGGGGGGATCGCCGGAGTCGCTTTTGAAGGCGGGAACGGCCGCTTGCAGCAGTTGGCTGGCAGACTGATCGGGCGGGGCGCCAGGCTCCAGGCGGGGTACGGCCACCCCGTATTGCGAGGAAAATCCGCGCAGCGCCGATTGCAGGTCGCTGCTGCCGGGAGGAGATTGCTCGTAATCGGAGAGAGTCTGCACCAGGGCTTCAACGGTGGTAGTGCGCTGGGCATAGTCGGCCAACTGGGAGATGATTTCCGGGTTTTCTTTGACCAGCGAGTTGACACGTTTGGCATCAATGCCACGCTCGCCGAAGATCAGCCCGACCACGGAGGCTCGAAGGGGGACGGGCCACTCGGCAGCGGCCTTCGCCGCTTTCGGCGCCAGGACTTCAACCTGGCCGGAATCATCGGCTGTGGGCGGCGCCAGCACCACCGCTACCTTGGCCTTGTCTTTCCATTTTGCCGGCAGGCGGACGGGCTCGTAATGCAGTTTCTGGCCTGGCTGGATGAGGTTGACCGAACTGACGGGCAGCACCGGTCCGCTGCCCACCGGCTCCACCACCAGCTTGAATGAAGTGATAGTAACCGCGCCGGGACACTGCGCCTGTGAACTAACCACGGCAGGAGAGGGCACAGCTTCGCCGAGCAGCAGAGCGAAAATTACCAGCAGTCCAATTCGAGGTTCGGCCCAGGATGTACGGGAAATCACACCCCAAATCTTAGGGGAGGAAGGGGAGTTCGGCAACCCTGAATCGTATAAAGGTCACGTCACGATACAGATAGCAGGAAGCCGGGGTGTGCACGCGAGATGCTTCCGCCGTGAAGGATCGAAGCATAAGGGCTCCCCCCCTGCAGGTGCACGCTGGCTAGAGCCTTGCTGAGGGCGCCCAGGTCACAAAAAGCCAAGATTATTGCTGTGGATTTTGTTGCTGCTGTTGTTGTTGCTGCTGTTGCTGCTGTTGCTGCTGCATACGCTGCAACTCCTGCAGCAACTGCTCGGGAGTCTTGACTCCGGAGGGTTGTTGGCCGGGTTGGGGAGCGCCGGGGGTATAGGCCTGTGGCTCAGGTTGCTCGCCGGCTGGCGGCTGCTGGTTAGGAAGCTCATCGGGGGGAGCGTCCTGATCATCGGCGCTGGCCTCGGGCGGCATGTCGCCGCCATTGGGCATTACTTGAGGTTCGGGCTGGGCTGGCGGCTGGGAGGTGGCGACGGGGGCAGCGGCTGAACTATCGCTGCCGCCACTCTTAGGAGTGAGGATGACGTGCTGCAATCCTCCCGGATTTGCCGCCGAGGCCACCATCACATAATCGTAGCGGGAACCATTGAGCAATTCCGCCAGGACGTTGCGCGCCAGCCCGGGGCCCATGCGGCCGGCCACGCGTTCAAATCCGGCGCCCGGGGGCAGTTCGATGACGGCACCGGTCTGGCGGGCGACGGCATGCAGAATGTCGCTCAAAGTGGAGTTGCGAGAGATGATGGTGAGTTGCCCGTTGAGATAGCTGACCTGTGGTGGCTGCGCCGGCAACTGTTCCAGAGTTGGAGGCGGGGCCGGGGGTGCAGGCGGCTCGACGGGAGTCACGACCCGTTTGGAGGACTCCTTCACGCGCAGGGTATGTGTTTTCCGCGAATTCTGGGGCGCACTCCACAGCAGGGCAGGCATGAGCCCTAGAAAGAGCAACAGAACCACGAAATGCCGGGAACAGAACATGGATAACAGCCGCGCTGGGTGTGGGGAACCGAAGCGTAACGAGTCATTGCGATTGTAGCACCGCGCCGGGCGGCGGGCGGCGGTAACGTGACCAGAGTTATATCTAAGTGCCTGCACCATAGACCTTTGCTTGCATCTGAGTACCGGAATTTGGCATCGTAGCAGTAGCGGCCCGCTGAACGGACCTGGCTATGATGAGAACGAGAAGACAGTATTGGTTTGCGCTGCCGAGTTCTGCTTTTTTGAGCGTCTTTTTGCTGGTGCCAGGGCTTAGCCAGCCAGCCCAGGCGCAAGAGGCCTGCCTGACCGCTACCGACATGGGTCCTAACGCGGTCTCCACCCTGGAAAGCACCGCCAAGCGCTACTTTCAGATGGCATTGTCGGGCGATATTGCCACTTTGCAGCAGAATGCGGCGCCGTCGCTGGCAGCGAGTTTCGGCGGGGTAGAGGCGGCGGTCAATGATCACAAGGCGGAATTTGCCGGGGCGCAAAGCACGGTACGGCCGCCCTATGTGCTGGAAGCCTCAGGCACTGCTCCCCTGCAACGGGCGGAATTTTTCTGCGGCATATATAACTCGCCCGACCGGGTGGGTTTTTCCATTCCCAATCTGCCGCCGGGGACCTATGCCGTAGTAATCCAGGATGTGGCCACGACGAAAGGCCCCAAATACAGCGTGACCATGATTCTTCAGGAAAAGGCTGCGGCGGGGGCAAGCAGCGCGCAGAGCGAAAATCCGGAAGCGACGCTGGCTACCGGAACCTGGCAACTGGCCGGCTATTATGTGCGCCCGGGAACGCTCAACGGCCACGACGGGCAGTGGTTCCTGAACCAGGCCCAACAGTACAAGGCCAAGGGCCAGAACCTGAACGCCTACTACTACTACATCGAGGCCCGGCAGTTGCTTTCGCCGGTGGACTTCATGGGCACGCCACAACTGGACAAAATCTACGACGACACGCAGCAAGTGGTCCCCAAAGAAATGCCGGTGAACGGACCGATGGACAATGCGATTGGCGGCCAAACCTATAAGCTTTTGCAGGTGTTCCCCGTGCCTGTGGGGCAGGACCTGGACCTGGTGATTAGATATCAGGTGCCGGACATTTCCAATACCACGCAGACGTTTCAGCAGAACATGAACCTGATCAAAGCCTTTGTGGCCAAATACCCGGAGGTGCGCGAGGCATTTGACGGCGTGGTAGCGCGCGCCGTGAACCCATCAGGGCAGGACTACGGTTCGCTGCTGCCGATGAAGGAGATCAAGTAACAGTTCTCAGTTCTGAGTGTAGCTGCTAGATGCTGGCTTCTGGCTTGCTTTTAGCTTCTAGCTAAGGACCGGGTGCAGCGTACGCCTGCTAACCAGTTACCAAGAACCAACTACCAATCACCAACTACCAACCGCCAACTACTGTAAGTGCTAATCTGATGCCGCGCGCGGCAGAAATGCTGGGCTAGAAGTTAAGTGCTCGCCCCATGACCCCCGACCGGCTGCGGAAAATATTCGATCAAGTACGGCGTGGCAAACTCTTGCCCGACGAAGGCGTGGAACTGCTGCGGCACCTGCCATTTGAAGATCTGGACTTCGCCAAGGTTGATCACCACCGGGCGCTGCGAGTGGGAATGCCGGAGGTAATTCTAGGCCAGGGAAAAACGCCGGCACAGGTAGCCGAAATTTTTGCCCGGCTGGCGCGGCACTCAAGAAACGTGCTGGCCACGCGCGCCGGCAAAGAGCAGTTCGCGGCGGTGAAGAAGAAAGTTCGCGGCGCCAAGTACCGGCCGCTGGCCCGAGCCATTACCCTACAGCGCGACGCCGAGACATACGGCAAGGGCACCATTGCCGTGGTCTCCGCCGGAACCAGCGACGGGCCGGTGGCCGAGGAAGCAGTGGTCACGGCCGAACTGATGGGCAACAAAGTGGAGCACTTCTACGACGTGGGAGTGGCTGGGATCCATCGCCTGCTGGTCCATCGCCGGGCGCTGGCGCGGGCGCGGGTGGTAATTGTCTGCGCCGGCATGGAAGGAGCGCTGCCCAGCGTGGTGGGGGGGATGATTGGCGTTCCGGTGATCGCGGTTCCGACCAGCGTCGGCTACGGAGCCAGCTTTAACGGCCTGGCCGCGCTGCTGGGCATGATGAACTCCTGCGCCTCCAACGTGTCGGTGGTGAACATAGACAACGGATTCGGCGCGGCGTATGTGGCTACGCTCATCAACCGGGTGTAGGCCAATTGCCCTGGCGCCTGGATGGGGTGCGATTACTGGCTGGCATTAGCGCCCTCCCCCGGTTTCCCGCTACAATAGCACTCACCTCAATCAGAGCTATTGAATACTGAATGAAGATTTCCCGGGTGTGGTGGAGTGGTTTAAGCGGAAGCGCTGGCCTGTTGGCGGTGCTGGTCCTGGCAGTGTTTGCCGTCGGCTGCGGAGATATTTTCCGTCCTGTGGCTGTACCCATCACCGGCCCTCCAGGCGACCCCCAGCCTACATCCTTCGCCTTTGTGGCCAGCCAGAACGCTCCAGCGAACGCGGGCAGCATCCTGCAGGTGAACGTTCCCGGCGACTCGGCGGTTTTTTCCACCCCGGCGGGAGTGGGTCCGGTGCATGCCGCATTTCTGCCGCCGGGGGAGTCTCGCATCTACGCGGCCAACCGGGATGACGACACGCTCACGACCTACCTTCCCAGTCTCATCTCGCTAGCGCCCACCACTTTGACTCTTCCCAGCGGATCACACCCGGTATTTCTGGCCAGCACTGAGACGTCAAAAATGTATGTAGCCAACGCCGGCACCAATACCGTGGGCGTGATCAGCGGCGTACAGAGCGCGCTGACAACGCAGGTAACAGTGGGGACCACCCCGGTAGCGCTAGCCGAAACCAAAGATGGAAAGAAGCTGTACGTTGTGAACCAGGGAGACGGCACGGTCTCGGTGATTGACACGACTACAGACACGGTGCTGCGCACCATCACGGTGGGTACGTCACCGCTATGGGCGCTGTTCAGCCCCGACGGGCTGGAACTCTATGTCCTTAACCAGGGTACGGGCACCGTTTCCGTGATCGACACCACCAGCGATGCGGTGGTAACCACGCTGACGGTGGGGACCTCGCCGGCACATATGTTCGTGGACAAGCAGTTCGACCGGCTCTACGTAGTCAACGAGGTGATTCCCACCACAAGCAATCCCAACGCGACCGACCGGGTATGGATTTTCGATGCTTCGCTTGACCCGCCTACGCCGCTGACAACGGTGACATTGAATGTGTGGGGTCCCGCGACCATTACGGTGCTGGCGAATGGCCTGAAAGCTTATGTGGGGAACTTCGAGCTAACCGAGCCGGGCAAGACAACCCCCTGCACAGGGCCCACGACGTCCTGCGAAGCTGCGGTTTCGCTGAGCGTGATCAATACGGGCAGTAACACGCTGCAGAGCACACACGCGTTTACCCCAGTTCCTGCCCTCTGCAATCCGAATAACGTCGCATTCACCCAGACGGGCGGTGTGCGCTTTCCCGAGTTCACGGCGTCCTCCTCGGACAGCAACCGAGTTTATGTTTCCAGTTGCGATGCCGGGGTGATTCACGTAGTCAAAACGAGCAATGACAGCCTGGCCACGGATATTGCGATGCCGGTAAGCTCGTTCCCGCCGCCCTCTCCCACCAGTCCTCCGCCGCCGCAGCAGCCGGTGTTCGTGCTGCCAGGACCTTAAAAAGCAGTTGTCAGTTGTCAGTGGCCAATTGTCAGTTTCGCGGGGCGTCCTTCCCGGCGAATCCAAGTAGGTGCATGTGGCAGGGAAAGTTTTCTTCAAGTTTTGTTATCGGAGATGGGGCGGAGGGGAGCTGACCCCTGACCATTGGTTTACAGCTGCTCCCCGCGACGGCGGCGCTTGTAGTGCATGGCGATGTTCATGAACACCTTGCCGCTGTCGGTATCGAAGCACATGACCAGGGCCTCGGTATCCTCGTTGGCCTTTATGCCCTCGCCCTCGTGCACCTGCGGTGGATGCACCTTGAAGTGAAAACCTTGATCATTCAGGGTGGTAATAGCGTTGCCGATGACCTGGTTGGCGAGTTCGCAGATGGTCTCGCGCACCAGTTCGTGGGATTGCTGGCGCTCGGTGCCGGCCATGATGCTGGCCATGCGGGTGGCGGTGGCGGGCTCCACGTCAAAAATGATGCGGCCTTCGATGTCGCCGACCACGGTGACCACGGCGGCGTATCCCTTGCTGTGGTAGGAGCTTTCTTCCATTACGAAATGTCCCAGGCGAGTCTGGCAGTTGAGGTTCTGGGCTAATACAGCGTCCGCGGCGTTAATGAAAGGCTGGATCAGTTCCATTTTCATGTTCAAGACCCCTGGGTGGCGCCCTTGGCCACCACGCATTCTTCTCCCATCACGTACTTGATGACTTCATAAAGTACTTCCGCTTTTACCGGCTTTTGCACGAAGTGGCGGGCGCCGCGCTGCAGGGCGGCGACGATGTTTTCCTGATAGCCCACGGAAGAAACCATGATGACGCGAGCTTCCGAGTGCTGACGCACGATGAGTTCGGCGGCCTCGATGCCTTCCATCTCCGGCATGGTGATATCCATGAGCACCAGGTCGGGGTGCAGGCGGTCGTATTCGGCGATGGCGGCGCGGCCGTCGCCGGCTTCACCGGCCACCTGTCCACCGAAAGACTCGATCATGCGGCTCAGGTTCTTGCGGGCAAACACGGAATCGTCCACGATCAAATAGCGCAGCGCTTGTCCGTCTTTGCGGAGTACTCGCGCGAACTGCTCCATACTGCTCTCCTTCCAGGGGACGGCCCAGTGGAGCCCTCCCTTGATACTTAACTCGTTTGTCCGGCTTGCGCCCGGGCCAGCCTGCCGCCCGGCTGCACTTCCTGCAGGCACTGGGCCTGCAGGGTGTGGGCCAGCACATCGAGAGCGACCACACGGATGGCATGGCCACGCTCGATCGCGGCGCGGGGCATGCCGAAAACGGTGCACGATTCCTTGCTCTGGGCGATTGTCATGCCGCCGGCGGCCTTGACCGCGGCCATGGCATCGGCGCCGTCGTCGCCCATACCGGTCATGAGCACGGCGACAGCGGCGGGCCCGAATTCGTCTGCCACCGAACGGAAAAGCACGTCCACAGATGGCCGGTGGCCATTTACGCGCGGCTCGTCGCTGAGCACCGCCACGTCGCCCAGGGGCATGCGCCGCACACGCATGTGGCGATTGCCGGGGCAGATGAGCACACGGCCGGCCTGCAGCAGGTCGCCGGATTGCGCCTCCTTGACTTCCAGGGAGCAGCATTCGTCCAGACGGCGCGCGAACATGTCAGTGAAGCCTTCGGGCATGTGCTGCACCACCAGGAGGGCGCCGGGGAAATCTCCCGGCAGCTGGGCCAGCAGATACTGCAAGGCGTTGGGCCCCCCGGTGGAGATGCCGATGGCGATTACCCGCGTCGGGGCGCGGCGGGGCCGCGGCCGCGGCTTTTCCGCTTTCTGAAAACTGAGGGGAAGGGGATTGGGTGTGCGCGGCGCGTCGGCATGGGCCGCCACTTTGATCTTGCTGATCAATTCCTGGGCCACTTCCTGCATGTGCGCGGAAGCATCGTGCGGTTTGGCCACGAAATCCAGCGCGCCCA
>Ga0310810_10008688_pt1 | contig 11715 bp, 10 predicted proteins | sample NCmetagenome_FD_207641 | JGI IMG/M metagenome (GOLD analysis project Ga0310810, IMG submission 207641) | Soil microbial communities from experimental microcosm in Duke University, North Carolina, United States - NC | ecosystem: Engineered > Artificial ecosystem > Soil microcosm > Unclassified ...
CCCTTCCCGCGACTTATCGCACTGAGTCGATCAACTCGTCTGCCGGCTTCCAGATCTTTGCCTTGGCGCCTGGGGTCGTCTTCATCACGGAGAAGTGGTCGGCTTTGAACGACGGCGTCGACTTGACACCAACCAATTTGATCTGCGAGGCCGGAAAGCCGGCCAACTCCAGGCGTGCGAGGATCAATCTGGCGCCGCGGCCGTCGACGCTCGTGTCTTTGTCGCCGAGCATGATTTCGAGCTTCAGCTTCGAGTCGAGCTTCTTGAGCGGTCCGAGCGTCTCGTACTGAGAGTGCTCGCCCGGGAAGACCGCCAGCACTGCGCTTGGCTCCTTGCCTCGCGCTGCTCGGACTGCTGCGTAATCGACCGCGACCCGTCCGCCGCGCGAATAGCCGACGAGGATAACCGGCACGTGCGGCTTTCCAAGGCGCGTCGTCGCTTCGTCCACCGCGGCGTCGATGTTCGGGTACGGATCCGAGTCTCCACCGACCTCGTAGCGCGGATAGATGACGTCGCTGCCCTCGGCGGCGAGATGCTTCAGCCAGGGGATGTGGTTCTTCGGCGTCTCCTCGACCGGGCCGCCGTAGCCGTGCAGGAAGATCACCAGCGAGCGCGGCTTGCCCTTGGCGGCATAGAACCACACTTCCTTGTCGCCGCTGCCGACCGGCCCTTGCTGCTGGAGCGCAGTCAGGTGGGGCGCGCCGGAGCCGCCGCAGCCCGCCGTCGCGGCGACCGCGGCCAGCAGGAGAACGCGTCGCACGCAGAGTTAGACGAACGTCGGCGCTTCTAGATTGCGGCCGAGGAAACGCCAGGTGTCGGCGGTACCCTTTGTGCGCGCGCCTGTAGCTCAGTGGAAGAGCGACGGCCTTCTAAGCCGTGGGTCGGAGGTTCGAATCCTCCCAGGCGCACTCCCCGCAAAAGTCCGGCCGCTTCGCGGCCATGACGACTTTTCCGGGTTGGTCAACGCTCCGGACTGACCTGGGTGCGTCGCAGCCGCGCAGGTCGGCTGCGACGGCGGACTTCAGAGACCTAGTGCCTGAAGCCGAAATCGGCCGTGACGATTGTGACCTCGTCACCTTCGTACACGCCGGGGGCGCTCGAGGAGTGCACGGCTCCGAGGCCGATCTCGCGCCAGCTGCGGTTGAGCAGGTTCGCCCGATGCTCGGGGCTGTTCAGCCAAAGCCTGAGCGCGCCTGACGGGTCGATGTCAGGCGTCGAGTAGAGCAGGTTTTCGCCGGCCGACCAGTTGCTGTAGCCGCGATAGGTGTAGAAGCGCGCGATCCTCTTGAAGAACGAGCCGCCGTTGGCCGAGTCGTGGCTGAAGTAGCCCTTCTGCGCCATCGACTGGGAGTGCTGGTCCGCAGCCGCCGTCAGGGGGGCCGAGAGACGAAGCGCGCGCAGGCCGTGCCGCCCGCGCGTCAGGTTGATCTGACTGAGCAACTGCGACTCGAGCGCAGAGAGATGCACGCGTGCCGACGAGACGCTCGCAGTCTGCTTCGGAGCCTGAGGGCGCTGCGCGGCCTGGTTTGCAGGGGCGAAACCGATCGCGGCTGCCGTGAGGCTTGCAAGGACCGGGTGCACGGTTCAGACATCGGCCGTACCCCCAAGTCAAGTCTCCCCCGTTTGAGGGATAGCCGGCGCCGCGGGCGTGTTGCGGTCACGCCGGTGTCTGAGCCAGTCGACGATCAGAACCTGGATCGCCCCGGCGACAGGAATCGCCCCGAGCGCGCCGAGAATGCCCGCCAGCTCGGCGCCGATCAGGACCGAGATCAGGACGATCAGTGGCGAGAGCTGAACCGTGCGCCCGTAGACGACCGGCTGCAAGAAGTGATTTTCGATCTGCTGGTAGACGATGAAGAAGACGACCACGACGATTCCGGCAACAATCGAGTGGATGAACGCGACCGTGCCGATCAGGATCGCGGCGATCGTCGCCCCGGCGAGCGGAATCAGATCGAGGATCGCGACAACCAGGCCGAGCGCAACTGCAAACGGGACGCCCATGATGATCAGCACGATCGTCGTCGAGCCACCCGCGATCAGGCTGATCAGCAGGTTCCCGGTCACGTAGCCGCCGACCGTGCGGTAGATCTGGTTGCAGACGTTCTCCCAGCGAGGGCGAGACTCAGGCGGGAGCAGCCCGTAGAAGCGTTCCATCCACTTCGGGCCTTCGAGCAGCATGAAAAAGGTCAGGAAGGCAATCGTGATCGTTCCGAGCACGATCGAGATCACGCTCTTGGTGATCGAGAGCGCCGTGCCGGAGAGGCCGAGCACCTTCGTTGCCCCGCCCTTGTTGATCGCGTCCTTGATCCGTTCGGGCAGGTGATATTTCGTCTCCAGGAACCCGAACCGGCCCTTGCCCTGGCTGATGTCGTGGACGTAGTCGGGGATCTTGTTGACCAATTCGGTCACCTGGTGCACGACGGTCGGCACGAAGAGCGCTCCGATTCCCGCGAACGCGGCCAGCACGAGCAAGAAGGTCAGGCCCGAGGCCAGCCCGCGCCTCTGGATTCCGTTCCGCTGGAAGAAGTCGACCGCCGGGTTCATCGCCAGCGCGAGGAAAAGCGAGATCAGGATCCAGACGATTACGTGCCGGGCGATCATGATCACCTCGAGCACGACGGCAACGGCGATGATCGTGCCGAGCACGGTCAGGATCGTGCGCACAGGAAAGCGGACGAGCCGCTCGGGCACCACGCGACAAGGATTGCGGGCACGTCGGACGGTCAGGCGGCGCGTTACGCAAGAATGCGCACCGAGTGAGCCTGCGAGGAGAACCGATCGAGATGACGGCAGCCCTGCCCGACGGCCGGTCGGTGCGGGTCTGGATCGGTGTGCCCGAGGATTCCTACATCGCGAAACGAGATCTCGACACCGTCGACATCGAGCTCACCCTGATCGGCGGGAACCACCTCGCAGCCGTCAACACAGTGCTCGAGGCTGACCAGGTGAGCGAGGCCCGCACGCTCGCACGCGAGATCGTCGCGGGCCTCGAGTCAGGCGACCTCGAGCCGACCGCTGCGGCGCTGGAGCCGTTGGCGGATCAGCCGCGCTAGGGACGCATGTCTAACCACTCGGGCCGGTCGAAGCCGGCCAACTCCTGGATCGAGCCGTAGATCGTCTGGGCGATCTCGGTGCTGTGGACGACGATCCGGCACGTGCCGTAAGGAAGCCTGTTCTTTCGCTTCTTCTGGCTGTAGCGCGAATACCGGTTAACGGTCGACTTGCAAAGGCAACTTCGCGGCAGTCCGGCCGTGTTGAGCCAAAAGTCCTCGATCTCCTTCTGGCGCGCCGCGTGGTCGGCAAAGAGATTGCAAGTCAGCCGAACTCGTTCGCGTTCGAGGTCAAAAAACTCGCGGATAAAGTCGACAAAGAACCGGGCCATCGCCGGGTCCGAGTTCGTGAACACGATCTTGTTGCGACTTCGTGACCCTTCCGCCCAATACAGCATGCAGCCGCCGACGTATCGGTCGCCGAGAATCCGCGCCCGGCGCCGACCGTCTTGTTGCGCCGCGATCCGACGGGCTCGGGCTTTAGCAGCCATTGCTGCGTGGGCAAGGCGCTGCCGCTCGTGGAGCCCATTGCGCGCCTGAAGCGCCGCGTGCTGCGCGTCAGTCAGCTCGATGTCGCGAATCCAATGGCTCACGGAAGACGTCGAAACGCTCAACAGCCGTGCGATCTCTTTGATTGATCGCCCTTCGTCGCGGCGCATCCGGCGGGCCTGATTTCGCTCGACTGTTTTCACTTCTGAAAACATACCGAGGCCCTCGGACAGAGCGGGCGGCGGGAATCGAACCCGCGTCGCCGGGATGGAAACCCGGTGCTGCGCCACTCAGCTACGCCCGCGTTCTCGTAGCGTATCGACGGTGCAGCCGTATAGCTGGAGCCTCCACGCCGAGGCGGTCGTGCTCGTTCCGCTGCTGGCGTTGGCCTACGCGTTCGTGCTCCGCCGCTACCCCGCGCCGGGCTGGCGGATCGCCTGCTTCCTTGGCGGGCTCGGACTCATCCTCGCCGTCTTCGTGACCCCGCTCGAGAGCCTGGCGCTCCACTACCTGCTCACGGCCCACCTGCTCCAGAACGTCGCGCTCGCCGAATGGAGCCCGGCGCTCGTCGTGCTCGGGCTCCCGCCTGCCGCCGCGGCTGCCGCGCGAAAATACGGCGCTGTCCGAACGCTCACGCACCCGCTGGTCGCGCTGCCGCTCTGGCTCGCGACCTACTACGCCTGGCACATTCCGGCCGCCTATGACACAGCCCTGAGGAACCCCTCGACGCTGCTCCACCTCGAGCACCTCTGCTACTTCGTCACCGGCCTCCTGGTCTGGTGGCCTGTGCTGACGGGAAGGCTCGACGCCGGCAGCTCGGCCGCGTACCTCTTCGCCGCGTTCGCGCTCGCGAGCCCGCTCGGCCTGCTGCTCGCACTGATCCCACGCGCCGTCTACGACTTCTATGTCCATGCGCCTCGCGTCTGGGGTTGGAGCCCTCTCACCGACCAGCAGGTGGCGGGGGTCACGATGGCGGCCGAGGAGGCGGTCGTCTTCTTCGGCGCATTCGCGTTCTACGTCGCTCGCTTCATGCGCCGCGACGCCACGGCGCTCGACCTGAAGCACGCCAGATGGACGAGGTGATCCTCGCCCGCCATGGCGAGAGCGAGCTCAGCGTTGTCGGAACCGTCAACGGCGATCCCGCCGTCGCGTGCGCCCTGACCGCCGCCGGCCGGGAGCAGGCGCGGCGGCTCGGAGAGCTGCTCGCCGACACCGAGCTCGACCTCTGCGTGACGAGCGAGTTCGAGCGCGCGCGAGAGACCGCCGAGATCGCGCTCACGGGGCGCGACGTTCTGCGGCTGGTCTTGCCTGAGCTGAACGACGTCCGCTTCGGCCGGTTCGAGGGCGGGACGCTCGCCGACTACCGGGAGTGGGCCGGCGCGAACGAGCCGACGACAGCTGCTCCGGGTGGAGGTGAAAGTCGCGCCGCGACGATCACCCGCTACGTGCACGCGTATCGCAGGGTTCTCGCCCGATCCGAGTCCACGATCCTCGTCGTCGCGCACGGCCTGCCAATTCGATACGTGCTGAATGCACTCGAGAATCGGCCGCCCGAGCCGCTTGTCGACCCGGTGCCGTACGCGGAGCCATACCGCTTTTCGACACGCGAGCTCAAAGCGGCGGTCAGCCTCCTGGAGAAATGGGGGCGCCGACCCACGTGGCTTTTGTAGCTCGAATCACTTAGGTCCAGACCGTCAGAGGCCGGCGAAACGAACCCGTTTCGCCCCCTGGAGAGAGGAGGGGACCGTGCACCTTAAACTTACGGTTGGCCTTGCGGCGGCAGCCTTGGCGGCGTTTGCGCTCGTTGCGACCGCGGGGGCAGCTCGGGGTGACGATCAGCCACCTGCCGTGAGCGGCAACCAGCTATCGACCATGTCATGGTGTCGTTCAGAGGGAGATCGCTGCCAGTAGCGGATCGGGCTTCGCGCCCTTGCCGCGACAGTCCTCAGAGGGAGCCAGAACCAGTTGGGCGACCGCGTCGGCACGTCGACCAGGACAGCACAGGCGTCTCGAAGGAGTTCAACTTCCAGAACATGCTGCAGGTCGAGACACCTCCCGCAAACGCGGCCGTAACACAGAATCAGACCGGACCGTTCCAATGCTGCACGAACCAAGCTCGAACGCGAACGACGTGTTCAACTTGCAGCAGTCAAAGACGCAGATCGCGTCCTCATTGGCTTCCGGGCGACGGACAGCCGCTGGACGAGAACGGAGTTCTGGTCACCAGTGGCCACGGCCACATCGGTCAGTTCGCGGACCAGCACGGGACAACGCAGCCCAACAACCGTGACACAACCGGCGGCGGCTGTGTCGCAGAGACGGCGATCGTCAACGGTGTGATAACGACACCTCCGAGAACGGCTCCGAGTCCCGCGGTGGAGGAAAACCCACGCAGAAACACGACAAACGCGAACGACCGGCTTACGACAGATAGCGGCGCATTAGGTCGAGTGTAGGTCGAGGGGCGGGGGCGCATCAGGCTGCCCCCGCCCCACGGATCGCTACGGCGCGACGCCGAGGCCGAAGACGGTGTTCGATCCCGTCCCTGGGTTGAAGCTGGCCTGGACGGCACCCGTGGAGATCGCGAACTCGATGACATCGCCGGTTACATTGTCGGCTGCCCAGAACGAAGTGCCGTTCGGATCCAGCGCCAACGCGAACCAGTCGTTCTCCCCCTCTGCGTCATAGGTCTGGGCGACGTTGCCGGCCGAGTCAAGTCGCACGATCTGGGCGCTGTCTGCGACCAAGGTCCCGCCCGCGGGGAGCAGGCGCAGCGCGAACCCCTCACCATTTGCGCTCGGGAGAGTCGCGAAATCGGCGAGTTGCGTGTTCGTGCAGACGTTGAACCGCTTCACGAGCACGCCTTCCGACGTGTAGTACAGCGTACAGTCGTCGGGCGCCAGGTCGATCCAGTCCGTGCCGCGATTCTCGACCGCCGGCGAAAAGCTTCCGGCCGGGTTCCCGGCGGCGTCGAACTTCAGCACCCGATGCGTGCCGTCGGCCTGCCCCACGTAGACGTTCCCGAACGAGTCGAAATCGATCGACTCCGGGTCGGCGTCATAGCCGCTGCCGAACGTCCCGAGCAGCGACCCCGGTGGAGCGAACCGACTCACGGCCTGGGAGTCGAAGCCGGCGACGTAGAGCCTCCCCGAAGTGTCGAACCCTAGCCCGGTCGTGAAGCCGCCGAGACCGGTGTCCAGCGTCTGAACGAAGGTCCCGTTGGGGTGAAACTCCTCCACTTGGCCGTTGCTCACCGAGACTAAGACGTCGCCGCTGGTGAAGGCCGTCGACGACGGTGGTGTCGTCGTGCACGTCGGGTTACAGACCTGGCCGGTGGTGACGCTCGTCCCATGCTGCGAGTTCGTCGTCGTGTTGCCGTTGATGTTGCTCGACTCCGTCACCGAGCAGCCGCCGGCAGCCTGGCACATCGCCTGGTAGATCGCTTGAATGTCCGGATTCGAATCACCTGAGGTCTGGACCGAGCCGATCTGGTCGAGGCTGACGCTTCCCGGAGTGTTCGCACAGCACCTGAACGGGTCGATCGCCGTCTGCTGGACGTTCGGTCCGAGAGCGCTTTCGCTGATGTTGTGGGTCTGCTTGACCTTCGCAATCGAGGCTCCGCCCGACTGGGTGAAGTGGCCGGTGAGGTAGCCGGCGGCGTACTGCGTGCCGTCCGTGGCCGAGCTCGCGCTCTCGCTCTGGCTCGAGCGCTGGTCGACCTGGATCGACTGCGATCCCGTCGTCGAGTTCTGCGAGATCGAGAAATCCTGAGAGCTCTGCAAGTTCTGCGCCACGGTCGCGGCCGTCGTCGTCGCGGACTGTGAGATCGTCATGGCGACCTGCGCCGTGTTCGAGCCCGTCGTGCTCGTCTGCGTCACCTGGCTGCGCTGCTTCGCGTTCAACGTCTGCCCGGACTGGGAGATCGTTTCGGTGATCTGGGCGCTGTTCGAGACGTCGGTCGAGGACTGAACGACGACGCACGATTGGTCCGAGCCGGTCGTCCGGTTGCACTTCATGAATGCGACGTTCCCCGGCGGCGGTTTCGTCGCGAACAGAGTGAGCCCGCCGCCGGTCGCGATTTGCACTACCCGGCGCGCCCGTGTGCAGTTCCAGCCTCTGCCGGGGCAGCTCGGCCCAGCGTAGTTACGGCGTCCCCGTTGGATCACGAACCCGCGAGGCGAGACGCCGAGCGAGCGGAGATACGTCTTCACCGCCGCGTTCGTCGAGAGATCGATCGTGCTCCTTTCCGGCGTTCCGGCTGCCCCGGCTCCTGCAGATGCGACGAGCATCGCAGACGCCGCAACCGCTCCGGCTGTACCAAGTAGGTGCCTGACCCGCATGACGCCCTCCTCCCGTAGAGCGACAGGCTCACGCTGCCGCAGATCTAAGCAACCGTAAGCGAAAGTGACGAATGCGTCTAGGGTGCCGCCGGAGGTCCTCTGACCACGCCAGCCTAGATCCGAAGGCCTGGTCTCTGGGAGCATTCGCGGACAGCACCCATGACGGCGCCATTTGGGCTCTTTCGCGGCCCTGACACACCTGACCCGCGTCACCAGGCGGCTTCCGCATCGAAGGCAGAGCGCGTGGTCTTGCTGACGAAAACCCGGATGCACTTCGGAAAGTGACTTAGGTCAGCTGAGGGGGCCGACGCCGTCCGCCCCCTCCAGGAACAGCTCGAGCTGCTTGTCGATGTCGGCGACCACGGCTCGCGCGCCCATGCGTGCGAACGTCGCGCGTGCGCGCTCGAGCTCGGTACGTGCCCCATGGACGTCGCCGAAGGAGCGAAGCGAGCGCGCGAGCTCGATCCGCGCCTCGCCGAGATCGAGCTGGAGCTCCTGGTCTTCCATCAGACGGAGAGCCTCGGCAAACGCGGTCGCCGCAGCCGTTGACTCGCCCGACTCGGTAGCGACGATCGCCTGTGCGATGAGGAGAGCCGCGCGAGCATAGTGATCTTCCTCGGGCACGCTGCGCGCTGCGAACGCCACTAGCTCAGCGGCGTCCTCGACACGCCCCTGGCGGACGAGGGTTTCGGCCAGGAAGCGATAGATGTCGGTGGCGAGCCAGCCGCCCAGCTCGAGCGCGAGCGGAAGCACGTCTCGCAGCCTGCGCTCCGCGACCCCGTAGTCGCCGCGTGCGATCGCGTAACGGGCCAGTGAGCGGTGGTTCTGGATCTGGAGATCGGTGTCACCGGTTCGCTCCAGCCACTCGAGCGCCTGTTCCGCCAGCTGCTCGGCGAGGTCGAGCTCTCCTCGGTAGTACTTCACGAAGCCGAGCAGGGTCGACCCCCTTGCCTCGTCACGGTGGCTACCGTCCTCGGCGGCGAGCACGAGGGCCGCGGCGAACTGCTCCTCCGCCTCAGCGAGCTCGCCCATGTTGATCAGGGCTGTCCCCAGGCGAAGGTGCGCCTCCGTGAGCAGCGCGCCGTCGCCGTACTCCTCAGCGCGCGCGAGCGCGAGCCGCAGATCGTCGATCGCTTCCGCTGCCTCGCCCTCGAACCAGCCGCGCAGGTTCGCGAACTCGAAGGCGGTGATGATGCCCAGGCGGCGGTCGCCGATCTGCTCTGCGATCTGTTCGGCTTCGATCAGGTGGTCGCGCTCGTCTCCCGCCCGGCCTTGTTTCCACTCGAGGTTCGCAAGTGTGAGCAGGGCGGCGCAGCGCAGCTCAAGGCGGCCGACGGAGGCCGCGACCTCGAGGACGTCGGCAAGCTCATCCTGGGCCTGCCCCAGCGCGCCGCGACCGACGAGCATCCGGGCCCGGCGGTAGCGCAACTCGGCCCTCGTCCCCTCGTCCAGCCCATCGGCAAGCTCGAGCGCGCGCGTGTAGAAGCGCTCCGCCTCGCGGAAGCCTTCCCGCCGTTCCGACTTGCTCGCCGCGCGGGCGAGCGCAGCGACGGCCTTATCCACGGGCGGCGGCTCCTCCGGCCGAGCGATCGTCCTCGCGATCAGGCACGCCTGCTCGAGGTGGTACGCGACGAACTCGACGAGCTCGTCCTCGCCCCCGGGCAGCCCGGCGACCCAGTCCGCAAACCGCGCGTGCAAGGCAGAGCGCCGGCGCTTCGGCAGCTGGCTGTAGGCGACGTCCCTGATCAGGACGTGCTTGAACAGGTACTCGAGCTCGCCGGCGATCATCGAGGTGCGGCTGCGCTGGATCAGGTCCCGTTGCTCGAGAGAGAGCAGCCCGCCCCCAAGGTCGACGCTGTTTCCCTCCGCAGCAGAGAGGTGCGCGATCGCGCTCGGCCAGAACGAGACGCCGACGACGGACGCCTTGTGGGCCACGAGCTTGACGGGCGGCTCGAGCTGATCGAGGCGCGAGGCGATCAACGCCTGAAGCGAATCGGGCACGGCGAGGGCGCCGACCGTCTCCGGACCTCGCTCAGCGAGCATGCGAACGGTCTCCTCGATGAAGAGTGGATTGCCACCCGCCTGGTGCAGCACCTGCTCAAGCGCGGCGCCGGTCAGTCCAGCCTTGCGTGCAACCTCTTCCGCCAGCAGGACGCTCGCGTCCTCGCCGAGAGCATCGAGTTCGAGCACGAGGTTTCGAGCGCCGGAGAGGATGAGCGGCGCCGACTCCTTCAACTCGGGCCGCGCGCTGCCGAGCACGAGGAACGGAACGCCAGGCGCGCCTTCGACGAGGAGGGCGACCAGCTCGAGCAACGTCTCCTCGGCCCAGTGCAGGTCCTCGAAGACGAGGATCGTCGGCCGCTTCGCCGCGACCAGCTCGAAGAGGCGTCGAATCCCCCAGTGCAGCTCGAACCGACCGATCGCTGCCGCCGAGTAGGTTCCCTCGGGCGTCGTTTCGACTCCAATCAGGTTGGCGACCGCGGCGGCGATCGTCCGGAGCTCGTCACGGTCGGTCGTCTCGAGCGACTCCAGCAGCGCACCGAGCTTCGCCGAGGCCGTTTCCGCGTCGTCGCCGTGGCTGATCCCGGCCGCCGCCTTGACGATCTCCTCAACGGGCCAGTACGTGATCCCCTCGCCATACGAGAGGCAGCGACCGACGTAGAGATCGCATTCGTCCTCGAGCCGGTAGGCGAGTTCGCTCAAGAGCCGGCTCTTGCCGATCCCCGGCGGGCCGAGCAACGCCGCGAGGCCGGGGCGCCGCTCGTCGGCCAAGCGCCGCCAGAACTCGAGCAACTGCTGCAGCTCGGCCTCTCGCCCGATCAGCGGTGCATGGCGCTCAATCTCCTCGACGGCCTCGTCTCGCACGCCGAGGACCTCCCAGGCCGGGACCGGCTCCGCTTTGCCCTTGGCTGCGATCGGCGTGCTTTCGCGAAACTCGAACCTGTCCTTCGTTGCGCGATACGTCTGCTCGCCGACGAGAATTCCGTCGACCGGCGCCGCCGACTCGATCCGAGCCGCCGTGTTCATGACGTCTCCCGCCGCCGACCATTCGCCCTCGCTCGGCCGCGCGTCGAGCATCACGAGCGCCTCGCCGGTGTTGATGCCGATCCGGAAATGCAGGTCGAGCCACTCATCCTCGGCGTTGAGCTCCGAGATCGCCCTGCGCACCGCGAGCCCAGCGCGGATCGCTCGCTCGGGGTCGTCCTCGTGCGCCCGCGGGGCTCCGAAGAGCGCGAGGATTGCGTCACCGCTGAACTTTTCGAACGTACCGCCGTGGCCCTCGAGTTCGGCGCGCACACGGGAGTGATACGGGGCGACGAGCGACTTCACATCCTCGACATCGAGTTGCTCCGACCGGGCGGTCGAGCCGACCAAGTCGCAAAAGACGGCCGTGACCAGTTTCCTTTCTTCTGCAGGTGCGGCCGACTCGGCTGCCGCAAGCGGCGAACCGCAGGCAAGGCAGAACCTCGCAACATCCTGGTTGTCCTGCCCGCACTGGGCGCAAACAGGCATGAGGAGAGGGTACGACGGCGAGTCGCGGGCTTCTAGTCGGGGCGGCCGGATTTGAACCGGCGACCTTCCGCTCCCAAAGCGGATGCGCTACCAGGCTGCGCTACGCCCCGTGCGGTTTCGAGTCTAGCCCGGCCCGTCGATAAACCTGGCTCGTGACGATTTCCTCGCACAAAGCGGACGATTCATCGTTTTTTGTGACATTTCGTACTAGTCACCGTCCGATCGGCCTGGTAGAACACCGCGCTTCGGATGCGTTGTCGGGGGGCACTATCCGTTTTCGCCGTGGTCCTTTTCGTCGCCGTGGCGGCGCCGGAGGTGTC
>Ga0310810_10008689_pt1 | contig 11714 bp, 23 predicted proteins | sample NCmetagenome_FD_207641 | JGI IMG/M metagenome (GOLD analysis project Ga0310810, IMG submission 207641) | Soil microbial communities from experimental microcosm in Duke University, North Carolina, United States - NC | ecosystem: Engineered > Artificial ecosystem > Soil microcosm > Unclassified ...
CGGCGGTCGGCGTGGCGCCGACGTCCACCCGGTCGATCGCCCCGCCCGCTGGTGTGCTGACGGCGGCTGGTGTCGCGCCCCGCCTCGCCGTCGCGTTCGCCCCGCCCACGGGCGCACTGGCGGCGGCCGGCGTGGCACCCACCGTCAGCGGGGCGGGCGCGACGGCTCTCGCGCCCCCAGCCGGGACCCTGGTGGCCCTTGGCGCAGTCGCGGCGGCGGTGCGGGGGACCGTCGTCACACCGCCAGCGGGGACCCTGGAGGCCCTCAGCGAGGCCGCGGTGGCGCAGGGGACCGTCCCCATCACGCCGCCAGCGGGGGCGCTGGCCGCCTCTGGAGCAACATCGACAGTCCTCCAGGGGCTGATCGTCACCCCACCCGCGGGGGCGCTGACGGCGACCGGCGTGGTGCCCAGCCCCACCCGCGCGATCGCCCCGCCCACGGGTGTGCTGACGGCGACCGGAGCGGCGGGCCGCCTCGACCTCGCCATCCGACCATCCGCGGGCACCCTCGGCCTGGCTGGCGATATCCCCTCGATCGTGGACAGCGGCCTCGGGGCGATGTCACGGACGCCGCCTGTGGGCGCGGCCACGCTGGCCGGGCAGGCCCCCGCTGTCCGGCAGCAGATCCTCATCACCCCGCCCGCCGGCCAGCTCACGGCGGCGGGGGTGGCGGTGCGGTTCGACCTCGCGCTCCGGCCCGGGGCAGGGAGCCTCGCGGTGGCGGGCGTCGCGCCCACCGCGCCGCTGGCGATCTTCCGCACGCCGCCTGCGGGCGGGCTCGTGGTCACGGGCGTGGCCCCCGCGTCCGTCACCAGCCGCCTGCTCACGCCGCCCGCCGGGGCCATCACCTTCGCGGGCCAGGCGGCGCGGCTCGACCTGTTGCTCCGCCCGCTCCCGGGCACCCTCCGTCTGGTCGGGAGACCTCCCGGGGAGGAGGCCGTCCCGGCGGGCCGGCTCATCTTCATCTACGACACCCGGCTCCGGGACTTCGTGCTGGTGCCCCGGCGCCGGAGCTGGCCGCTCACCGTCCGCGCGCACGCCTATGCGCTGATGAGGTCCGACTCATGAACTTCGTGCGGAAGCAGCCGAACGAGGAGTTCCCCGTGTCGATTGACTTCGGGGCCGAGCTCGCGCTCGGCGAGTTCATCGCGAGCGCCGCCGTCACCGTCCGGAATGTCGCCACGGGGGTGGATTCGGGCGCTGCGATCAAGGAGGGCCCGGAATCCATTGCCGGGTCGGTGGTGACGCAGGGGATCCGCGGCGGGGCCACCGGCGAGCGCCACATCCTGACCATGCTCGCGACCACGTCGCTCGGGAACAAGTGGGAAGACGAGATTTCCATCACGATCACGGAGGTGTGACCACATGCACGAGACGATCATTCTCGCACTGATCGCCGGGCTCCCGGGGACGCTGGCGGCTCTGGGGGCCCTGATCGTCACCATCCGAACGGGGACCAAGGTCGCGGCGGTGGCCACGCAGGTCAACACCGTCGAGAAGGCCACGAACAGCATGAAGGACGCGCTCGTGAAGGCCACGGGGGAAGAGGCCCTGGCGCGCGGGATTCAACAGGGGAAGGACGCCGAGAAGGCGCGCCATGCTGAGCGCACCGAACTGGCGGTCGCCCCGCCGTCCCCGCAAACCGAAGCCGCCAAACTCATCGCCGATGCCGAGGACGCCGCCGCGAAGCTCCTCACGGTCGCCCGGGCGGCGGCCCAGGCCCTCTTGGCGACGGCCGAGAAAAAGACGTGAGGCACCGATGCGATGTCATCGGTGTGACTATCCGCTGGAAGGCGGGGAGCCCCGCGCCTTTGGCGGCGTGGAGGCGCGCTGGTATCGCTGCATCGGCTGTCGCATCAGCTATGCCGTGCCGACGGACCAAGGCCCGGTGGTCAGTGTCCGCGAATTCGCGCCCGACATCGTCGTGCTCGGCTGGCTCGGTCTTCACCTCTGGCTCTGGCGGCTCTGGCGAAGCCGATGGTTTTCACGAGGAGGCTAACCGATGAACCTCGTCATTGTCCTGATCATCCTCCTGCTGATCTTGGGTGGGGGCGGCTATCACTACGGCGGCCCCTACGTGGGGGGCGGGCTCGGCCTCGTCCTCCTCATCATCCTGATCGTCGTCCTCTTCCGTGGAGGATGACGACGGGCTTCGTAGAAGAGAGGAGGGCCTGTTTATGCGTAAGGCCCTGGCCCGCTGTCATCCCGGGCGGCCGCATGCCGGCCGGGGGCTCTGCTCACAGTGCTATTTCCGCGCGCATGCGCGCGGGCTTCCCCCGTTGCCCGATCGTGGGCCGGGATGCTCCCACGAACCGGCGACACTGGCGCGGCCCGGGATGCTGGCGATCCCGGCGGCGTGCCCACACTGTCACAACCCGTGCCTGCGGCATCACGAGGGCGCGGCTGAAGTGAACTGCACCATTTGCGGCTGGGAGGGCGCTCTGCGGCCCCCCAGCAGGGGAAAGCCATGACTATCGGCGCAAGCTCCATCATGCGGCTCGTCGCGACGATCTGCTTCGTGCTGGCCATGTTCGGCGTGGCCCCGGGCGGGGTCCTGATGGTGCCGCTCGGCTTGGCACTCTGGTGTGGCTCGACGCTGGTGCCGTGATGCCAGCCTTCGGCCGACGCTACGCTCCTGATGCGCGCGATGCGAACTTCCCGATGCGGGCGATGCTCCCGGCGGCACCGTCCACGCGGCGCTATCGCTACTGGAACGATAACGGGGCCTGGCTCGACCAGGGCGAGCACCCGTACTGCGTCGCCTACGCCTGGGTCCATTGGCTCGAGGACGGGCCGGTGACCCAGCGCGGCGTCGGCCCCATCGTGGACCCGGTGACGCTGTACCACGAGGCCCAGCGCCTCGACGAGGAGCCCGGCGAGGACTACGACGGCACGAGCGTGCGCGGGGGCTGCAAAGCCGTCAAGGCGCGCGGGTTCATTACCGCCTACCACTGGGCGGCGACGGTGAACGACATCGTCCAGGCGTTGCTCGAGGTGGGCCCGGTGGTCGTCGGGACGAACTGGTATGCCGACATGATGGAGCCCGACGAGGCGGGATTCCTGCACCTCGGGGGCGGCATCGTGGGCGGGCATGCCTATGTGCTGAATGGCATCAACGTGGCCGCGGGCGTCGTCAGAATCAAGAATAGCTGGAGCCGGGCGTGGGGCATCCGTGGGCACGCCCTCCTCACGCTCGCCGATCTCGCCACCCTACTCGCCGCCGAGGGCGAAGCCTGCCTCGCGGTCGAAATCAAGACGTGACGGTCGGCCCCCGATTCCACGGGCGCCTGACGCTGGCCATGATGGGCGAGCGCGGCGGGCGCACGCTGTGGCGCGTGGAATCGTCGGTCACCTACTGGAGCCCCGTGCTCAACGAGTCGTCCCTGCAATTCGCCGACCTGCTCACCATCCCGGTGGGGTTCCGCACCGACCTTGCCAGCGCGCCGCGCGTCCCGGTGGCCTGGCTCCTCGCCGGGGGCGTCGCCAACGGGCCCGCCGTCGTCCACGACTACCTCTATGCGATGAAGTGGCCGACCAAGGCCCTCGCTGATGCGGTGTTCTTTGAGGCGATGGGCGTGGACGAGCCAGACCTGGGCTTCGTCCAGGTCGGCGCGGCGAAACGGTGGCTGATGTACTCGATGGTCAAACTGTTCGGCGGGAGCGCCTGGGCCGCGCTGGATGCAGAAAGCCGGCGGAGCCTCGGCCTTCCAGAAAGGTTGCCCCTATGAGACGCCTCGGTCTGCTCCTGGTCCTCGTGCTGTTGCTCGCCGCGTGTGGCGCGCCGAATGTCCAGATCCAGCGCGCGGAGTTCTCGATCATGTATGCGGACATCAAAAGCCAGGTGTCCGTCTGGATGTTCCGCTTCCAGCAGGGATGCGCCCAGAGAAAACTCTCCGCCTCGACCTGTTCGGAATTGCCCCAGGTGGAAATCGGTCTGAGGCTCCTCGACGAGCAGGCCAAAGCCATGCTGCGGCAAGCCGACCGAGAGCCGGACTGGGCCACGATTGGAAAGTACGCCGAGATCGCCATCGGGCTCGCGGCGAAGGCGGCGCTCTAACGCCGTCGGGAGGTGCATCATGCCCATCGTGCCTACGCCCCGGAAGGTGACCGACCCCGCCGATTGGGCCGACCTCGAACTTATGGCCGCGACCGTCTACCTCGAGGCTGAGGGCGAGACGGACGAGGGAAAAGTGGCGGTGGCCTGGTGCATCCGCAATCGCATGGACGCGGGCGCGCGCCGCGCCCGCGAGGTCATCCTGCAGCCGTATCAATTCTCGTGCTGGAATAGCGACTATAGCGGCCAGCGGAAGGCCCGGCTCACGGCGCCCGATCCGCCGGTCTACGAGCGGTGCTGGCGTGCGGCGGCCGGGGCCCTGTGGCGGCTCCTGCCCGATCCCACCGGGGGCGCCCGCCACTATTATAATCCGGCCCTCGCCAGTCCTGAGTGGGCCGAAATGGCGACGGCGCGGATCCGGATTGGCCACCATATCTTCCTGAGCGGGGTCGCGTGAATCCCTCGACGGCCTCAGAGTCGGCCGTGCCCATGGTCATCCGCTGTCACTTCCATCAGCACCCGGAGGACTACGGGGGGCGTGAGATCATGCCGCCTCGGCTGCCTGAGGAGCTCGGCGGGCGCGGCTACGAGTCCGTAGCGTCAACCGACGCGCTCCCTCAGGAGCCGATGGGGCATCCGGAAGCCGTGACGATCTAGTAGCCCGCCATGCAGTTCCGGTACTCCGCGAGCCATGCCGCGCGGAGCGTGATCCCCTGCGCCCGGTTCCGGCACGCGCTGTCCGTCGGCTTGTCCGACGTTGACGGCGGGGGCGGCGGGGGCGGCGTCGCGAGTACCGGGGCGAGCGACGGGTCGACGTGCATCAGGATCGCGTCGGTGGTCGGCGAGCGCCGCACATACCCGCGACTCTCGAACAGGGTCTTACAGTCCGCGTAGGAGGTCCCCGAGACGGCGGCCGGGATGGCGCCGAAAGCCTCTTGCCGATAGCAGAGATATTGCTGGCCCGTCTTGAGATCAATGTAGTCGGCCGTCTGCGCCGTGACGCAGCCGGACAGTCCCAGCGCGATCGCTCCCGCGAGCACCACCCGGCGCAGCATCATGGTCCGTCCTCCTCGCCGCATAGGACGCGACAGCCAGCAATAATATTTGCACGTCATGGGGTGGCGCGCCAACTCGCCCGGATCAGGTGGGCCATCACGACGCCGATGAGGGCGGGGAGCAGGAGCGCGCTGACGAGCAAGAGCGTGGAGGGTTCCGGTACGGCCACGCGCGCGTCGTCGAGCAACAGATACGAATTTAGCGGCATGGCGATGTCGGTGTAAGTGGTCGTGAAGAGTCCGTCCGGCTGCGGCGGGCCGAGCGGATCCTGCAGGTTGACGAAGGCCCACCATTCGCCCGTGAGCGGGCCGATGAGAGTGAAGATGAGCCAGGCGTGGCTGAACAATCCGGTGTCGCCATCCTCCGGCGCCGCCTCGAGGCCGCCGCCCAGCACCGCGCCGTGGAACCCGGCCCCCTCCCACGTGCCGCTGATGCCCTCCGGCCCGACGGTGACTGAGAGCCGCGCGTCCGAGCCGTCCTGCAGGATCCAGCCCGTCCCGGTGAAACGATGCGTGAGGTCGTCGAAGCTATACAGCGCTGACGTGATGGTATACGCCGACGCGGCGGCGGCCGTCACGAGCACGAACGCGAGCGCAAGTCCTAATGCCTTCACAGAGTCTCCTTCTGGGGTGAGGGGTGCACGGTTCGACGCCGTCGGGCGGCGCGGAGCTCGGCGCGCTGGATCGCATCCGGGCCGAGGACCTGGGGCTCCTCGCGGCGTTGGTCGAGCTTCTCCTGAAAGTGGGTCAACAAGGCGAGCGTGTCGACGTGGACGCGGAACAGGTTGATGATGAATGACGCAGGGAATATGCCCAGCAAGCGCGGCGGCGTGCCACGACCGCCGACTGACCAGAGCTCGAAGTCGACGGCCGCGGTCGCCTTTGTCCGCCAGCTATTCCGATCCAGGATCCGGAGTTCAAGATCGGGCACGGTGGGCGTGGACGGGACCGAGCGCGACAGTAATAGGAGGGCTTCAAAGGTGTCAAGCCCTTGGGGTGGTGGTTCCCGATCGCTCGGGCCCAAGGGGAACTCATGTCGCCGGGGTCACTTGGGCCTCGACGCCCAAGGCCCACCAGCGGCGGTAGCGCGCAGCGAGCTGCTGCGCCGCAGCCTTGACATAATACCTCGCAACGGAAGCTAGATCAGACCCGCCCGCGATCGGCGCGTAGCGCGGCCGGCCGAGCGGACCCCGGGGCGCGGGGCCCTCGCCAAAGAGGAGCCACGAGCGCGTGACGCCAAGATCCTGGCTGAGTCGGTCGAGTTCCCGCGTCGGCGTCCGGCGGTCGGCGATCCACTCGTAGAGGACCGTCTTGTCCCAACCGTAGAGAAGCGCGAAGCGCCCCACGTCCGGCTTGCCGCTGGCCTGGACGTACCCGCCTGCTCGTAGTCGGTCGGCGATCCGCTTGCCAACTCCCGGAGTTCTCGCCATAAATCCCCCGCATTATATTGTTGACAACACTCGCGTGTCACGGGTAACGTGACACGTGTCAATGCCAAGCAATGTTATGAGTATCAGACGCCGCCCCCGTTGGCAAATTCTTTCCGCCCTCAAGCGGGCGGGCATTACGCAGGCGGAGATTGGGCGGCGCGTCGGCCTCGGTCAATCCGCGGTGAGCCTCGTCCTCGCCCGAAAGATTCGCGGGGGCAAGGCGTCGCTGGTCTGGGCCGAGATCGAGCGCGTCGTGGAGCGTCGTACGTGACCGGGCGTGACATGCGCGCGGCGCTCGCGATGGTCGCCGCCGTCGTGGGCTGGTACGCCGTCATCCTCCTCCTCGGGCACTGGTAGTGACTCCATCCACAGGGGGTTAAGACATGGGATTGCCGATTCCGCTCGCCTTCGGTCGCATGCTCTACCGCTACATCCTCGGCCCGCCGGGCGTCTCTGTGCCCTTCAGGAAGCTCGACTCCGCCGCCGGCGTCGTCTACTGGGTCCACACCGCCCGGAAGATCGGCACGTCGATGGATCTGCTCGCGCGGGGGCTGCGCGGGAACGGGGCCTGACCCATGGAGCGCATCCGGGTGGTCTGGCACCGCGACGACGACACGACCGCGCCCGTCGATCTTGAATTCACCTATGCGCGCGCGGCGGACTCGGTGGTGGCTGACATTCTCGACGTCATCACGCGCGATGCCGTGGGGGGCACGGTCGAGGGCCTCGGCGACGTCGTGTTCTGGCTCCGCTCGATCGGCGAGCGTGCATGAGCGCGGGGCTCCGCTGGTCGAACTCGTCGCTCCAATGCCTACAACAGTGTGGCGAACGCTATCGCCGCCGCTACATCGAGCGCGACTTCGTGCCGCGCTCGCCGCGCCAGGTCCGCGGGACCGTCGTCCACAAGGCGGCGAGCATCGCCTATCTGCAGAAGTACGCCCTCCGCACGCTGCCCTCGGTCGAGGAGGCGCGCGACACCGCGGCCGACGCCTTCGAGGCGGAATGGCGTTCGGGCGTGCTCCTCTCCGCCGAGGAGGCCGAGATCGGCGCGGCGCGGGTCGAGGCCGACTCCAAAGACTTCGCCGTGGACCTCTCCGGGTTCCACGTCGAGGCGGTCGCCCCCGCGATCACGCCCGTCGGCGTCGAGCGGAAGATCATCGTGAAGCCCAAGGACTCAGACCTCGAGATCAACGGCGTGATCGACCTCATCGACGCGACGCCCGCAGGCGAGGTCATCCGCGATCTGAAGACGGCCGAGAAATCGCCCGTCAAGAGCGCCGCCGAAGACTCGATGCAGTTGTCGTTCTACGCCATGATCCGGCAGGCCGAAGTCGGGCATCTCCCCAAAGAACTCGCCCTCGACTACCTCGTGCGGACGCCGTCGAAGCATGAGCGCAAGCACGTGCCGCTCGTCACGACGCGCGGGCCCGAGGACGTCGCCTCGCTTGTGCATCGAATCAACGTCGCCGTCGAGGCGGTGAAGAAAGGGATCTTCGTGCCGGCCTCGCCTGATGCTTGGTACTGCTCGCGCGCCTATTGCGAGTATTTCGACACGTGCCCGTACGTGCGGCGCTCGACGCGCCCGCAGAGCTAGAAGGAGTCTTCCCGATGGACTCTCGGAATCCCCTCGGCATAGAACTCCCGCTCAACCCAGCCGCCGCGCTCGTCTCCCAGGGGCACGCCGTCCTCCGCATCGAGAACGATTCGATGCTCCAGGTCGCCACCCAGCGCCCGCGCGACGAGCAGGCCGTCGTGACCGGGGCCCTCCGCGAGCTCGACTTGATCCCCGAGGAGGCGGGCAAAGCCTTCTACTCGATCCCCTACCGGGAGCGGCAGCCGGATGGAAGCACCAAGGTCGTCAAGGTCGAGGGGCCGAGCGTGAAGACCGCGATGGCCCTCGCCCGGCGCTGGGGGAACTGCACCACGGGCGCGCGGGTCCTCAACGAGGACAAGGAAGGCTTCGACCTCGAAGGCGTGTTCATTGATTTAGAGTCCAACTTCCGCGTTTCGCGCCCGTTCCGCGTGTCCAAGTGGTACAAGCCCCGCGCCGGGGGCGCGCAGTTGCTCTCCGTCGATCGGCAGCAGCAGGCCGTGCAAGCGGGCGCGAGCAAGGCCCTCAGGAACGCGATCCTCGCTGGGCTCCCGGCCTACCTCGTCTCGGCCTACGAGAAGAAGGCGCGCGCCCTCGTGGCGGGGAACCTCGACGCGGCCGCCGACAAGAAGACGGTCGACGCCGTGCTCCGCGCGTTCGAGAAGTGGCAGGTCACCGAGGAGCAGCTCGCGACGTATACCGGGCTCCCGGTCGCGGGCTGGACGGGCACCGAGGTCGCCGATCTCCGCGGTTTGTGGAATGCGATCAATGACGGCCAGACCTCGGTCGAGGAGGCGTTCCGGGGCGAGGCCGCCCTAGCCCAGACCGGCGGCCCCGGCGTCTCGATCCTGACGCCCGAGACACTTTCCGCCGGCACGGTCACCGGCGAGAATGCGCCGCGCGAGGCCGACGTCCTGAAGACCGAGCACGGGCAACGCCTCGCGGCGATCCTCACGCTCAAGGACGCGCTGGCCCTCAAGGGCGAGCCCTGGGCGGACTACGTCACCACGTACATCGCCAAGGGCGCGGACATCGCGAAGGCCGACGTGGCGCAGCTCGCGGACCTGCAAGCCGCGCTCGAGAAAGCGGCGAAGGCGAAGAAGTGACGTGGGTCTGGTGGGCGATTCTCGCCGCCGGGATCGTGGCGCTGATCGGGGCCGTCCTGCTCGTGCGGCACCTCGATCAGACGCCCGTTCGGCCTGATGAGGACGAGGAGCCATGAACCCCGAGCCACAGGCGTGGCGGGGGCCCACCTTCCCCGTTCGCATCGCGCCGGGCCCGCTCGAGTGGTTCCTGCGCGCGCCCGAGCCCCATCCGGAGGCCGAGGCCAAACTCGCCGAGGGGCTCGCCTGCCGGGATGAGGACGGCCGCGAGGGCCGATGATGCGGAGTGAGACATTGACTGACCGCCCGGGTATGCCCGGCGATCTATTTATACAGGGAATTGTCGAACGGGCGCGCGCTGTGCTGCTCGTGCTGGTGAACACGGCCTTCTACGTCTGGCTCTGGAGCACGCTGCCATGACGGACGCGCGGCGGGCGGCGGTGGCCCGGGCACGCGGCGAGCAGCGCGGGTGACATGCCCACCTTCGTCAGCCTCTTCGCCGGGATCGGAGGATTCGATCTCGGGCTCGAGCGCGCCGGATGGCGCAGCGTCGGCCAAGTCGAGCTCGAGCCGTTCTGTCAGCGGCTCCTTTCCGTTCGCTTCCCTGAAGCGCCGCGGCATGGAGACGTCACGACCTACGCTCCTCAATGGGGAGGAACCCCTGCTGCTACAACTCAACGGCTCAGATATCCAGACGGGACAGCAGCCGGGGACGTTGGACTGCTCAGGGAGAAGCGAGTGGATCTACTCGTCGGCGGCTTCCCCTGCCAGGACCTCTCCGTCGCCGGGAAGCGAGCAGGCCTCAGCGGCGAACGCTCCGGCCTCTTCTACGAAATCGTCCGCCTCGCGAAGGAGCTCCAACCGACGTGGGGACTCTTCGAGAATGTCCCAGGGCTCATTTCTTCAAATCGTGGAAGAGACCTCTGGCTTGTCCTCCGAGGGCTACGGGAGTGCTGGCCTGCTGTCGGCTGGCGGGTGCTGGACTCTCGACACTTCGGAGTGGCTCAACGTCGCCGTCGCGTGTTCATTGTCTGCGGTCCTACAGAGGCAGGTGTCGCCGAGGTACTCGCTCTCGCCCAGGGCGGCGAAGGGGATCTTGAAGCGGGCGGCGAAGCGGGGGCGCGAGCTGCCGCCGGCGTTGTCTTCGGCACTCTCAACTCTGGCGGCAACGCCGGAGGCTTCCGCACCGAGCCCGGAGAGCATGTGATCGCCTTCGACCCGACGACCTCGCTCGACCAGGCTCCCCACGCGACGCTCTCCCCGCCGCTGAAGCAGGGGAGCACCATCAAGTCAATCGGCTGGGCTCCCGCGGTCGCCATCCCGATCAGTGCGGACGCGCTGCGGGGCGAGGGATCAGCGAAGACGCCGAGCGCGGATGCTGAGGGTCGAGTACGGCTCCGCGATCCCGGCCTCGGGATCGGGCAACCCGGCGATCCCGCCGATACGCTCGCCGCCGCTGGTCCTGGCGCGGTGGCCGTTACTGAGCCGTTCACGCTCGCGAACCGTGGGCGCGGTGACTCACATCAGCTCGAGTTCCGCAATGATGGGACGGCGAACGCGATCCTGACGCCGAACGGCGGGCGAGGCGGGATCGGCGTCGGCGCGGTGGCGTTCGCACAGAACCAGCGGGGCGAGCTGCGAACGAGCGACATCGCCCCGCAACTCACGACGGGCGGCGGGAAGCCGGGCGAAGGGTATCCCGCCGCGCAGGTCGGCAGCGCCGTCCGCCGCCTCACGCCCGTCGAGTGCGAGCGTCTGCAGGGCTTCCCCGACGGCTGGACTTGCCTCTGCCAGCCGCTCAAAGCCTACGCCGAAGACGCCGATCGCGCGGCGCTCCGGTGTACCTGCCCGGATTCGCCACGCTATCGCGCGCTCGGGAACGCGGTGACGGTGAACGTGATCGAGGCGCTAGGCGCGCGGCTCCTCGCTGTCCTCACGCGGGCGGGGCAGGCGTGAGATCCGCTTCAGCGCGCGGAGTTTCTTCGGGCTCATCACCTTGCCGCCCTTCGATCCCGCGCAGGCGGGGCAGCGGAGCAGGACGTGCGGGTGCGTGGGGCAGGTTGGGGGCGTCATGCGGTCCTCGTGATGCGGTCGCCGCTGATCTCGACTGTCTCGCCGACGGCAAGGCGGTTGATCGCCGCCCGCTCCTGCGTCGAGATGCTGGAGAAACCGTCAAGCGTCAAGCCGTCGCAATTGTCGCGAGGATCGATGCTGCGGACGCTGAACCGTGGGGCGGCCTCCTCGCGGCAGTCAGCGCAGAGCGGACCATGCGCGCAGCCGTTGCCGGTCTCTGCGTAACAGCGGGGGCACGTTCCATCGGTGTTCGTGCAGTCATCGGGGCATGTAACTTCCATAGTCGCGTATCCATAGGCGAGGCTCACGAGTCCACGCTTGACGGGAAGCGCGCGGAGATCAGCAATCGTGTCGGGATCGTCGTCGATCTGCTCAAGCCACGCCACGATGGCGTCGCGGGTCTCTGGTG
>Ga0310810_10008691_pt1 | contig 11714 bp, 12 predicted proteins | sample NCmetagenome_FD_207641 | JGI IMG/M metagenome (GOLD analysis project Ga0310810, IMG submission 207641) | Soil microbial communities from experimental microcosm in Duke University, North Carolina, United States - NC | ecosystem: Engineered > Artificial ecosystem > Soil microcosm > Unclassified ...
CGCCACAGCACGGGAATTTGCGCCGCATAGAGGCGCGCGGAACAGTCCAGTCCGGGAACGAGAAGAATGGGAAGGCGCGAGGGTATCACAGATCCTCGCATAACGGTTCAGCACGGAAAATTAGGCCTTTCGGCGGGTTATTGCAGTGCAACATATTGACTTTGCGCCGTGAATGACTATGTTCCTCGCCGACCGGTCGACAAGCGAGATTCGACCCCCCTCCCCGCGCAACTGATGTCATCGTTCCGTGTCCGGCGCGGTGTAGCCCCGGGGGCAGTCGCCAATTCGAGGTTTCATGTCCTTCGCCAATCTAGGCCTTTCCGAAAAAGTCTTATCAGCCGTCGCGGCGTCCGGTTACAAGACGCCGACCCCGATCCAGGAACAAGCCATTCCTCATGTCCTCGCCCGGCAGGACGTGCTCGGCATCGCGCAGACCGGTACCGGCAAAACCGCGGCATTCGTGCTGCCGATGCTCACCATGCTGGAAAAGGGCCGCGCGCGCGCCCGGATGCCGCGTACGTTGATCCTCGAACCGACGCGCGAGCTTGCCGCGCAGGTCGAGGACAGCTTCGCGCGGTACGGCGCCAACCACAAGCTCAATGTGGCGCTGATCATCGGCGGCGTTTCGTTCGACGATCAGGACACCAAGCTGATGCGCGGCGTCGACGTGCTCATCGCGACGCCCGGCCGGCTGCTCGACCATCATGAGCGCGGCCGCCTGCTGATGACGGGGGTCGAGCTTCTCGTCATCGACGAAGCCGATCGCATGCTCGACATGGGCTTCATTCCCGATATCGAGCGCATCTGCAAGCTGGTGCCGTTCACCCGTCAGACCCTGTTCTTCACCGCCACTATGCCGCCGGAGATCCGGCGCATCACCGAGCAGTTCCTGCATAACCCCGTTCGCGTCGAGGTCGCCCGCCCCGCGACGACGCTTGCGACGACTGCACAGCAGCTTGTGAAGACCGGGCGCGAGCCGCACGAGAAGCGCGACACACTGCGCCGGCTGATCCGCTCGGCTGACAGCCTCACCAACGCAATCATTTTCTGTAACCGCAAGCGCGAGGTCGCAACGCTGCACCGCTCGCTCGTCAGTCACGGCTTCTCAGCCATCGCGCTCCACGGCGACATGGACCAGTCCGCACGCACTGCGGCGCTCGAACAATTCCGCCGCGGTGAGGTCAAGCTGCTCGTCGCCTCCGATGTCGCAGCCCGCGGCCTGGACATTCCGGCGGTCAGCCACGTCTTTAACTTCGACGTGCCGCATCACCCCGACGATTATGTGCATCGTATCGGCCGGACCGGGCGCGCCGGCCGCTCCGGCACCGCGATCACCATCGTGGCGCCGGCCGACGGCAAGGCGGTCGCCGCGATCGAGCACCTGACCGGCCAGACCATCGATTGGGCTGAGGCGCCGAAGGCGTCGCATGAACCGCCCAAGCAGGCGCACGCCTCATCGCGGCACGAACCGCGCGAGTATGGCCGTCGGCGCAACGCGCCGCGCACAGGTCAGCATGAGCGCGAGCCCGCGAAGGTCGCGCATATCGATCAGGCGCGGGCGCGCCGCTCCGCTGAGCGCAGCGAGGAGGGCAACGATGCGCACCTCCCCGCCTTCCTGTTGCGCCCCGTCAAGCTCAAGGCTTGAGCCGTTCCGGGGAAATTTATTCTCTTTGTTTGAACCTCGCCGTCGCGGTGTTCGCGATGAGCGCGCAGCCCGGGGCTGCACAACCACAAGAAAAAGGCCAACGCCGAAAATCGTTATCGACGATTCAGCTGGTCCGCTCGTTTGCATTTACCCCCCGTTTAGTCCTTCGCTCATAGGGTGAATTCCGCAAGGGCAAGTTGCGGGCCGATAGATCTTGTAGGGGCAGAGCGGCAGACTGGAATGAGCGGCAAATCCGACGAATGCGAGCGGACCTTGGCCTTCGCCGACATCGCGGTCGGACAGATGAAGGCGCTGCGGCAGCCTGCCTATCCGCGCAACTACGAGGTCTGGTACGCCTACGCGACCGGCCACAATCCGTCGCTCAATCAGAGCATCAACGAGATGCTCGGCCGGAACGGCGGGACGCTCAGCGCCACCGACATCGACCAGATCTATGAAACCTATCTGTCTCCGACGCGTCTCAGCGATCAGCTGGAGAATGTCGGCAGCAAGTTCGTCGAGGAACTCGGCCAGGTGATGGCGCTGATCGACGCCGCGGCCGGCTCGACGGCGCAGTACAGCGAAAACCTGGCGCACGCCACACAGGGGCTTGGCAACACACACGACCGCGAGGGGCTGCGCCGGATTGTCGAAGGCCTGGTGCGCGCGACGCGCGACATGGCGGACCACAACAGCCGGCTCGAGACGAGCCTGAAAGCCTCCAAGCAGGAAATCCATCAGCTGCATGCAAACCTCGAGGCGGCGCGCAACGAGAGCCTGACCGATCCGCTCACCTCGCTGGCCAACCGCAAATACTTCGATCACGCCCTCGACAAGTGCATCGCGCAAAGCGCCGCGACCAACGAGCCGCTCGCGCTGCTGCTCGCCGACATCGATCACTTCAAGGTCTTCAACGACACCTATGGCCACCTGACCGGCGATCAGGTGCTGCGCCTTGTCGCGATGGCGCTGAAACAGAACGTCAAGGGCCAGGACATCGCGGCGCGTTACGGCGGCGAGGAGTTTGCGATCATCCTGCCAAACACGACGCTGCGCTCGGCACTCACCGTCGCGGACCACGTCCGGCGCGCCGTCATGACCAAGGAGCTGATGAAGCGCTCCACCGGCGAGCACCTCGGCCGCATCACGGTGTCGGTCGGCGTCGCGATGCTGCACAAGGACGAGACCGCACCCTCGCTGATCGAGCGCGCCGACAATGCGCTCTACGCGGCCAAGCGCTACGGCCGCAACCGCGTCATGTGCGAGACCGACCCCGAGGTCGCTTCGGTTTCTTCCGCGAAGGTCGCCTGACCGGCTTGGCCGCTTTCTGTGGCGTTCGTTTCCGCGCCGCGGCTCGGATCGCCACCGCGTGCGCGCCGCGCGCCCACTGCGCGAGTTCCTCCGGGTCGTCGTAAAGCCGGTCCGGCATCCGCCAGTAAGACGTCAGCTTCTGCTCGCCTTTGCTGGTCGCATAGGTGAACGGGCTCGATCCTTCCCGCTCGAAACCGGGGATCGTTTCACCGTCTGCCTTGAGGTAGATCACCTCGCGCGATATCAGCGCGATCATCAGCCGCTCGACGAAGACCCCTGCCCCGCCGAACATGCGGCGCACCGACACAGGCCCGAATTCGGCAAACAACTCGCGAATGGATTCGGCGTCCATGAAAGTGACGCCGCGTGCGCCGCTAGTGCGCTTCGGCAGCCGCCGGATCGGCCGCCGGCGTCAACTGCACGGATTCGCCGCAGCCGCAGGCCGAAGTCTGGTTCGGATTGTTGAACACGAAGGTGGAGGAGAGCTTGTCGACCTTGAAGTCCATCTCGGTGCCGAGCAGGAACAGAACGGCCTTCGGATCAATCAGCAGCTTCACGCCCTTGTCCTCGACCACCTCGTCGAACTTGTTGGCTGCTTCGGCATACTCCATCGTGTAGGACATGCCGGCACAGCCGCCGTTTTTGACGCCGACGCGCACGCCGGCGATCGGCTTGTCGGTCTTCGCCATGATCGCCTTGATGCGATCCGCGGCGGCGTCGGTCAGCCGCATCACCTGGGGTCGGGGCCTTGCAGTGGCCATTTCTTGTCTCTCCTGTTGCGCGGGTTCAAGGCCCGGCAGCGGAATCTGGCTTCAAGATAGCAACGATTTGCTCAATGTGAAGATGACACGGAATCGAGCGTCTCAAGGTTTGCGGTTACCACATGTTCAGCGTTGCGCGCGCCTCATCCGACATGCGGCTCTGATCCCAGGGCGGATCCCAGACAATGTTGACCGTCACCGGCCCGACGCCGGGGACGCTCGACACCGCGTTTTCGACCATCAGCGGAAGCTCCTGTGCCGAAGGGCAGTTCGGCGTGGTGAGCGTCATGTCCACAGTCACGGCGCGATCGTCCGCGATGTCGACCTTGTAGATGAGCCCTAGCTCATAGATGTCGGCCGGGATTTCCGGATCGAACACGGTCTTCAGCGCGCCGATGATATCGTCCGTGATCCGCCCGAGCTCCTCCGGCGGGATCGCGCTTCCACCGAACGTCTCCACGGCATTCGGCGCCGGGGCCTCGTCGGTTTTCGTCTCTTCGGTCATGCGAACAGATCCTGTGCCTTGATCAACGCCCGCGCCAGCGTGTCGACTTCGGCCTTAGTGTTGTAGAGCCCGAACGAGGCGCGGCAAGTTGCGGTCACGCCATAGCGCGCCAGCAGCGGCATCACGCAGTGCGTGCCCGCGCGCACCGCGACGCCGGCACGGTCGATGACGGTCGCGACATCGTGCGGATGCGCGCCCTCCAATTCGAACGAGACGATCGCGCCTTTGTCCTTGGCGGTGCCGAGGATGCGCAGCGAATTGATCTCGCCGAGCTTGCCATGCGCATACTGGACCACGTCGGTCTCGTGCGCGCGGATACGATCTTTGCCAATCGACTGGATGTAGTCGATCGCGGCGCCGAGCCCGATCGCCTGCACGATCGGAGGCGTGCCCGCCTCGAACTTGTACGGCGGCTCGCCATAGATGATGCGATCCTGGAATACTTCCTTGATCATCTCGCCGCCACCGTTGAACGGGCGCATCGCGGCGAGGTGCTCGTGTTTGCCATAAAGCGCGCCGATGCCGGTCGGGCCGTAGAGCTTGTGGCCGGTTACGGCATAGAAGTCGCAGCCGATGTCCTGCACATCGACTTCAAGATGCACGGCCGCCTGGCTACCGTCGACCAGAACCGGGATGCCGCGCTCGTGCGCGATGCGCACCACGTCCTTGATCGGCACGATCGTGCCGAGCGCGTTCGACATATGCGTCATCGCCACCAGCTTGGTGCGCGGGGTCAGCAGCTTCTCGAACTCGTCAATGAGAAAGTTGCCGTCCTCGTCGACCGGCGCCCACTTGATCACCGCGCCATGGCGCTCACGCAGGAAATGCCACGGCACGATGTTGGAATGGTGTTCCATGATCGAGATAAGGATCTCGTCGCCGGGCTGGATGCGCTCGCGCGCAAACGTGTAGGCGACGAGATTGATCGCTTCCGTGGCGTTGCGCGTGAAGACGATCTCTTCCGGCCGCTTTGCGTTCAGGAAGGCGCGCACCTTCTCGCGCGCGCCCTCGTAGGCCTCGGTCGCGGCGTTGGCGAGGTAGTGCAGGCCGCGGTGCACATTCGCGTATTCGGAGGTGTAGGCCTGATTCAGGCGGTCGAGCACGCTGTGCGGCTTCTGCGCCGAGGCCGCATTGTCGAGGTAAACCAGCGGCTTGCCGTAGACCTGCATCGACAGGATCGGAAAATCCTGCCGGATGCGCGCCACATCATAAGAGCCGTTCCTCACTGCGGGATGCATGTCAGCGTGCCTTCAGCCAGCTATCGACGGCTTCCATCAGCGCCTCGCGCAGACCGGCGTGCTCAATGCCTTCGACGGCTTCGCCGACGAACGCCTGGACCAGCAAGGCTTCGGCCTCGGCCCGCGGAATGCCGCGCGCACGCAGATAAAACAGCAGGTCTTCATCGAGATCGCCGGCCGTCGCACCGTGGCCGCACTGCACGTCGTCAGCGTAGATTTCCAGTTCCGGCTTGTTGTCGGCCTCCGCCTCCTCCGACAGCATCAGGGCGTGCGAGCCCATCTTCGCGTCGGTCTTCTGCGCGCCGGGCTGCACGATGATCTTGCCCTGAAAGATGCCGCGGCTCTCATCGTCGAGCACGGACTTGAACACCTCGCGGCTCTGGCAGCCCACCGCGGCATGATCGACCACCATGGTCGTATCCGCGTGCTGCCTGCCGTTAAGAAGGGTCGCGCCGCGAATGCTCGCGATCGTCTCCTCGCCGCCGAAGCGCAGGAACAGCTGATTGCGCGTGACCGCACCGCCGGTGGTGAACAGGAAGGTGTTGAAGCGCGCATGCGCGCCGACATCCGCCATCAGAGACGAGATGTGCAGAGCCTTGTCGCCCTCACGCGTCACCTTGATGTGGTCGGCGTGCGCCCCCTCGCCTGCGAAGATCTGCAGCGCGGTGTTGACCTGATAGTCGACGCCGTCCGGCCCCTCGAAGCTCTCGATCAACATCAGCCGGGCGCCCGGCTCCATGATGATCACCGAGCGGGGGTAGGTCGCCGCGGCGGTCTTTCCGCTGAACACGTGCGCCAGGTGGATCGGCTGCTCGATGCAGGCGTCCTTGGCGACATGGATTGCGACGCCGCCGGTCATGAACGCGGTGTTGAGCGAAACCGCGATGTCGTTGCGGGCGGCTTCAGGCAGACTGCTGAGCCGGAAGATGTTCTCATCGGCGAGCCACGCCGACAATTCGACGATGCTGATGCCCGGATCATGCGTGTTGGTCCAGTCCGGCGCCAGGTAGCCGTCGGCGATCACGATGCGCCGTGCGTCGAGATCGCCTAAGCCGGCGCCCGCACCCTTCAGCCTGTCAAAAACCTTCGCGTCCGGACACGCGACGAGCGGCTTTGCATCGCGCATCAGCGCGCGCAGATCGGTGTATTTCCACTCTTCGACGCGGCGGTTCGGCAGCCCCGCCTTGGCGAAGCGATCGAACGCGGCTTCACGCAGCGGCGCAGCGCCGGGCAGCTTCGCCCTGACTGCCGCCCACTCGGCGGCGAGCTGCTGCTCGGCGGCGTTCTTGATGAGGGTGACTTCGGCCATGGTTATTCCGCCGCGACCGGCGCTTCCTGGAATTGCGCGTAACCGCTCGCTTCGAGCTCCAGCGCCAGTTCCTTGCCGCCGGTTTTCACGATGCGCCCCTTCGAGAGCACGTGTACGATATCAGGCACGATGTAGTTCAAGAGCCGCTGATAGTGGGTGATCACGACGAACGAGCGCTCCGGCGAGCGCAGGCGATTGACGCCGTCCGCCACGATCTTCAGGGCGTCGATGTCAAGGCCGGAGTCGGTCTCGTCGAGCACCGCAAGGCGCGGCTCCAAGAGTGCCATCTGCAAAATCTCATTGCGCTTCTTTTCGCCGCCGGAGAAGCCGACATTGACCGCGCGCCGCAGCATATCCTGGCTGATCGACAGCTTGCCGGCCGCCTCGCGCACCCGCTTCATGAACTCCGGCGTGTTGAGCTCCGCCTCGCCGCGCTTCTTGCGTTGCGCGTTGAGCGCGGTGCGCAGGAACGTCATGGTGGCGACGCCGGGAATCTCGATCGGATACTGGAACGCCAAAAACACGCCGTTCGCGGCGCGCTCGTCCGGGTCCATCTCCAGCGCGTTGTCGCCGTTGAAGAGAACCTCACCCTCGGTGACCTCGTAGTCGGCCTTGCCGGCGAGCACATAGGCGAGCGTCGACTTGCCCGAGCCGTTCGGGCCCATGATAGCGTGCACCTCGCCCGCCTTCACGGTCAGGTCGAGGCCGTTCAAGATTTTCATGCCGTCGATTTCGACGTGCAGGTTCTTGATTTCAAGCAGTGGCATTCAATACTCCAAATCGCATTGTTTCTTCGCGGCCGGCTGCTAGCGGCCGCCCCAACGCCAACGCCACTCGCCATCCGTCTTGCGCCTGCTGACAATCGCCAGGACGCCGAGGGCGATCGCATTGAACGCGAGCAACGTCGCCAAACTCGTCGCCGTCAGCCGCAGATAGACCGACACCGCGACCATGACGAGCACGGTCCCCGTAATCAGTACCCAACCTTGCCACGTCGTCGGCGTTGCACCGTAGCCATAACGCTTCGGCTTGAACCAGTATGTGGTCACGGCAGGCACCTCTCAGCCCACGCTTCCCTCGAGGCTCACCGAGATCAGCTTCTGCGCCTCGACGGCGAACTCCATCGGCAGCTGTTGCAGCACGTCTTTGACGAAGCCGTTCACCACCAGCGCCGTCGCCTCCTCGGCTGTCAGGCCGCGCTGCCGGCAGTAGAACAGCATATCCTCGGAGATCTTCGAGGTGGTCGCCTCGTGCTCGAACACGGTCGAGGAGTTCTTCGCCTCGATGTACGGCACAGTGTGCGCGCCGCACTTGTCGCCGATCAGCAGCGAGTCGCAGTTGGTGAAGTTGCGCGCACCCTTCGCCTTGCGGTGCGAGGAAACGAGCCCGCGATAGGTGTTCTGCGAATGCCCGGCCGCGATGCCTTTGGAGATGATCCGGCTGGTCGTGTTCTTGCCGAGATGCAGCATCTTGGTGCCGCTATCGACCTGCTGGTGGCCGTTGGAGATCGCGATCGAGTAGAACTCGCCGCGCGAGTCATCGCCGCGCAGGATGCAGCTCGGGTATTTCCAGGTGATCGCCGAGCCGGTCTCGAGCTGGGTCCATGAAATCTTCGAGCGCGGGCCGCGGCAGTCGCCGCGCTTGGTGACGAAGTTGTAGACGCCGCCCTTGCCGCTCGCGTCGCCCGGATACCAGTTCTGGATCGTCGAATACTTGATCTCGGCATCATCGAGCGCGATCAGCTCGACCACGGCCGCATGCAGCTGGTTCTCGTCGCGCGTCGGCGCCGTGCAGCCTTCGAGATAACTCACGTAGGCGCCCTTGTCGGCGATGATCAGCGTGCGCTCGAACTGACCGGTGTTCTTCTCGTTGATGCGGAAGTAGGTCGACAGCTCCATCGGGCAACGTACGCCCGGCGGTACGTAGACGAACGAGCCGTCGGAGAACACCGCGGAATTGAGCGTGGCGAAGAAGTTGTCGGAGACCGGCACGACCGAGCCGAGAAACTGCTTCACGAGATCCGGGTGCTCGCGCAGCGCCTCGGAGATCGGCATGAAGATCACGCCAGCCTTCTTCAGCTCGTCTTTGAAAGTGGTGGCGACTGAGACGGAGTCGAACACCGCATCGACCGCGACCCGGCCGCGCTGGATCGTCTCGCCGTCCTCGCCCTCGATCGTCGTCTGCGGCTGGATACCGAGCAGCGCTTCGCGCTCGCGCAGCGGGATGCCGAGCTTGTCGTAGGTCTTGAGGATCTCCGGATCGATATCATCGAGCGACTTCGGCGCTTTGAAGTTGGTCGGTGCCGCGTAATAGTAGGCATTCTGGTAGTCGATCGGCCCGTAGTTGATCTTGGCCCACTGCGGCTCGCGCATGGTCAGCCAGCGCCGGTAGGCCTCGAGCCGCCACTCGAGCATCCAGGCGGGCTCGTCCTTTTTCGCCGAAATAAAGCGGACGATGTCTTCCGAGAGGCCCTTCGGGGCCTTCTCGGACGAGATCAGCGTCTCGAACCCGTATTTGTATTGGTCGACGTCGATCCTGCGGACCTGATCGACGGTCTCTTGGACGGCCGGCATTGAACTCCTCCACAGCGGTTTCAAGGACCGCGGGGTTTGTCTGTCGGTTATGATGTTTGTTCCGGGGCAACCGCCCGGATATCTCAGGCGGCAAGGCCTCGTTTCATACCGTTAGATAGTGATTTTACGCGCTTTTGCCAAACGTCGAGGAAGCGGTCGATTTCGGCTTCGGTGGTCGTCGGCCCGGTGCTGACCCGGATCGCGCCGCGGGTAAGTTCCGTGGGAACCCCCATGGCGGCGAGCACGTGCGAGGGCGCAACCTTGCCGGAGGAACACGCGGAGCCGGAGGACACGGCAATCCCGTCCAGATCGAAGCCAATCAGCAAGGTTTCGGCCTTTGCGCCGTGCAGCGCAACCAGCGTGGTATTGGGCAACCGCTCGGCTTCCGCGCCGAACAGTACGGCCTGAGGGGTAAGCGCACGCAGGCCCGTTTCGAGGCGCCCGCGGAGCGCAGCCATGTGCCTGATTTCTGCAGCGAGGTTGTTCCGCGCCGCCCCCGCGGCGGCTCCGAAGGCCGCGATCGCTGCAACGTTCTCGGTGCCAGCACGGGCGCCGCGCTCCTGCCCGCCGCCCTTGATTAGCGGCTCGGCGAAATGGAGCGCCTCGTCGCGCTTGATCAGCGCACCCGCGCCTTTCGCGCCGCCGAGCTTGTGCGCGCTGAGCGTCAGCAAGTCCGCGCCGAGCGTAGCGATATCGAGCGGCATACGGCCCGCAGCCTGCACGGCATCGACATGCAGCAGACTGCCATGCCGGTGAACGATGTCCGCGACCTGACGGATGGGCTGGACAATGCCCGTTTCATTGTTTGCGGCCATGATGGAAACCAACGGCCGCGACCCTGCCGCCGCGAGGTCGCCCAATCGTTGCTCCAGCGCAACAAGATCGACGACGCCGCTTGGCCGGACCGGAATTTCCTCGATCTGACTCGCCGCAAACCGGCCGCCCGCGCGCACGGATGGATGCTCGGTCGCCGACATCAGCAGCCGATCGAATGCACGCTTCTCTGAGCCCACTTCGATGAACGGGGTGAGCGCGAGCGCGTTCGCCTCTGTGCCGCCGGAGGTGAAGACCACGTCGCGTGGATTGGCAGCAACCAGCGCCGCGACCTGCTCGCGGGCCCGTTCGATCGCGCTGCGCGCGGCACGGCCTTCACCATGCACGGAGGACGGATTACCGCTCAGGCCGAGCGCAGCCGCCGTCGCCTCCCGCGCCTCGGCGCGGAGCGGCGCACTCGCATTCCAGTCGAGATAGACGCGTCCGGCCATTGATTCTCGATCCAACAAGTCCACATTCCAACGCGCACAATACCCAAAGGTCTTGCTTTTGGCCTTCGAATTCGTGCAAAAGAGGCCCGCCACGCCCGCCCGGCTGCGGGTTTCACATGGCGAGGCTGTCCCAGAAATTAGAACAGTTCTAAATAGTTACGCGCGCCCGCCTGTCGCGTCAAGCGCGCCGTTGGTCGAGAAGCCGATCGCCCGCCGCGGCGGTCGCCCCATACCGGGATTGAGGTCTGAATGCCTGAAGTCATCTTCACCGGCCCGGCCGGCCGGATCGAAGGCCGGTACCACCCGGCGCGCGTAAAACACGCACCGATCGCCATCGTGCTGCACCCGCACCCCCAGTTCGGCGGCTCGATGAACCACCAGATCGTCTACCAGCTCTATTACGCCTTCGTGCACCGGGGCTTCTCGGTGCTCCGGTTCAATTTCCGCGGGGTCGGGCGCAGCCAGGGCTCGTTCGACCACGGGGTCGGGGAACTATCGGATGCGGCCTCCGCGCTGGACTGGGCGCAGACGATCAACGCCGAGGCGCGCTCCTGCTGGGTCGCGGGCTTCTCGTTCGGCGCCTGGATCGGGATGCAGCTTTTGATGCGCCGGCCCGAAATCGAGGGCTTTATCTCGGTCGCGCCGCCCGCGAACCTCTATGACTTCTCGTTCCTGGCCCCCTGCCCCTCATCGGGACTGATCGTCCATGGCGACAAGGACGCGGTGGTGCCGGCGAAGGACGTGCAGGGCCTGGTCGAGAAGCTCAAGACGCAGAAGGGCATCGTGATCGATCAGAAGGTGATCGCCGGCGCAAACCACTTCTTCGACAACAAGATCGAAGCGCTGATGCAGTCGGTGCAGGCCTATCTCGACAAGCGGCTGAAGCCCGCGGAGACAAGCGCGGCTTAGGGTTTCACCAGCACGCCACCTTGCATCGGCTTCGGCGCGCCGGTCGTCGTCGGAAAGGTCAGCGGCAGGCCACTCAGCGAGCGCACCGCCAGAAACGCAAAGGCCTGCGCCTCGAGCGCATCGATCGACCAGCCGACTTGATCCGCCGTCTCGACGTGCGCTCCCGCGAGCCGCTCCCGCAGCATGCGCAGCAGCGTC
>Ga0310810_10008692_pt1 | contig 11714 bp, 14 predicted proteins | sample NCmetagenome_FD_207641 | JGI IMG/M metagenome (GOLD analysis project Ga0310810, IMG submission 207641) | Soil microbial communities from experimental microcosm in Duke University, North Carolina, United States - NC | ecosystem: Engineered > Artificial ecosystem > Soil microcosm > Unclassified ...
GTGCTTTCGACCAATGCGCCCCCGGGAAAGCCGATCGGCTGGCAGGAAGCGGCGGACTGGCAGGCCAATCTGACGCTGCTGAAGGAGACCGGCGGCCTGCCCGAGATCAAGCCGCTCAACGCATATTATACCAACGACTATCTGCAGTGATGTAACTGCCATCGCCCGTGTCGCGCGCACGGCGCCGGTCGGGTGCCTTCAAACATGGTGACCGATCATGAGCCTCGCGCAAGCCGTCCCCTCCCCTGCGACGCCCAGCAAGCTTGCCATCTGGATCAATCGCAACGGGCCGGTGCTCGCCATCTTCGCCCTCGTGTTCGCGGTGTGGGAAGTCGCCGTGCGCGCGCTGGGCGTGCCCGACTACATCCTGCCGAGCCCATCGGTGATCGTCGCGAAGATTTTCGTGTCCTGGCAACTGCTGCTGGAGAATGCGTTCGTCACGCTGCAGGAGATCCTGCTCGGCTTCGGGCTCAGCGTCGTCATCGCTATCCCGCTCGCGATCGCCGTGGTCTATTCGCGCATCTTCGAGCGCGTGGCGTTTCCGTTCATGGTCTCGCTGCAGACCATTCCGAAGGTCGCGCTGGCACCGATCCTGGTGATCTGGCTCGGCTACGGCATCATGCCGAAGGTGATGGTGGCCTTTCTGATCTCGTTCTTTCCCATCGTGATCAATTCCGTCATCGGCATGCGCTCGGCCGAGAAGGAGATGATCTATCTCGTGCAATCCATGGGCGCGAACGAGCTCACGACGTTCCTCAAGATCAGGCTGCCAAAGGCACTGCCCTCGATCTTCGGCGGGCTCAAGGTCGGAATCGGCCAGGCCGTGGTGGGCGCGACCGTCGGCGAATTCATCGCCGCCGAAGCCGGATTGGGCTATCTCCAGCTCATCTCCCAGGTCCGGCTCGACACCCCGCTGCTGTTCGCGGCCGTGGTCGTGCTCTCGTTGCTCGGCGTGCTGCTGTTCAACGCCGTGGCCTTCGCCGAGCGGATCGCGCTGCCGTGGAGCCGGGTGGCCACGGACGTGGCCGAGTAGGACCTTGCACAGCATGATCGACGATCGGGCCGGGCCGGCTGTCGAAAACGCGAGCGCCGGGGTGCCGATCCGGGTCTCCGGCGTCACCAAGCGCTATCAAAGCGCGCGCGGCGGCGAGGTCCATGCCCTTGATGAAATCGACCTCTCGATCGACGCGGGCGAATTCGTCTCGATCGTCGGGCCGAGCGGCTGCGGCAAGAGCACCCTGCTGATGCTCATTTCCGGGCTGATCCCGGCGACGACCGGCACCATTGCGGTCGGCGGCGCGCCGGTGAAAGGCGCCGTCGGCAACGTCGCCATTGTGTTCCAGCGCGACGTGCTGCTCGACTGGCGCACCGTGCTCGCCAACGTCCTCCTGCCGGTGGAGATCAAGAAGCTCGACCCCCTCAGTCATCGCCGCAAGGCGCAAGACCTTTTGCGGTCGGTCGGGCTCGCGGAGTTCGAGGACAAGTATCCGGGCGAGCTGTCGGGCGGCATGCGCCAGCGCGTCGCGATCTGCCGGGCGCTGGTGCAGGATCCCGGCCTGCTGCTGATGGACGAGCCGTTCGGCGCGCTCGATGCGCTCACCCGCGAGCAGATGAATCTCGACCTCCAGCGCATGTGGCTGCGCGACCGCAACACCGTTCTGTTCATCACCCACAGCATCGAGGAAGCGGTCCTGCTCTCCGACCGCGTGGTGGTGATGTCGTCGCGCCCCGGCCGCATCGCCGACATCGTCACCGATGATCTGCCGCGGCCGCGCGGCGCCCACACCCGCAGCGACCCGCGTTTCATCGAGCATGTGGAGCGGATCCGGCGGCACTTCCTGGCGCTGGGCGTGCTGTCGGAAACGTGAGCAGATGTCGACGCAGGCTGGCGATCGGCACGATCTGACTGACTTAGCGCTTGAGTATCACTACCACAGGTGCGCAAATTTCAGACGCTGCGCCCGTGCTGGAGTCGCCATGTGGTCTCGCCTGCTCGCCCTCGCTTTGCTCCTGTTACCCGCACCGGCTCTGGCCGGCGTCAACGAGGAGGTCGCGGCCCTCGCTCCGTCGGCGTTGGTGCTCGTGATGGACGCCGAAGGCAACGAGTTGGTGGCCCAGAACACTGATAAGCCCTTCGTCCCGGCCTCAGTTACCAAGATCGTGACGGCTTGGCTGGCGATGGAGGTCCTTGGCGGCGACTACCGCTTCGAGACCCGCTTCTACCTCGACGACAAGCGGAAGCTCTATGTGCGCGGAGGCGGCGATCCTTTCCTGATTTCAGAGGAGCTGGCGCCGCTCGCGACCGAGCTGGTCGCCGCGATCGGCAACAAGCCGATCACCGGCATCGTGCTGGACGCGAGCTACTACCCTGCGAACCTCCGCATCCCGGGCATCGAGAACACCGGCGAGGCCTATAATGCGCTGAACTCCGCCCTGGCGGTGAATTTCAACACTGTCTCCGCCGTGCGCAGCGGCAACAAGGTGCACTCCGCCGAGACCCAGACCCCGATCACCCCGCTCGCGATCACCCAGTTCCGGCTGCGCGGCCCGAACGGAAAGGGCCGCATCAGCTTGAGCCAGGACCCCGCGGTGAGCCTGCACTATGCCGGCGAGCTGATCGCCGCGTTCATCGAGCGGGCCGGCGGCAGCGTGAAGGGCAAGATCTCGACCGGAACCGTACCCAAGGGACTGAAGCCGGTCTACGTTCACCAACAGTCGCGCACGCTTTCGCAGATCCTGGTCGAGCTGCTCCGCGCCTCGAACAACTACATCGCCAACCAGGTCTTCCTCGAGATCGGCGCGCACCGCCTGGGCGGGCCAGTCAGCCTCGAGAAGTCGCTCCGGGTCACGAACGAGATGCTCGCCGCGCACCGCCTCGCCGCAGCCATTCATCTCGAGGAGGGCTCGGGCATCAGCCGCAGCAACCGCTTCACCGCCCGCGGCCTCGCCAAAGTGCTCGAGCTCTTCGCACCCTACGCCAGCCTGCTGCACGGCCATGACGGCGGCATGAACAAGACCGGCACCCTGGACGGGGTCAGCACGCTCGCGGGCTATGCCGACACTAAAAGCCACGGGCGGGTCCGTTTCGTGATCGCGCTCACGAGCAATGACGGCGAGATGCGCTTCCGGCTGCTCCGGGCGATCGCGTCCGCGCTGTAGCCGAAGTCCCGCCCACCGCGTCGATGTTCCCGTACGCGCTCGCAAGTTCGCAGGGTCCGCTTTGGCTCCGGCCCGCCCTCTCGTCGTCCTTCTTCATGATATGGTCGTGCCGAGCGGCCTTGGCGGCGTCGACGATTGGCTGCGTCATCTGAATGGCCGCGCGAACGCGAGAGCTTCGGTTTGGCGGCCATCCAACAGGAGGAAGCAGATGAAACTCATTGGTCTGATTGCGGCGTCGTTCGCGATGGCGGCAACAGCCGCCGCGCAGGATGCCGTCCCCAGTCTGACGGGAGCCTGGAAGGGAACGGGCAAGATCCTGCTTTACGGGACGACCGAGCATCTTTCCGGATCGACGCAGAACGCGGTCGTGCGCGACCTCGAGGTCACCCACAAGGTCGAGGGCCAGGCCGGCCGGCTCATCTGGGGCACGACGTCCTCCGCGAACAACGACAGCAGGGAGCCGTTTGCGTGGGCGCTTTCGAGCGACAACAAAACCATCGTCGGCGCGGACACCGACGGCTATTACCGGATCACGATCATGTCGCCCGATCGGATCGAAAAATGCTACGCCCAGAGCGCAGCCAGTCCCAGGCGCGCGATCGTCGCCACCTGTTTCATGATGGATCGCGTCCGGCAATAAGGCGGGACTGGCGGCTGCCGGACTAGCTTCGCAGGCAACTCATGCAGCCCGCGCAAAGCCACTCTCGTCAGTTCTTGCGCTTCACCGCTTCGTACGCGAGCCGCTTGAACTCGACCGCAAACGGGTGAGCAAAGGCCATCTGACGCTGCGCCATGATCAAGCCTGCGGTATTCGTCTCAGGCGAAATCCACCATTGCGTGCCTGCCAATCCGCCCCAAAAGAGCTCGCCTCTTGCATCCTGATGGTCGAACACGGAAGGCTCCAGTATCAGCGCTCCCGCGAGCCCGTGCGCCCTGCCTTTAAGTTCTCCGAAATCAGCGAACCGTATCCACACGCCCTCAGGCAACTGGTTGGTCATCATCAGCTCAATCGTGTCCCGCTTGAGCAAGGTCTGGCCACCCGGAAGCAGGCTTCGAATGAACGCCACCGTATCCGGCAACGTCGAAACCAAGCCGCTGCCGCCGCTGTGCCTCGGGAAGGAACGCAAATAAGCGCCCGGATATGGAGCGTCATCGATGCGAGTAAGTCCCGGCTTCATCGGGTCGGTCAGGTCGGCCCCGGCATAATAAGCGACGAGACGATTGCGATCCGACACCACAAAGCCCGTGTCTACCATGCCAAGCGGGCCTAGAATTCGTGACTGAATGAACGCATCGAAGCGTTGGCCACTGATCACTTCGACAAGACGTGCCAGAACATCAATGGCGACCGAGTACTCCCATGACGTTCCCGGATGATAGATCAGTGGCAGGTCAGCCAATACGTCCATCATCTCCGCGAGCGTGGTGGCGGGATTGATGACTTTTCGCTCGTTGTAGGCATTGAAAATCAACGTATCCGGCTCAAAAAGACCATAGCTCAGCCCGGAACTGTGGCTCATCAGATGACGAATGGTGATCGACCTGACGGCGGGCTCGGTTTGATCCAGTGACGTCGCGTCTCGATACAGCACGCGGCGATTCGCAAGCTGGGGAATAAACTGCTCAATCGGATCATCCAGTTGGAAGTGGCCTTCTTCGAAAAGGAGAAGTGCAGCACAGGATGTAATCAGCTTTGTATTCGAAAAGATGCGAAATATGTGGTCGACCCGCAATGGTATCTGGGCTTCCTTGTCGGCCCACCCAATGCATTTCACATCTACCAATTCTCTACCGACGAGCACCGCGGAAGAGAATCCAGAAAGAAAATTCCCATCAACGTACCGCTGCATGGCAGCATGCGCAGGCCGAAAGTCGTACCCGGTGGCTGTAATTTTCATGTCTTCCATGCTCGGCTCTTCGCCCTCGCGACAACACGCCTGACGCCAAGCCTATCTATTCATAACTTTGTGCCAAGAGAGAGGCTCATTCCCTCGATGTTTCTTATGGGGTCATCAGCCGAAATGCTCAGAACGCTCGAATTGTTTCCGGTCCGCCTCGCTGAGCGGACATGATCGTGCAAGCTGGCCCGGTCCGTGGAGTGCCAGGAGGACATCACCGCCCTGCTTCCCACCCCCTTCGGCCGACTGGCCTTCGTTCTCGAACGCTGTACGACACCTGCACTGACTTGCTCCGGCGCCGCCCGGAAACGGCGCCGTACCGAAGTCTCCGTTCGCTGGATTGACAACCGCCGCCGTCGGCGGACACGATTTCCATCCGAACGACTTTGCCTGCTATCGCCGGTGTGTCGAAGGCGCGCGAAGCCGCCATGTTGCCGGTATCAAACAGAGGGATCGCCATGAAACTAGCCCGTCGACAGATTCTGCAACTGGCAGCGGGCGCCGCCGCGCTGCCGGCCGTGTCCCGCTTCGCGTGGGCGCAAGCCTATCCGGCGCGCCCGATCACGCTGGTCGTGCCGTTCGCCGCGGGCGGCCCCACCGATACGATCGCGCGGATCATGGGCGAGCGGATGCGGGCGTCGCTCGGCCAGACCATCATCATCGAGAACACGACCGGAGCGGCGGGCTCGATCGGCGTCGGACGCGTGGCCCGTGCCGAGCCCGACGGCTACACCGTCGGCATCGGCCATTGGAGCACGCATGTGGTCAATGGCGCGATCTACCAGCTCCCCTACGACGTGCTGAACGATTTCGAGCCGATCTCGTTGGTCGCGGCCAATGCGCAACTCGCCGTGGTGCGGAAATCCTTTCCGGCCAACAACCTCAAGGAATTGATCGACTGGCTGAAAGCCAACCCGGACAAGGCCTCGCAAGGCACCGCCGGAGCCGGCAGCGCATCGCATGTCAGCGGGGTCTACTTCCAGAAAGCCACCGGCACGCGTTTCCAGTTCGTGCCCTATCGCGGGACCGGCCCGGCGATGCAGGACCTCGTCGCCGGACAGATCGACCTCATGTTCGACCAGGCGGCGAACTCGCTGCCGCAGGTGCGCAACGGCAACGTCAAGGCCTTTGCCGTCACGGCGAAGTCCCGTCTGCCGTCGGCGCCCGACATCCCGACGATGGATGAGGCGGGCATGCCGGGCTTCTACATCTCGGTCTGGCACGGCCTCTGGGTGCCGAAGGGCACGCCGAAGGACGTCACCGCCAGGCTCACCGGCGCCGTCGTGGAGGCATTGGCCGACCCCGCGGTGCGCCGCCGCCTCGACGATCTCGGCCAGGAGATTCCGCCGCGCGACCAGCAGACGCCGCAGGCGCTGTTCGCGCATCACAAGGCCGAGATCGAGAAATGGTGGCCGATCATCAAGGCCGCGAACGTCAAGGGCGAGTGATCTCCGCTATTCGATAAATTTCGTTGCGCGACCTCGGCCTTGTCCGGTCAGCGTCATCACGGCTGAAGGCTACGTGAGTCGCGTGATGGCATGCAGCCCACCGCGATCCAAAATACCAACCACGCGCATTTTTTTGGAGGCAGCGCGCGCCTTGCAGCAGCGAAAACAAACCTCGTGAGCAGCTGGAACAATCGACGCCGGCTATGACGGATTTAAGTGATAGCGATCACTTCATTGCGCCAGGTTCCACCTACCCTCCGCAACGTCAGCTCGCTCATGGTGAGCGGGCTGAAAGCACGGAGAAAGGAAAATGAGCACTGACATCGCGATGACCGCGGATATGGTCTCTGAGATTCGCCCCCTGTCCGAGGCGGAGATTGATGGCGTGGATGGCGGCATCCTGCCCCTCCTCGTAGCCGGTACCTGGCTCGCCGCCGGCTTCATGTGGGGCATGGTTCTCGGCGACTATCTGGCCTCGCCCTGAAGGCGGCGCTTCCATTTCCCGGACGGCGTGAAACCTGGTCTTCGACGTCGACGCGAGGACCTCATCTCACAGTCGAGGCCGTTGCGGGTTGCGGCAAGAACGGACGCAGCAGACAATGCTGCGTCCACCACGCCGGCGGCTGTGAGCGAGCCGACGCCGGCTTCGCTCCCGAGGCCGTCACGTGTCTGGCTCCCATTTGCCTGGCGTTACGAGTCACGATTCGCTTGGGCTCTCCATGCGGCAGCGTGCTGCGTCCAGACGCAGGCGTGCGCGCAATGACAGAGCCCGGCCGGGATCCGGCCCGCCTGCCGTCGTCACGCTTCACAATGTCAAACAGCCCGCTCCGCGGTTTGCGCCGCGCAGCCTCTCTCGTTCCCGCGGCGCATGTTCTGCGTCCGGGTTGTCACGTCGCTTTGTCTCCTCGCATCTCCGCTGCCTTTCGCCGACCACTGCGCGGGCTTGCGCCCCGAAACCTTGGTCGTCATCAGCTCCGACCCCCGAACCGAGGGGCCGGCGGAGCGCCGGGAGGCGCACTACCTTAAACTTTGTCGCGCCGGTAAGACGCGACGCCACGCTTGCGAGGCGTAGCCGTCCCGCGCAACCGGGACGCCGCCTCTCGGCGCTCCACCGTGGCGTTTGCCCGAGGCCCGCTGCGTCTCCGGCAATGCCGGAGCCGGGGCAAGGCTGGCTCGCCGGCCATTATTCATGGGCGGCTGCGAGCGCCGGGCGCGTTCCATCCGCGGTTACGAGCCGCGAACCGGACGCCACATCCCCGCTCCGCCTGCTGGATCGTCTCCGGAAGACGCCCTCACGAGCGAGGATGGGAATCTCTTACTATAAATTCGTTATGAAGTCAAGAAATAAATGCAAATCGTAGTCGAAAAAGGACCGGCAGCCCGGATCGAGGACGATAGATCGGCAACATCAAAATAGAATACGCTTCGGATCCAGTAGGATTCGGGCCGAGACGCTTTTGGCCGATGATTGTGTGGTGCTCGCTCAGAGCGTGCTGCCACTCCCGCGCCCAACTTGCGACCCGCGACGGGCGCACTGTTGGTGGTTCAGCGCCGGCAACCTCTTGACCACACGGCGCAAGAGCCCATCGTGTGACCTCGCTTAAGGCACTTGCAGGCCGCCTGAGTCACCGGACTCATCTCGGCTGCGGCTTGGCTGATAACCGCAGAGCTCGCGGGCGCTGCCAGAGTGGGCGCTGTGCCCACAAAGGCGAGACCAACCGCCACAAGCATTCCGATCAGGATCGATCGCATCGATTTCCTCCTTCCCTGTCACCCGCACAGGGCAGCTTAGCGAGGACATGCGCTTCTTCAATCCCCAAATTCGCATATTATGGAATTTCGAATTGCGCACCCAGCGGATTTCCCAACGTTATCTGCCCCATTCCTCTTCCGCCTCCCGCCTTCCTTGGCCGCACCGCGGGCGGCCCGGAGCATCTGCGCTGGTTTTGGTCGTTTGCCGTTCAGGGTCCGATGACTCGTTCGAATCGCGTCGCGACCTTTGAGGAAGCCAAGGCGCAGTTTCAGAAAGCTGGGAAGCATGGAAAGCTTGGGCGAAGATGGAAGAGATGGATGACCCGACTTGAACAGCGGCGCCGTTGCGTTCGTGTTCATGGCCGCCATGGTCGTCGTCGCCCTGGCTGTAGCGGTGTGGGGTTGGTTCTAAACGGCCCTGAATTGCGCTACCATCTGTCCGAATGGCGGCGGAGCAAGTAGGATGCTTGCTGGAATAATATTCAGGATTGATCGCGCACTTGGCAAAGAGCGGTTGAGAAACGAGCGCGATGCCGCTCGCTACGAGCGCAACGAACATTTGCGGGAGCGTGACGAGTATCATCGCCAGCTGGACATTGCTTTAGGGGAGCGTAACGAGTGCCGGCGGCAGCTGGACATTGCTTTAGGGGAGTGTAACGAGTGCCGGGGGCGGCTGGACGAAATTGAGCGCGAGCGGACGCGGCATAGAAGTTACGATTTGGTTTCGGCGCTAGCCAATGCATTGGCAAGCATGACGGTGCAACGCGACGAGTTGCGTCGAGAGCGCGACGAGATCAAACGGGAACTCGCAAGTCTGACCAGTCGAGTCATCGACCCGGACGCTCCGTCTCAGGGCGATGACGTCCATGATGCTAAATAGTTGTAGAGATGGCTCTAACGAGCGACCCGAAGGCGCCTGCCGAGGTGCTCGATTAATCCAAGCTGTCGCGGGCGCGTTGATGCAATTTCGACAGCCGCCTCCCCAGGCATAGAGTCCCAATTTCAAATCCAGCCATCCCTCATTTCAAATCCCATGCAGGTCAAGTACTCCCTGCGTCATTTCACTGTCGGCCGCGGCGAGCGGTGGCGCGTTCAATAAGAACCCAAACACGATCAGTATTGCACCGTGCGTTGCGCGACCTGTCATTTTGATCACCTCCTTGCCAGCAGCGCCTCGGGCGTGAATTTCATTGTAGTCCAAACGATAGCACACCGCGGTGCGGCGGCAGACCGCCGCACTTGCGGGATTTAGATCCGGCAAATGTCGCCTCAGAGTCGTTCGCGTCGGTTCGGGCGAAACACATGTATGTCCGCTCATTGCGGCCGCCGAGAACCTCCGGTCCGAAGCACATGCATTTTTTGCTCGACAACGTTACACGAATCTTGTAGAGAAAATGCATCATGAACAATTGCGGATTGATCACCGGCTGCCGAAAGTCGCTCGGCTGCCGGCAAACTATTGTCCTGAGACTGGTTTGACGGCTGATCGAGCATCCTGAGCGCACCAGGATCGGGGCAGCCGCATGACGGCTCAAATCTCTGACCACGAATTTTGATCGTTGCACCGCTGATCCAGCGGGGTAACGAGGTCGCAGCCGACCTGACGGTCTGACGGACCGCAGGTGGGTACAAGACCGCGCGACGAGGACGCACGCCCGCAAACTTTGACCGAAAGCTGAACCTGGTTGGCGCCTCGGCGCAAGCCGAGCCGGCCGCGGCGTCCCGCGATCGCGGCGACGCGAACATATCGAACGAGCACCACCGCACCCGCCTCCGGACCGCACGGTCCGGCGCGCGGGTGCAGTCATTTTGGGAGGACGACAACGATGCCTGACCTGGAATCATCGCGCCCCGAGCCGAACCACGGCAACAGCCCGGGCCCGCACCATGGATACGACCGGAACCAACCGCGGGTGCCGTCGGGGCATGGCGACGGCGGACAATGGACGAAAACCCCGGGGGGCGGCGCTCGCGCGATTTCGCGTCGTGAGGCGATCGTTGACCGCAGCAAGCAGGAAAGCTGGGGCTCCTACGTCGACGGCTACCGGCCCGACGGCTCGCTCGCCGAGCAGCGCGTGTTCAATCGCGACGGCAGCCGGATCGTCTCCGAGTTCAACCCGCCCGAGGGTGCCGGAGACCGGGACGAGCGCCACACGGTCGTGCTCCCCGACGGCACCAAGTTCACTTTCGAGAACAGCGGCAATGTGCAGCGGATATTCGACGGCGAAGGCAATCTGGTCAGCGCCACGGAATGGACCGAGGACGGTCCGCGGCCGGTGCCGATCGGGCAGTTGGCCTTCGCCCAAGGTCTCCCTCTCGTGGTGCCGCTCGGACAGGTAGCGGCACAGGCCCTCAACGCCGCCGCACTCACGTTTTTCACGTGGCTGTCGAGCCGGAAGGACCCCGACCGCACCGCGGTGTTCGCCTTCAACGCAAAGAAATACGAAAAGCCTGAAACAGATGGGAATGAGAAGCGCCCAGTTGTTTTCGTGGGCTCTCTGACCCGGGACGAGGTGCGAAAGGTATGCGACAAGCTGCCTGATGTGCAGAAACTCACGGACGCTGCCGTCGCCAAGGTGACAACGGACGGAGACTACAAGGGCCCGGCCGATTTCGGCACCAAGGTCCATAAGGAGATTGCGGACGCGATCAGGAAGGAGAACGACCCCGACTTTAAGGCCGAAAAATCGGTGATCAAAACTGTGTTGGAGACAGGCCGCCAAACATCGAGTTCCAATTCGGGAAACGCACAGGAAGTCGACCCCGACATGGAAGCGGATTACGGAGAACTCGGCTCGATCCGTATTGACGCCTACGAGAATGTTCCGAAAAAATCGGCCGTGTGCGTTTATGATCCCAAGACCGGATGGCGCGGCTTGAGCTTTCCCCGAATGAACGAGCTCGCGGCAGCAGCGCACCGGCTCTTTGGCTACAAACCAAATTACATCATCGTGATCAAGGTGAGACCGGGACAAAAGTAACGATCTTTGCCCAAAGCCGCGGAGCCGCAAGCCCGGTCAAGTCCCCGCACTTTGGCCCAATGTGCCAAACCCAAACCCAGTGCTTTGCAGATACGCTTCGACATGTCGCCACAATTCGTCGAAGTTTCCGAAACCCGGATCGGCGAACTTGCAAAGGGCGAACTCGGAATCGGTCATCGACCGCTCGTTGTAGGCGCGCTGGGTTCCTCTGCTGTCATAGATTGCGATCGTCCGCTCCGTTACGTTGTTATGAGTGTACCAGATCTCATGATCACGGACTTCGTCATAGACGTGCGTGGACTGCATCCGAAGCGTGTCTCGCTCGTCAAAGTCTTCGTAGACTGCCGCGTGCGATAAGCGCTCTCGCGGGCCGTGCACTTCTACGTGATAGCTCCTGCGCGGGTAAGATGCCGGGTTTCGGGGCTGCTCGGGTCGCCCGGACTCCACCCGGTCAGGTAACGCACCACAAGCAGATT
>Ga0310810_10008694_pt1 | contig 11713 bp, 14 predicted proteins | sample NCmetagenome_FD_207641 | JGI IMG/M metagenome (GOLD analysis project Ga0310810, IMG submission 207641) | Soil microbial communities from experimental microcosm in Duke University, North Carolina, United States - NC | ecosystem: Engineered > Artificial ecosystem > Soil microcosm > Unclassified ...
GCACGTCGACCGAGAGCACGGCGTCGAGATCGCCGCGCACGCCGGCGCTATCGACGCAGCCGTCGAGCATGTCGGGCGAGCCGTTCGACAGGATGCCGGTCTTGTGGCCCTTGGCCTTGAGCGTGCGCAGCGCCGCGCGCGCGTCTGGGAATGCGTCGAGGTTGAAGTAGGCCTGCATTAGTTGCGGCTTGAGCGCCTTGTCGACCGAGGGCACGCGGGCGAGCGCGAAGTCGAGCGCGCGCTCGGTCAGCGTCCAGAACGGCGCGTAGCGGCCGGCCATGGTCAACGTCCAGGAATATTCGAGCTGCTTGGTGCGCCAGATTTCCGACATGCGGTCGGCATCGGGCCCGGCCTTGTCGCGGAAGCGGCCGATCGCCGCGTGCACGTCGAACAATGTGCCGTAGGCGTCGAAAACATAAATGGACATGCTCACCCCAATGATCGGAAAGCCCGCGCCCCGGTAGCATGCGCGCGGCGGTCACGCATGACACCATCGCGTGAATTCCGTGCGCCGGAAAACGAAACAGCCGGCGGGGATGCCGCCGGCCGCCCGTTACGTCGCTGCTGCCGCGTCGGCTACTTGGTCGCCGCCGCGAACATCGACTCCACGTGCTCCCAGTTCACCATGTGATCGAGGAACGCCTTGAGGTAGTCGGCGCGGCGGTTGCGGTAGTCGATGTAGTAGGAGTGCTCCCACACGTCGCAACCGAGGATCGGAGCGGCGCCGTGCACCAGCGGGTTCTCGCCGTTCGGCGTCTTCATGATGGCGAGCTTGCCGTCCTTGACCGCAATCCAGGCCCAGCCGGAGCCGAATTGGGTCATGCCGGCCTGTGCGAAATCTTCCTTCACCTTGGCCAGCCCGCCGAGGTCTTTGTCGATCGCCGCCTGAAGCTTGCCCGGGAGCTTGTCGCCGCCGCCATTCGGCTTCATCCACTGCCAGAAGTGGATGTGATTGTAGTGCTGGCCGGCATTGTTGAAGAGGCCCTGGCTCTTGCCATAGGCGCCCTTGACCACCTCTTCCAGCGACTTGCCCTCGAGACCCGAGCCTTCCAGGAGCTTGTTGCCGGTGTCGACATAAGCCTTGTGATGCTTGTCGTGATGATATTCGAGCGTCTCGCGCGACATGTACGGCGCCAGCGCATCGTACGCATATGGCAGATCCGGCAGCTTGAACGACATCAGCTCCTCCTCGCGGCAAACTCTGTTTGAAAAACCCCTATCGCGTTGAACCCCGCCGTTCGGCCAGAGTTCCCGTGATGGAAATCTAATTAGGCTCTGGGCGCGCCGGCGGCAACCGGCGGGTTCCCGACAGCCTGGCGGCCGCGCTCAGGCTTAACAAGCTATGAAGGTCCTGCGTGGTATTCTGGGATCATCGGTTGTGGTCACGTGCTGAATTGGCAAGAAGTGCTCGTGATCTGAATGGCTTAACTGATTATACGCGCCGCGGGGACCGGCGCCGGACGAGGAGGCTGCGGTGCGAATATCGACGGTTCTGATGATTGTGGGCGCCCTGGCGCTGGTTTTCGGTGCCGCCGTGGTCGGGTTCGGCATTCCGGTGCAGGAATTCAGCTTCGGCAATACGCTGATCATGGCCGGTGCGACGGTCGCGACGGGCGGACTGATCGTCATCGCGCTCGGCGCGGTCGCGGGGCAGGTGCAGCATCTTGCCGAGGCGCTGGCGCAGCCCGCAATGGCGATCCACGCGCACGAGGCCTACGAGCCGATGACGGCGGGTGCTGCCGCTGGCGCCATGGCCGAGCAGCACCCATTCGAGCCGCGTGGGTCTGCGACCCCGCCGCCGTTCCCGATGCCCGCCGAACCGGCGCCGATGCTGCGCAATCCGGACGAGCCGGTCGAGGTCGAGGAGGATGTGTCCCTCTCGCCGCCGCAGCACGCCGCAGAGCCCGCCGCAAAGGACGAACAGTCGCGCGGGCTGCCCGCATGGATGCGATCGCGTCCCAAGGCCGAGCCGGTGAAGGAAGAGCGGCCGTCGATCTTCGATTCAATGTGGCCGCCCGAGAACCGGATGTTCGGCCGCTCCGACGCGGAGACGAAGACCGCTCAGGCCGAAGAAGAGCAGGGCGCAGCCGAACCGGTGGCGCAGGAGGAGCCCGCGCCCGTCGACACCGCTCCGGTCGAGCCGGCGCCGGCCGAGGAACAACCCAAACCGCGGGCCATCGCCATCCTGAAGTCCGGTGTCGTCGACGGCATGAGCTACACGCTCTATGTCGACGGCTCGATCGAGGCCGAATTGCCGCAGGGCACGCTTCGCTTCGCCTCGATCCACGAATTGCGCGCCCATCTCGAGCAGAACGGCTGATCGCGCCGCTCAAGTGCTCGCAAGCGTAAACCCAAGTCTTGCAGCGCACCCGGCCGGGTTTAGTCTTGCCGGGCTCGCTGACCACCAGTAGTCTTCAAATATTGGACTGGTCGGCTGGGGATGGGGGCTGGGATGAGCGACGGCGACGGCGCGGGCAGGTCGGACCATGTCGCACTGACGGCCGAGATCGTGTCGGCCTATGTGAGCAACAATACCGTGCCAGCTACCGACATCCCCCTGCTGATCGCGCAGGTGCACGGGGCGCTCAGCCGCGTATCGAATGGCGTGGCGGACGGCGCTGCGGAGGTGCCAAAGCCGGCGATCTCGCTGAAGCGGTCGGTGACGCCGGAATTCATCGTCTGTCTCGAGGACGGCAAGAAATTCAAGTCGCTCAAGCGGCACCTGCGCACGCAGTACAACATGACCCCGGAGCAGTACCGCGAGAAGTGGAGCCTGCCGCCGGACTATCCGATGGTGGCGCCGAATTATGCGGCGGCCCGGTCCGAACTCGCCAAGCAAATGGGCCTCGGGCAGCAACGCCGCCGCCGCGGCGGCCGCTGACGCGCCGGCCCGGTTCCGGCGCAGCAGTTCGTAGGAACTCCGTCTAGATAATAATTGACATCCATCCTAGGAACAATATACTCTCTTCGAATGCCGAAGAGGAGGGTGCCTGGATGTCGGATGTCGCCAAATCGATCGCCATCACGCAGTCCAGGCGGCGACGGCCGCGCCCGACCGGCGCACCCAAACCGGCGATCGATTCCTTCCGCGAGCAGCATCTCGCGCTCGAGAGCCAGCACGTCGAAGCCGGCGCCTGGCGCACCGAGGTCACCATCGATGAGCTCGAAAGCCCGCTGGTCTGGCTCGCCCGGCGCCGGGCGCGCAGCGGCGGAGGTCTGATCGAGCCGCATCAGCTTCAGGCCGGCGAACGCCTGCGCCGCGACTTCACCGTCGCCGATCTGGCGCCGCACACCGGCATCAACTGGTCGAGCCCGATGTCGGGCGGCGGTGGCGGCGGGGCCGCCGGCCCAACCGACACCATGACGGATGCGCGCCGGCGCGTGCACAAGGCGCTCGACGCGGTCGGACCGGAATTCTCCGGCCTTCTGCTCGACGTCTGTTGCTTCCTCAAAGGTCTCGAGGACGTCGAGCGCGAGCGGCGCTGGCCGTCGCGATCGGCCAAGATCGTACTGCGCCTCGCGCTCGACCGGCTCGCACGCCATTACGGCTATGCGGCGCAAGCCAAAGGGCCTGCGCGCGCCGCTGTCCGCTCGTGGCTCGCGGACGGCGAGAGCTTCAGCGTCGGGTGAATATCAGTCGGCGGTCGCCAGCGCCGCGTCGGCATCGGCGCAGATCCGCTCGACCATCGAGCGCAATCCGTTCGACCGCTGCGGCGTCAGGTTCTCGCGCAGGCCAAGCCTGTCGAAGATGGCGATCGCGTCGGTGTCGAGGATCTCGCGCGCCGTCTTGCCGGAGTAAATCGCAAACAGGATCGCCACCAGTCCGCGCACGATGTGCGCGTCGCTGTCGCCCTCGAAGGTGAGCACGGGGCCGCCGGCACCGCTCGGCTTCACATGCGTTACCAGCCACACCTGGCTCGTGCAGCCGCGGACCTTGTTGGTTTCGTTGTGCGCCTCGTCCGCGAGCGGCGGCAGCGTGCGGCCGAGCTCGATGACGTAGCGATAGCGATCGTCCCACTCATCGAGCAGGGCGAAGTTGTCGATGATCTCGTCGATTCCCGTCATTCGGCCATTCGCGCTGCGAGGCGAATACCGCCTCGTCATGGCCGATATATAGGCTGGACGCCGCGAATGGCCAAAAAAATGCGGTCGGGCGGTCAGACGGCCGGACGGCCCCGTTTCGGCGGCAGAGGCACCGGCGCATGCCAGGCCGGTTGCAGATCGGTTCGGGTGAGCGTGCCCCGCGCCTGATCGGACACCGGCACCACCTTGGCGGACGGTTTGTCCGCCTGAGCGGTCTTCTCGGTATCGGCCGGCTTGTCGGAAAGCCGCTCGCTGATGAACTGGTACAATGTGCGGGCGCCGGCTTCGGCGCGCTGACCGAGCGCGACCGCGACCTTGCCGCCGGTCAGGCAGGCGCCTGGCTGACGTTCGCAGAAGCCGCGCGCGTCCGATACGGCGGCGCTGGCCACCGTCATCGCTTCATTGGCATCGATTTTCGCGTCCGGCGACTTTGCACCGCTGCCCGGCAGAAGCAGGCAGACGACGCCCAGCCAGAACGCCATTCGCAACAGAAAGAACATGACCCACCCATCTATCCCCGGCGGATTTATCCCCCCGCCTTGGGACGAAACCTAGCAGACAGGCTTGAAGCTGTCGTTGGGCTCGACGCGACGATTTGGCTCAAAGTCGCCGCGAATTTTCAGACAATTCGACATGATCGAGTTTGCTTCAAATTTTAAATACCGCTCGCCGCGTATTTGCTCCATCTCCACGCCGCGCATGGTTAGCGCAAGGTAACCGCGACCGCATACGGCAAGACACCGTTCACCATGGCGGCGAATACGCGCCCGAAAGCGGGGCGAGCAGCCGCGCATTGCAAGGAGAACGGGCAAAACCGTTCGACTTTTAGCGTTCGCTTAATGGGCCCCTCCTAAGCTTTCCTCAGCAATAAGGGGCGCGTCTAATTCAACCGGACGTGGGACAGGGACCGTGAGCTTCCTCACGCCAGTGTGGAACTATGTCGATGCCTTGGTGCATCCGGCGGCGCAGAATGACGCGCTGACCGCGGCGCGCCATCGCTCGTTCATTGCGCCACGGCTCATCGGCAGCTTCGCGGCGCTCGCGAGCTTTCCGGTCTATATCGCGTTCCGCGGCGTGCCGAGCCTGCTCGAGGCCTTCGTCTTCGCCTGGCTGGTGGCGCCGATCCTCGTCGCCTATTTCCTGTCGCGCACCGGCCGCTACGAAAGCGCGCACATTCTTTCTTCTCTGTCTCTGACCGGTCTCGTCGCCGTGGTTGCCTGGTGCACCGGCGGCATCGGCTCGTTCGCGGCGATCTGGCTCGTCGTGGTGCCGCTCGAAGCGGCGCTTTCGGCCTCGCGCCGCGTGGTGGCGCTGGCGTCGAGCTTCGCGCTCGTCGCGGCCGGCCTGCTCATGACGCTCAGCATCGCGCATGTGCTGCCGCCGCCGGCCCTGATGGACGGCGGCAACGGCGCACTCGCGGCGCTCGGCATCATCTCGGCGGCGCTCTATGCCACCGGCATCGCGCTCGGTGCCGAGTCGCTCGCGCGCACGAGCTTCTGGCTGCTGTACGCCGAGGAAGACCGCTACCGCCTGCTCGCGCGGAATATGACGGACGTCATCGCGCGCTATGGCGATAATGGCGCGGTGTTGTTCGTCTCGCCGGCGGCGGAAGCGCTGTTTGGCGTGCGGGCGACAGAATTGTCGGGTCACGGCCTGTTCGACCGCGTGCACGTGGCCGACCGGCCGGCTTATCTGACCGCGCTCGCCGACGCAGCCTCGCGCGGCGAGCAGCGTTCGGTCGAATTCCGCATCCGCCGCGATGGCGAGCGCGCGGTCCAATTCATCTGGGTTGAGATGCGTTGCCAACCGCTCGACGGCGCCTCGACGCAGTGCGAGGTCGTCGCCGTGCTGCGCGACGTCAGCGAGCGCAAGACCAACGAGCGCGCCCTCGAGATTGCGCGCGCCGAGCAGGAGCGCGCCAACGCCGCCAAGAGCCGGTTCCTGGCAACGATGAGCCACGAGTTGCGCACGCCGCTCAACGCCATCATCGGCTTCTCCGAGATGATGACGAACGAGTCGCTGGTTCTCGATCCGTCGCGCAAGCTCGAATATGCCAAGCTGATCAACGATTCCGGCCGGCACCTCCTGTCGGTGGTCAACGGCATCCTCGATATGTCGAAGATGGAGAGCGGGAACTTCGAGATCACGCCGGAGCCGTTCACGCCCGGCACGGCGATCGTCAGTTGCTGCGACCTTCTGGCGCTCAAGGCGCGCGAATCCGGTGTAGAGATCAAGACGCGTATCGCGCTCGATCTGCCCGAACTGGTCGCCGACCGGCGCGCGTTCAATCAGATCCTGATCAACCTCATCTCCAATGCGGTCAAGTTCACGCCGCGCGACGGCCGCGTCACCGTCAGCGCCCACTGCGAGGGCGCAAAGCTGGCGCTCGTCGTCGAGGATACCGGCGTCGGCATCGGCGAGGACGATCTGCCGCGCATCGGCGAAGCCTTCTTCCAGGCGCGCGCCTCCTATGACAGGCGGCATGACGGCACCGGTCTCGGTCTCTCGATCGTCAAGGGACTCGTGCGGCTGCACGACGGCGAAGTTGACATCGCGAGCCGCCTCGGCAAGGGAACGCGGGTGACGGTGAAGCTGCCGCTCGACTGCGAAGGCGGACATCGCGCCGCCGATCCGATCAAGCTCGTCACCGAGCGCGCCCATCAACTCGCCACGACGGCCCATTCCGACGTTCATGCCCCGGTCAAGAAAAGTGCGTAACCCCTCCACCCGCGCGCAAGCGATTCCGTCCGGCCGTCTGGGCCGGACCGGGACGTTGATCGCCCGCCATCCGCGCGAATTCGTGGCGCTGCTCATGGGCACCGTGGCGACGGGGTGGATCTTCACCAACGCACTGTTCCTGCAAAAGGGCCCGCATCCTGCGCCGATCTTCGCCGCGCGCCCGCAGACGCATCAGGTGCCGATCGCGCCGCCGCGCCCGACGGTGCTTATGCCCGCACCGGCGGAAACGCCGCTGCCAACGCCGGCGCCGATGGCGCAGCCCGCGCCCGCCGTGCAGCCGGGATCGGCAATGACCGATCAAGCGCGGATGCAACTTGTCTCCAACATACAGCGTGAGCTCAATCGCCGCGGCTATTATGACGGCGTGGTCGACGGCGTGTGGGGCGCGCGCACCGACGCTGCCGTGCGTGATTTCATCCAGGTGAGCGGCGTCCGTACCAATGCCGAAGCGAGCGAGCCGCTGCTCAACGCCATCATGAGCGCGCCGGCGAAACGCGCGGTCGCTCCCGTGCGCAAGAACGATCCGATCGCGGCCCTTATCGCGCCCTCGAACCGCACATTGGCGGTGCAGCGCGCGCTCAATGATTTTGCCTACGGCCCGGTCAACCCGACCGGCAATTACGATCCGGACACGCGCGCGGCGATCGAGCGCTTCGAGCGTGCCCGCGGTATGCCGGTCACCGGCCAGGTCTCCGATCGGCTCGTGCGTGAGCTTTCGAGCGTGGTGGGCCGACCGCTGGAGTGAGGCGGCCATCGCGTGCTATCAGCGCGCTATGCGCCTGAAATCGAGCATCTGGGTTTCCGCCTACGTCCGGCGCTGCGATATCGAAGGCGCGTTCGCGGCCGTGCGCCGGCGCGGGGCTGAAGAAGCAGGCGCCATCTTCATCAAGCTCAATCGTCTCGACGGCACCGGCATGCTGTATGGCCCGGCGCCGCAGGCGATGTTCGATGAGGCGCGTCCGGCAGACCGCCTGTTTACCGCATTGGCGGGGCGTGACGCGCCCGCGCCCGATGCCGATCTCGAGGCGCGGCTGGTGAAGGAGCTGAAGTTCGATCCCGACGTCTGGGTCGTCGAGGTCGAAGACCGTCAGGGCCGGCACTTCCTCGACGATGCGCTTGTCTGATCAGCCGGCGTGGTCGGTTTTACGCGGGGCCACCGGCGTGCGGCTCGCCCGCATCCGCCGTGCCGAACTGCCGAACGAGCGCGCCGAACGCTTCTCGTCGTCGTAATATGCGGGCTCGTAGGCGGGCTTCCGGCGTGCGAGCGGCGCGCGCCAGATAGCGGCCATTTGAGCGGCCGCGTCGAACGAGATGTCGTCGAAAAGCTGGGCGAGGTCGTAGACGCGCTCCACCGACTGCCCGATCACCGGATTGAGGAAGAGCAGAACGCGCTGCAAGGCCGCCGCGCTCATACCGAGCGCCTTGGCGGCGACGACCAGCGGTTCGCCCGAAGCGTCGCGCACGATACGATCGGCGAGGGCCGGTGCAATGCCGAGGGCAGCGGCCAGCCTGCGGCCGAAGGCGGCGCCGTCGCGCTCGAGCGCGGCCGCTTCGAGCTGCGCCAGCGTGTCGGCCGACGCGTGCGTCGGCCTGCGCGCGGTCGCGGCCGGCACCAGATTGGCAAGGATCAGCCGGCGCTCGTCGGGCCGGGCCGTGAAGAAGAGTTCGGTGAGCTCGTCGCGCGGGGCGGGGGTGGTTGGCGCCGCCAAGGTGGCGGCTGGACGCGGCGGCTTCGCCAGAGCCGCGGTCTCGCCGGTGAGCTTTTCGAGCACCGCCGCCGGCGCCGCCGGATAGGCGCGCAAGGTCGCGGTGACGATGGCGCGGGTCGCCTGGTCGACAGCGTCGACGAGGCCGCCCGCCAGTTCGATGTACTGGGTCTCCTCCGCGGCCGTGTGCGCCGGCTTCTGTACATAGAGATCCGTGGCCACGCGCAGCAGCGTCGGGCGAATATCGACGCCGTCGCGGCAGGCGAGGTCGAGCAGACCGTCGAGCGGAGGAAGAGTGGAAGTTTTTGGCATGACGCGACGCTACACAAACACCGTCAATGCCGGACATTAGCGCGAAGCCTTTAACACGCCGTTAACCTTGGACGCCTCTAATCGTCCGCATGCGCCGATCCGGCGGGCGTAAAAAGGGTCGCCGGCGCGGAAGAGGGGCTGCAATGGGCGAAGTTATCCGCTTTCCAGACGAGACGGCGGGCACGCGCGGCGGCAGATCGATTGACGCCGCCTCCGAGCCTGCAACCGTGATCATATTGCCGGTCATCCGCATCGAGCGGTCGCCGGACGGCAGCAACGGTTTCGAACCGCATTCCGGCAACACGCATGGGCGCCGTCGCCGGCGCGCGCGCTAAGTTCCGGAATCGAAGGATTTGATGCGAACTGCGCGGCAACGGCACCGGTGCGGCCCCGTATGGGCTCATCGCCTCGTCGTGCTCGCTGCGGCGCTGGTAGCCCTCGCGGGCTGCGGCACGCAAGGCGACTTCCAGGAGGTCAGTCCGGCGGCCAGCCGCGCCGACATGCACGACTGGCTGTCGCTCGACGCCATTGCCGGCAAGCCGACCTGGCCCTCCGAGTTTCCCCTGACCGAAGACGAACGCGCGTTGCGCGACCTCGCCTATCCGCTGATCGAGTGGCCGTACAACCGGCACAAGTTCTACTCGGTCGCCGGCGAGTACGGCGTCATTGGCGCCGACCACCGCACCGACTTCGACGTCTCCGCCTATACGACGCACCTGTTCGGAGATGAGCGGCGCACCGCCTCGTCGCGCTACGAGGCGCTGACCGACGACATCCGCAACGACACGACGCGGCTGCCGCAGTTCTTCGAGACCGCCTCGCGCGTTCTCGACGTGGACGGCAAGCGGCGCAAGAGCCTGTTCTTCGTCTCGTCAGTGAGCGAGGGCGAGCGCAAGAACGCGCTGCGTCGGATCGACGAAAATGCCTCGATCGTCGTCATGGTGCGCCGTTCGCTCGATGAGCGGATCGCCGCCTACAAGTTCGCCCTCGAGCGGCTTGTCATCATGACGCCGAACCCGCAGGCCGTGCAGGTGGAGCACGCGCTCAACGAACTGCGCGCAAGGGTGAATTGGTATCGGACGCACCGGACGCCCGGCTGGACGCGCGAGCAAAGTCTGGCTTCCTCGCGCTGATCAACGCCCGGCGTCGGCCTGCGTCTGCGTGCACGTCGCCGCGCCGACGGCCGCGGCCGCTTTCGGCATCAATCCGGGCTCGGGCGCAAGCGCATGAATGGCGATGATGCCGGTCGTGGTCGGCGAATCGACGATCAGCCGGTCGGCCGCCGTGACGTTCTCTTCTTCGGGAATCTGTTCGTGCTGCGCCAGGGTCATCAATTCCAGTTCGATGACGCGCCGGCCGGCGGCGCGATCGTTGATTGCGTAATAGGCGACGTCGGTGCGCGTATAGAACGACACCGACGTGTAGGCGGGGCTGACCGGGACGGTGAGCTTGAGCGGGCCCTGCGAGAGGTCGTAACGGCAAACCGCCAGCGCCATGGCCGGGTCCATCAGCGGCATCAGCGCCGTGCCCGCCGCCGGCTCCGGAAGCGGCGTCACCTTGTTGACCGGTGCGACGGCGGCGAGCCGCGAGTACGCGTCCTGTGTCGCGGTGCGCGGCAGGACGATCACGGTCGCGATGTGTACGATGCCACCGAGCAAGGCGCCGCCAAGCAAAAGGAGCAGCCAGCGGATCATGGGCAGCTCCGCGTGACGATGGACGGCATGGGGACTTCCCGGCCGGCCTTCGTGGCGACGCCGACGGCGGTGTCGTAGAAGCGCAGGGCGAGCTGGTAGCGTTCGATGCCGCCGGTCGGAAGCCAGTTGCCGGCGCTCGCGCGCGGACCCACGGTGACGCCGAAGCTGCCGTCGGAGCGGCGCACGATCTCTTCGCTGGTGAAGCCGTAACGGCGCACCGAATTGGCGACGAGCTCGCCGTTGACGCCGTACAAGGTCAGTGTCCAGAAGCGCGCCGCCGGCGTCACGCCGTCGATGTCGACGTCGCAGCGCCCGTCGAGCGGTCGGCCGGCATCGTCGGTCGTTGCCGAGAAGGACACGCCGTCACCGACCGCGACAGGCAGCGTGCCGTTGCGGGCGATCGCGGCGCGGGCATACGGGTCGGCGTCGGCGGTGCCGGTCTTTGGCCATGCGGTCCAACTGCCGATGCGCAAGGCGCCGAAGGCCGCGCCGCGCGTCAGCGCAAAGTAGGTCGCGCCGAGACCGACTGCGGCGGCGACGAGGAGCGTGAACAGTGTTCCGAAAAGCAGCCGCACGAGATGACCGCGGGTGATGCGCCTTGATTCGTGGTGAGGAGACTACGCCGCGGCGGGACGCGCGGCGAATCAGTTCCGGACGAAGGCGCGCCCCTCCAGCGTCGCGGTCAGCGCCGTGCCGCGATCCGGGGCGCCCGCCTGCTTCATGGTGCCGCCGGCCACGGTCGGCACCGGGCCGAGCGCGCGGGTCGCATCGTCCATCATGCGCTCGATGCGCACGAGGACGTCGGCGCCGCGCCTGGTCAGCAAGCGCGGCCGCGGCGGCGGCGCTTCGACACCTTTCTTGGCTTCGGCGACGGTTGGCGCGCGTACCGGCGGCACGGCAACGCCGGGGAGTTGCTTCACCTCGATGCCCTGGTGCGCATAGGCCATGATTTCATGCCAGGTCATCGCGGGCAGGGCGCCACCGGTCATGCGGTTCATCGGCTGATAGTCGTCATTGCCGAACCATACGCCGCAGACGAAATTGCCCGTGTAACCCATGAACCAGGCGTCGCGCGACATGTTGGTCGTGCCGGTCTTGCCGGCCGCGGCGATACCGTCGAGGCGGGCGCGGCGCGCGGTGCCGTTCTCGACGACCGAGTTCATCATCTTGATCATGTCT
>Ga0310810_10008695_pt1 | contig 11713 bp, 14 predicted proteins | sample NCmetagenome_FD_207641 | JGI IMG/M metagenome (GOLD analysis project Ga0310810, IMG submission 207641) | Soil microbial communities from experimental microcosm in Duke University, North Carolina, United States - NC | ecosystem: Engineered > Artificial ecosystem > Soil microcosm > Unclassified ...
ACGAGCGCGAGCACGCTGTTCCCGGGATCGGTCCCCGACGCGCGCGCGACGAGCTCCCGGGCCCGTTCACTGCTCGACCCCGGCACCTCGAAGCCACGCGGCTTCAGGTGTTCGCGAACGTGGATCCCGAACACCGCCGCGACCGCGGTGATCAGGAGCGCAATGGCGAGCACCGCTCGAGGGCGGCGGTCGATCAGATCGGCCAGTCGGGGCAACATCGTGTCAGCGGGTCTTCCGGGTGGCAGCGCGCCGCGTCCGCCTCTTGCACGGCGAGAGCAGCGCCCGATGGTTCCCGCGCTCAGACAAGTTGCTCGGCAGAGTGCAGCGACGTGTGAGCCGTGTCGATGACCTCTGAGGTAATGGCCGATTCCAGCTGCCAACTTACGATTGATGTGTGACGATCGCCGTCGCTCGGCCGCCTGTCGGGGCGATGCTCCGTGACTGGCGCCATCGCCGTCGGCTCAGTCAGCTCGAGCTTGCGCGGGAGGCGGACATCTCCTCGAGACACCTGAGCTTCCTCGAAACGGGCCGCTCGCGGCCGAGCGCGGAGATGGTGCTCCATCTGGCCGAGCGACTCGACGTCCCGCTCCGCCAGCGCAACGACCTGCTCTTGGCCGCGGGCTACGCGCCGGCCTACGGGCAGCGCGACCTCGGCGCCCCCGAGATGCGTCCCGTGCGCGACGCGATCGAGCAGGTGCTGCGCGGACACGAGCCGTATCCAGCGCTCGTCGTCGATCGGCACTGGTGTCTCGTGTCGGCCAACCGTGCGCTTGCGTCGCTCCTCGAAGGAGCCGCCGCACACCTGCTCGAACCGCCGGTCAACGTGCTCCGGCTGAGTCTGCATCCCGACGGTGTTGCGCCGCGGATCGTAAATCTCCCGCAATGGGGAACGCATCTGCTCGAGCGCCTACGACGCGACGCCCTCGCGACCGGCGATCCCGCACTAAGCGCGTTGCACGACGAGCTCGCCTGCTATCCCGGCGGCGACCCCGGAGCGGCTCCCCACCCCGCCTTCGCGGAGGTCGCCGTGCCGCTACGACTGCGCGATCGAAACACGGAGCTCTCCTTCATCAGCACGAGGACGAGCTTCGGAAACGCGCTGGACGCGACCGTCGACGAGCTCTCGATCGAATCGTTCTTCCCGACCGACGAGCGGACCGCAGACGCCATGCGGGTCGCCGCTCGAGACACGCGACGCGACCCTTGAGCACACCGTGGCGAGGTTGGTACGTAAGACAGTGCTGCGGTCACCCGAGAGCCGCGACGCTGTGTCGTTTGGAGTCTGATTCCCACGACCCAAGAGAGACAAGGGAGTTGACATGACAACCGACAACGCCCAGCGCAGCGTGCTGTTGATCGGCAAGAGCCAACTCGTTCTCGACGAGTCGGTCGCGGGTCTCCGCGACCTGGGCTACAGGGCGGAGGCTACAAACGACTTCAGCGACATCACCGGCCGGTTCGATGTGAACGCGATTGACCTGGTCGTCTTCGGCGGGCAAGTTCCCGCGGACCGCAAGGCCGAGCTGACAGAAGAGTTCGCCGCGATCAACCCGGGGGTCATCTTCGTCCAAGGACTGGCCGGCATCCCAGGCCTCATCATCAACCAGGTCCGGGGCGCGTTCGCAGCGGGCCAGCAAGACACCACGCACGCAGCGACGTACGCGCCAGACGAGCGGTCGATCCGCCTGACCCTCTCAGGCCCGGCTGATGTCAAGGTGACCGTCTGGTGGCAGACCGCGTTCGTGCCGCCAGACCCCAAGAGCGACTCGCTCCTGCTCCTCCACGACACGCTTGCTGGCGGCGATCACGCGATCCCGGTCCCCGATCAGGTCCCGCCGAAGGCCGCCTTCGCCACCGTGGAGATAGACCCAGCGATCTACGCCTTCAGCATCGCAACGAGCGATTAGTCGGGCTGTGCGTCGCGGACGGCGGCGCTCAAGGCTTCCGCGGTTTGCCGGTTGGCCGGGTAGAACGCCACGATCGAGAGCTCGGCGAGTGTGAGGTCGCGGGCCGTTCCGAACGTGGTGAAGGTGCAGAAGAGGGCAAGCTCAGTGTCGTCGAGGCGAAGCTCGTGCTTGAGCATGATCTCGTTCGGCGTCGGTGCGTCTGCACGATCCTCCTCGGCGGCCACCCCGGGGTAGGCGGCGAGCTCTCCGTAGAGGGCTTCGAGTTCGGGATCGCCCGTTGCTTCGATCTCGCGGCGGAGCCGCGCGAGCAGGAAGCCGCTCCAGTCGGCGAGATTGGAGATCTGCGGCGCGAGGCCGTCCGGGTGCAGCGCGATCCGGAGCGCGTTCGCCGGCGGCGCGCGGAGCTCGGGCGCGACGTTGTGGTTCACGTAGGCGACGCCGCGGTTCGAGGCGACGACGTTCCAGTGGCGGTCGACGACTACTGCCGGGTAGGGCTCGTGCGCGGCAAGGAAGCGCTCGAGCGCCTCTCGGACGGGCGCCATCTCGCTCTCCTCGAGTGAGCGCTCGCCGAAGACGGGAGCGAAGCCCGCTGCCAGCAGCAGACGGTTGCGCTCCCGCAGCGGAACGTCGAGGCGCTCGGCGAGGTGGAGAACCATCTCGCGGCTCGGTTGCGCGCGCCCCGTCTCGATGAAGCTCAGATGCCGCGCCGAGATCGCGGAGCGCAGGGCAAGTTCGAGCTGGCTGAGGTTGCGGCGCTGACGCCACTCGCGAAGCAGCGCCCCCGCGGACGGTGCACCCTCGGGGAGGGCCATGCCGGGACCCTAGCCGCGAGCTTTCCGATTTGCGACCGACGCGAGGCCGTTCCCGCCTTACGTCGCAGGTAATCGACGCGCGGACCCGACGTCGGCACGATCGGACGCACCCTGAATCCACGATTCACGAGCGAACTCGGAGGTGCAAAGGTGGAAACCCGCGAACGCGAAGCCCGGCTCGAGGAACTCTTCGCAGCCGGCTGGACGACCGAACTCTTCGCCCAGTTCTGGGCGGCGCCCGATCTCAAGTACAACCCCTCGATCATCACCGACGACGTTGTCGGCTACTGGCCCGGCGGCAGAACTGTCCGCGGCAAGGCGGAGTACGTGCAGGCACTGGAAGAGCTGCTCACACTGCTCCCCGATCTCCGTCTAGAGGTGCCCGAGCACACGATGAGCGCCGACGGCGAGTTCGGCTTCTCGCGCTGGGTCATGCATGCGACCAGCGCGAACGGGCCCTTCGAGATGAACGGGATGGACCGCACGCGAGTCCGCAACGGGCTCGTCTGCGAGAACTACGTCTTCTTCGACTCGGCCGAGTTCCAGCAGCTCGTCGGCAAGTGAGACGCACTCAAAGAAAGGAGCACAGATGGGTCGTCCGGTAGTCCATTTCGAGGTGATGGGGAAGGAAGGCGAGAAGCTGCGCAGCTTCTACGCCGAGCTGTTCGACTGGGCGATCGACGCCGACAAACCGCTCGGCTACGGCATCGTCGAGCGCGAGACGAACTCCGAAGGCGTCGGGATCGGCGGTGGCATCGGCGGCATCCCCGAGCCCATGTCCGGCCATCTGACCTTCTATGTCGAGGTTCCCGACGTCGAGGCGGCGCTCGCTCGGGCCGAGCAGCTCGGTGGCACCCGACTCATGGGCCCCTCCGAGGTGCAGCCGGGAATCGAACTTCACTTCAGCGACCCCGAAGGGCACATGGTCGGAGTGGTCAAGGCGCCGGCGTAGGATCAGCGGGCAGGCGGATCATGCTGCTGCTGGTTACCGGGGGAACGGGCTACGTCGGCTCGCATTCGATCGCGGCGCTCGTTGGCGCGGGGCACCGAGTCCGCGTCCTGGCGCGGTCGCCCGAGCGGATTCCCGCTGCGCTCGCGCCGCTCGGCGTCGACGACGTCGAGACGGCGATCGGCGATGTGACCGACCCTGCCGCGGTCGAGCGGGCGCTCGAGGGCTGTGACGCTGTCCTGCACGCGGCTTCGGTCTTCTCGATGGACGCGCGCAGGGCCGAGGAGATGCGCGCGGTCAGGCGAAGAGGAGACCCCCTCCCTTTCATGGAGTTCACCCTTACCATGGAGGTTTCGGGGCGTCACGCGCGTACACGCGCGATCATCGGCGACACGATTTCTCCTGCAAATTGGGGTTTGCAGGCGACGAAGATGCGTCGCGAGACGTCGCGGGTGTCGTTTCTGATGTGTCCGTTTTGTGTCCGCCGCATGTTGCTCGGATGAGCAACATCGGTTGGAACTACAGACGGAACTCGGCGATGCCGCGTAGCTGCGCGACAGTTAGCCGGTCCGGGAGCACCTTCATGACGACGTCGCGCAGGCGCGCAGCGAGTGGAGAGCGGACTTCCGCAGCACGGCCGGTCCGGCGAGATGCGCGCACAACGGCGTTTGCCCGCTTGACCCGCCGCCGCTCGTACTCCCGCAGGGCGTCCTCCGGGTCGCGGTTCGATCCGATACACGAGCCGAGCACGACGGCATCCTCCAGCGCCTGCGCGGCGCCTTGGCCGATGTTCGGCTTCATCGGGTGGGCGGCGTCGCCGAGCAGCGTCACGCGGCCTCGACCCCAGGTGCGTCGAGGCGGCCGGTCGTAGGTGAACGTCGGCTCGATGGCGTCTGGTTCCGTCGACTCGATCAGCGCCGGAACGGGATCGAACCAGCCGCCGTACCGGCCGAGGAACTCGTCGCGTGGCCGTTCCGGCGCGGGGGCGCCCTCCGGCACTGCCTCGAAGCAGTACCAGTAGACGCGGCCGCTGCCGGCAGGGCCGAAGCCGAAGCCGCCGGCGACGCCCCAGACCTCGACGAAGCGGTCGCGGGTGCGCTCGTCGTCGAAGCGAGTCCCTGCGCGCCATGCGCGATGTCCGCCGTAGCGCAGCGGCTCCTCCCCGAACAGCGACCGCCGCACCGTCGAGCGGACTCCGTCGGCACCGACGACAATGTCGGCGACCACAGGTTTAGCACCGTCGAGGAGCGTCTGGCCGTCGTCGGTCGCGCCGAGACACGTCGTCCCAAGGCGCAGGTGGTCGCCCGGCACCGCCTCGAGCATCGCCCGCTGCAGGTCACTGCGCAAGATCCCGTACGACTCCCACCCGAGGGCCTCGTAGTCGATCAGCGTCAGCAGGTCGCCGCGAGGATTGCGGATCTCCGCCCGCCGCACTCTCGACCCGCGAGCCGCGACGCCCTCGTGGAGACCGAGCGCGCGCAGCGCCGTGACGGCGTTCGCGGAGACGACGAGCCCGAATCCCGCCTCGCGGAGCTCCGGAGCCCGCTCGATCACGATCGGCTCGACGCCGGCGCGCTCGAGAGCGATCGCCGCCCCGAGCCCGCCTATCCCGCCTCCGACGACAACCGCGCGCACGCCTCCATCGTAGGAGCGCTTGGCCGGCCGTTACCGTTCTCGCGCCGGCGGGCCAAGGAACGCCCCTCGATCGCCTCGCTGGTTAGAGGAGGTGGCTACCTGGAGCCGCGGCCCGGTCCGGGCACGAACTCGACCTCTTCGAGGCGCAGATGGTCAGTGCGCTTCGGGACAAGCGCGGCGATCACGGGCTTCTTGTCGCTCTTTGTGCGCGCGAGCAGCGGCGGCTTCTCGCTGCAGTAATCGTCGCCCCATTGCCGCAGGCCGACGAGCGCGACATGAAGGTCGCGGCCCTTTGCGGTCAGGTGGTACTCGTACCGCTTCGGCCGTTCTTGATAGGGAACCCGCTCGAGGATTCCTTCGTCGACCAGCCAGCGAAGACGGTCGGCGAGAACCTTCCGCGCGATCCCGAGACTTCGCTGGAACTCATCGAATCGACGCAGTCCCAGCAGAGCGTCCCGAACGATCAGCAGCGTCCATCGCTCGCCGACTATCTCGAGGGCGCGCGCGATCGAACAGTCCTGGCCGTCGTACGTGCGGTTGAGCATGCATCCCAGAATAGCAAGTCAGTCTTGTGAAGTAACTGACTAGCTGATACAGTCGGTTCCTTCAAGGAACCGTCCTGGTAGCTCCCGCAACCGGGCCAAAGGAGGGACCGTGACCGTAAGCGCGACAGAGGAGCAACAAGAAGCACGGGGCGGCGTGGTGACGTCGTACAAGAACGCACCCACGCGCACCATCACCGCCGGTGGAACGACCTACGCGTACCGGGAGCTGGGCCCGAAGGGCGGCATTCCCGTCGTGTTCTTCGTGCACCTGGCTGCGACGCTGGACAACTGGGACCCCCGCATCATCGACCCCATCGCCAAGAACCACCACGTCATCGCCTTCGACAACACGGGTGTCGGCGCCTCCACCGGCCAGGTGCCCGACAGCGTCGAGGCCATGGCCGACGACGCCTACGCCTTCATCACGGCCCTCGGGTTGGACAAGATCGACATCTTCTCGTTCTCCCTCGGTGGCTTCATCGCCCAGGCCCTCGTCGTCAAGCACCCCGAGCTCGTGCGCAAGCTCGTCCTCACCGGCACCGGACCCAAGGGCGGCAAGGACATCGACAAGGTCGCCGGCATCACCTACTTCGACATCCTGCGGGCGACCCTGACCCGCTCCGATCCAAAGGAGTTCCTGTTCTTCAACCGCAACGCCACCGGCAAGGCCGCAGCGAAGGCGTTCGTCAAGCGGCTCGAGGAACGCACCGTCGACCGCGACGCCCCGATCAAGGTGAAGGCGCTCCAGACGCAGCTGAAGGCGATCAAGAAGTGGGGCCGCGGCACGCCTCATGACCTGTCCAAGCTCACCCACCCGACCCTGATCGCCAACGGCGACAACGACCGGATGGTGCCCTCGACCCTCTCCGAGGACCTGCACCGGCGCATCGAGGGATCCGAGCTGATCATCTACCCCGACTCCGGGCACGGCGGCATCTTCCAGTTCCACGACAAGTTCGCCCCCGCCGCCATCGAGTTCCTCGACCGCTGACCATCCCGACGAACAGAGGCAACAGAGTGGGAACGACACCTCCGTCCGCGAAGAAGCCCTTCGTCTCGTCGATTCTGCTGTGGATGCGCACCGACCAACCGCGGCAGGTGGGCATGGACTACTGGAAGGGGCCGCACTCGAAGATCATCTCGGCGACCCCGGGATTCGAGGAGTACCGGCAGATCCATCTGGCGGAGAACAATCCTGGGCTGTGGCCGGCTATCAGCGGCGTCGAGACCGTCATCCCGAGCGAGCGCAGGATCGACGGGGTCGCCGAGGTCACCTTCGCCTCGGCTCTCTCCCCGCTGCGGGGCCGCAAGCAAACCAAGCTCGCCTATAAGGACGAAGTGAATGTGTTCCGGCGCACCTTGCTCTACGCGGGACCGCCGCGCTCGGCGCGCTGGTACGACGTCGCTCGACCCGAGAAGAAGGTAGGCGCGCGCAGCCTGATCTACCTGCGCAAGCGCGAGGACACCAGAACTCGTGCGTTCCGAAAGTTCCTCACGGGCGAGCTCGTGCCCGCTCTCGCAGGCACGGGGGCGCTGAGAGAGCTCCGGACCCAGGTCTTCATGCCCTGGAACCGAAGACTCTGGAACACGCCGAACGTCGCGCACGACAATCCCACCGAACAGCGGTTCCACGCATCACTCATCCTCGGCTTCACCGATGCCCACGCTCTGGGGGCGTTCTACGGCAGCGAGCAGATCGCAGCACTCTCAGGCAAGTTGCCGGAGCTCGTCTCCGCTGTCCACGCGTACGAAGTCACCGAGGCGCTGACCTACGTGAAGGACGGCGCAGCGCTTCCGCACTATCGGGCATAGCCCGAGGAGCCAGAGCCACCGTCGGCGTGCCCCCTCTGGACGACGACCGGGCGCGGTGGTGGTTCACGGCGCCGGAAGGGACGTCGCAGGCTCCGCGCTAAGCGCGCCCAGGGGCCGCCCGATCACGCAAACCGCGGGAACCGGGCGCAGGTCCTTGACCAGCACCTGGTTCACGGAGAACTCGGCCAGCCGGATCCTCTCGCTCAGCTGGTCCGCCAGGTCGCGAGCTCGGCCGGGCTGCGTGTGGCGAGCGTCCCAGAAGAGAGAGACCGCTCCATCGGGGGCGAGATGCCGCCGGACGATCCCCAGCGCCTCCTTCGGCTGATGCCAGAAGGGCGCGACGTTGAAGGCGAAGACCTTGTCGAATCGCTCGTCCCCGAAGTCCGCCTTCTCGAGCGCGACCGTCTTCAGTACGGCCCTGCCTCCTGCGACGTGCTCGCGATTCCTACGCGCGGCCATCTCAATCATCTTCTTCGAGCGATCGATCGCGGTGATCCGTCCGCTGCTCAGCCGCTCGCAGACCAGCGATACGGCCACGCCGTGTCCGCAGCCGACCTCCAGCACGCGATCGGCTGGGCCGAGCGCCAGGGTGTCCACCGCCCACACGAACCGTTCCGAGGGCTTGCTCGCCATGCCCTACGCTCTGCCTCTTCCGAACAAGGGCCGCACCGCTCTCCTGTTGCGGTCTCCTGCTGTTGGCGCTGGGACCGTGTGCGCCTGGAGCGCAAGCATCGCTGCCGCGACCTCACCCGCGACCGCATCGGGGATCGCGGTCGCGGCCCGTTCGAGCACGAGCAGCCGCGCACCGGGGATCTCTCGCGCGAGTGCTTCGCCGTTGCCGACTGGGAAGAACGGGTCGCGGCGACCGTGCACCACGAGCGCCGGCATCGCGAGCTCGGGCAGGCGCTCGCGCCAGCGCGGCATGCAGTCGAGCTTGGCGAACACCATGCCCAGCTGGTTGGCCATCTGCACCGCAGGCTCCGTGCCGGGCGTGCGGTCCCAGATGCGTTCGGCGGTCGCGCGTGCGGCGACGGGGTCGTTGCCGAGGATCTCCGCGCCGGCGGCGGCGAACTCTGCCACGGCAGCCCGGTCGGACCAGTCGGGCATCGGGCGCGAGAACAGCCGCTCCATCGTCGCCGCATCGTGGTCGGGCAGGTCCTCGTCGACCGGGCCGGGTGCGACGGGCCGCGTCCCGGCGAGGGTGAGCGCCGAGAACGCGTCCGGGTAGTCGAGCGCGGCGACCTGGGCGACCATGCCACCGACGCCGATGCCCGCCAGGTGTGCCGGCCGGTCGTCGAGTTCGCGGGCCAGTGCGGCGGCGTCGGCGGCGAGATCCCGCAGCGTGTACGTGGGTGCCTCGGGATCGACGGTGGTCGACGCGCCGCTGTCGCGCAGGTCGTAGCGCACGACGTGGCGCCCGCCTCGGGCGAGGGCCTCGCCGAGCGCGTCGGGCCAGGAGAGCATGGTCGGGCCGCCCGCGAGCAAGATCAGCGGCGCCGCCGCGTCGCCGAAGTGCTCGACGCCGAGGGTGACGCCATTGGCCTCGACGGTCGTCATGAGGCGGGCGCCGACGCCGTGGCGCCGTCGCTCGTGCGGAGCGGAAGAACCGTTGGATGCACCGTCGACCTCCAGGGCTGTGGCATTGCCTCCATAGACCGTCCAAACGTCAGCAACTCATCGCAGGTGCGGCACGACAGATCGTCAGCAGCCGCACGCCGCGAGGACCCCCACGGTACCGCCGTACCGATGTCAGACGGTCGTGCCCGCGGCTCCTGGAGGCAGGAAGCGGCGCACCGGAACAGGAGCGGCGTCGCGCTCACCGGACACGACCAACGTGCCGTTGGGCGATCGTTTGCGCGACGGACATGCCGCGGGCCACGCGCCCGTCCCACAACCGATCCCGATGACGGTTTCGGGCTCAGTGTCCGGCCAGCGCAGCAACGACCGGGGCGAGCGTGTCGGCAGAGCCGGCGCCGAAGACGAAGTAGGAGAAGCCGATTTCCTCCCGTCGCCGCTGGATTTCCTCGGTTGCGGCCACCGGGTCAGCGGGGAGGATGGCCAGTGAGTCGATGGCGCGCAGTGCGACCGGGTCGGTGTCGGGCGCGGTCATGAAGGGCGCGACCGCGTCGCCGACAACCGGCACGTGGAGCGCGAGCTCGACGTCCCGGGGAGCGCGGAAATTACGGGCGAGCTGGGCGATCTCGACACCCGGGTCATCCGGCATCGCGACGAAGGTAACCGTGTCCGCCAGCTCGGCAGCAAGTGCTCGACCCTTCGGTCCGCGCACTGCCATCACCACCGGTGTATGCAGGTCGGGGCCGTCGAGCTGCCGTAGCGCCGCGACCGTGTCACGTACCTGCGCGAACCGCTCGCCTCGTGGGACGACGGGCAGGCCGAGTTCGCGGAGCTGGTCCTCGATCCCTGGCCGTCCGATACCGATGCCCATCTCGAAGCGACCCTCGCTGAGCACCGACAGCGAATGCGCCTCCCACGCAGTCGTCCAGGCAGGGCGTACGGGCGAGGCGTACACCCAGGTGCCGACCCGTATTTCGGTGAGCTCCGCTGCGAGGGCCAGCGTCGGGCCTGGCGCCGGTTGCCATCCGGGGACGTCGGGCATCAGCAGCGTCGAGTAGCCGCCGTCTGCGATGCGACGAACCCGATCTCGCCAGGCCCGCAGGTCGGATGTGAGCGGGCAAACGACCCCGAACCGGAACGGTCTGGTCACGGACTTGGACACTCCTCCTCCTTCGATTGCCGAAGCGGCGCGCTCATCGCGGCCTCGGCGACGCACAACACATCGCCCAGTCGTCTCTAAAGTGTGAGACCGCCGGGCGGCGCGAAATTCATCGCCTACGAGCGCGCTCGATCAGGGCTGTGCGAACGTCGCGTGCGCGGTCGCGGGCTGCATCCCATTCATCCAGCTGCGACCGTGGTGGCGGTGAAGAAGAGGTGCTCCTCTTCCCGCCGGTACCAGCCAACTTGTCGCGCCTGAGGATCGTCGCCCTCGATTTGCCAGCTGCCGCGCATCACTTCCCCCGCCATGAGCGCTGGTGCGCCCTCGGGCAGGTCTTCGAGACGATCAACCAGCTGCCAGTCCAGGTCTGGAATTTGCTTCTTGACGATGTCCACGACCATGTGGCTCACGTTCCGCAGCGCCTCCGGCCCGAGCCTCGGCTCGCCATCGTCACGGGGTTGCAGTGCGAGCACGTAGCCGCATTGGCGTTCCGGCTCCGGCTCCTGCTCGGCGTGCTCGGCGCCGTAATGCTCGCCGACGTTGTTGCTGACGATGCCCCCGTCGTCAGTGCGCTCGCCGATCAGCTCCTTGCACTCCGGGCAAACACGAACGAGGCGGCCCCCGAGAAGCTCACGGGGACGTACGGCGTAGGACGACCACTGCTCATCGAGGACTCCTCTCTAACTAGCTGGCCCTAGATGATTGATGCCACGGCCTAGGGTCGTGGCGACTGCGCGATCGCGGGGTGACGATGCCGACGACGGCTCGCGAGGCATCTCGACCGCCAGTCCGGTCATATCGTTGGAAACGCCGAATCACGGAGGCGACGAATGCGTGACACCGAGCCACAGACCGCAGGCGGGAAGGTGCTCTTGCACTTCCTGATCACACTGGACGGCTTCGTGGCGGGGCCGAATCATGCTCTGGACTGGATGACGGGCACGGCAGTCCGTCCCGGCCTGCACGACGAGTACATCCAGACGACGGGCGCGATCCTGGCCGGGCGGGACGGCTGGGACGCGGCGATCGGCGATCGTCGCCCGTATGGCGGGGCCTGGGAGGGGCCGATCTTCGTGCTCACGCATCATCCCGAGGACGCTGCACCCGCCGAGGGAGTGACGTTCCTGAACTGCGGCCCGGCCGAGGCGGTGCACATCGCGCTCGAGGCGGCCGCCGGCAAGAACGTCGAGGTGTTCTCGCCGACGATCGGGCGACAGCTCCTCGAGCTGGGGTTGATCGACGAGATCGACCTCCACATCGCTCCTGTGCTGCTCGGCGAGGGCATCCGGCTCTACGACAACCCCGGGGGCAAGCCGATC
>Ga0310810_10008696_pt1 | contig 11712 bp, 9 predicted proteins | sample NCmetagenome_FD_207641 | JGI IMG/M metagenome (GOLD analysis project Ga0310810, IMG submission 207641) | Soil microbial communities from experimental microcosm in Duke University, North Carolina, United States - NC | ecosystem: Engineered > Artificial ecosystem > Soil microcosm > Unclassified ...
AATGATGATGATCGTGGCCATCAACACGGTACGGGGAAGGCCGACGGCAATTGACGGCCAATAGAAGCCCAGCGACGAGACCAGAACGTTGATGACCGCCGCCCAGCTGGCCACTCGCGTGAACCACATCATCCACCCGACTTCGAACCCGGCGAATCGCCCGAAGGCGGCGCGAGTATACAAATACGAACCGCCCGTCCCGTCGAAGCGGCTCGCGACTTCAGCAAAGCTGAGCGCGAACAGCATCGAGGCGAGGGCGACCGCGGCCACCATCCACGGGCTCCAAGCACCAACGCTGGCGGCAATCGTCGCCGGTACCGCGAAGACCGCGCCACCGAGGACCTGGTTGACGCCGATTGCCGTGAGATCCCATCGGCCGAGCTCGCGCTTGAGTGATGGCGTGGTCGAAGTCGTCGGCGAAGGCACCGCGAGGTTGTATCATTTTCGCTCCGGCGGCACACGGTAATTGGTGATGCAACAACCGACTGACGTGAATGTGAAACCGCGTGACGTGATGCCCGTGGGGGCGCTGACGCTGCCCGCGAAGTACTACGTCGACGTCGATTACTTCACGCGCGAGATGGAGCGTCTTTTCGGCGGGATGTGGATCTGCGCCGGACGCGCGGAGCAGGTCGAGCGGCCCGGCCAGTTCTTCCTGCGCCACGTTCTCGGGGAGAGTGTCATCATCACGCGCTCGCAGTCATCGAGCGTTCGCGCGTTCTACAACGTCTGCCGTCATCGTGGCACCAAACTGTGCACGGAGCAGGCTGGCTTTTTCGCCGGCAGTATCCAGTGTCCTTACCACGCGTGGACCTACGACCTCGATGGACGGCTAATCGGTGCGCCGCACATGGACGAGGTCCCGCACTTCCGCAAGGAAGACTATCCACTGCACGAGATCAACGCGGACGTGTGGGATGGTCACATCTTTCTGAATCTCTCGAGGGAACCGGCGCCGCTCTCCACGCAGCTGGCAGAGCTGCCAGTGAAGTTCCGGCCATGGCAGATGGAGAATCTCCGGCTGGGACACCGGATCGTGTACGACGTGAAGGCAAACTGGAAGCTGCTGATTCAGAACTACAGCGAATGCCTGCACTGTCCCAATCTTCATCCCGCGTTGAACAGGCTGTCGCACTATCTCAGCGGAGAAAATGAGCCGCTGCGCGCGACCTACATGGGTGGCCGGATGGATTTGCGGCCAGGTGTGGCGACGCTATCGATGGATGGGACGTGTCCGCGCGAGTTCCTGCCAGGGCTTTCGGCGGACGATGTCCGCCGGGTTTACTACTATGCGATTTTTCCGAACATGCTGCTCAGCCTGCATCCTGACTACATGTTGGTGCACACGCTCTGGCCGATGGGCCCCGATCGCACGGTGAACATCTGCGAGTGGCACTTCCATCCTGAAACCCTTGCCAAGCCAGGATTCAATGCGTCCGACGCCATCGAATTCTGGGACACGACGAATCGCCAGGATTGGCACGTCTGCGAGCTGTCGCAGGCCGGGATAGGCTCGCGCGCCTACACGCCGGGCCCGTATTCAAATCGTGAAGACCTGCTTTACGCGTTCGACCGGATGATTGTCGATTTGCACAGCCAAGGGTAATTACCTGACCGGGATCCGGTGTGCGGGATCCGGGAACCATCAGCCAACGGTCAGCAGCCTGTCCGCCGTAGCACAAGGCGCGAAGGCGGACCAGCCGCGAGAAGAATCACCGACTCTCCCGCTGTTCGCGCAATCGGGCGCATTCTGCAGCGGCGGCGTTTGCGCGATCGAGCGCCGCTTCATAGAGCCGTATCCACGAATGGGCTGAGGCCTCCAGGTCCTTCAACTGCAGTCGGAGTCGCGCGTTGCTCTGGGTGAGACAGGCGTTCTCCCGCTCCAGCCAGAAATTACGCACTTCGTCGTCCACTCTCACGGGTGAACTGGTCGTCCGTCGCACCGCTAGCGCGTTGAGCGTCATTACTGCGTTCATGGCCCGCCCCTCTGTGGATGTCGCCGGGGGCCACCTAGTCGGCCCGCGACGCGTTTTCCGTCGGTTCTTGCTTGGATAAACGATATAGGGGGCTAAACCGAACAGGAGGGACGATTGGCCGGCAGGAAAAAGTACCGATCAGCGGGAACGGAGCCGTGGGTTGTCCCTGACGGACAGCCTGCCGCGGGGCAACGGTGCCCACTCGGCCCCGGCTGGCGGACAGCCAACACCGGCGGCGTAGAGCACACTCTCGGTAATGCCATCAATGCCAAGATCCCGCTCGATTACGGAGTCGGCCAAACCCATAACCGAGAAAGGGGCCAAGCCAAGCGACGTGGCGGCCAGACAGAACGTCTGGCCGATGTGTCCAACTTCGACAAGCGCGGCGCGGTACGCACGTGAGTATGGATATCGCCAGAGCTGGCGCTCGAAGACGGTGGTCAGGAGAACAAGGGCTGAAGCCCGCGCAAAATAGCCGCTTCGGGGAAGATAGGCGCGAATGCGCTGCTCGGACGTCCGGCCTCGCAGGCGCTCGAGCGCATGTCGATCCGCGGCGTAGTGATACAGGCCAGGTCCGAGACCCTGCACGTCGCGCGCCACGACGTAGAGTTCAATCGGGTGACAGACCCCTCCCGAAGGCGACGTTTTGAGAGGCGCCTCACTGTTCCCCAGACGTACCCATTTCTGAACACCCGCACTAAGACCGAGGATGGTCGACAGCTCCTCTACCGTCACCGGGCTTTTCGAGAATCTTCGCCATGTTCTCCGTGCCATGGCGACCCGCCCGAAGTCACCGTCGCGGGGAGGCGGAAGATCGATGCGCGGCGCGCCAGGATACCGCTTCTGAAAGGCTGGCCGTCGAGCGCGTTTCGATGCGTGCCGTGCGGCTTCCTCGCGAGACCAGAATCGAACGTTCTTTGTGGCAGTGTGGAAGAAGCTGGCTTCGGGCCCCCATGGATCGAGAGCGCTCATGGCGCGCTCCCGAGGATCCTGAGGTCGATCCCTGCGCATGAGCAGCGAGCGATCGATGAGCCGCTTCACCAGCTTTGGCAGCTGTGCGGCGAGGCCTGGGAGCGCCTCTTTGAGCGCGTCCACGGTCTGCCATTCGCTGCAGAGATCGAGGATCGCGCAGACAAGTGGATTCGCCAGACTGGCGGCCCCCACAGCATAATTGCGAATTACCAGTCGGCTGCCGCGCCAGTGGGCAATGAGGTGAGGCGATCGCTTGACCCGTAGTGTCTGTCGCCGCGAGTGCTTCACGCGCGTGTCAGGAAATCACCATGTCCGGTCCGCAGGTTCCACCAGTCGGGTCGGCGCAAAGCATGGCGATATCCCCTGACCAGCGCTCGAGTACCGATTGGGCGGCGGTCGGCGGCTCGAACACCTTCCCAGCCTTTTGCTGACGCTTGGCCAGAATCGCCTGCGCCTTCTCGATGTCTTTCCGAAGCTTCTTCAAATCGAGGGCGGGCTTCTTCTTCCGGCTGCCTGTGGACTTCTTCTTGCCTTTCGCGCGCGGGGCAGACTTTCGCGCTGTGCGGGTTTTTGCCACTGAAACTCCTCCGTGAAAATGTCGTGCGAGTCTAGGTCAGTCGCTCGATCCTGGTCAAGGCAGTGGAGCGCGCACATTCGGATGCTCGAGCCGGGCAAGAAGAGCCGCGAAGCGCGGCATCTGGCGAACGGGATCGACTCGAGGATCGACTGCGACCCAGAGTATGTTCGGATCGCGATCGTCGACCGCATCTTGGAGAAGCGTCAAACCCTGCTCGAGGTTGCCGAACGCGATTTGCAGATACGCGAGGTGCTCAGGGGCAATGCGCTGCTTGCGTTCCTCCGCGTTGCGCCGGAGTTCCTCAAACGCGCGTTGTGCGTCTGCCTGGTGGCCCGCCAAGGCCTGGAGCCGAATCGCCTGAAGGCGCCACGAAAGGAGGCCCCCACCCGCCAGCTGTAACGTCTCATTGGTTCTCTGGAGGGCGGCGTCGAAATGCCCTTCGGCTTCATCCACCCGACCCATCATGAACAGTGCCGTCTTCGATGTGTGCTCCAGATCCAAGGCGCGGGCAAGCACCTGGCGCGCCGCGCCGTAGTCACGGCGATAGTACAGAACCATTCCATGGTCGACGACTGCGTCAGTCGAAAATGAATCAAGGCTCTCGGCCTGGACGGCCTGCTCGACCGCTTCGTCGAGCCTGCGCATCGCAGCCAGGAAACCGGAGTACCGTCGTCGCGCGTAGGTGAAACTCGGATTCAGATCAAGCGCGCGTAGGTACTCGGCCTCCGCGCCTGGCCAGTCCCAGTCGTAATAGAACTTGATATCCGCCAGCGCGGCCCGGGCCTCGGGGAGATTCTCGTCGAGAGCGAGCGCCTGGTTCACCTCGGCAAGCGCGGAGGCACGCGCTTCGGCCTGCGAAATATCGCCCGAGGAACCCAAACTGAAATACGACCGAGCGGCCGCCGCGTGAGCCAGCGCGTACCGTGGATCCAGCTCGGTAGCGCGTTTAAACGCTTCAAGGGCGCGACGCGCGCTATTCCGTTCACGCAGGTCGAGTTGCCGGCGGCCCTCGAAATACGCCTGCTCAGCCGCCGGATTGATCCGCTGCGAGCTACTCAAGCGGGCGGATTCGTCGCGTGTGATGTTCGCTCGAACGGTGGCGGCGATCGCGCGGGCCAGTTCCCCCTGCAGCGCCAGCAGATCGCTGAAAGGCTTGTCGATTGTCTTCGACCACTCCGGTGTGGTGGCGCCGGCCATGACCAGGCTGGCCTTGACCCGCACCCGCGCTGGATCGCCGCTCGATTGTCCTGCGATGTAGGAGACGGTGCTTTCGAGAACTGCGTCTACTTTCAGGGTCTTTGCCACCTCTCCCGCGGAAACCGGAGCGTTCTTGAACTGCATGACGGACGTGCGCGACGTCACACGAAGCGCCTGAATCTGACCAAGCGTCGTGATGAGCTCCTCATGAAGTCCATCAACCAGAGATGGCTGGGGCGACGAGGACAGATCCGCCATCGGCAAGACGGCGATGGATTTGATCGCCGTCGCACCCGCCGGACTTCCGACACTTCGGGACCAGACAATCATGCCAACGACGACCGCGAACAGCGCAAGCGCGGCAACCGCGAACGCAGCCCGCATCCACTGGGCTGGCGCAGGGGCGGGCTGGAGCTCAGCCGGTGGATCGGAGATGACTCGAACGGTATCCGGATGAAGCGCGCGCTCCATCGCGCCGGCCGTTGCAAATCGTCGCGCCGGATCGGAATCGATGGCTCGTTCGATCGTCTGCACGAGCGCGTGCGGAAGATCCGGACGCAAATCGCGCAGCAACGTCCGTTCGCCGTCCGCGTGCGCCGCACGCAAGGAGTCGATGTCGAGGGCCGAGCAGGGGAATTTGGTGGTCAGCAGGTGGAAGAGAAGGACGCCCAGGCTGTAAAGGTCGCTTTCTGGCGTCGGCGGTGCGCCCGCCAGCACCTCCGGCGCGAGATACATCGGGGTGCCGGCAACGCCGATCGCATCGGCCCCCTGCGTGCGTCCGGCGCCGAAGTCCATGAGGACGATCCGTCCGCCCTGCTCGCGCATGACGTTCTGTGCTTTGACGTCACCATGCACGAGTCCCTGACGATGGACGGCAGCGAGCGCCTGACAGAGATCGATTCCGACCGCTGTGGCCTCGCGGGCGCCCATCGCGCCGTGCGTGCTGAGCCAGGCCTCGAGCGTCTGGCCGTCGACCAGCTCCATCCAGAGGCCCGCACGTCCGTCACGAACGTCAGCACCGTGGACGGTGACGACATTCGAATGCCGCACCTGCGCGAGCGTCCGGGCTTCGCCGAGCAGACGGTCGACCGGGCGGAACAAGGTGATGTCCCGGCGTAACAGCTTGAGCGCGACCGGCCGATTGAGCTGCGGATCGTGGGCCCGGTAGATTTGACCAAAGGAACCCGAGGCGAGACGCGACGCGATCGACAGATGTCCCCACGTGACGGGATCCGCAGACACCGCATCCGCGTCGAGCGTCGCGGGGACTCGATCGTCTTCTTCGAGCACCAGCGTGCGATGCAACTCCGCGACGCGCGCGACAAGACGCAGATTGCGATAGCGCTTGCGCTCCGCGCTGGTCGCGGCGGCGGCGTCGAGGGCGGCCCAATCGAGCTCGGCGCCGTCGGCCACTGACTCGAGCAACGACTCGAACTGGTCGCGCTCAGGCAGCATCGAGTTGCTCCATCAATCGTGCGAGCGCGCGCGTGACCGCCACGCGCGCGGCATTGGCATTCGGCTTTCCCAAAATAAGTGCAAGCTCCTGGTAGTCGTGCTGAAGTTCGAGGCGTCCGATGATGGCTTCGCGATCCGAGGGGCGTAACCGCTGCAGCGCCGCCTCGTACCGGGCGACTCCCTCACGTCCGATGGCGATGTCGAGCGGCGATGCACCCTCTGACTGGAACGACTCCGACAGTTCCGTCGGCGCCGGACGACGGCTGAAACGGCGCGCTTCGTCGCGGATTCGATTGAGCACCGCCTGACGCAAATACGCTTGCAGCGCGCCTTCGTGGCGCGAGTCGAACTGCTCCAGTCGTCGCAGCGAATTCACGACGGTGTCCTGGACGAGATCCTGCGTGTCCAGCGCACCCCGTGCGGCAGCCGGGAGCCGGCCGCGCGCCCATCGACGAAGCGGAGGCACGCATCGCGTGTAGAGGCGCTCGAGCGCGTCACGATCGCCCTGCCTGACGAGCTCCAGCAACTGTCGAGTGGATTCGAGTGGGTTCGAGGGGATCCGAGGATCGGCCATCGGTACTTCAGTATCGGTCCGATGATACTCGTACGTGGCGTAGAAAGCGGGCGGATTCAAAGCAGACGCCGCCGATGGGGCGAAAATGGCCATCGTCTAGTCAACGACGGCAGAGGGTAAACCGTACACCGGGGTCTGACCCCTTTGGCACGGATCTTTCGTGAAGGGGTCAGACCCCGGTACGGTGGGGTCTGACCCCTCTCAGAGAGGTGGGGTCGCGACTTTGCGGCGCGGGTTGAAGAACGGCATTGCGACGACCTTCGCCGGCACCTGATGACGGACCGCCTCAACCGTGACTTCCATTTGCAGGACGGTACCTTCGGTGTTGTGCGGACGATCGACGGTTGCCAACGCGATCATTCGCTTCAACACCGGCGACCAGGTCGTTGAGGTCGCCTTGCCGACCTGGCGATCTTCGACGTAGACGGGGACCGCCACGCGTGACGCGGTTGCGCCAACCGCCGGCGGCAGCGCCAGTCCCTCGTAGATGCGTTCAACCGCGGTCCATTCGATCTCGAGCCCGACGACTTGACGCGCGGGGCCGCGGTCGTGCTCGGAGCGGAGCGCCTGTTGTCCGATGAATCGAGGTTTATCGAGGTCGACGAGCCGGCCCAGCCCCATCTCGAACGGCGAGTATGTCTGCGTCGCAATCATCGCCTTCCGGCAGCTGAAGAAGTCCACGTCGATCAATAGAAGTCCCGCTTCAATGCGCGCCACGTCGAGCGCCAGCATGCCGGTTGGCTTGATATCGAACCGCTTCCCGGACTGCATCAACGCGTCCCAGACGCGAATCGCCTCGTCGGCAGCCATCCAAATTTCGTAGCCGAGATCGCCCGTATATCCGGTTCGTGAAATGTCGACGTCGACGCCGGCAATCGTACCGCTGGTCACGCGGAAGTACTTGAGCGCGTCGATGTCCGCGTTCGCCGCCGCGCGGAGGAGCCGCGCCGACGTCGGCCCCTGCAGCGCGAGCGCGGCAACCTTTTCCGAGATGTCCTCGATCTGGACGTCGAGCCCGATCGCGTTCTGCGAAAACCATCGCAGGCTGGGATCCGCGGCAGTCCAGCGGAACCGAAGCTCGTCCAATCGCGACACGGTGCCATCGTCAATCACGCGACCGTGTTCGTCGCACCATGGTGTATAGAACACCTGGCCGATTGCCATCTTGGACACGTCACGCGTGATGATGCGATCGACGAGTCGCGGCGCATCGCGCCCGGTGATCAGGTACTTGAACAAGGGGGACACATCGATTAACGCGGACGCGTTTCTGATGGCGTTGTACTCGTGCTCGTGATGCCCCTCGTAGGCGCTCACCGCGTAGTAGCCCGACCACTCGCGGTAGTTCAAGCTCTCGCATAATGGCAGTGTGCGCTCGTGAAAGGCCGTGCCTATGGGCATCGGAATCCCTCATCGTGAGTCACTGATCCTGAATCCCTCATCCTCGCATCCCTCATCCTCGAATCTTCCATCCTTGAATCATTGAATCACTGAATCCAGTCTGAGCGCTCTTCCGCAGCCTGTCGCGCCGAAGCGGCGGAGCGCGGAGGCGGACAAGCCGCGAAGGAAATAATAGAGTAAGATTCGAGACGTTTTCATGCTCGCCCTGCTCTGCTCGCGAACCGCCGGCCTCTGAGCGCGCGTGCCTCGGTGCACGCAAGATCACTCCTTCTTTTCTTCCGGGCGCGACTGCATGAACTACGACGTCATCATCATCGGCGGCGGCCACAACGGTCTCGTGAATGCCGCATATCTCGCGCGAGCGGGACGGAAGGTCCTCGTCCTCGAACGACGGCACGTGCTCGGCGGGGCGGCGGTTACCGAAGAGATTTTCCCCGGCTTCAGGTTCTCCGTCTGTTCCTATGTGGTGTCGCTGCTGCGACCCGAAATCATCCGCGAACTGGATCTGCCGCGGCACGGGCTCGAGATCCTGCCGCTCGACGGCACCTTCACGCCGATGCCCGACGGCGATTATCTGTGGCGCGTCAACGACCACGCGCGCACGCGACGGGAGATCGCCCGACACTCGCGCCTTGATGCCGAAGCCTACGACGAGTACGGCAAGGCGATGATCGAGATGGGCCGCTTCGTCAAACCAATCCTGACGCTGGAGCCACCCGATCCATCATCACTGGATCCGCGCGGGCTGATCGATCTGTGGTCGCTGGCTCGTCGCTTCCAGGCGCTGAGCGACGGCGACAAATACAACCAGATCCAGCTCATGACGATGAGCGCGTCGGATTTCCTCGACCAGTGGTTCGAGACCGACGTGTTGAAGGCGACGATGGCGGCCTCCGGGATTATCGGTACGTTTCTCGGCGTGCGATCGCCGGGGACGGCTTACGTGCTCCTGCATCACTACATGGGGGAGATCGACGGCGCGTTCCGTTCGTGGGGACTGTCGCGCGGCGGCACCGGCGCGATCTCTGAAGCCATCGCGGCGGCGGCAAGAGAGTCTGGCGTGGAGATTCGCACCGAGACGCCGGTCTCGAAGATCATCGTCAAGGACGGAGCGGCGGTCGGCGTCGTTCTGGCGAACGGCGACTACCTCACCGCCAACATCATTTCGTCAAGCGTGGATCCGCGGCTGACCTTCATGACGATGATCGGCGCCGAACATCTGCCCGCGGATTTCGTCGATGACATTCGACGCTACAAGTTTCGCGGATCGTCGGGCAAGGTCAACCTCGCGCTGGATGCACTTCCGCATTTCAAGGCCATTCCAGGTGAAGGTCCGCACCTGCGAGGCGCGATTTCCATCTCGCCCAGCGTCGAATACATGGAACGTGCCTACGATGCGGCGAAGTACGGCGAGTACTCCAAGCGTCCGTACATCGATATCGTCATCCCCAGCATCACGGATCCTTCGGTCGCTCCTCCTGGCAAGCACGTCATGTCGTGTTTCGTGCAATACGCGCCTTATCACCTGAAGGAGGGTACCTGGGACGCTCGGCGCGAAGCGTTCGGCGACACCGTGATCGACACGATCGCCGAGTACGCGCCCAATCTCAAGGACATCATCCTTCACCGCCAGGTGCTGACGCCGCTCGACATCGAACGCGAGTTCGGCCTGACGGAGGGCAACATCTTCCAGGGGGAACTCACGCTCGAGCAGCTCTTCTTTCTTCGCCCGGCGGCTGGCTGGGCGCAATACCGGACACCAGTCAAGAACCTCTATATGTGCGGATCGGCTACGCACCCGGGTGGGGGAATCATGGGAGCCTCCGGCCGAAACGCGGCACGGCGGATTCTCAAGGACCTGGGAGCGCGCGAGTGAGCCGCGTCGTCATCATCGGTGCCGGGCACAACGGGCTGACCGCCGCGTTCTACCTGGCACGGGCAGGATTGAAGCCGCTCGTGCTGGAGCGGCGACCGATCGTTGGCGGAGCGGCGACCACCGAAGAGATCGCCCCGGGCTTCCGTGCCCCGTCGCTGGCGCACGCAATCGGGCCGCTCAGATCTTCTGTGGTTCGCGACATGCGACTCGAGTCGCGCGGCATCGAGTTCATCCGCCCGGACCCACGCCTGGTGGCGCTTGATGCCGCGGGCACATCGCTCGTCTTTTCGATCGATCACGGCAGGACTGCCGAAGCGATTCGCCGATTCTCGTCACACGATGCTGAGGCGTACGTCGAGTTCTGCGACGCGCTGTCACGCCTCTCTCGCTTTTTGACACCGCTGCTCGCTGCGACGCCGCCGTCACTCGACACGCCCGACCGAAGTGATATGTGGGAGATGGTGAAGGCGGGAGTGCGTTTTCGCGGGCTCGGCAAGAAAGACGGCTACCGGCTGCTTCGATGGGGACCGATGGCCGTCGCCGATCTCGTGTGCGAATGGTTCGAAACCGATCTCCTGCGGGCTGCGATCGCCGCGCGCGGAATCTTCGGTTCGGCGCAAGGTCCGCGATCGGCGGGGACCGCGGCCCTGATGCTGCTCCACGCCGCGTCGGATCCAGCCCCTGGAGGCAGCAGCGTCACCGTAAAGGGTGGGCCGGGTGCATTGACTGCGGCGATGGCGGATGCGGCACGCGAAGCGGGAGCTGAGATTCGCGTCAACTCGAGTGTCAGTCGCGTGCTCGTTCGTGATGGCCGCGCCGCCGCCGTCGTTCTCGAGAGCGGCAGCGAGATCACGACCACGGCGGTGATTTCGAACGCGGATCCCCGCCACACGCTGCTGGCTCTTCTCGACCCCCTCGATCTCGATCCAGTCTTTCTCTCGAGGGTGCGTAACTATCGCTCGCGCGGCACCATGGCAAAGGTGAATCTCGCGCTGGGTGCGCTTCCGACGTTTACTGGAGTGACGAGCCACGAAATGTGTGGCCGTCTCCATGTCGGTCGAGACATCGATTACCTCGAACGGGCGTTCGACGCCTCGAAGTACGGCGAGATCTCCGCCGAGCCGTATCTCGACGTTGCGGTGCCGACACTCAGCGATCCCTCGCTCGCGGCAGAGCGTGGAAAGCACGTGCTGTCGGCGTGCGTGCAGTTCGTCCCCCATCGCCTTGTCGGCGGACACACCGGGCCAGCCGCGAAGTCGGTAATTTTGTCGCACGTGATGCGGACGCTCGACGGCTGCGCACCGGGCATTGAATCGCTGGTCGAGCACGCGCAGGTGCTGAGCCCGATGGATCTGGAAGAGACCTACGGCCTGACCGGCGGACACATCTCGCACGGCGAACAGTCACTCGATCAACTGTTCACCATGCGGCCCGTGCTCGGGTGGGCGCGGTATCGAACCCCGATTCCCGGACTCTACCTGTGCGGCGCCGGCACACACCCTGGCGCAGGGATCACGGGAGGGTCGGGCCAGAACGCCGCGCGCGTCATTCTAACTGAGCTGAAGTCATAGACAGCGCTCGGGTTAACTCGTTTTTGTCCCTAAAAGGTGGCTGGCACTTTCGCGGAAAGGTGCCAGCCACCTTTTAACGGTCTGCAGCCAAGCCTTGTCTAAACTTGCAGACT
>Ga0310810_10008697_pt1 | contig 11712 bp, 11 predicted proteins | sample NCmetagenome_FD_207641 | JGI IMG/M metagenome (GOLD analysis project Ga0310810, IMG submission 207641) | Soil microbial communities from experimental microcosm in Duke University, North Carolina, United States - NC | ecosystem: Engineered > Artificial ecosystem > Soil microcosm > Unclassified ...
CACCGGTGCCGTCGAGGTTGAGAAACGCCGCGCGGCCTTCCCCGCTCGATCGCCAGGGCGCAAGCTCGAGCTCGTAGAGATTCTCCACGACCAAACCGCGATAAGTCGGCAACCCTTCCGACTCCTTCCACTGTTCGTAGGGCGACTTGTAAGCGATTCGTTCTCTGACTTCTTTTTCGATGCCGCCTTGTTCCTCGGCCATAACAGATTTTCCTCTTGTCGCCGTAGACGATTTGTCTCAGGAAATACGTCCGAGAGAAATGTCTCTGAGCCAAGGGGCGACCGCCGGTCGCCCCTACGATAATGCCTAAACGTAGTCCGCGTGCTCTCCCTGGTGCGTCAGCGACAAACCCAAATTATCCATCGCCAACCGCGTGTTGATCCCGAGAATCCTCAGCGGTTCGCTGCCGGTGTTGAAGTATTGGTGCCATTGAAAAACCGGGATCGCAAGCACATCGAGTGTATCGAAATGGTATTCCTTGTCTTCGACGATAACTTTGCCCTTGCCGCCGACGACCAGATCGATTTCGTCGTAAAGATGTCGATGCGCGCCGGAGCGCTTGCCGGGAGGAATTTCCGCCATCACTACTCCGAGCGCCTTGCTGTGAAAGCCGATGCGCGGGTCGACCACGTACGCGAGGTTACCCATCGCGGTCGGCTCGAAGACCAGATCCTTCTGCTTGACCAGCACTTTGCTTTTGCGCCGAAGCTGTTCTTCATGCATGGCGAACGCGACCTGCTCCGCGTAAAGCTCGGCAGTGCGGTTGCCGGCGTCCTTGCCGTTAACCATCTTGCCGCCGCCGCCCGGTATCAAGGTCTTGCGCGCGTCTTCGCCTTCCTGCGCATAAATCCAAAACTCCGGGAAGCGCTCGTCCTCATAAACCGCCTGGCCAAGCGCCAGCGACAACGGCCCGGTGGTCGAAGCGATACGCAGCACCGGCTCGTCGCTATCGTTGATGTGCCGGTGCCAGGAAAACATCGGCACGCTGAGCAAATCGCCCGGCCCCCAATCGTACCGCTCGCCGTCAATGATGCTGTGCCCGTGGCCTTTCAAAAAATAAATAATCGCTTCCACCGTGTGCCGGTGGCCGAGGGTACGCCAATCCTGTCCTTCTTCGGTGTGCGGCGGAATGATGTCGTACCACAGGCGATGCGTGTGATTGTTCGAGCCGAGCCGCGTGTCTACGACATAAATATGCTTGTGCTCGCCGAGCTGTTTTTCGACGTCCGGCCATTTGAAAAGCACTTCCTGACCTTTGCGCCGCCCCTGCTCGTCCTTGGCGAAGCGCACGCTGTGCATCAACAATTCCGTATGCTTCTCCTTGATCGATTTAACTTCCATGCCTTGCCTCCGTGGGTTTATCACTGCGAATAACTGGCGCGACTCTATAACACGCAAGAAAAATTGCCAACAAATCCGGGGCCGGACACTCAGTCCGACAACCGGGCGCGCGCCGCTTCGGAAATCGCCACCACGGCGGGATGCTTGAGCTTGCGGTCGAGCGAGATGGCGAAAAACCGCTCGCGCACGTCTTCCACCCGCCCGATCGGCTTTACGTTGCTCTGTCGCTGCACCTCGGCGCCGACCACCGACGGCGCAAAGAAAAATCCCAAGCCGCGCTGGCCGAAGACCTGCAGCAGGGCGCTGTCTTCGCATTCGGCGACGATCGTCGGGTGAATTTTTTTCAGCTCGAACCACTGATCCAGCGAGCGCCGCGCCGCGGTGTTATGCGTCGGAACCACGAAAGGTGCGCCATCGAGACACTGGGGGAATTTGCCGCGCAGGCCCGTCGCCAACTTGGGCGCGCCAAAGAGCGTCATGCCGCATTCGCCCAGCAGGTGGCTGAACGCCTTGACGTTGATCGACGGATCGAGAGGCGTGTCGGTAAGAACCACATCGAGGTCGTGCACCGCCAAAGCCGGCAACAGCTCTTTGTTGGTTCCTTCGCGGCAAATGACACGGTAAGTATCGCGCAGTTTAAGCGCCGGCTCGATCAGCTCGTAAGCGACCAGCTTCGGCAACACATCGGCGACCCCCACGGTAACCCGCGCGAGATGGCCTTCGGGCCGTCCCTGTAGCGCGCCGACCATCTCACGGCCAAGCGAAAAGATTTCATCGGCATAGCGGAAAACCACCTTGCCGGTCTCCGTCAATGTCAGGTGCCGGCCGGCTCTACGCAGGAGCTTCTCATTGAGCGCATTCTCCAGCGACTTGAGCTGTGCGCTCACGGTCGCTTGGGTCAGGCGCAACTCCTCGCTCGCACGCGACACACTGCCGAGCCGGGCCACGGTCCAGAAGTACAGGAGGTGGTGGTAGTTGAGCCATTCCATGGCCCGATAATAGTTAGATTTTTTCTATGAAACAATAAGGAATTATGAATTTGTCAATGTGACTTTTTGTGCTTATTTTCCTTTGCGTAAGCTGCGACTCGAAGGAGGAGTCCAATATGAATACGGCGACCAAACTGACCTCGAATCACGAAACGGTCCGGCTCTTCGAGCCCGACACGCTGGCGCCCGAACAATTTTACGCGACGCTCAAGAGAAGCCACTTCGCCGATCCGGAGCGCCGGCTGATGGCCGCCTTGCTCGAAGACGCGGTCTCCTGTCTAGCCAGGGATCCGCTGCGCTGCTCGCGCCGACAACGCAAGGCTTTCGATGAAGCTCACGAGTGGATGAGCGCCGCAGAAAGCGAAGATTGGATATTTTCTTTCGCTAACGTCTGCGAGACCCTGGGCTTCGATCCCGGCTACGTCCGACGGGGTCTGACCCGCTGGAGCGCACAGACCAGAAGCGGCGCCCCCACGCTTCGCTTGAAAAAATATCGCTCCGGCGCCCGTCGGCGAAGACTGCGCCTGCGGAGCGTGGGTTGATTCGATGGAGATGGGGCGGGCATTCGAAGTTGAACTGTGGAGTTACTGCAGTGGCTCAATGACTATTTCCGGTCGGTTCCTTGTCGCTCCCGCTCGACCGCGTGCAGGTAATTCATGTCCAAGAACGTTTGTGGCGGGGGCGCGTCCTTTATTCTTCCGTCTTCTCGCAAGACGTCAATGATCGACTGAACGGCTCCGGGCACCACATAGGGATATTCAGGGTGCGCGCCTTTCAACGCTTCATAGCGCCGCTTTGAAGCAACCTCGTCATTATCCCGGTAGTGCTTGGCCAGGAGTTCAGTGGTCTTTTGCGGCTCGCTCCTAATAAATCGAATCGTATCGACCACGCCACGGAGAAATCTCATTACCGTGTCGCGGTTCGCCTTCGCGTAGGATTCCGTGGTCACGATCGCGCTGCCGAGAAAATCGATATTTTCGGTTTCAGTCAGGATGCGCAGGCCAAAGCGGTCGACGTAAAGCTTGTCGAAGCTATTGAGCACCGTCGCATGAACGGCACCCGAAGTGATGGCTCCCAAGCGAGCCGGAATGTCACCGACTTGAATGAACGTGACGTCCTTGTTGGGTCGGAGATTGAACTGCTTCAGCCCGAGGCGCATGCCGTAATCCGAGGTTGTGCCGAACACGCCGATGCCGACCTTCTTGCCGATCAAATCCGCCGGAGTTTTGATCGATGGATGAACAACGATCATCTGCCCGAGGCGATTGAGCCCGCCGATCACCACCAGGTCGGCGCCGGAAATCCGCGCCTGAATCGTTTGCGGTCCGCCGACGAAGCCGAATTGCACGTCACCACCCAGCAAGGCCGAGATCGACCTGCCGGCGATATAGACAGCCTCGACCGAGAGCCCGTTGCGTTGGAATATGCCGGCTTGCACGCCGAGTGGAAAAATGACTTGAGTCAGGCTCGGTGAACCATAAGAGGCTTTGATTTTGGTTTGCGCCGCCGCGCTCAGCGGCAAAGCCAAGACGAGAATCAGCACTCGGACGAACATGATACTCATCTGAAATGTCTCCTCGGTTTCATGATGACTCCCATTTCCCCCGCGCAGATGTCGCAGGGCGGCGATCGGCTAACTCAATCCGTAAAGCTTCACACAGTTGTCCCAAAGAATTTTCTTCTTGGACTGGTCCGCGATCGGGATCGACAGGAACTCATCGAGAGCGTGCGGCCAGCGGCAGTCGATATGCGGATAATCGGTGGAGATCACGATATTGTCGTCTCCCAGGTAATCGATCACATTCTTGACCAGCGCCTCGTCGACATCGACTGAGATGAAGCACCGCTGGCGGAAATACTCGCTCGGCTTCTGCCTGAGCGGGATGTCAGCCATGGCGCCCTGCATCTCCCAGTACTCGTCGAGCCGATAGAGCAACCAAGGCAGCCAGGCGCAATTGCCCTCGAGAAAGGCGACTTTCAGTTTCGGGAACTTTTCGAGAATACCGCCAGCGCAGACAGCGCTCACGGCCAAGATCTGCTCGATGGGATTGCGCAGCGGATTGACCAGTAGTGCCTGATTCGGATGACCCTCGAAGCGATCCTTGGATACTTGCGGCTGCTGGGGCCGCGCCGGCGGGTGGAAGCAAATCGGCACGTTCATCTGCTGCGCCTCGCGCCATAGCGGATCGAAATAGCGGTCATGAATCTGCCGGCCGTTGATTGGCTCCGGACAAAGCGAAAGTCCCACGGCGCCATTTTTCACCGCGCGCTTTGCCTCGGCTACTGCCAGGTCAACGTCGTGAAGGGTAATCAAAGCCGAAGGCTTGAGTCGCGTGCCATCCGCCTTGCAAAAATCCGCCATCCAATCATTCCACGCTTTGCAAAGATCGTTGGCATACTCCGGCTCGAAATTCTCATTGGTGTGGAGCGGCGATGTGCGAAACAACACAGCAATGTCCAATCCCTCTTTATCCATCGCCGTCAGTTGAGAAATGCTGTCGTAGTCCCGCGCCAGCGAATCATTGAAGCGCTCCGCCATGCGATTCTCGTGGAAGCTCACCACGTCGCTCGGAGGCCGGATCGGCTTACCGTCACCGAGGAAGTAACGGGTCATGCCGTGCTTTTTTCTCGGCTCGCCGCGCGGAATGCGCTCCCCCCATTTGGAGTTCATGTATTTGATGTAGAGATCCGCCGGTTCGAATACATGCATATCGCTGTCGAAGGCACGAAAACCGTTTTTGGCCATGACTTCTGTCTCCTTTGCTAAGATTCTTCAGCGCTAAGTCCGTTACGGTGAAAGCGCACGATCATATTCACCCACGGCACGCTGTCCTTTCGGAAAGCGTTCGAATATTTTCTACGTGGAAGACTCACCAATCAGCGGCGCGCTGGGCGCGAAGCAGCGCCAATTTCATCGTCACTTCCCTCCCATTTCCCTTTGCGCCTCACGCAAAATGGATAGATCCACGATATCGCTAAAAGCCGTTTCACGGCTGCTCTTCACGGTCTTTTTGGTTTCGTCGATTACCAGCCGGAGTCCCTTCTCACAGGTCTGGATGTCGTCGTCGTAGACTTTCACCACACTGTCATACGTGGCCGCAGCGCTCTCGCGATTGAGCTTCAGCCAGTCCACCAGGAATTGAACTGTTCCGTCGCGATTGGTGCGAATGAAGCGGTTGGCCTTGATGCCGGCGCGGATCATCCGTTTGACCTCGTCCGGCTTGTCCTGAATTTTTCTCGCGCCGGTGACCAAACCCGTTTCGGGAAAAACGAGAACCTCGTCGGCGCGAGCGAGAACATTGTAACCTTGCTTCCTTGCCGCGAAATCCAGCGGTGGCCCGAGCACTGCGGCGTCTACTAGCCCCTGGGTCAGTGCGGCAAAACGAGCGTCCGGCGGACCCACCGCGAGATATTTCACATCCTTCTCCGCGTCGAGACCAAAATGCCGGGCGATTGACCGGGCCGCGAAATGGGCCACGCCGCCGAAAATCAGAACAGCAACCGTTGTGCCCCTAAGTTGCTGAACCGATTTGATTTCGGGCCGAGATACCAGGGCCAACACCGGCGCGGGGACGAAGCAGGCAACGACTTTGATCGGCACGCCCGACAGCGCGCCGCCGATCGCCGTGCCGCCGATGCCGGTCGAATAATCCACTTCGCCGCTCGACAGCGCGGCTCGGCCGGCAGCCGCTGAGATGCGGATGATTTCCGCGTCTATCCCTTCTTCTTTGAGAAAACCTCTTTTCTGCGCCAAGGGAAAAGTCATGAACTGGCCGGCGAACCCGGTCATACTGATGCGAATTTTATCGGCAGCATGACTCGACGAGCTGCCCAAGAGGTAAAAGGTTACCAACGCGAGAGCGGCGTTTTTCAGCATATAGGCAGGCATCGTCCTCAGCGATGATGCAAAGGGTTACCCCGCGGTTACACCGCCCGAGTCCACAAAGTCAAACAAAACTCTGGAGTCCGATTATGCTGCACGATCGAGAGCGCGGATCGCCAGGGCAAGGCAAACCAAGGTGAACACCACAAATGCCGCAGCTTCGGCAAGAACCATCGCCGGTGCACCGGCGCCGAGCAAACTGAAGCGCAGCATGTCCACCTGCCAGGTCATCGGGTTGATGCGAGCCGTCCATTGGAACCACTGCGGCAACCCCGCCAGCGGATAAAAAAGGCTGCTGAGAAACATTAGAAAAATGTACGCAGCGCTGGTCACCGTATTGAAGGCATCCATGCGCTGCACGCGGATAGCGAAGATGCTCAGAAGAAAAAACCAACCGGCCGTGGTGGCCATGATGACCAAGGCGGTCAGCGGCAAAAATTTCCAGCGGATTTGAATATGCATCGCAAAAACGCCGAGGGCCACCGCGAGGAGCGCGCCGACGGCGCTCAGCAATAAATTGAAGCAGACCTTGCCGATCAGGAGCTGGCGCCGGGTGATCGGATAGGTCAAAAGCTCGTAGAAAATCCCCGAGTCTTTATCCATGAAAAAGCCCCAGGCTGTGTTCATGGCGACGCTGAAGGCGGTCATCGCAATCACGCCCGGCAGAAGATAAGCGGTGTACTCCAACCGCTGACCGTCGACCATAAACGACGACGCCACCGCGCGATCGAAGCCGATGCCGAACAGAGCCAGGTAAGCGATCGGCACGAACAGATCCCAAAACACGAAGCCGACGTTGGTGATCCGCTGGCGCCAGTCGCGATAAACCACAGCACCGATCCCGCTCACGGTTTCTCCTTCACCAGGGCCATGAAGATCTCTTCCAGGTCGGCGCCGCGGATTTCGAATTGGGTAATGGAAATCCCGCGGGCAATGTCGGCCAGTTCGCCCAGAAGTGAAGTCTCAGTGCCGCGAAACAACATTTCGACACTCTTGCCGTTTACCTGGAGTTCCACTGGGTCGAGGCTGCGCAGACGGCCGATCACGCTTTCGTTCAGTTCGGCAAAAGACAAATTGACCCGAAACATCTGCTCCGAGAGGCGGCGCAAATCTTCCAACGTGCCGGAGGCCAGTGCGCGGCCGCGGTCGATGATCAGGATCGTGTCGCACAACTGCTCCGCCTCGCTCAACACCTGGGTAGTGAGAAAAATAGTCTTGCCGCCGCGCGCCTCGGATCGGATGCGATCCATCACCCGCCGTTTCATGAACGGGTCCATGCCGGTGGTCGCCTCGTCCATGAAAATGATCGGCGAATCCACCATAAAGATCTTCGCTACCTGGACTCGGCGCTTAGTGCCGATGCTCAAGTCATAAACCGTCTCGCGCAGCTGCTCGCCCAACTCGAACTCCTCGACCACGGCGCGCAGGCGGCGCCGCGCCTCGCCCCGGCCGACGCCGTGCAGGTAAGCGTAGATCAAAAGATTATCCTCGACGCTCAACAGGCTTTCGACGGCGGTCTGCTGCAACACCACCGCGATGCGCCGGCGCACTTCGATCGGCTCGCGCGCCACATCGTGCTCGGCAACCCTGGCTTGACCGGAAGTCGGCGGAGTGATCGTCGTAAGAATCTTCACCAGGGTCGTTTTGCCGGCGCCGTTGGGTCCCAGCAAACCAAAAACCGAACCGGCTGGAACAACAAAAGAAAGCCCGTCCACAGCGCGCTTCGGCGCAACGTTCGACGGCTCGTAAACCTTGTGCAGGTTGTCTACTTCGATGGCGTTCATCGGTGATTTTTACGCGACTGGCTTATGGCTATTGGGTGCGGGGATAAATATTTTTACTTCCATACAAACTGCATCAAAGAATTGCTTAAAACAATTCGCGCCCCAAACCGCACACTAGCAGCATAACCCAAACTCAGTGGGGAAAGAGGGAGCAGAGGGACTTAACGAAACAGAAACTCCTTACATGCCAAAGGGGAGCGTCTAGAAACCATGAATTGTCGAAGAAATAATCGTCCCGTGTAGTTCTTGAATCCGTTATACTAAGGACCTTTAGGGAACGAGAAGCGACGATTTTGATCGGGAGGGGACGACATGGAAGCCTTAGTGATCTATGTGTTCATGGGATCTTTGGCTGCTTACGCGCTCTATCTCACTTTTCGCGGACGTGGCCAAGCCATTGCCGATCCGACACTCGGCTTTTTGAATCTGGGTGGCGAGTCCTTCGCGCCGCTAGCCGCCGAAGATCGCGCGGCCATCGCTCCATTGTTCTCCAAAGTAGAGAACGGCACCGGTCATCCGGTACCCAAATGCGATGTGTTATTTGTATACGCCGACATTGCGGCCGATGGATCGCTCGGTCTCGGTAGAGAGCTGACGATCCGACACCTCGCAGACAAGGCGGGCGCTTCGATCGTGGTACTCGCCTCGAACAATCGTGCCGAAGATAGTATTACCGCGTCAAAGTTGCCTGGCCCGAAGCGGGGCAATTTGGTTTATACGCTAAACCGCCGAGGCGAATCTTTTCCTCGATTCTTCAAAGAATTGTTCACGCGGATGAAAGCCGGAAAGCCTATGCCGATGGCTTGGAACGCCATCGCGCCTCAATACAAAAGCGAGAAACACGAGGATCTGCCTGAAACAATCTGTCTACTGGAAGCCGGGCAAGTCCGCTTTCGTCGATGAGTGCGATTCCTCTCTTCAGCCGTACAACAACCCGACCGCTCGTTCCTCCCGCCACGATGCCTCGTCCGCGCCCGCCAAGGCTTCTAGATCTGCCGGCGTCGCCGCGGGATCGTCGACCCATTGACGCAAAAGGTCCCCACCATTGATCAGATCGATCGCCAGCCGATCTCGCTCGTACTCGTAAGGAAAGTTCCGCCAGAGATCGTAATCTGGCCGCAGCGATCGCAAAGCCTTGAAAGTCAACGCCATCAGGCGCCAAGGCTTGAAATTTTCGTGATCGTAACTCGGATCGTCGACATGAATTTGAAGTCCCGCGCAGACTTTGCCGGCGTGTTTGTGAAACGTGGGCTCGAACCAGCACTCACGGAGACGGCATCCGCGCAGCCATTGCGGCGCCAGCGCGGTCATCTTTTGAAGCAATGCGCCGGAATCGATATCCGGCGCGCCGAAAAGCTCCAGCGGCCGGGTCGTGCCGCGCCCTTCCGATAACGTCGTGCCTTCCAGCATCACCGTGCCGGCGTAACAGCGCGCCATCGATAAATTCGCCGCGTTGGGACTCGGATTGATCCAGGAACGCTCGCCCAGCGGCCAACCGTAGCCCGGCGCCGACGACGGATTCCAGTCAGTCATTTCGATGACTTTGCATTCCACATCGATCCCAAACGTTTTGGCAAACCAGCGCGCCAGTTCTCCCAGGGTGATACCGTGGCGCATCGGTAGCGGCCCGGCGCCGACAAAACTCTCCCAGCCTGCGCGCAGCAGCAGCCCTTCGACGGGCCGTCCCGCAGGGTTGGGCCGGTCTAGAACCCAGACGGATTTCTTGTGCTCCGCCGCGGCCTCGAGAACGTAGCGCAAGGTCGTGATGAAAGTGTAAACCCGGCAACCGACATCCTGCAGATCGATCAGCAGCACGTCGAAAGACTCCATCATTGCCGCCGTCGGCCGACGCACTTCGCCGTAGAGACTGAAAACCGGAATCCGATGGATCGGATCGTGAAAATCCTCGGACTCGATCATGTTGTCTTGCTTGTCGCCGCGCAGGCCGTGCTGTGGACCGAAGGCGGCGGTGAGATTCAGATCATTGAGCGACGCGATCGCGTCGAGAGAATGCGACCAGCCGGCGGTCATCGATGCCGGGTGCGCAAGCAGCGCGATTCGTTTTCCGGCCAGCGGCTTGCGCAATTTGGGCTCCTCGATGAAACGATCGATGCCAAATTTCATGGCCGCTGATTTTATGCGCTTTGCCGCCGATTAACCAGGGACAGCGAGTTCGAGGGCGAAACCCTCGGCATGATGAAAGTCGGGCTTGCCGGCCGGATGACGCAGCGCCCAATAGGAAAGCGCGCCGGCGCGATCTTCAAGCACCGCGCACACGCCGAGCGACAGGCGAATGTTGGGCGTGATTCCTGGGAGGCCACCCGCCGAAAGAACCGCGCTTAGAACCAAACGGTCGGCGCTGCGCTCAACGTCGATTCGCGGCACGGGTTCGGCGCCTTCGAGCGGCATTCCTTCTCGATACGCGTGAAATCCGTACGCCGCCCATTCACCCGCCGGCGAGAAATTGAACTCGTAGTATTCAATGTCGTTTTGCGCGCCGAGAAATAATTCAAAGCAAGTGTGCCGCCACAAACGATCGGCGCTGCGCGGCGCCTCGAGCGGCGGGATCCGCAAGTCGTCCATCGCGCCGCGCAGCGTATAAACGACTTTGAGATTTCGCTCGCTTTCCCAGCTTATCGCCGCTCGGAGGGTTTCGACCGCTGGGCAGGAAGTATCGGGGTGGCAGCAAAGTTCAGCATCGAAATTTCCGTTCTCTGACATTGGCAACGATCCGTGACCCGTCCTTTCTTCAGCTCTTCCCGAGTATTCTCTTGAAAAATCCTTCTCTTTCCAACTCGTCCATCAGTCGCTCGTCGACGTACTTGCCGACGTTGGTGTCGAACTTCGTATCCGGCGAGCGCTGTTGCAGCATATCGATGGCGGCGCGCATGCCCTCCGGCGCCATGCGCGGCGGCGAGGAGAAGGTCTGCGCAAAATAATTATACGTCTCATCCACCACCGCGGGATTCTTTTGTTTCATGCGCCGCGAAAGCATCGCCAAACCCTGATCCTTGCGGGTCACAAATTGATGGATGCCTTCGGCGTACGCCTGCAAAAAGCGCTTGATCACGTCGCGATTCTTTTCGAGAAACGAGCGCCGGGTGGCGATCGCGTTCATGGGAAAATAAGCCGCCTTGAGCTCGGTCATATGCGCCAGGGTCGGCAATCCCAGACGCGCGGCCTCGCCCGTCTCCGGCGGCGCGAGCAACGTCGCATCGAGCGCGCCGCTCGACAGCGCCAAAAGGCGATTGGCCGCCGGACCGCTGGCGAGTAGAGTCACCGACTGGCGCGGAATATTCCACTCCTTGAGCGCCAAAATCAGCGACACCTCGTGCGCACCGCCGAAACCGACTATGCCGACTTTCTTGCCGATCAGGTCCTTCGGCTGGCGGATATTTTTCTGCGCCACCAGACTGAAGGGAAACTTGTTGAGCGAAGACGCGACAAAAACCAGATCGGCGCCTTGATTGATCGCAGAGATCAACGCGGTGCCGTCGATCTGGCCGAAATGAATGCTCCCGCCGAGCAGCGCCTGGGCGCCGCGCGCTGAACCGGGAATCATCACCAGATCGGTATTGACGCCGTATTTTGCCAGGAAGCCGAAATCCTGCGCCGCCCAAAGCGGTGCCTGAAAGCCGGCAAAGCCGGCGTAGCTCGCAATGTATTTTTCCTGCGCCGCAGCGAAGCGCGGCAGGATCAGAAGCAGCGCCAGCG
>Ga0310810_10008698_pt1 | contig 11712 bp, 10 predicted proteins | sample NCmetagenome_FD_207641 | JGI IMG/M metagenome (GOLD analysis project Ga0310810, IMG submission 207641) | Soil microbial communities from experimental microcosm in Duke University, North Carolina, United States - NC | ecosystem: Engineered > Artificial ecosystem > Soil microcosm > Unclassified ...
CGGGATCTCACCGGCCTCAACGCGGACGAGTGGCTGCCGGTCCGCCCCGGCACCGAGACGGCGCTGGTGCTCGCGATCGCCAACGCGGTGGCGGCCGCCAACGGCGCGCCCGCGGCGGTGACCGAGGCGCTGGCCAAGTACACGCCGGCGGCGGTGGCGGCGGAGACCGGCCTTCCCGCGGATCGGATCATCCGAGTGGCGCGCGAGTTCGCGGCGGCCAAGCCGAGCCTGGCGGTGGCCGGCGGGGTGGGCGCGCAGCACGCGGGGGCGGTGGACCTGTGCGCCGCCGTCAATCTGCTCAACTTCGTGGCCGGCAACATCGGCCAGACGGTCAAGTTCGGGGCCGAGCTCGCCGCGGGTGACGGCTTCGCGGGTCTGGCGCAGCTGATCTCGGCGATGGAGGGCGGACAGGTGGCGGTGCTGCTGGTGCACGACGCCAACCCCGTGTACGCGCTCCCCAAGGCAGCCGGCTTCGCCGACAAGCTCGCGAAGGTCCCGTTCAAGGTCTCGACGGCGCTGTTCCTCGACGAGACCGCCGCCCGGTGCGACCTGCTGCTGCCCCAGCACCACGCGCTCGAGCGGTGGGACGACCTGGCGCCGCGAGCCGGGGTCCGGAGCCTGATGCAGCCGGTGATGGAGCCGGTGTTCGACACCCGGGCGGCCGGGGACATCCTGCTCCTGGCTGCCAAGAAGTCGGGCGGGGCGCTGGCCAAGTTCACCGACGCGAGCTGGGAGGCCCGGCTTCGCGCCCGGTGGCAGGCCCTGGCGGCGGAGCGGAAGCAAGCCAATGCCGACGAGTTCTGGCGCGCGGCCCTGCAACGCGGCGGCGTCTTCGACGAGGCGCCGCCGCCGACGCCGGTGGCGCTGGCGCCGTCGGCCACGGAGATCGCCTACGCCGCGCCCAAGTTCGAGGGGAATGGCGGCTTCGTCTTCCTGGCCTATCCGCACGCGCTCCTGTACGACGGCCGCGGGGCCAACAAGCCGTGGCTGCTCGAGAACGCCGATCCCGTCACCAAGATCACCTGGCATCACTGGGTCGAGGTGAGTCCCCAGACGGCCCGCGCGCTCGACGTGCAGGACGGTGAGATCCTGCGTCTCACGTCGCCCCACGGGTCGCTCGAGGCGCCCGCCTACATTCACCCCGGTCTCCACTCGGACGCCGTCGCGATGCCGCTCGGCTTCGGGCATACCGAGTACGGCGCGTTCGCGAAGGGTCGCGGCGCCAACGCGCTGGACCTCCTGGGGCCGCCCGCAGGCGACTTCGTGCCGTATCTGTCCACCCGCGTCGCCGTGGAGAAGACCGGCGCCTGGCGGAAGCTCGCCAGCGTTGCGGGGGTGCCTCGCCAGCTGGGCCGGGGCATCGCCGAAGCCATGCCGCTGGCCGCGGCGCAGAACGGCCTGTCGCTGGAGCAGTACCATCTCGGCGAGCACGGCGAGCACGAGGAGCCCAATCCGGAGCGGGAGGTGGAGGCGCTCAAGGGCTGGAGGGAGGGGCAGCACCAGGGCGCCACCAAGGGCGACTACACCCGCGACCTGCCGCAGTGGGGCATGGCCATCGACCTCGCGCGCTGCACCGGCTGCCAGGCCTGCGTCACCGCCTGCTACGCGGAGAACAACATTCCGACCGTGGGCGAGCAGGAGATCCTCAAGGGCCGGGAGATCACCTGGATGCGCATCGAGCGGTACTGGGAGGGCGGTGACGACGCCGGCGCGCCGCCGTCGGCGCGGTTCGTCCCGATGCTCTGCCAGCACTGCGGCAACGCGCCGTGCGAGCCGGTCTGCCCGGTCTACGCGGCCTATCACACCGCCGACGGCTTGAACGGCCAGGTGTACAACCGCTGCGTGGGCACCCGCTACTGCGCCAACAACTGCCCCTACAAGGTGCGCTACTTCAACTGGTACAAGTACAACGAGATCGCCTGGCCGGAGCCGCTCCAGCTGCAGCTCAACCCGGACGTGACCGTCCGGGCGCGCGGGGTCATGGAGAAGTGCACCTTCTGCATCCAGCGCATCCGCGGCGCGCAGAATCAGGCGCGGCTCGAGGACCGGCCCATCCGGGACGGCGAGTTCACCACCGCCTGCGCCCAGGCCTGCCCGTCCGACGCCATCGTGTTCGGAAACGTGCGCGATCCCCAGAGCCGGGTGACCGCGATCAAGCAGGACCCCCGCGGGTACCACGTGCTCGAGGACGTCAATACGCGCCCGGCGGTGACCTACCTCGCCAAGGTGCTGCACTCGGTGGAGGCCTGATCGATGGCTGCTGTCGCGCATCCAAGACCCACCGGCGGCAAGCCGGAGCTCGTGATCACGCAGACCCACGCGGACGTCACCCGCGATGTCGTCGCGACGCTGAGTCCGGCCAGCACCGGCTACCTCATGCTGCTGGCGGGCGCGGTGGGCCTGTTTCTCGTGGGCCTTCTGACGTTCCTCATCCTGGTCAAGGACGGCCTCGGCCACGCCGGCTACACCCCGCCGATCTTCTGGAGCGTCTACATCACGACCTTCGTGTTCTGGATCGGCATCGGGCACGCCGGCACGCTCATCTCGGCGATCCTGTTCCTGTTCCGGAGCCCCTGGCGCACGGCGGTGTACCGCTCCACCGAGGCCATGACGGTCTTCGCGGTCATGACGGCGGCGCTGTTCCCGATCATCCACATCGGGCGGCAGTGGGTCTTCTACTGGCTGCTGCCGTACCCGAACCAGCGCTGGCTGTGGCCCAACTTCAAGTCGCCGCTCTTGTGGGACGTGTTCGCGATCTCCACCTATTTCACGGTGTCGGCCACGTTTCTCGTGGTCGGGTTGGTGCCCGATGTCGCGGCGGTGCGGGACAAGGTCACCGGCTGGCGCCGGACGGTCTACAGCCTGGCCTCGGTGGGGTGGCAGGGGACCGACAACCAGTGGCGGCACTACTCCCGCGCCTATCTCTATCTCGCCGCGCTGGCCACGCCCCTGGTGCTCTCGGTGCACTCGGTGGTGAGCTGGGACTTCGCGGCGTCCATCGTCCCCGGCTGGCACGGCACCATCTTCGCCCCGTACTTCGTCGCCGGCGCCATCTACTCCGGTCTCGGCATGGTGATGACGCTGGTCATCCCGCTCCGGCGAGCGCTCAAGATCGAGCACATGATCACGGACTATCACTTCGACAATCTGGCCAAGCTGACCCTGCTGACCGGCTCGATCCTGTTCTACGCCTACGGCATGGAGTACTTCGTGGCGTGGTACAGCGGCAGCCCGTTCGAGCAGACCACCTTCTATCGCCGGGCGTTCGGGTCCATGTGGTGGGCCGGGTGGACCATGATCATCTGCAACGCCTTCGTGTCGCAGCTGCTGTGGTTCCGGAAGATCCGGACCAACCTGACCGCGCTGTTCATCATCTCGATCTTCATCAACCTCGGGATGTGGTTCGAGCGCTTCGTGATCATCGTCTCCTCGCTGAGCAACGACTACATCCCGTGGGCCTGGTCCAACGCGAACATCACCTGGGCGGACTGGGGCATTCTGCTGGGGTCGTTCGGGTGGTTCTCGATGTGGTTCCTGCTGTTCGCCAAGAGCTTCCCGATCGTCGCGATCCAGGAGATCAAGGAGATGATCCCGATGCCGCGGAAGCGCGCGGGAGGACACCACTGATGGTCGCGCTCAAGCGAACCCGGCGCACGCCGGGCGTCCTGGCCTCCTTCATGTACGTGGACGCGGCGGTGGAGGCCATCCGGGCGCTGCGCGCCGGCGGTCACCGGGATCTGGTGGTCTACTCGGCGGCGCCCAACCACGAGATCGAAGAGGCGCTGGACCACTCGGTGAGCCCGGTGCGGCTGTTCACGCTCATCGGCGGGCTCACCGGGTGCGCCGCCGGGTTCGGAATGACGATCTGGATGTCGCTCGACTGGCCGCTCATCGTAGGCGGCAAGACCATCGCGTCCATTCCGCCCTACGTCGTCATCGCGTTCGAGCTGACCATCCTGCTCGGCGCGCTCAGCACGGTCGGGGCCCTGATGCTCTTCAGCGCGGTGATGGGCAAGCGCGGCATCGCCTACGACCCGCGGTACAGCGACGATCTGATCGGCATCTTCGTTCCCGGCGGGGCCGACCAGGTGGAGCAACTGCTTCGCTCGGCGGGGGCGGTGGAGGTGCGTCGTGAAGCCGCGTAAGACCTGGTGGGCCGGCCTGATCGTGGCGCTGTCGCTGGCCACCACCGGTTGCGACTTCTGGTACAACCGGGTCCCGTCCCCTGACGATCTGTGGCATGTGATTCCCTGGTTCGACCACATGATCCGCTCGAAGTACATCCGGCCGTACCAGACCGCGGCCGTCCCGCGCTACACGCCGCCCGGCATCGTGCCGGTCACGGGCGGCGAGCCGGACTGGTCCGGCGAATGGACCACCGGCAAGACGACCACCGCGGACGCGCTCCGCAATCCGTACGCGGCCGGCGCGAGCGACAGCGCCCAGGCGTCGCCCCCGGGCCCGGACGTCGCGCTGATCCAGCGTGACGTCGACGCCGCGGGCGACACGCTGTTTCAGACCTACTGCTCGGTCTGCCACGGCACTGCCGGCGACGCGAAGGGGCCGGTGTCGTCGCGCATCGGCGCGCCATCGTTGCTGACCGGACGGGCTCGCGCCTATTCGGACGGTTACCTCTACAGCATCATCCGCTACGGCCGCGGCGTCATGCCGCGCTATGGCGACAAGGTGTACCTGCCAAGCGATCGGTGGGCCATCGTCAATCACGTGCGCAAGCTTCAGGGACAGACGCCGCTGGCGCCCGAGCCGGCCAACGCGGCCGTCGGCATCCCTCCGGCGCCGAGCGCCACCGGATCGACCGCAGAGAGGCCTCGATGAGCCCTTCGCTTCGCGACCGTCTGGTCCAGCGCTCGCTCGCCGGCCGGTACGAGCTGTTCCTCGGACTGGGCGGCGGCCTGGCCGTCCTGGGACTCATCTTCATCCTGATGGCGGCCGGGGCGGGACAGGGCCTCCGCGTGTGGCAGATGGTGCACGTCAACTGGCTGTACTTCACCGGCCTGGCCACTGGCAGCGTGGCCTTCGTCGGAGTGCAGAAGATCACCAACGCGAAGTGGTCGGGCATGATCATCCGCTTCGCGTCGGCGTCGGTCGCGTTCCTGCCGGTCTCGCTGGTGGCGCTGCTGCTGATCTTCACGGCCGGCTATCCGGCGATCTACGGACCCATGATGGGGGCCCTTCCCGGCCTGCAGCACGGCAAGGCCGTCTGGCTGTCGCACTCCTTCATGTTCGCCCGCCTGCTGATCGGGCTGGGCCTGCTCTCGATTCTCGGCTGGCGCCTGATCCGCGCCGACATGGTGCCCGACCTGCTGGCCGTCCGCGCGGCAACCCCGGCCAACCGCCGGGCGCTGTACGACCGATTGACCCGCGAATTCGATGGGAGCGACGAGGCCCGGTTCACTCAGCAGGACCGGATCGGCCGGCTGGCGCCGGCCTACGTGGTGACGTACGCGATCGTGATGACGCTGATTGCGTTCGACGGCATCATGGCGCTCCAGCCGCACTGGTTCTCCAACCTGCTGGGCGCGTTCTTCTTCATGGGGGCGTTCCTCGGCGCCCATATGCTCCTCGCCCTGATGATGGTCTATGGGGCGTCCCATCTGGGCGTGACGGATCTCGTGTCACCCAAGCAGCGGCACGACCTCGGCAAGCTGTGCTTCGGGTTCACCGTGTTCTGGACCTATCTCATGTGGGCCCAGTTCCTGGTGATCTGGTACGGCAACCTGCCGGAGGAGACCGGGTTCGTCTTTACCCGGCTGTGGGGTCACTGGCTGCCGATCGGCAAGGTGGTCCTGATCGGCGTGTTCATCGTGCCCTTCTTCGGACTGCTCGGCGTGGCGCCGAAGAAGGTGCGCGCGACGTTCGTCTTCTTCGCCGTCATCAGCCTGGTGTCCCTCTGGCTCGAGCGCTACCTGCTGGTGATGCCGTCCATCACGCCGCTGCCGGGCCCCGTGATCGGGCTGCCCGAGACCGGGCCGACCATGCTGTTCGTGGGCCTGTATCTGCTCACCTATGCCCTGTACGCACGCACGTTCCCCATGATCTCCCCGCGCCTGGCGGAGATCACGCTCGATCGCGAGCGCGGCCACACCAGCGCGCATGTGGCGGCCGAATTCGATCACGAGGAGAGCGCGAAGGATTACGTTCCGCTCGATTCGGTCGAGCGCCGGACCAAGCTGCGGGAATAGGGTTGGGGGGCGGAGCCGGAGGGGAGTCACCCTGAGCGCAACGAAGGGGGCATGCCCGAGCGCATGCCCCCTTCGCTTTGCTCAGGGTGACGCAGATCGGGGGCATCCGTTCAGGCATGCCCCCTTCGCTGCGCTCAGGGTGACTCGCGCGCGGGCGCGCGAGTCACTTGCTGCGCATCTCCGCGTTGAGGCGGCGGATCATGGCGCGGAGGCTATCGGCGGGAAGGTCCGCGGTGATGGCGAGCATCCGGTCGCCCACCTGCATGGCCATGGCGTGACTGCCGTCGGTCGGGATCCCGATCGAGTCGCCGGGGAGGAACAGGGAATCCACGTCGGTCATCGCGCGGCGGGACAGAATATTGGACACGTCGGTGGCCGGCCCTTCGATCGTCCGGATCACCTGGCCCGAGGCCAGCTGCTGGGCGACCACCGTCACGGGCCGGGAGGTCTGCTCGCCGCTCTGGACCTGCACCCGGACCACCGGCAGGCCGTCGATGTGCGGCAGCCGCTCGCCCGCCTCGGCCTTGGCGCCGTCCCAGGACATGGTGCGCCACATCCCGTCGAGGTCGTCCTGGCGGCCGGCCGGCTCGAGCCGGGTCAGCTCGAGGGTTGGGGTAGGGGAGAGAACGCTGAGCTTGGCTTCGCGAGCGGCCAGGGCGGAATCATGCGAAGGGGCCACCACCTCACGCACCCGCGGGGCACGCTTGGCCGGCCGGGGTGCGCGGACCGGTCGCGTGGTCTCGGCGGAGGCGACGGCACTCGGAGCGGAGGCCGACGCCGGGCTCGCCGCCGCGGCGGATGCTGGGGTCGCCCCGGCAGGCGCGCTGTCCAACGCCCGGGCCAGCCCGGGCGCGGCAGTATGCTCACCACCAGTGCGGACCAGCGAGCTGGCGCTCCAGCCCAGGCCCAACGCCACGACGAGACTGGCCACCCAGGCCACCACATGGAGCCGACGGCGCCGCTGGGACTCGACCTCCGCGGCCAGCCGGCGCAGGCGCTCGAACCCGGGTGGAATAGACGGCGGCGGCGCGAGACGGGACAGCAGCGCCGTGGTCCGGTCCCGCAGGGCGGCGATGCCGTCCCGGGTTGCGCGGCAGGACGGGCAGTCGGCGAGATGGCTTTCGATCTCGACGCACTGCGTCCGGCTCAGCGCCTGGTCCAGATAGGCGTGCAGCTCGTCCTCAGGAATGTGCCGCATCGGTCCCCGTTCGAGTCTGCTGACGGTCATGCGCATCCACCAGGCGGCGGCGGGCGCGCGCCAGCGTCGTGCCAACCGCGCCGACGGCCAAGCCGGTCTGCGCCGCGATCTCCGGATAGCTCAGCCCCGCGTCCCACAGCAAGAGGATTTCCCGGTCCCGCGGCGTCAGCGTGTTGAGCGCTTCCTGGACCGAGGCCACCTGCTCGTCGTGCTCCACGGTGTCGTCGGCCGCCGGCGTGATGGTCGGCTGCGCGATCGGATCGCCCTTGAGCAACGTCAAGTGCCGCTTTCGCCGCATGGCCGCACGCGCCTCGTCCCGTGCCAGGTTTGCCGCCACGGCGAAGACCCACGCACGGGGCTTCTCCGGGCGATGCGACAAGGCGCGGACGAATACCTCCTGCGCCAGGTCCTCGGCCCGCTCCGCATCCCAGACCTTGCGGTAGAGGAAGCGGACGACTGCAGTGTAGGTGCTCTGGTATAACTGTTCGAGGTCGTCAGTCACCGACCCTCCAGAGATGTCCGACGGGCAGCGGTCTCCGCCCAACTATCGGGGGAGGCCGGATCGCCAGAAGGGACGGCCAACCTCCCAATCCTTGCACACTTGCACCTCAGCCCCTGCGCCGGACGGCCCGACGCGGGCCAAAGACACAACCGGGGTGAAGACCCTGATTCTTGGGGGGCCACTCGAAGCAGAGATCGGGCTTGGCGGTGCGCCCGTCAGGCCGATGGCGGCCGTGGAGGCTGCATGAGACCCCGTCGGCCTCGAGGTAGCCGCACGCCGAGATCATCTCGACCTCGAGGGAGTAGTCCCCCGCCCGCTCGATCTTGCAGAGATACGGCGACCGGCGCGAGCGCACCAGCGCCTCCAGGCGATGCTGCGCCCGGGTGCACATGATCTCGATCTGCAGGTCACGGCAGCAGGCGGCTTTGCGAGTGTTGTCGGCGGTGCGGCATGGGGCCGTGGCGCACGGATTGTCGCCCATCGTGGCATTCAGGATTGGCAGCGAGCGGGGTGGCAGCGGCAGCCGCTGGACGGTGTTGCGGCATTCTGAAACGACCACGAAGCGGTCGCCACCGAGCTGGAGCGGTTGCGGGTCCCGGCGCGCGCCCCTGGGCGCGGAACCGGTGAACCCGTGCGCTCGGCAACGTGCCACAGGGCCGTCCTGATGCAGATAGCGACACGGGACGTGCAGCACCGCCTCGACGTACAGATCGCCTTCGCCCTCCCACAGCTCGAGGAAATCGATCTGATCCGTGTGACCGAGCAGCCAGGTGGCCTCATGGTCGAGCGACTCGGGTCCCTCCTCGAGCTCACCGATGCGAAGTGTTACCCGGAGACTCCGGCACTGGGCGCCGAGACTGCGGCACGGAGGCACGGCAGGCGCGGACACCGGAGCGACGACGGGGGCGGGAATCGTAGAGGTTGCCATGGTCGACCTAAGCTAACGCAGACCATGAACCCAAGAGCTCCCTCTTCCTTTCGGCGGGGAGCCGAGTATTTTTGGGTCTTGTGAAAGGGTTCACAAGGTCGGCAACTTTCCTGTTTTTGGAGGCGAGAGCGGCGATGCGTGTGACATCCATGGTGGCGGGGCTGGCCCTCGTTCTGGCAGCCTGTGGTGGTGAGAAGAAGGCCGAGAATCAGACCACGGCGGCCCCGGAGCAGCCGGCGGCAGCGCCCGCTGCCGCACCCGAAGCCTCCGGTGGTGGCGCGAACCACGACGTGAACATGCTGCTCGACGGCAGCACCTACAAGTTCGATCCGTCCGAGCTCACCATCAAGGCGGGCGACGTCGTGACGTTCCATAACAAGAGCGGCGGCCCGCACAATGTGTCGTTCTGGGCCGACAGCGTTCCGGCCGGCGGCGCGGACAAGCTCAAGGCCGCGATGGCGGACCAGATGGCTCCGCTCGAGGGCCCGCTGCTCACCGAGCAGGACGGCACCTACAAGGTCAGCTTCGCCGGCGCCCCGACGGGCGACTACAAGTTCTACTGCCTGCCGCACCTCGCGCTGGGCATGCACGGCAAGGTCACCGTCCAGTAACCGTCCGGATGGGGTGACAAAAGGGGGACCCCGAGTCGGGGTCCCCTTTTTGTGCGACCACACGCCCCTCAGGCGGCGTCGAATCGGCGCACGGCCGTCGCGACGAGCACCCCGACGACCAATCCGGCCAGCGCGTCCACCGCGTAGTGCATCTGGCAGTACACCACGCCCACGGTCAGCAACATCGTGGGCAGCAGCAGCGCGAGGCCGAGATGCCGGGAGCCCATGCCCGCGGTGAGCACGGCCGCCACCGTCGCGGCCACGTGGGAGCTGGGAAACGCCGCGCCGTAGGAGCTTCCCTCGGCGAGCGTGTCGTACACCAGCCGCGCGGCCGGGTTGGCCACGAACCATCCGTCGGGCCGCGGAAACACGTAGTAGGGACCCGCCACCGGAAAGAACATGAACACGAGATAGCAGATGACGAAGGTGGTCATGACCGCGAGGACGAACCGCCGCACCGCGACCAGGTCGCCACGCCAGAGGAAATAGAACGCGGGAATCGACACGATGAAGTAGTACGAAAAGTAGGCGCCGTGCAGCACGGTGGACCAGAACGCGCTCGGCTCGGCCTGCCACCAGACGCGGCTCACCTGCACGCCGAACAGCCCCAGCTCCCACCGCTGCACCAGCCCGTCGTGGGCCCGCACCACGCCCCGATTCAGGACGTCGAGCTGACCGTACAGTCCGACCAGCAGCAGCAGCGGGTAGATCTCGCGGAGTGCGCGCCCGATCCGCCCGAGTCCCGCCCGGGTGAACAGGCCGACGAGCAGCGCGGCGAATCCATTGGCGACCACCAGCCACCAGCAGCCCGGCTGGGACGGGGCCCGGTGGACGGCAACCGCGGTGGCCACGGCCAGGTAGGCGAGCAGCACCAGGTCGACCGGCAGCAGCCCCGCATACCGTGGTGTGGGCGAACGAACCGAGGCGCTGGTCCGGACCGCTACAGCCATCCGGCCGTCCGATACCAGCGGTAGGTCTCCTCCAGCCCGGAGCGCAGGTCGTGCGCCGCCTTCCAGCCGGTGTCCCGCATCAACGGCCCCGGGTCGGCGGTCCAGGCCGGCTGAAAGAATTCGTTGGCCTTGTCGGCGGTGAGGATCGTCGTATGGCCGGTGAGCCTCGCGGCGGCCTCGGTCAGCATGAGGACCCCTCGACCGATCGTCGCCGGAATCCGGATGACCGCCGGCGACTTGCCCATCGCGCGTCCCACGGCGCGAGCCATGTCCGCTCCGGTAAAGACCTCGGGATGGCAGGCGTAGTAGGCGCGGCCGGCGGCCGCGACCGTGGTGCCGGCGGCGATGAGGCCCTCGGCAAGATCTCCCCCGTGCACGGCGGACAGCTCCTGCGATCCGTCACCCAGGACTGGCGCCACGCCGAAGCGGGCGAGGCGAAACACCTTGAGCACCTCCTGATCGCGTGGCCCGTACACCATGGGTGGCCGAACGATGGTCCACGGGAGGGCGCTCGCAGTCACCGCCTGCTCGGCGGCAAGCTTGCTCCGGCCGTAGGCCGTCACCGGCCGGGGCGCCTCGTCGCCGCGGAGCGGGCGGCCCTTGATGGTGGGACCGATCGCGGCCATGGATGAGACGAGCACCAGCCGTCCCGTGCCCATCTGTCCCAGCGCCTCGATCAGATTCCGGGTCCCATCCCGGTTGGCGACCATGAAATCCGCTTCGCTTCGAGCCGCGACGACGCCGGCGACGTGGTACACCACGTCCTGGCCCTCCGCCGCGCGCTGGAGGGCGGCCCGGTCGTGGAGGTCGCCGGGCACCACCCGCACGCCGAGCGGTGCGAGCGCCGCCGCTTTGCTCGCCGAGCGCGCCAGGGCCGTGACCTCGTCGCCGCGGCGGCGCAGGGCCTCGGTGAGGTGGCCGCCGACGAAGCCCGTCGCCCCGGTGACCAGCACCTTCATATCGGCCGGTCGTACAGCCGGTAGGTCTTGTAGACCTGGAAGGTCATCTTCTCGAGCCCGGCATTCATCGCGGGGTTGTCCTCCAGAATCCAGCCGGCCTCACCCCAGTAGATCCCGCGCTCGCCGGACCTGGTCCAGATCCAATGGTAGAGCATGGCGTCCACGCCCTTGCCACGGTACTCGGGCAGCACGCCGAGCAGCAGGATGCGCGCGCGCCGGATCTTCCGGGTCTTGAGGGCCCAGAGCAGCTTGAGGACCACCGGGAACATCCGGCCGGACCGGTTGGCGCGGAACACCACGTTGAGATCGGGGAGCGCGATCCCGAAGCCGATGATCTTTCCATCCTTCTCCGCCATCGGGA
>Ga0310810_10008700_pt1 | contig 11711 bp, 10 predicted proteins | sample NCmetagenome_FD_207641 | JGI IMG/M metagenome (GOLD analysis project Ga0310810, IMG submission 207641) | Soil microbial communities from experimental microcosm in Duke University, North Carolina, United States - NC | ecosystem: Engineered > Artificial ecosystem > Soil microcosm > Unclassified ...
ATAGCTATGCGCGCTCAAGGACTATATCGAAGACTCCCGTTTGAAAGGTGGTGCCGTTTATCGTGCGCTCCTCGACAGCGATTGCATTCTCAATTCGGTACATCGGATCGCTTCTTTTGGGATCGCCGTGAAAATGAACCTCAGTTATGAGCTGCTTGTACCCTGGAGACACAGCGACTAAATGGAAATGGGCGCACCGCCAGAAATCGGGCGCACCTTGAGGATTCGGTCGATACGGGATTGGGCGAATACTCTCCAATTCATAATGGCCGGTCTCAGATGACACCAACCTTCCTCGGTTTCGGAAATCTGTAGTGCCATTTGAGTATTTTTCGTTCATGTCAACATGCCAGAAGTCCAACACCACACCCGGGAGAGGTTGTTTGGTATCAAACGCCCACACTCGGCCGGATAAGACGAATTGCGTTCCGGGCTCTCCGGGTAAACTGAGCTTTCCTCTAAACGGAGCGCCTTCTTTATAGAATGGGCCGTAAGGGAACGACACAACTTTCTTCAACTCCGTTTTTGCAGGAGCCTCGCTCTTAACTTGAGCCAACTGGATGACGACTTGATCTCGGTTCACTTCCTGAGTGGGTACGGCATCGCTCCGAAGAACAAGACCCGAAGCACCGATAGTAGCTAATCCAACTCCCGCCTTTTGCAGAAAGATTCGTCGCGATAAATCAAGCATTGGTCTGACTCCTTCCCTGGTATTAGAACACAACGAAGCGGACAGTTGTGGCGAGAAAGTGATGAACTGAGGTTTTTGATACACCACCGGCTTCAGCCGGTGGTACTTAAATTTCACAACTAAGAAAGAGACTCATAAATCCGCGAGACACCACCGGCTTCAGCCGGTGGTACTTCAATTTCTTAGCTAATGGTAGGGCAGCGCGATTCAACATAAAAAGAGCTGCTGTCGTTAGCTGTGAAGTTGAAGTACCACCGGATAAAGCCGGTGGTGTCTCAACAAACTGCAAGTGCGAAGCTCAAATGAAATGTATACTGTCCACCCCCCTAATCCTATCCAGCCAGGAGGAACGCCATGCCTAAAGTTAAAGCGAATAACATCAACCTCAATTACGAGCAACAAGGTTCTGGTGAACCACTTATTCTTATCCCCTTCCTTTCAGCAGACAATGCTTGTTACACATTCCAGGTTGCTGAATACGCAAAACACTTCACTTGTATTTCTGTCGATTTGCGTGGCACTGGCGAAAGCGACAGGCCAACCGTGCCTTACTCTATTGAAGATCTCGCGGATGACATTGCTGCGTTCCTGGACGCTCTCAATATCCCATCAGCTCACATCACCGGCTTGTCGTTAGGAGGGGGAATCGGACTGTGGCTCGCCGCAAAGTATCCCGACAAAGTGAAATCTCTTTCTGTGCACAGCGGCTGGGGCAAGACTGATCTGTTTCTCAAAACTCTGGTCAACGGTTGGCAGGTCACTGCGAAGGCGCTCAAAAGCGTCCCAGAGATGACGATTCAAAATATCTTTCCCTGGTGTTTCATGCCGGAGTTGTATGCGGAGCGACCAGACTACATTCAATCGTTGTCGGATTTCGTGAGGAGTCGTCCCGAACAAACTGTCGCAGACTTCATCTTGCAATCAAATGCGGTGATCGCCCACGATGTTGAAGAACAATTAATCAACATCACTGCGCCCACTCAAATTAGTTTCGGCAGTCATGACATGGTCACTTCCACTCGCTTCGCGTTTCCAATGCAGGAAAGAATCCGGAACACCGAACTCATCATCTTCGATCGCTGCGCACACGCTCCAAATTTTGAAAGAGTGGACGAGTTCAACCAGAGAACGGTTGAGTTTTTGCAGAGACAACAATCTTTGGGGGTCAGCGCGTCTCTGTAACTGGTGAAGCAAACTCAGTGTTGCGTCCGGGGTTCTTACAACTGTGATGCTCCTCGGCGCGTGCACTTCGTGAGTTTCGTGTTAATTCGTGGATCGGTCTACTCTTTCAAGAGGTACGATCCACGAAATGCCACGAGTCACACGAAGACAGCACGAAACCGAAGACCCAAAAAAACGCTGAAATAACTACTGCTTGACGACGTCTGCTAGAATTCACGTACGCAAAACTCTCCCGTATTTTCCCGACAACAATTCTTAAGGAGGTAAGAAACGTGAAACGACTGTTAGGTGTGATTTTGTGTCTGACGATGTTTGGCGCTTCGGCACTTCCCGCTTTAGCGTGCCGACGTCATCACAGGTCCTATTCACGGTACACGAGTCAGTCGCGATATAGGAGAGTTGCTTACAATCGCGGTTATGGGCGTCGCTCTTACTACGCTTACTCGCCGCGAAGATCCTTCTGGCAACGACATCGGGACGCTCTTACGCTTGCAATAGGAACAGGTGGAGGCGCGGGCGTTGGAGCTCTACTCGGCGGACGGCGCGGTGCCGGCATCGGCACTTTAGTTGGATTGGGAAGTTCGGCGCTCTACACGTACAAATTGCGTGACCGCCGTCACTATCGTTACTAACCTGGATCGGGCGGCTCTCCTCGCCGCCCGTCTCCCTTTCAACTAAGGAAGAACAAGTAAGGAAGAGCGGTTTACCCCCCTGTTGCCAATATCAACCCCAGGGTTAATGAGGAACAGCGGGCGTAAACCGCCCTTCCTTACTTGTTCTATTTCAGGGGCTGTTCTATTTCAGGAGTTCTAGTTTGCCGCTTGACACATTCATGAGTGCACTCATATATTTCATGAGCGTACTCACGAATTATGGCAACGAAGACCAAAGCCAAGACCGGCAAAGTCCGTACACCTGGTAAGCGGGCGCAAAGCAAACAGGCGATCCGTGACCGTATAGTTAAAGCAGCTCTTACTCTCTTCCAAACCAAAGGATTTGACACAACCACCACCAAAGCCATCGCACGAAGAGCCGGCATCGCCGAAGGCACGGTCTTCAACTACTTCAGAACCAAAGAAGACATCGCTCTCTTTTTCTTCGAGGAAGAAGTCGATCATGCCATTGCTGCCGTTCGAGACGATCCACGCCTTCGTAAAGCCCCACTGGAAGAAAAGCTTTTCAAACTCGTGCACAGCCAGCTCGAGTTTCTTGCTCCCTACGAGCGCTTTATCGGTGCCGCTCTCCTTCATGCGCTAAATCCTGCTTCGCATTTGGGGGCGTTTAGTCATCGCGCACAACAACTCCGTCACCGTTACCTCGCTTTTGTCGCAGAACTGATTGAAGACTCATCACCGAGGCGAAAGAACGACGCTTTTTCATGGCTCGTCCCCGAAGCTTTTTGGATTTACTACCTTGGCGTGCTGCTGTTCTGGCTCTACGACACCTCGAAAGATAAGCAACATACACTTGCGTTTCTCGATCGGTCACTAAATGTTGGGGTGTCGTTTCTGCAAACTGGACGTCGCTGAATGACAAACACTCCCACTCGCCGAGCTTTCAAGGTGGCTTCGATCGGAGCAAACATAGCCGGCAGTTATCTTGGCTACGTTCTGCAAAGTGCATTCGCAGGAAAGACTACGCGCGAACAAAAGCTTAAGACGACACACGCCCGCGTCGCGCGCAAAGTACGCGATGAAATGCTGTTGATGCGTGGACCAGCAATGAAGCTTGGTCAAACGCTTAGTTTGCAAACGGGGATTCTCCCTGAAGAGACGCTGGCTGAATTAGCAACGCTTCAGATGCAAGCGCCGGGAATGCATCCGTCGCTGGTACGAGTGCAAGTCAAGACCAGTTTGGGAAAAGAACCTGAAGAACTTTTTGAGACGTTTTCGCCCAAACCGTTCGCTGCCGCGTCACTTGGTCAGGTTCATGACGCGACCATTCACGAAGGCAAACGTGTTGCAGTAAAGATTCAATACCCGGGAATTCACGACACGATTAAGAGCGATTTCAAGTGGTTTCGCACAATAACCAAACCCGCCCAGGCTTCCGGACATATTCCCAAAGAGGCCATCGATGAGATGGAGAAACAGATCAGCGCCGAGACTGACTATAAGCGCGAAGCGGATAACATCGAATTCTTCAGGAAGGGATTGGCACCGCTTTCGTTTGTGGAAGTGCCCGGTGTCTTTCGTGAGTATTCATCTGACAAAGTCCTGACGATGACGTTTGTTCGTGGTCGCCACCTCGAACAATTTTTAGCGTCTCGCCCAAGTCAAAAGCTGCGCAATCAGGTTGGCACAAATCTGTTTGAGCTTTTCTTTTTTCAACTGCTGAAACTTGGAGCGTTTCACGCCGATCCTCATTGGGGCAATTATTTGTTCAACGACGACTGTACCATTGGCCTTGTTGACTTCGGTTGTTCCAAGAGATTGTTGCCGGCGTCGCTCGAATATTTGAGAGGTGCTTACTTGTATCCTGGCTCAAGACACTCCCCAGAGTTTCGACGTTTGCTAGAAACGAATTATGACAATCAGGGAAAGAAGCCATCGAGGGCAGCCATTCGTGCACTTATTGACTTTGCGGAAGAATACCGAAAAGTTTATCCGCCGGAAAAAGGGAAACAGTTCGTCTTCGACTTCAGTGACAAGAGTTTTCTGACCAACTATATCCGGCACGCCACCAACCTCTTTCGCACAAAGCACGTCATGACAGATTACATCTTCATGGCCCGCGCCGAGATGGGCCTCTACAACACACTCCACGCGCTGAAAGCGCGCGTTCCCACGAGTGAGATCGTGCGAAAGTATTTGTAAGGGCCGTTTGTGGTCATCATATTCTTTTGTGCTTCTCTGACTCTTTTGTGCCTTCTTAGAAACTATTCTGCGCTTGCGGGCTTCGGCGCTTCGGCGGTTGCGCATTGTTATGTTTCGTGTTGTGTCGTGTGATTCGTGGATCGTGCTTTTCTCCGGACAGCAAACATCCACGAATCACACGAAACATCACGAACAGTTCCCACCCTGGAGGGTGCCAACGTTGTTGTTGTTACATCACCTGGAAACATCGCACTCCTGGCGGAGTGCAAACTTTTATGCAATTCGCGCTATAAACGTTTCACTCCTACCGGAGTGAAAACCTTCAATTCTCTTTCACCAGTAGATACCGATCAACAGCTGGATTACTAACCGTTTGAACTCGTCCTCCGGGCCAACGAACCTCAATTGATTTAACTGCCGTCGCAGTCCCTAACCCGGCAATGATTCTTGGATCGTTTGCCGAAAGATAGCTGCCTGACGTTGTCACATCAAACACCTGTTTCCGTCCGCTGTTATCCGTAACTGTAACGCGGGATCCAATTCCCTGCTTGTTTGATTTTGTGCCGCTTAGTGCAACGCCGATCCAGTGATTCCTGGTTCCCTCGTTGCGCAGGATCACTGGCACATCGTTCAGAACGTTTAGAACCACATCAACCTGGCCGTCATTGTTTAGGTCGCCGAACGCCGCGCCTCTCGCGACCACCGGCGTAGTCAGTGCCGAACCCGCACTGGCTGACACATTCACAAATGAACGCCCGCCGGTGTTTCTCATTAACAGCGATGTTTGTTTGTACTTCAGGTAACTCGTACTTCGTTCGATCGTATCGAGCACGTGGCTCTGCGCGACAAAGATATCGCGCCAGCCATCATTATCAGCATCGATAAAGTGCACGCCCCAACCCGAATAGAGGATTGAAATCTGCGCAACTGAACTCGAGCTGGTCGCCCACCCAAAACTCATATCTTTGTTGTTGTGGTAGAGCGGGTAAGTTTCATTCGATAACGTTGTAATAACGACATCTGGCCAGCCGTCGTTGTCGTAATCACCTGCATCAACGCCCATTCCCGCAAATGATTTTCCGTTTTCATCAAAACCCGCGCCAGCCAGGAGCGCCACGTCTTCAAACGTACCGTCGCCTTTGTTGTGATAAAGCGACTGACGCACACTGTCGTTAGCAATAAACACATCAATCCAGCCATCGTTGTCGAAGTCTGCAAAAGCCACTCCCAGTCCCTTGCCTTTTGGATCTGAGATTCCTGCCTTTGAACTCACCTCTTCAAACTCGCCATTTGCTTTTTGGTGATAAAGGAGATTTGTAGACCCTTTGAAATTGTCCGGATGACAGTAGGCGTGGAAGCCCGGGCGTGGATCGCCACAAACTAACGATCCAACTGCAAAATCCCATGTCATGTAGCGAGCTACAAACAGATCAAGGCGGCCGTCATTATCATAATCAAACCATCCAGCACTCGTAGACCAGCCTCCGCCGGTAACGCCAAGTTTTTCGGTGACGTCGGTAAATCTTCCGTCACCATTGTTGTGGTAAAGATGATTCTTTGCATATCCAGTGACGTACAGGTCGACGAATCCGTCATTATCGAAGTCGCCTGCTGCCACTCCCATGCTGTAACCATCGCCTTTCAATCCGGCACGTTCAGTTACATCCTGGAAAGTACCATCAGTCTGTTGTTGATAAAGGCGATTCCAAAACCCTGGGTTCGTTTTGTCGGGGAGGCTGTCGTTTGACATGTCTTCACGCAATGCTGCGCCATTGGTGAAGAAGAGATCCATTCGACCATCGTTGTTGAAATCAAAGATCGCAACTCCCCCACCCATCGTCTCCAGCAAAAACTTTTTCGACGTGGGTGAGCCGGCATGTTTGAAATCGATGTTGCTCGCGCTGGTGATATTTGAGAACAGGACTGGAGACTTTGCCTGTGGACCCGGCACGGGAGGTGTTTTAGGAAGATTGCTCGTGTCGTAAGAGCGGCCGGTCGGTGTGGGGGTTGGAGTGGGAACTTGCGCTGAAAGTGAATGGCAGAGGAAGGTAGAGACGAGAACAATCGAACAGAATATTTGATGAAGCATAGACGAAGGAAAACTCAACACAAAGACACGAAGACACCAAGACGCGGAATTTGAAAGAAGCCTCGGCTTTCTAACTGCATTTGTGTCTTCGTGTCTTTGTGGTTGAGTCTTCACCGGATCGCTTCTTAATCCAAAGTTCAAATGTCGTTAACAACCACTTAGGAATTCTCGCGTAATTATGATTTCACGCTTGCTGCAAAAGACCTGCCGAATGAGAGCGGTCCAGGACTTGGCATGCAATGCACCTACCCTCAACCACTGCTACTCAAATATGCCCCGGTTCTCAAGCCCGGGGCATTTTCTCTTCTAGTCTGTTTGCTCCAAATCTTTTGGTCGAGTTACCCAATCAACGGTGGCTTTCTTATCAAAAGAATCGGACCATTTGGAGACCTTCAACTTTATCTTCGCCAGACTGGCAGTTGGAAACCCCTGATCCACTCCGCTGAACAAATACAAGAGCTCCTCGAAGCCGGGATTATGCCCAACCAGGAGCACTTCCTTTCGATCGTTCTCCAGCTGCGAGATTATTTCCAGCAGTTCCGACACCGTGGCTTCGTAGATGCGCTCGTCAAACCGCAACTCACTTCTCAGCTTGGCATACTTGCCCACAAGATCTATCGTTTCTCGCGCTCGAATTGCCGTAGAACAAAGCACCAGATCGAATTCAAGTCCTCGATCCTGAATTAGCCGTGCGACAATTTCGCAGGCCTTTCGTCCGCGATTTGCCAGTGGTCGTTCGAAATCAGATTGCGATGGGTCTTTCCAACTCGACTTGGCATGCCTTAAAAGATAAAGAGTGCGCATCCAGATCACCTTCAATCGAAGTTCACATTGCCGTAACAGATTTTAACTAAAGTCTACGTCTAAGACCGTGAAACTTGCTGCGATAGACATAGGTTCGAACTCAATAAAACTCGTCGTTGTAGATGCAGCGGCCAGCGATTCGTTTGCTGTCCTGGCTCGCGATAAGGAAGTCGTTCGACTCGGTCATGAAACACTCAGCAGGGGCCGGCTCTCGCAGGACGCTATCGAACGAGCCATCGCCTGCATACAACGCTTTCGCACAGCAGCCGAAGTTCGTCAAGCCGAGGTGATGGTAGCTGTCGCGACAGCGTCAGTGCGCGGAGCCTCAAACGCATCTCAGTTCATTAAACAAGTCGAGAAAGCCACCGGCATTCGCGTTGACGTGCTTTCGGGTGTGGAGGAAGCGCGACTGATTGGCCTTGCCGCGTCGCAAGGTTGTGCCGGACGAGGCGCGGTAAACCTGAACATCGATATTGGTGGAGGCTCGACCGAGCTTTCTCTGTTTCGTGACGCACGGCCCTTGTCGTTGTTTTCAGTCAGAGTCGGCGCTGTTGGCCAAACGGATCGCTACATAAAAACCGATCCGCCTAAACCAAAAGCATTATCAAATCTCAAAGCGGAACTCTATGCAGCTTTCCAAAGACCTGCACGCGAACTGAAGAATGCAAAATGGCAACAGGTTTCGGGTACGTCGGGAACAATACTGGCAATCGGTGCGATTCTTAGGTCGCAATCAACTCAGAATGGACAAAACAAAGTTCAACCTGCCCAACCAACAGAGGCAGAAATTCCACTTAGCCGGCTAGCTCAATTGAATTCCAGTTTGAGTGCTATGAGTCAATCAGAAAGACGTCAACTCGGCATCAGTGCTCAAAGATCTGAAATCATTGTCGCCGGCGCCAACATTCTCGAAGCATCGATGCGGGCGTTGCGAATAAACTCCCTGCGCACATGTGATTGGGCGCTGCGCGAAGGCGTGATCATCGATTACCTCCAGGAACGTGAAGATGAGACACGACCGCCTGTTCCTGATTTTGCCGATCAAAAGTTGCTCGGTGTTCACGGTGTCGGTCGCAGGTTTGGATATGAAGAAACACATGCGAGACAGGTAGCAAAGCTTGCGGATCAGTTGTTTCAATCTCTGGCTCCAGCAGAAGAGCTGACACGTCATCAACGCACATTGATGTTGGCAGGAGCTTTGCTCCACGACATCGGATATCACATCGCGCACGAGTCTCATCAAAAGCATGCGCTGTATCTCATCGTCAACTCCGAGTTAACAGGATTCTCTGAAATGGAGCGCTCTGTAATCGCGAATATCGCCCGCTACCATCGTGGATCGCTTCCAAAAGAGCGACACCCTGAGTATGCGGCCCTGAATGCAGCCGATCGCGATAATGTTTGGAAGCTTGGAGGGATTGTACGTTTGGCTGATGCACTCGATCGTAGTCACGACAGTCGCATAACGGAAATAGGCTGCAAGGTGACTTCAAGCGAAGTCATTCTCGATCTCGCAAGCACTGCGGACTGCCAAAATGAAATCGTCGAAGCTGAAAGGAAGAAAGAATTATTCGAAGGTGCCTTCGAACGACGTCTCGTTATCAAATCGATGAAGAAAGCGAAGGGCGCATAAGCTCATATGGCCAAAGCAAGGAAAATCAAAGGTATCGATTGCAATGGTGCTGCGACGATTGGACTTCAGCAAGTCTTACTACAGAGATTTGATGAGATGTGTTCCTTTCGGGCAGACGCTCTCAACTGGAAAGATCCCGAAGGGGTACACTCAATGCGAGTTGCCTCTCGACGACTCCGAAGTGCGTTGAGGAGCTTTTTGCCTCATCTGGATCAACCTACGTTGGCCCCTGTCACCAAACAGATCAAAGCAATCGCCGATAGTTTGGGGGACGTGCGCGACCAGGATGTAGCAATACAGGCGCTGGAAGATTTGTCATCGGAAACACCGAAGCGGTTTTCCAATGCGATGGAGAAATTAATCCAGTCAAGAAAAGAAGCCCGAGAGACTGGCCGGCAGAACTTGACGAAAGAGATTGGCAAGACTCGATTGAAGGAGTTAAGAGCCGAATTCCATCGAGCTGTTATGTCAGTCGGACAGCACCAGGCGAGGACGACCTCGCCCAACAACCATCTGACCTATATAGAAGCAGCGCGGGCCATCATCGATGATCGTTTAAGCGACTTGGAAGAGGTTAGTAAGAGTCTTTTTTACCCGGACGATGTCCAACCGCTCCACGACATGCGGATTGCCGCGAAGCGTCTGAGGTATGCAATCGAGTTGTTTGCAGAATGTTGGGAGTCGGATATCGGATCATTTGCCAAACATGCCGCCGTCCTGCAAACCGATCTGGGACAACTCCACGACTGCGACGTATGGCTCGAAGACTTCAGGAAAAAGATTAGTGGTTTTCGAAAGCTTCAGAGCCGGGACGACGCGGAGGCGTTTGTCTGGTTATTCACCTATTATCAGGAACAGAGAAACAAACACTATCGAGAAGCGTTCTTTCGTTGGAGCTCTTGGCAAGCTGATGATCTCAGCACCAAATTAAGAGAGACGCTTCAGCCCGAAGCTGGTCGCGCAATAAACGCTTCCGGATCAGCCAGCGCCTCCTCGAGTCTCTCCAAATAGCGACCCACGTGTAGGCCATCAACGAGGGCATGGTGTACCTCGATCGAGATCGGCATCCACACGCGACTATCCTCGTTTGTAAACTTGCCGAAAACAAATCGCGGAACTGAGTCGCCACGTCCTGGCGTTCGAGCATGCGCGAAGCTCGTGAAGGAGATCCAGGGAAGCGTCGTGTGATAAATCACATCATCGCGCATTGTTGGCTTTAGTGGCCCGGTGCTATTTCGCACCTCGTCAACTGCCTTGCCCATGTTTGCCACGAAGCGATCAAAGTCCGGCTCATAATCGTAATAAGCATAAGCAAAGCTATCGTTAGGCAACAAAACTGTCGTGCCACCATTGATAACGTCGTAAACAAAAACGCCTCCATCTTTAAGACGATAGCGAAATGGCTCAGTCTCGTTGGCGATGCGCAGTGCGAAATAATGCACGGCTAACGAGATCTTCAGACCTGCTTTGCTGCGCGTCAGTGCCAACAACTTCGCGACGTCAACACGAGCACAAACGTTGAAGTACGGGTTTGTGTACCCGATGAAGAATTGAAATAACTCACGTCGAGACCAATTTTCCAGATCAATGAAGTGGGCCATGGAGGGGATTGTAACTTGGAGGGTGGTCAGTAGTCAGTTCTTGGTCTTTGGTTTTTGGCCTTTGCTCTTCGGTCTTCTTTAAGTTGGAAGCTTGTTAGTGAAAAACCAAAGACCTAAGGCCAAAGGCCAAAGCCCTACTGACCACTGCCCGCTTTGTGGCATTATGTCCGCCATCTTTGCTAATCGGGCGGAGTTAACAATGATCCGAGTTCAGAATCTAGTCAAACGTTTTGGCGAAATCACGGCGGTGGACGATGTCAGCTTTGAAGTGCAGCGCGGTGAGATCTTTGCTTTTCTTGGACCTAACGGAGCAGGAAAAACCACGACGATCAAGATGCTGACAACACTCTTGAAACCGACGAGTGGTTCCCTGGAACTTGATGGGCTCGACCCGACGGTCCATCGAGATCAAGTCCGGCAGCGATTTGGTGTCGTGTTTCAGGATCCAAGCCTGGACCAGGATCTGACTGCCTGGGAAAACATGGAAATTCACGGCGTGCTTTATGGCGTTCCCCGGAAAGAACGGCGCGAGCGAACAACAGAACTGCTGAAACTTTTTGAATTGTGGGAACGACGGGATGCACTGGTGAAGACATTTTCCGGAGGCATGCGCAGGCGGCTCGAGATCGCGCGCGGCCTGTTGCACACACCCAAAGTTCTCTTTCTGGATGAACCTACGCTGGGACTCGATCCGCAAAGCCGAAATCAAATGTGGACTCACGTGAAGAAGTTAAACGAAACCGACCAGGTGACGGTCTTCCTGACAACCCACTACATGGACGAAGCCGACCGCGTTGCTAATCGAATAGCCGTAATCGATCACGGCCATGTAGTCGCAATCGGCTCATCACGTGAATTGAAAGAACGAACCAACACCGAATCGCTGGAAGACGCG
>Ga0310810_10008702_pt1 | contig 11710 bp, 8 predicted proteins | sample NCmetagenome_FD_207641 | JGI IMG/M metagenome (GOLD analysis project Ga0310810, IMG submission 207641) | Soil microbial communities from experimental microcosm in Duke University, North Carolina, United States - NC | ecosystem: Engineered > Artificial ecosystem > Soil microcosm > Unclassified ...
GGTAAAATGTTTTTCCCGCAGGCGCCGAAGCACCTCGACGCCGCTCATGCCGGGCAACATCAGGTCCAGGAGGATAAGGTCCGGCGGAGCTTGCTCGACCATGGAGAGCGCCTGAGTGCCATCCTTCACGCCAAGGGTGCGATACCCGCGAAGACCCAAAAACTGCACGAGCAGATCGCGAACCAGTTGCTCGTCATCGACGATAAGGACGGTTTCACCCGTGTCCGCGGCCGGACCGGACGGGGCGGCGGCGTCCTGTTTTCTGGGAGGCTGCTGAACGACGCGATTCACTCCTTCGACCAGCACATCCAGCGACAGGCCTTTTCGGACGAAGTCGGTGACGCGCAATGCTCGGGCCTGATTCTCCTGAACTTCCGTCGCGCCTCCGCCCAGGATGATCACCGGCGCCTGGGGATCCATGGCCCGAATCTCCTTCAGCACCGTCAACCCGTCCATTTCGGGCATCCGCAAATCCAGAATCGTCACACGGGGATTGTGCTGCCGGAAAAGATTCAATCCCTCCAGGCCGCTGGTTGCCGAATGGACATCGTACCCGTGCCGCGTCAAGACCGCCTGCAGCAGGTCGCAATTCATGCGGTCGTCATCGATGACGAGGATTTTGACCATCGTGGCTCCCAAAGCCATCAAAATTCACGGCCTGGCACAGGGCGAGCCTACCATGGCACCAGTGCCTTGAGAAGCAAAAGAGGGAACATGCGCATCAGTCCGCCGGAAGGCCGAGGAGCGCGTCGACGAAGGCCCTCGGCTCAAAGTCTTGTAGATCCTCAACGCCTTCGCCCACGCCAATCAAACGAACGGGAAGTTTCAACTCGTCGGCAATGGCCACGACAATTCCTCCTTTTGCTGTGCCGTCGAGCTTTGTCAAGGCGACACCGGTCACCCCCACCGTTTCACGAAACTGGCGCGCCTGAGCGAGCGCGTTCTGTCCGAGCGTGGCATCCAGCACCAGCAACACTTCATGCGGAGCACCGGGCAACGCTTGTCCGATCACCCGAGTCACTTTTCGAAGCTCTTCCATGAGATTGGACTTGGTATGAAGGCGCCCGGCGGTATCGATCAGGACGACATCTGCCTGCCTCGCTTTTGCCGCCGCGATGCCATCATAGGCCACCGCCGCCGGATCTGCTCCATGACGATGGCGAACGAGCTCCACTCCGATGCGGTCCGCCCATACCTGCAACTGCTCGATGGCGGCGGCGCGAAAGGTATCGGCAGCCACCAACAGCGGCACCCGCTTCGCTTGCACAAGCCGTTGAGCAAGCTTCGCCATGCTGGTAGTTTTTCCGACGCCGTTGACCCCCACCACCAACACGACATACGGTTTCGGTCCCCGGACAATCAGTTCTTCGAACGCCGGACCTGAAGCGGGCCCGAGCACGTCGAGCAATGTTTGGCGCAATACATTCTGAACATGCGAGACCTGTGACGCATCGGTGCCTTGTAGGGCGGCCTTCAGATGACTGATGACGCGTTCGGTAACGGGGACTCCAAGGTCCGACGAAATCAGTGTGGCTTCGAATTCCTCCAGAAGAGCAGGGTCCACCGCTCGGCCCAACAACCGATCGAGGGAGCCGCGGACTGCGGAGCGCGTCTTACTCAGTCCTTCGCTGAGACGCTGCATCCAACCCATGCGCTAGACCTCGCGTGTCGTTCGCACAGGACGGTGAGAGGCTCGGACGAACCGGCCGATCGGACCCAAGTGCCCACGCATCTGCCGTTCTTTCTTCTGCATGCGCAACGCCTCCGGCCTGCTCCGTTCGTGATCATAGCCGCAGAGATGTAGCACACCGTGGATCAGCAACGTCACGAGTTCCTCTTCCAGAGGCCGGCCGTCTGCCTTGGCTTGACGCCAAGCCGTCGGCATTGCGATGACGATGTCGCCCAGCTGCGCGGCAGCCTGATTGAACCTATGAGGTGCTCGTCCCTCTCGAGATGCAAAAGCCAGAACGTCTGTACTGCGATCCTTATGCCGGAAGCGGCGATTGAGCTGCCGCATTCGCCGATCGCCGACGAGCGAGAGATGCATGTCTGCCGTCGATTCACCGGCAAGCGAGAGGACGGTCTGCGCCAATCCGAGGACCCGCCTGCGAGCGACTGTCACCGACCGGACATGTACGTGAAGCGAAACGGGCATTAATGCGGCTGGCCCCACGAACCTTTTGGCTGTGTGGGCAAGGAGGAGGGTGGACGACCGTGTGTTCCTGAAGACGACGCCCTGCGCGCAGCCTGCACGGACCGCGGCTCAGATTGAGCCGCGCTCTCATGCTGGTCATACGCCTTGATGATGTCCTGGACCAGTTTATGGCGTACGACGTCGCGCTCGTCAAAATAAACGAAACTGATGCCATCGATGTTTCGGAGAATATCCCTCACCTCGATCAGTCCGGACACGCGGTCAGGAGGAAGGTCGACCTGGGTGATGTCGCCGGTCACCACGGCCTTGGAGTTGAAGCCGAGCCGGGTCAAGAACATTTTCATCTGTTCGGCCGTCGCATTTTGAGCCTCATCGAGAATCACGAAGGAATCGTTCAGCGTTCGACCGCGCATAAAGGCCAATGGAGCAATCTCGATGTCTCCGCGCTCAATCGCCCGTGTCGCCCGCTCCATGTCCATCATGTCGAACAAAGCATCATAGAGCGGACGCAGATAGGGATTGACCTTCGCGATCATGTCGCCCGGTAGGAAGCCCAATTTTTCTCCGGCCTCGACGGCAGGCCGTGCCAGGATAATGCGGCTGACTTCCCGCTTCATCAAGGCGCTGACCGCCATGGCCATCGCCAGATACGTCTTCCCGGTGCCGGCCGGTCCGATGGCAATGACGATGTCGTGGGTTTCGATCGCTTCGATGTAGGTTTTCTGCGTCGGCGTTTTGGGAGCGACGAACCGTTTTTTCGTCACGATGGTCGTGGCGTTGGACAGCAATTCCTTCAGCGGCGTTTCAGGACTTTGCCGCAAGGCCGTCAAGGCGTGAGCGACGTCGTCCGGCTGGATCAACATCCCGTCGTTCGCAAGCCCGGCGAGTTCCGTGAGGACGCGCTCGGCATAACGGGTCGCGTCTGGATTTCCATCGAGGGTGAGTTCCTCGCCGCGCGCCGACAGGCGCACGCCAAGGTCTTCTTCGATCAGCTTGAGGTGCCGGTCGTGGTGGCCGAATAAAACGGCGGTGTTGGTGCCTTCTCGCAGTTTGAGCTTACGCACGAGGGCCGAAGCCCGTCCCTCCTCAATAATGCTGCTATGATTTTAGCAAAGCGCCAGACTGGGGACAAGAGAGGCTGACAACGCCGTCCGTCATGTTCGGCCACCCTATGTCTTGGGAGTCGTGACAATGGACAACTCAAAATCCTGAATGGCAAAGCCTCCCCTCGCGTCCTTGGCCATGACTCGGACATGTTGCACACCGGCCGCATCGGCGGCCGGTGTCCAGCGAAGCATGCCGGATTGGACGTCGATCGTCATGCCCGGGGGAGCCGCTTCGAGCCCATAGGTGATGGGATCGCCATCAGGATCGTTCGCCGTCACCTGATATTCATACTGATTGCCCCGTAGAGCAGATACTGGCGAAGAGGTGATTGTCGGCGCCGTGTTGTTCATGACGAACGCATTCGACAGCACAGGCTTCGCTTCGGTTAAGCCATCCGAGGCCATGATCTCTACCTGAATCGAATCTTTGGCGGAGAAGCCCGTGATATCCAGTTCGCTGGATTCGCCTTCTTTGATGACGGCTTCATTCTTTTTCCATCGGTACACAACTGTGATCGGGTCGCCATCCGGATCGGACACATCAGCTTTCACCAGAAGTCGCCGGGCGAAAGATTGTTCATCCGGTTCAATCGAGATATTCGCTACCACCGGCAGTGTGTTGCCGATGACCGCTGCTTGACTCTTGAAGGCTGTTCCATTGCTCTTTCCATCGAACGGAATGACCTCTACGACGACTTTGTCTCCGCGCTTGAACACTTTCGGTTCAACGGTTTCTGTCGTATGTTCGGCGACAAGGGTGCCGTTGGCAAACCAGCGATAACGGAAGGTCAAGGCGTCTCCATCGTCATCCTGCGCTTGCACGATTGCAACAAGAGGTCCTGACAATGTCAGTGGGGAGGGTTGAATCGAGATTCCGCGGATGACGGGAGGATGATTCCCGCCGGTGCCATGCGGGTGTTCATCCTTATCCATGGCCGGCATGCAGCCGACCAACAGCAGCGGTACGAGCACACTGATCTGCTTCTTTGCATGCGTCCAGGTCCAAGGCGTCGCGCCTTGGACCTGGACGGTCATTTCAGTCAAACCGCATTCGATCATGCTCGATCAGCTTCGCTCACTGTTCCAAGAGGAGAACTGACTCCAGACGTTTCCCGGCGTTTTCGGTGTCAGCTTGTTCAGCAACGAATTGCTGGACTGGAAATAGCCGGCCATCCCTGTCGGTTCAGCCCCCACCTGGATCGCCACTGATGACGCCACGCCTTCTCCCGCCGACACCCTCCTGGTGCCTACGCCGTTTGAATCCGTCAGGATCGGATCTGTGTAACCAGTGCCGGTGAGATAGTAGGTCGCATACACGAAGCTCTGGCCCGCTGCCGTACAGGTATCGGTGTATGGCATGAACGTCGGAGCAAACAGCGCCCCGCCGACCAATGTGAGATTGACAATAACGCGCTCCGCGCCTAGCCCTTGCGTTGAATCGGCCGGAAAAAGTTGCAGCACCCAGCCATCTTTGGCCGACACGCTCGAGGTTCCGTTCTGAATGTTGGACACCAGATCAGAGAACGTCGAGACCCCTGATACCCCTGTGACGGTCGTGCCCGAGACGTTGGCAGACGTCACATCCAGGAGATTCTGTTGCAAGCACCCGTTCGGATCAGTGCCTGGAGAACACCCTCCGCTCACGACTTTGTCCTTCACGCCGACAAGATACTGCCGATCGGTGCTCGTTTTATCCGTCGCGCTGAAGAAACGGCCCGTTCCGAAAAAGACCCAGGAATTGCTCGCGTTGTCCAACGTGACGGTTGCTGCCGCCGTCACGGGCCCTAAGTCCAACGGCGTGCCGCCGATCGTGACCTGTTGGACCATAACGGTGGGAATGCGGGTCCCCGCGGCCTTTCCCGGGATACCCCACGTGCTGCCGGAAGACCCCGACACCGTGTCGGGCCTACAGGGATCGCCGGAGCAAGTTCCCATCATGAGGCGATAAAATTTGCCCCACCAGGTCGTATGAGTACCCGTCGCCGCGATGGCTCGCCCGACGTACACGGCATCGGATCTGAAATCCAAATCACGGTCATACGTGATGGGACTCGCCATGAAGCTCGAGTACGCTGTCCCGCTTGCTCCGGCCAGGTCGTCCAATACCGGCATCGTTGATGTGATCCGACCGGTTGCTCCCGGAAGGACCAATTCGGCCGCAAACACATTCGCTGCGGCGGCTGCCTTGCCGTCGTATCCGTGCGGACCTGAGCCCGCGACCATGTACCATCGCGCGTTGGTATGGTCGTTCTTGGTATCGCCACTGGGACTGACCCTGACGACCGAAGGATAATTGGTGGTCAATCCTAATGAAGCGGAGGTGAAGGCATTCAGCACCTTTGGATTATCCGGGTCCGTCACATCGAGCACGATGTACCCGCTGTAGAACGTTCTCGTGTCGTTCGCATCGGTCGTATTGTTGTTGTTATTGAAATCGGCGGTGTACGTGAGTGGCGGCCCGCCGTTGTTGCCGTTTGAGACGGCGGCACAAGATCCACAGCTGCCGCCATAACGCAGCCCGATGATGAGGATTGTCCCCCATCCATCGGGGTGAATGCAGGTGTCAGGAATCGTAGCTGTCGAATTCGGGTCCGTCGGACAGCCGGTTTCAGTGGCCGTGTAGGAGGAGAAGATCCTGACATCCGTGGCCTTGGCTTTTAAATCGACGTACGAGACATGGGTGTAATCCGTCTGGGCCATCCAGCGGAGCTGTGGCAGCAGATAATACGGGATGAAGGCCCAGATTTCTTCTCCCAATGCCGGCTTGGTGGAATCGTTTCCCGTCTGGCCTGTGGTGTAATATCCATGGCTGCCCGTTCCGTCGTCGCCCCGATGCGCATAGCCTCCGTTGAAGGCGTGCAACATTCCATCGTTCGCTCCCACATAGACCGTCATGCGTCGGTTTTTCCAACGTTGCGCGAAATGACGATACCCGGGATCGCCGTAGAGCACGTCGAATCGTTCTTGCGGTGTTCCGACCAGCGTCGGCGTCGAATTCACGATATCGCCCAAGCGCCAGACGTATGTGCCCGTTTGGCCCGCAATCGTCTTGGTTCTGTTGCGCATGCCTGTCACTGCATTCCCACTGACATAACTGATAATATTGTCAGACGTGAACGTCCCGCTCGAGGTCGCCTGGAGATAGGGCAGCCATTGAGCGGAGGTCATGCTCGTGCCGCCTACCACAAAATCCTTCTGCTCATTGGTCCCCACTTGTCCATCATTGTCGAGATCGACCCACGTGAAAATTTTCCTTGGCGTCGTGACACCCCTTCCCTCTCGCGTCGCCAGCATCTTTCCTCCCTCCCAAATGCCCTGCATTTGGCGAAGATCGAGCCCATTCGTATCGCACGATAAGGTCGCCGTGCTGTCGTTTTTCTTCCCATCGCCGTTCGTGTCGGGATAGCGGAGGAACTTCGTCGTTTTGTCGGTGGCAATGCAGGTTTCGATGATGTTGTCGTCGACATACTTCAATTTACCGTCGTTGACCGTATCCTCACGCATATTGCCGAAGCTATCGACCCAGAGGCCCTGGATGTACCCCGTCCAACGAACCTCATTGGCCGCGCCGTTGATCGTGTCGAACTCTTCAGGAAAGAAATAGGCCTGGTACATGCTTCCGTCGCCTGTCGTCGACGAGGCCAACACGGAAAGCGACGTTCCCGAGGCAGCGCGTTTCAAGATATCCGCAATCGCCTTGTTGACTTCCGCTTCAATGTCCCCGCCTTCAGACGCGTCGAAATAGGTGTCGGGCACACAATCGTAGTCTGAATCCCATTCCTTGTAACTATAGTACGGCCCGGCGGTCGTTGGCTGAAGATTCGAACCAGCCGGGTAGGTGCAAGGGTTGATGTTACCGAGATGATTGCCATTGGTATCGATATCCGCTGCATATTGGGCAGCGGTAGGTGTAAAGACCGACGTATTGTTGTTATCCTTATCGTCAAAGCCTCCATACTTTGAGGCCGAGGCCAGAATTTTGGCTCCGGTTTTTCCGCCCATCGCGTTCACGGAGTAGAAGGCCACCGTTTGCGTGCCGCCAATCGTCGAACGCACGTCGTTGGTGTGGCCGTACAATGCGACGTCATCGAGCCGATCTCCAGCCTGGGCCGCCGCCGTGGCCGTCATGCTCTCCGGCGCCTGCGTATAGTCGACTCCCGTATTGGCTCCCGTAAACAGGTTTCCGAAGGCAGCGGTCGTCGGCGCATCGCCGTCATTGATTCCCTGCCCCGGACTGATCATCAACACGAAGTTTCGGCAGCAAGGGACAATCGCCCCCGCGCTGGACACATAGTACGGATCGCCGGCCACGCCGGTGGTGCTATTGTATCCAGTGCCCGTATTCCCGTTGCCGTTGTCATAGCAAGGTCCGGACGATTTTCTGTAATAACACAGCGCTTCGTACAAGGACTCTGCTAGCGGCGCGTAGGACAATGTCGGCTCGTTACGAACGTTTGTGTAGTCGCTTTGATTGACCGCAGAATCAAACGCGACTTGCAGACTGCCTCCCTGTCCGGTCGAACCGTTTATAAACATGATCGATGCGCGAAATGCGTCCGCTCTGAGCCTTTGGAACAATCCCCAGGAACGATCACGCAGATAGCAGGCTGTCGTGCCCATATAGTTCGGGTCGCCGAGAACGCAGGTATTCGCAGATCCCGATGCTGCGACATCGTTCGGCTCGGATGTGAGATCGACTTGAATCGCATACTGATTGCCATTGGCCGTATCGAAGGGAGAGGCGGTGGTGTCGTCATTGACGTAGATGGCGCCTTGTCCGCTGCCGTCGCCCACGCCGAAAATTCTGCCCATTGCCGCTGTGATCGTCCCTCCTCCGTTCAAGCTGATGTTCGACGTTGGCAAGGTCGTGGGCACACGACCCGTGAGCGTCGCAGCGGGAACGAACTTCACGAAACGCCAGCAGCTTTTGCTATTGCTCGCGCACGTATCCGTTGATCCGTTTTCGCCGATCTTCTTGGCGCCGGCAAGGGTGTTCGCCGTCCCGTCCGTATTGGCCTGGGCCGGCAAGGGACGACCACCGATCAAGGCCTGATAGACCATCTCTTGCTTGCGCATCGTAAGCCAGTTAAGGAAGTTCCCGTCCCACTGATTGGTTGCATTGCAATTGACCGTGTAATCGGGAGACCCGCTAGCGTTCACCTTTCTCCAGGCATAGCTAAATTGGGATCCGCTGGAGGTGTAGCAGCGATAGGGGTCGAAGATGCCGAAGTACTGCTTGCTGGAACTGAACGTATCGGCCGGAGTCGTCGTATCGGCACCCGTGATCGCGGCGCCGTTGCTGTCGACGGCGACTAGATCGGCGCCCGAGGCGCTATCGATCGTCACATTGGCGGCGTACTTACTATCGGTCGCTGTTCCCGACTTGAACGAGATCGGATACTTCTGGTTCGACCCGGTATAGGCGGCTTCGAGGGTGAAGTTGCCGAAATCCACCAGAAACAAAATATTGACCGGGCCGGTCTTGTTGAGAAACATGGGATAGTTTGTGTAATCGACCATGTTCGGCGCAGCGAAGACCGGCTCCGGGGCCGAGACTGCGCCGGTTCCTGCCATTAGCATGGCGGCGCACAGCACTGCCTGTAGCGTTGTGTTAGAATTGCCGTTCATGATGCCCTCCCTCTGTTGCTCGGATCGCCTGTTGCGCTCATGCGATCGCGGGAGTTGAATCGTTGCTTGATGACGTTCATGTGCCTTTTCTCGTCTATGGTTGTTTCTGACAGCCGTCGGAAGTCCACGTGCATGCATAAATGGCCGAGACGCGGCTCTCAGTACCCGTGGTCGTATTCACGGCAAGGCAGGTCACCTTGTAGTAAATATCGGCGTCGCCGCCACCACCGCCGCCCACGCCTTCGTAGCCTGCAAACTGCATGAGGCCGGTCCCCGCCTTCTGTTTGACGTAGAGCCGATCGATATCGCCCGTCACCGTATAGCCTCCGAGGGGCATCAAGTTGGCAGGCATCTTGATGTTCGGAATAGTGTCTGACGGAGTATCAGGGCTGTTTTCAGGGTTTCCGATAATCTCGTTTTGCAAGGTGGTTTTGTTCCCGCTCGGCACCGGTCCAGCCGGCGTTGCATTATCGAGAAGCGCGTCCGGGATCGCGCCTCCACTCTCCGGTAATAATGTCTGCATGATGACGTTGGCGCTGGTTCCCAGACAGGATTCGGCGGCTTGCGCCGCGCTCTCCGTCGTACGCTGCAACCCGGCCATCTTGTTCTCCAGGCCACTGACCGTAATGGCGGCAACGCCGAGAATCGTCATCATGAGCATCACCATGAGAACGACAAGCATCGCCACGCCACGTTCATCTTCGGCGCTGAGGCGCACGCATCTTGGCTCTAGTTGCACGGACGTTCCCCTCATCACGATCCGATGTTTCTAATATCTATTGTCTTCGTCAACATCCGGCGGCGATGATCGGCATTGGCCGCCAGCGTGTGGTCCGGCGAGACGACCAATCCGCCTGACCCTATCTTCGCTTGCAATGTTTCTCCGAAGCCGCCATCCGAGCGGGGCTGAGACGCGACCAGGGAAATCTGCACCAATTTGATCTTGTCGGGAGTCATTGGCGCGGTGGCCCATAAGTTATCGCTCACGAAGTCGGCTTGATCGAATCCGGCCGACCCTCCTTGATTGTCGATCACACGATCGGGATTGCCGCCGTTGATCGCCGCAACGCAACCGTCGCAGGCAAAGGCAAGCTGTAGATCTTCAATACCTTCAACGATCGGCGCCTCGGCATTTGGGCCAGTGGTCACTCCGGCGATACCCCGGGTCAGGCAAGGTTCCGCAGTTCCACAGACGGCGGCATTGGTCACGACCTGATAGCGAATACATTGCAGGAGGTACACCGGCGTGTCTGCCGGAAACCAGACGGGAGCCGGAACTGCGATCGTGATCGTATTGGCGGCAGGAGCGACGCTGGTGACTTGTCCGCTGTAAGCGCCATTGATCGAAATATAGCTCCCATTGACCAAGCCCGAAGTGACCATGTCGGCCACCGCGCCCGGCTTCAAGGTGATAAGCGGCGCCCCATTCGGACTCGTCGCTGACTGCAATTGCCACGGCGTCGTTCCGGTCGATTTCGTGGTCGGCACCAGGAGTTGCAAGGAGTCCGGCCCATTATCGACGCCGGTGGGCGTGTTATCAGCCGGCATGATCGGATAGGTGCAGTTTCCCACGGCAACACCAGGATTCCCAAACCCGGCCATCTTGACGTCTCGGCTGAGGAGTTCCATGGCAATGCGGACGTCCTGCTGCGTATCGACTACTTGCTCATTGGCACTCACTGCTTTCGTGGTGGTCGTGAGGATGGTAAATGCCGCGGCCGCCACGAAGGCCGCAAGCACGACGGCAACCATCACTTCGACCAGCGTGAACCCGCGCAGATCACCAGCCAACAATTTTTCGCCCACGTTCTTCGCTGACATGCGCTCCTCTTACTTACTCAGGCGCCACGACTCGTTGCAGGGTCAGCGTACGGCTACGCTTGACACTTTGATCACTCTTCACTGAGCCCAACCACGTGATAGTGACCGTCACATTGCGTTGATTCAGCGCGAAGGGGCCGACAACGGCGGGAGAAACCGCGATGGTCCCTTTGATGTTCTGCAAGCTCGTGCCGTTGACGAGCCCGACCCAAAGCGTACAATCGCCACTGGCCATTGGCTGCGTGACGGCGTTGATCGCCGTGCAGGTTCCGGCGCTCTGCGTATCGATGGCGTCATAGGCAGCCGCATTGCGCCGATTGAAATAAATCCGCTCCATCATGTCGGAAGCAATCGTTGTGACCCTGGTCAGCTCATTGGCATCCACATTTTTCACCAGAGCAATACTCTGCATGCCGGACAGGGCGAGCAGGCCGACCGCGAGAACGACGGAGGCGAGCATCCCTTCCACGAGCGTAAAGCCCTGCTCGCGTGATCCCGCCGCTCGCCGGGTGTTATCCATTGGTCGATTGCCTTCTACGGACATGGCGTCGCCGTGGCCGCGGGGGACCAGTTGACGCGGCCCGCCGGGATGATTTGCACGGAATATTGACGCTTGTTGATGTCGCAGACGCCGAAGGTTTGGGTCGCGGTTCCCCCGCTCGTCTTGACTCCGAGCGACGAAAACGACACGGTCACTGGCGACCCCGTGACAGCTGTGACGCGGTTCGCCAGTGTCTTCGTCGGAATGACCGTTGTTCCACCGCTCGCGATCGCCAAAATGTTTACGCCGCCGCTTGCGACCTGAATTGTCACATCGACGCTCCGGTTGCGGTTCATGGCGGCCATCCGCGCCATCGTTAATTGCGAGGCGATTTCGCTGGTGGCTTGACGGAGCTGCGTCTTTGAGTACCAGCGAAGAAATTCCGGCGCCGCCAATGAGGCGCCCAACGCCACGATGGCCACCGCGACCAACAGCTCGATTAAGGTAAATCCTGCGCTG
>Ga0310810_10008703_pt1 | contig 11709 bp, 6 predicted proteins | sample NCmetagenome_FD_207641 | JGI IMG/M metagenome (GOLD analysis project Ga0310810, IMG submission 207641) | Soil microbial communities from experimental microcosm in Duke University, North Carolina, United States - NC | ecosystem: Engineered > Artificial ecosystem > Soil microcosm > Unclassified ...
CAAGGTGTCCGCGTCCCTCGATCGGCCATTCCGAAGCCTGCCCGCCGAAGTGCTCTCGATCGGCGGCTACGTGACCGTGAACCAGGACGGATCCACAGACTACTACGCCCCCGACGCCGAAGTGCTGCTGTCGGACACGTTCCTGGCCGATCACTGCTTCCGCATTCAAGCCGGCTCGTTCGAGCACATCGGACAGGTCGGTCTCGGCTTCGAGCCCATTCCGCAGCGCAAGACGCCCGACGTGAAGGGCGTGCTCTGGATGGACGAGAAGACGAACGAGCTGCGGACGCTCGAGTTCACGTACAGCTGGCTGCCTAACGACACGCGAACCGTCGACTACGGGGGCACCGTGTCGTTCTTCCGGATGCCGGGCGGTCGCTGGATCGTCCGCAACTGGCGCATTCGCATGCCCGAGTTCGGCCGCGAGCGCAACGAGCCGGGCCGGTTCCCGGCTCCGAGCGGGCGGCTGAGCGTCGTCCGCATTTCCGAGGAGGGCGGGGCAGTGCCGCTCTCCACGCTCCTGAACCAGGCCGGACGCGTGTACGGCACGGTCGTCTTCGACACCGTCTCCAAGCGGCCGATTCCAGGTATCACGGTCGCCCTCGAGGGATCCGACGACTCCACGCACACAGCGATGGACGGCACGTTCGAGCTGCCGTTCGTTCAGCCGGGATCCTACACCGTCGTACTCCGCCACGCCGCACTCGACTCGCTCGGCGTCAGCCACCTCGGCGAGGTGATCGACGTCGAGGCCGGCAAGGCGACGCCGCTCACACTGCGCTTCCCGTCGAACGACGAGCTCGCCCTCCGCATGTGCGGAGTCGCGGTGAACTTCGCCACGCAGTCGGTCATCCGCTTCATCGTCGTCGATCAGAAGACGGGCAAGTCGCTCGCGAACGCACCGGCGCTGTTGTCCCGTGTCCCGGTCGGCGAGGACGGGAAACCGGTGGTCGACAGTGTCAGCGCGTACGATGTGACGCTCGACGGCGGCGGCGGCCTACTCGTCTGCGGCCTGCGCGGCGATGAGATCATCCGCATCGAGGCGCCGCCTAACGCCGCCGACCTCTGGGGCGAGAACATCCGCCCGCGGGCGGGCCTCATCGGCTGGCACGTGATCCGGATCGGACGAAAGCGTTAGGCGGCGTCCCGCCCCGGACGTCAGTCGCCGCGCAGCGCCACGTTCGGGTCGACCCGACTCGCGCGAACCGCCGGGATCGCGCTCGCGAGTACGGCCGCCGCGAGCAGCACCGCCGCGACGACCCCGTAGACCATCGGATCCCTCGGCGACACGGAGAACAGGAGTGGCCCGAGCCAGCGGCCAGCGCCTAACGCGATAGCGCCGCCGAGGACGATTCCGGCCAGCGCGAATCGCACGCCCTCGCCGAGCACGAGGCGCACCACGTCGCGGGCCCCGGCGCCGAGCGCGATCCGTACGCCGATCTCCTGCGTGCGCTGTACGACGCCGTACGCGATCACGCTGTACAGCCCGATGGCCGCGAGCACGAGCGCGAGTCCACCGAATACGAGGAACATCGTCGCGCCGACCTGCCACGAGCGCTGCTGCGGATCGATGACGTCGCGCATCGGCGTCACCGCGACGTTCCCGGCGCCTGGCATGACCTTCTGCAGTGCGCGCCTGATGGCATCGCCATGCGCGCCCGCCTCGCCACGCGTCCGAACGAACACGACCGCTTCCTCAGGACGAAGCTGCTCGATCGGAACGTAGAACAGAAAGTCCTCCTGTCCGCTCAGCGTGTTTTGCCTGATGTCCTCGGCCACGCCGACGACCATGCTGCAGGGAGCCGTCCGTGCATCGAGCATGATGCATTGCCCGATCGGATCCTTGCCCGGCCACAGCACTTCGGCCATCGACTGACTCACGACAGTGACGCGCTGACTGCCTGCGCGGTCGACGTCGGCGATCGGACGACCGCGGAGAATGCGCGTACCCATGGTGCGGAAGTAGTCGCTCGACGCCATCTGCACCGAGAAGCGGCCGAACTTGCGCACCGAGTCGATGCCGGGCACGAAAAAGCCGATACCCTCGTTCGACCAGAATGGAACGCTGATCCCGCGTGCCGCCGCTTCGACATCCGGCATCGCCGCCGCCGCGGCCACCAGCTTTCGCGCGAGCTCCGCGCGTTGATCCACGGGAAGGGTAAGACCACGCAGGTTCGGGGACACGACCGCCACGCGGTCGACATCGTAGCCGAGTCGGATCGACCGCACGTTGTGAAGGCTGCGGACGAACAGCCCTGCGCCGACGAGCAGCAGCACCGACAGCGCGCCCTGTCCGATGAGAAGTGCGGTCCTGAGTCGCGAGCGCTGATAGGTGCCCTCACGCAGTCCGGACTTGAGTGTCGGAGCGAGCGACAATCGCCCGCCGCGGATGGCCGGCGCGATGCCCGCGAGCAGACCGGTGAGCAGCGCGGCGACGCCGGCAAAGGCGAGGATGCGCGCATCGCCGATGACGGCAGCGGTCTCCGGTTCGCGCAGGAACAGCGCCCGCAACGTCGCGCCGCCCCACTGCGCGGCCACGACGCCGGCCACGCCGCCTAACGCCCCGAGGAGCAGGCTTTCGGTCAACAGCTGCGACAGCACTCGGCCGTGGCTGGCGCCGAGCGCGAGACGCAGTGCGATCTCACGGCGTCGGCTGATCGCGCGGGCGAGCAGCAGGTTCGCGACGTTCGCGCAGGCAATGAGCAGCACGATCGTCGCGACCCCCGCGATCCACACGGCGACCTTCGCCACGGACGACGCGTTAGGCCCGCGCTCCCGGATCGTCGGCTCCGCTGACGCGCGCGCCCGCGCGGCATCGGCGGTCTGCAGGCCGACGCTCTGTGCACGCTCGAGGCCCCAGCTCACGCGATAGGCGTTCGTGAGGTCGGCGTTCGTCGCGGCGATCGTCGCGTCGGGCTTCCGCCTGACGAGCATCGACAGCCAGCTCCAATGGTACGTCGTGTAGTAGTCGATTCGGCCGCGCTGCTGCGACACGCCGTGGCCGTACAGCGTCACCGGAATGAACGCTACCGGCGCCCCTTCGTCGGCGATGCCGACGAAACCCGCCGGTGCGACGCCGATGATCGTGCAGGGCACGGGACCAATCTGAATCGGCTGGCCGATGACATCGCTCCGGCCACCATAACGCGCCTGCCAGAGAGCGTAGCTCAACACCACCACCGGCGAGCCGGTCGGCACGCTGTCCTCGGCCGCCGTGAAGTACCGGCCTAACGCGGGGGCTGCATCGAAGAACGACCAGAAGCTCGCGCTCACCATGCCGACCGGCATCTCACGCGCATCCTCGCCGACACCGACCGCGAAGTCGCGCTGCGTGAACGCCGCCGCGGCCTCGATCGTCCTGCTCAATCGCGAGAAGTCGACATAGCGCGCGTACTCGATGGTCGACTGCGTGTTGTCGCGTCCATCGTAGAACGACGTGACGTACACACGGTGCACGCGCTCGGCATCACGCAGGTATCGCGGTGCCCGAAGCAGCAGCTGATCCACGATGCCGAACATCGCGACGTTCGCGCCGATGCCGAGTCCGAGCGTGAGCACCACGGCGATCGTGAAGATCGGCCGCGCGCGAAGCCCGCGCATCGCGTAGCGGAGGTCCTGCATGAACGTCTCGAGCCACGAGACGCCGCTCACATCGCGCGTATCGTCCTTGATGCGCTCGATTCCGCCGAAAGACAGGCGCGAGCGCCGCATCGCCTCGGGCGGAGCGATGCCCGACGCCTCGAGCTTCGCCGCCTCGCGCTCGATGTGAAACTGCAGCTCGTCGTTCAGCTCACGTTCGATCGTCGAGCGATTGAACAGCGTACGGAATCGGTACCGCAGGTCGCTGAGCAGATCGCTCATTCGGTTGGGTAGCATGATCCTCATCCCATTTCGAGCACGAGCGCTACAGCGGTCGTCAGCGAGCGCCATGCATCCGCTTCGGCCTCGAGCTGACTGCGCCCGCTGCGCGTGAGGTGGTAGTACTTCGCACGTCGATTGTTGTCCGAAGCGCCCCACTCGGCGCTGATCCAGCCGCGTCGTTCGAGCCGGTGCAGGGCGGGATAGAGAGATCCCTGTGGAATCTGGAGTGTCGCCTTGGACACATCGCGGATGCGCTCGGAGATCGCCCAGCCGTGCATCGGTCCGAGCGATACGGCCTTGAGAATCAGGAGATCGAGCGTCCCCTGAGGTAGATCGAGCTTTTCGTCGGCCACGAGCCAGTCTCTCCTTTCACTTCTACAGGAGAATGACATCTGACGTGTAGAAGTGCAAGGGGAAGGGTACTTCCGAGCGCTTTCGTAAGTGCGTGGACACCGCCTGTAAGTGGCCGCCCGTAGTCCGATAAGCGACGGGTAAGAACACGCTCACAGTTTCCTCCACGTCGCAGGCATGGTGGCCGGCGACAAACGAAAACTCTCGGAGGATACGTGCTGGCGACTCGCGACGACGTGTACCAGAACTACCCGTCTACGGCTCCTACCCGCTACGAGACTCTGTCAGCGGCGCAGTCCCTCGCGACGCTCGAGCGTGCCCTCCACACCCTACTCTCTCCATTCGATTACTCGACCGCGCCCGACTGGCTCGACGCAGCCTGGAGCGCGATGACCGAGGTCACCGGAACCGAGTTCCGCATGCCAACCGTGATGGCAGGCGAGTCGGCCTGGGACGCGATCGAACGGATGCTCGATAGATACGCAGCAACGGTAAGCGCCGACATCGCCGGCACTGAAGCGGTCGAACGAGCCGCAATGGTTCGCGTGCTCATTCCTCCCTTCAAGGCCGGCGTGTCGGAGTGGCGTCGCCTCGCCGCCCGCCGTGTGGAGCTCACGGCGCTGCTCGATGCGATTCCGGAAGCAGTGCTGATGTACGATGGGTCAGGTGGTCTCGTGCACGCCAACCCTCGCGCGGCCGAGCTGTTCGGAATGCCCGGTGCAGCGGGTCCGGGCGCGACTGTGCGCACGGAAGCGCAGCGAATGGCGTGGACGCTGGCAGCGTCAGCGCAGCGCGCAGTGGCCGACTCGAAATCGAATGGCGCCTCGACGGCGCCTGAAGCGGTGCGCGAGGTTCGCGCCGATGGACGCGTGTACCGGCTCCGCGGTACGCTCGCCTCCGGCTGGATGCCGGGCGGCGAAGCCGGTGTTCTCGTGACGGCCGCCTTCGAGCTGGTTAACCCGCTCACGGACATCGAGCTCCGTAGCCGGTATGGCCTCTCTGTCCGTGAGATCGAGGTTGCCCGCCTGGTAGCGAGCGGCCTGTCGAATCAGGAAGTGGCAGAGAAGCTCGGCGTCAGCTACTTCACCGCGCGCAATCACGTCGAGCGTCTGCTCGCGAAGCTCGGTGTCGGCAACCGATCGCGAGTCGGGGCGGTGCTGCGCAACGAGGCGGCCTAGCCGCCCTTGATCTCCTCGAGGAGATCCTGCGTGTCGTCTTCCGGCTCCGCATCCAATTCCTTCCGGAGCCGGTCCGCGAACCGCTGATAGAGCCGCAGCGCCTGCGCGCGCTCGCCGGCCTTCACGTAGCAGCGCATGAGCGCGCGCGTCGCATCCTCGTTCAGGTCGTCGCGGGCGAGTACACGACGATACGCATCGGCCGCCTTGGCATTCCGCCCTTCGTCCGCGTGCCGGTCGCCGAGCTCCATCAGCGCGTCCACGAACAGCCGCTGCAGGCGATCGCGATGCTCGAGGCTCCAGTCACCCGCCGGCTCGCCGTCGAGGAAGTCGCCACGGAATCGTGCGACCGCCCGCTCCAGCGCACCGGTCGCTCCATCTTCGCGTCGCTTGAGCGCACGACGAGCCGACACGACATCGCGCTCGAACTCCGCGACGTCGAACTCCGCGATGACAGCCGGGTCCACGCGATAGCGGTCGTTCGTGAGCGTGATCCAGTCCGGATTCCGGAGCGCTTTCCGCAACCGATGCAGAGTCACGTGAAAGCTGTTCCGCAGCTGCGCCGCGGACGCTTCCGGCCAGAACGCGAGGCCGACCTGTTCCTTGGTCCGACCGTCGGGGTGCATGAGCAGGTACACGAGGAGCTCGCGCGGACGGGCCGAGCCCCACACCGTCGTATCGATCGCGTTGCCGCCGACGAAGACCTGGAGCGGGCCTAACGCGAGAACACGCAGCGTGTCGATCGCCGCGGGCGCGATCGGCGGCGTCACCGTGGTCGATGCATCGAGCACCGGGATCTGATACTCGGACGTATGCAGTCCGCCGGCGGAGCTCGCGATCTGCGTGACCTCGTCCATCGTCATCACGCGCCCTTCGTCGTACAGTCGCTCGTAGAATCCGCCGAGCTGATCCCGCGAGAGCGCGACCAACCGCTCGCGCTCGCCGCGATCGGATGCCGGCAGCGCGATCGCCACACGCTCGCGCAGCGCATCCACTGCTCCCATGAGCCTGACGCCATCGGCAAAGCGCTCGCGTGCGATCACGAGCCCGGCGAGCCCCTCGAGGTCGAGTGCCATGCCCCACGCGTCGCCAACCTCGAGGTGCACGCGCAAGCCATCGCTCAACCGCGCGAACGCCTCATCATATTCGCCGAGCCGGCAGAGCACCTTGCCGAGCATGGCCGAAGAGTGCGCGAACGACGTGCGATGGCTGATTTGCCGGCCGAAACGAACTCCATCCTCGAACATCTCGCGCGCCAGCTGCAGCTCACCGCGTACGATCGCCGCCCATCCGCGCCAGAATCGGATGAACGAATGCAGAATCGAAAGCGGAATAGGCTTCGCGAGATCGTACGACTCCTCGAGCAGCTGACCCGCGAGCTCCGTGTTCCCGAGCATGATGTGCGCGGCACCAAGCTTCGAGAGCACGAACGCGACTGCCGCCGCGTCGCCATGCGCTCTCAGAAGCTCGAGGCTCTCCGCGAACGACCGCCGAGAATCCTCGTAGTCGCCCTGCGCGAGCGCGCTCAAGCCGTCTGCCGCGAGAGCGCGAGCGCGCAGAAGGGGATCGGCGTCGGGCGCGTTTCGAAGCGCCTGCGCGATCTGTTCGCGCGCCTGGGTGAACTGACCGGCGCCGTACCAATAGCCCGTGCCGTACCAGTACCAGAACAACGCGTCGGCGAAACGCAGCGCCTTTTCCGCGCGCGATGGATCGCTTGCCGCCCACACGGATGCGTCGCGCAGATTGTCATGCTCGACGGCGATGCGCGCGAGCAGCCCCGGCTCATGCTCGCCACCGACGATGAGCGGCGCGAACCGCTCCGCAAAGGCGAGATAATGCTCGGCGTGTCGCTCCTGGTATGGAGCAACGCCGCCATGCTGGTTGAGCATCTCCATCCCGTACTGACGGACGGTCTCGAGGAGATGGTAGCGGGCGGCGCCGTCGCCGGCTTCCATGACCACCAGCGACTTGTCGACGAGCCCCGCGACGCCATCGAGAATGTCTTCGGCCTCGAGCGGATCGCCCACACACACCGCCTCCGCTGCCTCGAGCGAGAAGCTTCCAGCGAAGACTGCCAGGCGGCAGAGGAGCGCCTGCTCGCGCCCGTCGAGCAGCCCGTAACTCCAGTCCATTGTGCCGCGAAGCGTGCGCTGTCGCGGTAGTGCCGTACGACTGCCGCTCGTGAGCAAGCGAAATGCGTCGCCAAGTCTGGAGGCAATCTGCTCGGGCGAGAGCACGCGAACGCGCGCCGCAGCCAGCTCGATCGCCAGTGGTATTCCATCAAGACGACGGCAGATGTCGCGAACCGCCGCCGTATTCGTGTCGGTCAACTCGAAGGCGGGACTCGATGCCTGCGCGCGCTCGACGAACAGCTGGACCGCCTCAGCTCCGCCAAGTGGCGGTACCAACCACGCCGTCTCGCTCGGGATTCCGAGCGCTTCGCGGCTCGTCGCGAGAATCGTCAGTCGCGGGCAGGCGCGCAGCAGCTGTTCCGCAAGCTCGGCCGACGCATCGACGACGTGCTCACAGTTGTCCAGCACGAGCAGCATGGTCGCATCGGCGATAGTCGCGGTCAGCGCGTCGGTCGGTCGCCCGCCGCGATCCGGGATGTGCATCGCCGTCGCGACCTCGCGGGCGATGGTCGATGGATCCGCGATCGGTGCCAGGTCGATCCACGCGATGCGTGAGTACCGCGCCGCGTCTGCAGCCGCGACCTCGCGCGCGAGACGCGTCTTGCCGCTCCCTCCGGCACCGGTCAGCGTGAGCAGGCGCGTTGACCCGATGAGCCGAGCGAGCTCGCTCAACTCATGGTCGCGACCGATGAACCTCGTCAGGTGGACGGGGAGCTCAGCACTGACGTTCGGATTTTGGGCAATCGACGAAGCGGGCGGCGCGGACGTCGTCACAGGCACAGCGGCGGGAAAGGGGGCGGACCGGTCCGCAACAATAGACGCGGGACCGCCTCCACTCAAGCGTCCTGCACTTCGGGGTCAGAGTCGAGTTGTAGCGTTCGAACGCGCGCCGCGTTCGAACGCTTCAACTCGACTCTGACCCCACAAACTCGAGAACCCGCTCTACCGACTCGGCCAGCGTCCACTCCGGCCGCACCTGCAATACGCGCTCGTCGGACCACTCGGCAGGAACGCTGTCGCTCGTGATGAGCACGAGCTTGTGCACCGTGAAGTCGTCTCCGATCGCGAGCTCGAGCGCTGGCGCCGCCGAGGCGCCGCCGGCCACGATCGTGATGCCCGACAGCCCGACACCTTCGATGAAACCTCGGAGGCACGCGAGCGACTGCGTGCCATTCTGCTGAGGCTCCGGAATGAACAGCCGGTGGCTCGGCCCGAGCGTGTCTACCAAGGGCCCCCAGATGGGATCGGCCTCGATGTCCGCGGCGAGCAGCACGATCGGAGACCCGCTTCCCCGGCGAACGTACCGGGTCACGTGTTCGCCTACCCGCACCTCGGCAAAGGGCCCGAGGTGCCAGGTCGCGTTGAGAGTGCGGAGGTCGAGGAGGTCGCTCACGGGACGGAAGATGCCCGCGCGCACTTACGAGCCGCTTACGGTGGCCCTTACGGCCAACGAGCTCGCATTTCATCGATGACCGCCTGTCGGATATCGCGATGTTCGGTGACGACGCTGAGTCCCGGTGACGACCGTGTGAGGAACTCGATCCCCACCTCGGCGCCGGTCAGGAGGTAGTCGGCGATGGCGATGCGATAGGCGCGGCCGGGATCGAGCGGCGATCCTCCGACGATCCAGCCCGTCGCGGACCTAACGATTCCGCTGTGCTGCAGAAACCCTCCACGGCCCGCGTTGGCGTCACCCGCGGTGAGCAGGCGAGCGAGTAGATCGCCCTGCATGCGAACCTCGACCGCCTTACCGCCGAACGGCAGCATACGAATGACGTCGTATTGGGTGATCGGTCCTGCGGGTACGACATCATCGATGCGGATCGACCCGGCGTTGAAGATGGACGCTTCGGCGTCAGGCACGTCGCGACGCATGGCTGCGCCGATGAGATCCGTCAGCGTGCTTGCGTGCGTACGCACGGTGGCTTCGCGACCGTCCAGCGCGATCGGTGTCGTCGCCACGAGCTCTCGCGGTCGAAAGCCATCGCGAGCGAAGCCGGCGTACGCGCTGTCCACCCACTGCGCGGCGACGCGCGCAACCGCGCTGTCCTCTGGCATCGGCTCGCCAATCGTGACGAGTCGCGAGGTCACCGTCGGCCGCTGGCCTTTGCGCGCGAGTACAACCGTCACGACCTGCGCCGAGCGCGCGTTCGCGTCGGCTTTTAGGACGGGCACGAACCGTGGTCCTCTGAGCAGCGTGTAGTTCTCGTGCTCGTGTCCGCCGAGTACGACGTCGATCTCTGGCGCGTCGGCGACGAGTCGGCCGTCGTCCTCGACGCTCACGTGGGTGAGGGCGACAATCACGTCCGCAGAATCGCGGAGCAGCTTCGCCTCTCGGCGCGCGGCGTCGATCGGATCGCCGAGGCGGGACCACGTGGGTCGATTCGATGGAATCACGACGCCGAGGAACGCGACGCGAACATCGCGCTGTCCGAGTCGTACCGTGCACACGATGTGCGGGAGTACTTTCGCGAACGGCCGGCCGGCGCTGTCAGTGACATTTGCGCCGAGGACGACGAACTGCGCTTCGTTCATGCGGGCCAGGAAGGCATCGCGGCTCACGTCGAACTCGTGGTTGCCGAGTACGGCGATGTCGAGGCCAGTGGCGTTGAGGACGCTGACCATCTGGCGTCCGTTCAATCGCTCACCGCGCACTCTCGCGGTGCCGAGCGCGGAGGGCGATACGAAATCGCCGCCGAGTGTGGTGAGCAGCTCCGGAAACGAATCGCGGAGGGAGCGGCGGAGTGCCGCGACGCGGGCGAGTCCACCGCTGCGTCCCCCTTCGACGGCCGTGATCTCGTAGACGTCGTTGAAGTGCAGGATGTGGATCGCGTTCGCGCGTGCAGGCGACGCGGGCGTGGCCGCACCGCGCGTGGAAGGCGTGCACGCGTGCGTCGCGGCGAGGGCAACGGTGCACAGGATGACCCGGCGGTGTTTCACGTTAGGTACCTCGATTCGACTGCGCACGGCGGACGCGACGGCGACGGCTCGTGACGGGGCGTGTGAATCGTAGCGAGCGCTGCTCGCCGTGTCTTTAGTCGCGGGGTAAGATTGGGCTCCTTTTTTCCGACCAATCATGCGCTCACTCGCTCTCGCCTCGGTGGTATTCGCCGCCGGCATCGATCTGTACGCTCAGACGCCGACGCCGCGCCGTGGAATCACGGCCGAGGATTACTTCAGCTTCGTGCTCGCAGCGGACCCGCGTTTGTCGCCTGACGGGAGTCAGGTCGCCTACGTGGCATCGCGCGTCGACAAGGGACGCAATCGCCGGATGCCGTCCATCTGGGTGGTCGGGACGGATGGACGGTCGCCGCCGCGGATGTTGCTCGATGAAGCGTGGTCGGCGAGTGCACCGCGCTGGTCTCCGGATGGCAAGACGATCGCGTTCACGTCTGGTCGAGTGATCGAGGACTCGACTGGCAAGACGGGCACGCAGCAGCCGGCGCCGGGTCGTGCGCAGCTATGGACGGTGGCGGTCGCGGGAGGAGCGCCGCACCGCGTGTCGACCATTGCGAACGGCGTCTCGAGCTGCTCCTGGTCGCCTAACGCGACGCAGTTCGTCTGTCTGGTGCGCACCGGTCCGAGCGACACGCTCAACACCGGTCCCGACCGGACCGACGTTCGCCACTACACGAGTCCGGGCTACAAGTTCAACGACACGGGCTGGTACGACGACAAGCGCTCGCATCTCTGGATCATCGATGCGGCGTCGGGCACCGCGCACGCGATCACGAGCGGCGATGCATGGAACGATACGGACCCACAATGGTCGCCGGACGGCTCGCGCGTCGCGTTCGTCTCGGATCGAACGGGCCGCGAGTTCGATGAAGGGCGCAACAGCGACATCTGGACCATCCCGGTGGCCGGTGGAACGCCGACGAAGATCTCGACGAGCGATCAGCGTGACTCGTCGCCGATCTGGTCGCCGGATGGCAAGTCGATCGCGTTCGTCAGCGCCGAGGATGAGGATGCGCCGCAGCAGCTCTACATCACATCGAGCGCGGGCGGCGGAACGCCGCGGCTCGCGGCCAGGTCGCTCGACCTGCTGCCCGGCAACCTGCAATGGGGGGAGAGCGGGAAGGCGATCTACTTCGATACGGGAGTGAAGGGTGAGCTGCACGTGTTTCGCGTGGATGTGGCGACGGGCGCGGTAACGCAGGCGACGAAGGGGCCGCGCGGCGTGCGCGCCT
>Ga0310810_10008704_pt1 | contig 11707 bp, 9 predicted proteins | sample NCmetagenome_FD_207641 | JGI IMG/M metagenome (GOLD analysis project Ga0310810, IMG submission 207641) | Soil microbial communities from experimental microcosm in Duke University, North Carolina, United States - NC | ecosystem: Engineered > Artificial ecosystem > Soil microcosm > Unclassified ...
GACTTGGGATGCTCGATGTCGCTCACGTCGATCACCTGGAGGGTGCCGTACATCCGGCTGGAGGACGCGTCCTTGGCGCCCTGGATCGAGCCGTTCAGGTACACCTCGTCGGCGATGAAGACGTACTTCCCGCCCCGCTGCCGCCAGGCGGTGTGGGTGCCCCGGGTGAAGCCGGGCCCGGAGACGTCCTCCACGTCGCGGTAGAGCGAGTCGAGGTTGTACTTGAACTGGGAGACCAGGGTCGGCTTGTCGGGCCGGCCGCCCCACTTGCCGTTGCCGATGTCGAGGATCACCAGCCCGTCGTTCCAGTAGCTGGCGTAGAGCAGCCCGTCCACGATGTCGAGGTCGTGCACGTAGCGCGCGGCGTCGGGCCGATCGGTGCGCCACTCGCCCGCCCGAACCGGCTTGGCCGGATCCGAGAGGTTGACGATGTCGATCGCGCCGGTGCCGTCGTTGGTGAGGAAGACGTACCGCCCGTACTGCGGGTTCTCGTAGATGTAGATCGAGTGCACCCCCCCGGCCACGCCGTCGACGAACTGGGAGATCTCCTTGGGGTGGAGCGGGTCGTGGGTGTCGGCGATGACGATGCCGTTCTTCCGGTCGGCGGCGCCCTCCCGCGTGAAAACCATGTAGTTCCCGTCCGGGGTGGTCTGCATGTCGTTCACCAGCCGGGTGTTCGCCATGATCGAGTCGACCACCACCGGATTGCCCGGGTTGCTGATGTCGATGGCGTAGACCCGGTCGCCGCCCATATGGGTGCCCAGATAGGCGACCTTGCCGTTGGGGTGGATCCACACCTCGGAGGTGGCGAAGGCGCTCCGGGGGAGACGTCCCACCACGGTCACCGACCGGCGCACCTCCCGCTCGTTCACCAGGACGTTGGCGCTGGCCGCGTGGCGGCCGAGCGTCGCCGTCACGGTGTACGGCCCCGGCCGATAGGCCACGAAGTGTCCGTCGGCATCGAGTTGGCCGTCGCCGGGGGAGAAGCTCCAGGTGGGCGTGAGCCCGGTGATCGGCTTGCCCGCGGCGTCACGAGCCTCGAGGGTGAAAGGCACGACATCGCCCTGGCGCACAGTGGGGTGCGCGGGAGAGAGCGCGAGGGTTCCGATCTGCCCGCCGAGGACCTTCACCACGACGGTAGTGTCCACCCCGCGCACGGAGGCAGTCACCTTGGCGGTACCGGCAGCGTGCCCCGTGATGATGCCGTCGCGGTCCACCGACGCCACCTTGGACGCGCTGCTCCGCCAGCGCACCGTGTCGAGGGTCCGGTCGTTGGCCTTGGAGAAGGGGATCGCGCTGAGCCGGAGCGACTGCCCGGGGACGATCGTGGCCGCGCCCGGCGCAAGCTCCACCCGCACCGCCGGTCCCGGCACGCCGAAAAACTCGGCCGAGGTGGAATCCACGAACGGCTCGGTGCCGGGTACCAGCGCGATCAACGCGAGCGGGAACTTGCCCACCGAGCTCGCGACCAGCCACCCCGTGGTGTCATTGACCCCGCCTTCGCCCGAGCCACCCAGCATCTTCACCGCCAGCACGGCGTTGGGCACCGGCTTGCCGGACTCGTCCAGCGCGCGCAGCGTGAGATGCACCGAATCACCGGCGGTGATGGTTCGGCCGGCGGGCTGCACCTCGATCCGCTTGACCGGCGAAGGCGGCAGACCGGCTGCGGGCGCCGTGGCCGTGGCGGTGGGCTGCTGGAGGGCGAGCAGGAGCGCGGGAAGCGCGACGAGCGGCAGCACGGGGTCCTCGTGGCGGATAGGGAAAAAGGTGGGGGGATTCTAGGGGCCGTGTCGGCGGGGGGCAAGCGGACGGGTCGGACGCGCGAGCTGCGCGATCCGCCTCCCCGCCGCCGAGTCGGCGATCAGGGTCGCCAGGCGCTTGGCCCGGGTCTCCTCCCGCTTGGCGCTCACGACCCAGTGGGTCGCGGTGCGGCGATACCACGGCGCCTGCGACTGGAAGTAGCTCCACGCCTTGCGGTTGCGCTTGAACGCGCGCTCCTGCTCCGGGGCGAGCCGCGCCTGATCGCGCCGCTCGTAGGAGTAGATCCCGGACTTGGCGGCGGTCCGGGCCGCGTGCGCGGTTCTTCCGGCCTGGTGCATCAGGCCAAGCGCCTCGAGCTCCCCGACCCGCTTGAGGTTGATCTTGCTCCAGGTGCCGCCCGCGCGCCGTGGCGTGAACCGGATGGCGTAGCTCTCCTGGCCCAGGCTCCGGCGCACGCCATCGATCCAGCCGTAGCAGAGGGCCTGGTCCACCGACTCCGGCCAGGTGATGCTGGGCCGGCCGGTGCCCCGCTTGTAGAACCCGACCCAGAGCTCCTCCGCGCTCGCGTGATGGCGGCCCAGCCAGGCCCGCCACTCATCGGGGGTCGCGAAGAACATCGGGTCCATGCCTCAGTCTACCGGCGGGATTACACTTCGGCCACACCCGCACGCTCGAGGAACGTCATGTACCAGGATCAGGATCCTGTCGCCCCGTCCCGCCCGGTCGATTCCGTGGCGGAGCGGCTGCTTCGCGCCCGCACCATCGTCATCAGCGGCGAGATCACCCAGAAGCTCGCGGCGGACGTCGTGAGCCAGCTGGTGGCGCTGGCCTCCGAGTCGGATGGCGACATCACCGTCTTCGTGAACTCGCAGGGCGGCCACGTCGAGGCCGGCGACACCATTCACGACATCCTGCGCTACATCCGGCCCAAGGTGCGGATGATCGGCACCGGCTGGGTGGCGAGCGCGGGGGCGCTGGTGTACGTGGCCGCGCCGCGGGAGCAGCGCTACTGTCTCCCCAACACCCGCTTCCTCCTGCACCAGCCCTCTGGGGGCGCGGGCGGAGCCGCCAGCGACATCGAGATCGAAGCGCGGGAGATCCTGCAGATGCGCGACCGGCTCAACCGGATCTTCGCCCGGGAAACCGGCCAGCCGCTGGAGCGGATCGAGGAGGACACCCACCGCAACTTCTGGCTCAGCGCCGAGGCCGCGGTGCGCTACGGGCTGGTGGGACGGATCATCGCTCAGGCGAGCGAGCTCGACGGCTGAAACGTCGAATGCCCGGGCGGAGACTCCGCCCGGGCACGGCAGGCAGCTTGGTTACCCGGGCTGCCACCGGGGCCCGAAGGCTATGCTGCGATCGACCGCTACTGCTTGACCCAGGTGGGACGCAGGTCCCGGGTCACGTCCGCCACCAAACTCCGCACCACTTGCCCGTAGGCTTCGTCCGGGTCCCGCATCGCCACCGCCGCGCCGCCGGTGCCCAGGCCGACATGGCCGAGCTCCTCGCTCGTGTTGGCGCTGGAGCGCCACATCGTTCCGCCGGTCTTGGTCGAGACCAGCTGGACCGTGAGCTGCGCGGTGACGCCGGCCCGCATGTCCACGCTCGCCACGCCGAGGCGCCCCTGCGGTTTGACCTCGGACATGGTGAGCCGCCCCACGAACACGGCCGGCACGTCGCGCGAGCGGCCCAGCGCGCGGGCCAGCGTGGCGCCGTCCACATCGGGCGGGAGTCCGCGGAGCGCGGAGTCCGCCGCGCGGACCTCGAGCAGCTCGAACCCCGACTGGTTGGCCAGGAGCGCCTCGGCGAACCGCTGAGTGGCCGACTCGGTGAGCTTCGGGTCTTGCCGCTCCGAGCTGAAGGTCACCAGCGCGACGCGGCCATAGGGCGCGAGGTCGAGGCGGGGCGGCACCTGGGAGTACTTCGCCGCGCAGGCCGAGAGGGCCAGCGCGCCGCAAACCGCGAGAGCCTGTTGCAGGCCGGCGGCCCGCCGAGCGGGGATTGAGCGCATAGAGCGTTCCCTGGACGATGGTTACGACCCCAGGGGCAAGAGACGCGCCAGTCCTGCTTGCTTCCGCCGTACCACGCCGATACCCTTCGGGCGCTCCCCCAACCTCAAAAGCAAGTTCGTGCACCGTCTCCGATTGAGCCGTGATCGCAGAGGAGTCGTGACTCGTGTCCGTCTCGTCCCCACGCTGACGGCGCTAGCCCTCGGCCTGATCGTCACGGCACGGGCCGAGGCGCAGAGCACGGTCGTGCTGAACATCAAGGTCCGCGACGAGCTCCCTGCCCACCCCCAGCTCGATCAGGTGCTCCGAGGTCATCGCTCGCCGCCGGTCCGGGCCCTCTTCGGAAATCTCCCCGCCGTCCAGCTGCAGTCGCTCGAGGGCGGCGCCCGGCTTCGCGCCCGCAAGCCGTTGCCCCGGCTGGGGAGCTGGCAGCGGATCGAGGTCGATCGTGCCACCGACCTCCCCCGGCTGCTGGCGGAGCTCAACGCCCTCGCCGAGGTGGACACGGCGTATCTCGCACCGGCGCCGGCCCCGCCGCCGGGCTTCCCCGATGCGCTCGCCTCCCCCGACTTCACCGGCCGGCAGGGGTACCTGGGCCCGGCCCCGGACGGGCTCGACGCCCGCTTCGCCCGCACCCAGACCGGCGGTGACGGCGCGGGGGTCAAGCTGATCGACGTCGAGTACTCCTGGCTCCTCTCCCACGAGGACCTGCAGCTCGACGGCGCGTCCCTCGGCGGGGCCTGCGATCCCTTCTGCGCCGACGACCACGGCACCGCCGTGCTCGGCATGCTGGCCGGGCGGGCCAATGCCTTCGGCGTCACCGGCGCGGTGTCGGCGGCGAACCCCAGGGTGATCTCGCCGGTCGAGACCGGCACCCTCCGCTACAATCTCCCCGCCGCCATCGCGGCCGCGGGCGCCGCGCTCGGTCCGGGCGACGTGCTCCTCATCGAGCAGCAGGCCGTCGGGCCGCACGGCGGGCAGCTCTTCGTTCCGGCCGAGTGGGACCCGGCGGTGTTCGACGCCATCCGGGTGGTGACCCAGGCTGGGGTGATCGTGGTCGAGGCCGCCGGTAACGGCGGCGAGAACCTCGACGGCGCCGACTTCCAGGGCCGCTTCGACCGGAGCCGTTTCGATTCGGATGCGATCATCGTCGGCGCGGGCACCCAGGCGCATGCCCGCTCGTCCTTCTCCAGCTATGGCTCCCGGGTGGACCTGCAGGGATGGGGCTGCTGCGTCACCAGCACGGGCTACGGCGACCTGTTCACCGGCGGCACTCGGGCTACGCGGTACACCGCCGCCTTCGCCGGCACCTCGAGCGCTTCGGCGATGGTCGCGGGTGCGGCGGTGGCGGTGCAGGGCTTCCACAAGGGTTCGCGGGGAACGGTGCTCGCGCCCGACGATCTGGTCGCACTCCTGCGCAACACCGGCACGCCCCAGAGCGGCGGCGCGACCCAGCCGGTCGGACCCTTCCCCAACCTTCGCGCCGCGCTGGTGCAGCTCGGGGCCCAGCCCCTCCGAGCGACGGTGACCGTGGCCGTGAGCGGCACCGGCGCGGGGAGCGTCGGCAGCACGCCGGCCGGGATCGCCTGCTCGGCGGCCGCGGGATCGCCGAGCGGGACCTGCGGCACCCAGTTCGAGGTCGGCACCGTGGTATCGCTGAGCGCGACGCCAGTCGCGGGGTCGGTGTTCACCGGCTGGTCGGGGGCCTGCGGAGGGACCGGCGCCTGTCAGCTCACCGTCGCCGAGAACACCACCGTCACCGCGGCCTTCGACATCGCGACCTTCCCCCTGCACGTGAACGGCACGGGAAGCGGGAGCGGCAGCGTCGCGAGCCAGACGGGCCTCACACCGGCCGTCGCCTGTACCTCGGCAGCCGGCAGCGTGAGCGGCGCCTGCAACGTCACCTACGTGGCCGGCACCGTGGTCACGCTGACCCCGACGACCTCGATCGGCACGGTCTTCGACGGCTGGACCGGCGCGTGCACCGGCACGGGTGCCTGCACCGTGACCATGAGTCAGGCCCGCAGCGTGACCGCCCGCTTCGTGAACCGCAGTTTCGCGCTCGGTCTGTCCGGAACCGGCGGCGGCGGGGGCACCATCGCGACCGCCGAAGGGGTCCAGCCGCCGCTCAGCTGTGCCGCGGCGGCCGGCGCCACGTCCGGGAGCTGCACCGCCGCGTACCCCGCGGGCACCGTCATAGCGGTGCTGGCGACGGCGGCGACGGGATCGCGCTTCGGTGGTTGGAGCGGAGCCTGCACCGGAACCGGCGACTGCACCGTCACGCTCGATCAGGCGCGCTCGGTCACCGCGACGTTCGACTTGATGCCCTTCACCCTCACGGTGGCCGGGAGCGGCGCCGGCGCGGGCCGGGTGACCGCCGACGCGGGCGGGATCGACTGCGTGCTGACGGACGCAAATGGATCCGGCGTCTGCGCGGCGGCGTTCCCGGCCGGTACCGCCGTCACCCTCACCGCCGCCGCATCGGCCGGCTCCGCCTTTACCGGCTGGACCGGGGCCTGCACCGGCACCGCCACGTGCGTGGTCACAGTGGATCAGGCTATCACGGTGGGCGCGGCCTTCGCTCTCGATCTGACGACGCTCACGGTGGCGGGCGCGGGCGACGGCGAGGGTTCGGTCGCCGCGAGCCCCGACGGCATCACCTGCACCATCACCGCCGGCGCGACGACCGGCACCTGCGCCGCCGACTATGCGGGCGGCACCAGCGTCACCCTCAGCGCCACGGCGGCGGCGGGCTCGGCGTTCGCCGGGTGGGACGGCGACTGCAGCGGGACGGCCGCGTGCGTGGTGAGTCTCGATGTCCCCCGGGCCGTCACGGCGACCTTCAGCCGGCAGACTGCCGGTCTGCGGGTGGCCGGCGCTGGAAACGGCAGCGGCAGCGTGGCCAGCGGGCCCGGCGTCGGCGAGGGACTCGCCTGTGCGGTCACCGAAGGCGTGGCCGCGGCCTCCGGCTGTCGGGTCGAGGTACCGCTCGGCGGGGTGGTGACGCTCACGGCCACCGCGGACCCCGGCTTCCTGTTCGCCGGCTGGGGCGGGGCGCCATCCTGTTCCACCGCCCCGTCGTGCGCGGTCACGGTGAGCGTCGAGACCGCGGTGACCGCGCGCTTCATTCCCCAGCCGCCGGCGGGCGTGGCGGCGGGCAACCTTCTGGGCAAGCCGCGGCTGACGCCGGAGCAGGTCCGCGCCCTGGATGAGGCCGGCAACCACAACGGCCGGTTCGACGTGGGGGACTACCTGGCGCTGCTCGATCGGGAGGGCGAATGAGCTCGGCACGCGCCATCCTGCTGGCGGCGCTGCTCGGCGTGACCGCGTGCGGCGGCGGCTCGGACCTGTCGGCGCCGTTGTCGGGGCCGCTCGACCTGGTGCTGCAGACGCCCGCGGACAACGACGGCATCGTGCTGGTCGAGGTCGCTGGGGGCACGGTGGACTCGGTGACCGCGCTGAGCTACCGCACCGAGTCCTCGTCGGTCGGCACGGCGCCGCTCCGAATCGTGGTGAGCGGCGCCCTCCGCGACGGCAAGCTGGTCCGGATCTGGGTGCCCGACCGCACCCATGCGGACGACTACTCCGCCACCGTGGTCGAGGCGGCGGCGCGGGGCACCTACGTGCTGCAGGACGTCGCCGAGTACCGGATCGAGGTCACGGGCACCGCGCCCTGACGTCCGTCAGCGGTCGATGTAGGACATCATCTCCCGGCCATACCGCGGACCCGCGATCGCCTCGGCCGTGAGCGCCGTGTCCAGCCGCGCCATCGCCGTCCGGTCCAGCCGCAGGGTCGCCGCCGCGAGGTTCTCCTCCAGATAGGACCGCCGCTTGGTGCCGGGGATGGGCACCAGGTCGTCGCCGCGGGCCAGCACCCAGGCGAGCGCCACCTGGGCCGGTGTCGCGCCCAGCTCCCGGCCCACCTCGCCGACCACCTTGGCCGCCCGCATGTTGGCGTCGTAGTTCTCGCCCTGAAAGCGCGGGTCGCCGCGGCGGTAGTCGTCCTCGGGGTACTCCTCCGCCCGCCGAGCGGTGCCGGTGAGAAAGCCGCGCCCCAGCGGGCTGAAGGGGACCAGCCCGATCCCCAGCTCGCGAAGCACCGGGATGATCTCGGTCTCGAGGTTCCGCTCCCAGAGGGAGTATTCGCTCTGGAGCGCCGAGATCGGGTGCACCGCGTGGGCCCGCCGGATCGTCTCGACTCCCGCCTCGGACAGGCCGAGGAACCGCGCCTTTCCTTCGCGCACCAGGTCGGCCATGACGCCGACCACGTCCTCGATCGGGATCGTGGGATCGACCCGATGCTGGTAGAGGAGGTCGATGCGATCGGTGCGCAGGCGGCGGAGGGAGCCTTCCACCGCCTCGCGGATGTGACCGGGCCGGCTGTCCAGGCCGCCGCGACCGCTGCTGCCGATCTCCCAACCGAACTTGGTGGCCAGCACCAGCCGGTCGCGCCGCCCCTCCAGCGCCCGGCCCACCAGGGTCTCGTTGGTGAAGGGCCCGTAGACCTCGGCGGTATCGAAGAAGGTCACGCCCAGCTCGAGCGCGCGATCGATGGTGGCCAGCGACTCGGCATCGTCGGGCACCCCGTACGACTGACTCATCCCCATGCAGCCGAGTCCGATGGCGGACACCTCGAGGCCCTGCCGGCCCAAACGTCGTGCTTCCATGTGCGTCGATCTCCCTATACGAGGTCTTCCGGGAGAATAGGCGCACCGGCGGCGAGCGCGCCACCCATTCCGCCCCCGCCTATCTTGCTCGGAGCGACCAGTACGCAGGACCATCGGATTCCTCCAGCAGGAGCGGCTTCATGAGCTCGGTGATCACCTGTTCCCACGTTCCCCCGGCTCCCCATCCCGACCCCCGCACCCCGAAGGGCTGCGAGGAGTGCCTCACCGCCGGGACGCAGTGGGTTCACCTGCGTCTCTGCCTGACCTGCGGCCACGTGGGGTGCTGCGACAACTCTCCCGGCAAGCACGCCACCAAGCACGCGCGCCGCACCGACCACCCGGTCATCCAGTCGTACGAGCCGGGCGAGGACTGGGGCTGGTGCTACGTGGACGAGCGCGAGCTGGGTCCGTTTCCGCCCGCACGACGAGCATGAATCCGGGACCAACCGCCTTCACGGTGCTGGCGGCGATCAGCTTCTGCCATTTCCTCAACGACATGATGCAGGCGCTGCTCCCGGCCATGTACCCGATGCTGAAGCAGGACTTCGGGCTCGACTTCGGGCAGGTGGGGCTCATCACGTTCACCTTCCAGCTCGCCGCGTCGCTGCTGCAGCCGGTGATCGGTCACTATACCGACCGCCGGCCGCAGCCGTACTCGCTCATGACGGGAATGACCTTCACCCTGCTCGGGCTCATCCTGCTCTCCCTGGCGCACAGCTTCCACATGGTGCTGCTGGCGGCGGGGATGGTGGGTCTGGGCAGCGCGGTCTTTCACCCTGAATCGTCGCGGGTGGCGCGGATGGCCTCGGGCGGGCAGCACGGGCTGGCCCAGTCGCTCTTCCAGGTGGGCGGCAACGCGGGCTCGGCCGTGGGTCCGCTGGCCGCGGCCTTCGTGGTGCTGCCTCGCGGACAGCGCAGCGTGGCCTGGTTCTCCCTGGCGGCGCTGCTCGCGATCGTAGTGCTCTGGCGGGTGGGCGGCTGGTACGGTCGGCGCCGGGCTTCGGCGGCCGGGACAGCGGCAGTCCGCGGGCCGACCCGTGCCCCGGTGCCCGTCGGCCAGGTGCGGGTGGCGCTGGCCGTCCTGATCCTGCTGGTCTTCTCCAAGTACATCTATCTCGCCAGCCTGACGAGCTACTACACCTTCTATCTGATCCACCGGTTCGGGGTCTCGGTGCAGACCGCGCAGCTCCACCTGTTCTGGTTCCTCGGGGCGGTCGCGGCGGGAACGATCATCGGCGGCCCGGTCGGCGATCGGATCGGCCGGAAGCGGGTCATCTGGGTCTCGATCCTCGGCGTGCTGCCGTTCAGCCTGGCCCTGCCCTACGTGGGATTGATGTGGAGCGGCGTGCTGAGCGTCATCATCGGGATCGTGATCGCTTCGGCCTTCTCCGCCATCCTGGTCTACGCCCAGGAGCTGCTGCCGGGCCGGGTCGGCATGATCTCGGGACTCTTCTTCGGCCTGGCGTTCGGGATCGCCGGCATCGGCGCGGCGGTGCTGGGCCGGCTGGCCGACGCCACCAGCATCGAGTACGTGTATCACCTCTGCTCGTACCTGCCGGCCCTGGGACTGCTCACCGGGTTCCTGCCGGATCTGGAGGTGGGCGGGCCACACCGGCAGGCGCACGAGCCGGAGATCGAGCCTGGGACCGTGTCGTTGGCGTGAACCGGGTGAGGTCGGGGTGTCATCCCGAGCGCAGCGAGGGATCCAGGTCGGCTGAGTTCGATCGTAGGTGAGTATATCCCTCGCTGCGCTCGGGATGACCGTCGCATGCGGGTTTTCGTAAGCAATCGACAGTCCTGGCAAGGAGACTTGATGTCCGTCCGCCGCCTGCTGATCGCCGCCCTCCTCATCCTTCCCGGCAGTCTCGCTGCCCAGCAGGAACCCCCCGAGGCCGACCGCCGGATGGCCCGGGAGATCCTGGCCGAGCTGGTGGCGATCAACACCGTCCAGGACTCGGGCGCCACCCGCGCCGCGCGCGCCCTGGCTCGGCGGCTCACTGCCGCGGGCTTCCCCGCCAAGGACGTGCAGCTCGCCGGGCCCAAACCGCGGAAGCAGAACCTGGTCGTACGCCTCCGCGGCAAGGGCAGCGCCAAGCCTATTCTCTTCCTCGCGCACCTCGACGTGGTCGAGGCCCGGCGGGAGGACTGGACCGTGGATCCGTTCAAGCTGACTGAGCGGGACGGCTGGCTCTACGGCCGCGGCACCACGGACATCAAGGACGAAGCCGCCGACCTGGTGACCAACCTGATCCGCCTCAAGCGTGAGCGGTATGTGCCGGAGCGCGACATCATCGTCGCCCTGACGGACGACGAAGAGGGCGGAGACGACAACGGCGCGCAGTGGCTGCTGGACAATCGACCCGAGTGGGTCGCGGCCGACTACGCGATCAACCTCGACGCCGGCGGCGGACAGATGCAGCACGGCGTCCGGCTCAGGAATCCGGTGCAGACCAGCGAGAAGATCTACGCCACCTATCTCTTCGAGGTCACCGGGCCCGGCGGGCACAGCTCGCTCCCCGAGCGGACCAACACCATCTACAGCCTGGCGCGTAGTCTCGACCGCCTGTCGGAGTACGCCTTCCCCGTGCGGCTCACCGAGACCACCCGCGGCTTCTTCGATCGCCTCGGCGCCCAGATCGGCGGCGAGACCGGCCACGACCTGCAGGCCATCGCGGCCGGACGGGCCGACAGCGCGGCGATCGAGCGGGTGAGCCAGACGCCGGTATACAACTCCTCGATGCGAAACACCTGCGTCGCGACGATGCTGCAGGCTGGGCACGCGGAGAACGCCCTGCCGCAGCGCGCGCAGGCCACGATCCAGTGCCGCTTGCTTCCCGACGAGTCTCCGGCCGCGATCCGAGACACCCTGGCGCGCGTGGCCGGGGATACCGCCATCAAGGTGACGATCCTGGGCCAGCCGGAAGGCGCACCCGAGTCGCCGGTCAACCCGCAGGTGATGACCGCGGTCGAGGAGGCGACCCACGCGCTCTGGCCGGATGTGATCGTCCTGCCGGTGATGGACGCCTGGGCCAGCGACGCCGTGCGCTTCCGTCGGGCCGGGATGCCGGCGTACGGCGTGTCGGGGGTGTTCTACGACATCGATGACGTCCGGGCACACGGCCGGGACGAGCGGGTACTGGTGGAAGCGTTTTATCAGGGGGTGGAGTTCACCTATCGCTTGATGAAAGGGCTCGCTGGGAGCCATTGATGCGATCAGCGCTCCCGCTGGCTGTCGTCCTCGCGCTCGGCTGCGGCGGGTCCCTGTCCGCG
>Ga0310810_10008705_pt1 | contig 11706 bp, 8 predicted proteins | sample NCmetagenome_FD_207641 | JGI IMG/M metagenome (GOLD analysis project Ga0310810, IMG submission 207641) | Soil microbial communities from experimental microcosm in Duke University, North Carolina, United States - NC | ecosystem: Engineered > Artificial ecosystem > Soil microcosm > Unclassified ...
CTACGGCGGGCGACGGTTGGTAGGCTGAGGAGAGAGTGAGAAAAGCAACCCGACCGGCGATCTTCAAGTGGCGACAGACGACTCCGGAACTGATCGTTTGCGCGGTGCGCTGGTATCTTCGGTACTCGCTCTCGCTCCGCGATGTCGAAGAGCTACTCAATGAACGCGGCCTGGAGGCCGACCACACTACGGTCTGGCGATGGGTTCAGCGCTACGGGCCAGAACTGGAGCAGAGGCTGCGCCGTCACCTCAAGCCGACCAACAAATCCTGGCGCGTGGATGAGACGTATATTCGGGTGAAGGGCCGTTGGTGTTACCTCTATCGGGCCATCGATTCCACGGGTGCCACCATCGACTTCCTGCTGTCCGCGCTTCGAGATGCTGCGGCTGCAAAACGGCTGTTCCGCAGGGCCCTCAGCGATCCATCACATCCACAGCCCCGGGTCATCAACACCGATCAGGCGCGCCTCTACGGCTCGGCGATTCCAGGAGTGAAAGAGGAAGGAATCCTGCGCCGCCGCTGCCGACATCGACCAGTCCAATATTTGAACAATATCCTGGAGCAAGATCATCGAGCCATCAAACGACGAGTGAAGGCCAAGCAGAACTTTCGCGAGTTCCAAGCGGCCCGGCGAACGATTGAGGGATACGAAGCGATGCACATGATCCGGAAGGGGCAGGCGCGGTGGGTCAGCGGCAATGATGTTCGTAAACAGAATCAGTTCATCGACAAGTTGTTCGATCTACCTGCCTGAGACCTCGATACAGAGTTCATCTCGGGTCGATTTCCGCCGCCGTTTTCAAGTTGCAACACTTCCGTTTCCGCGCGCCATGAAACTGCAGAGGTAATGATTGTCGACCGCCAGTGTGACCCGCTGATCCGAAATCCTGTTGTGACCCTGTCGCCATTTCATCCAGCACGCTGGCCCCGGTCGTTCTTGGGTAATGCCGGGCAGCAGGGATGGCACCCATTGACCCACAATAAAGAATTCTGGCTTTCTGTGTTGACGGAAAACTGGCTATCTGCTTATACTGCTTTAGGGCTTTGTAAACATAAGCCTTCGGGATTGTTCTGAAGGGAGCCGCTTGCGTAAGGGCCGAAGGTAGGGTTGAACCATCACAACGCAAGAGTAGAGAGAACCCGCCATCAGCTCCGGTGGACACGGAAACCCTCAATTTCAACTTCGTCAGAGCGGCCAATCATCCGCCGATCTCCGCCTTTCAGAAGGGAGAGTATGTCGTTTCGCGGCATTTGGGAGGAATCCAGCAGTATGACATCCCACCCAACGAAAACGCGAGCGTTGTCTTCCTGACGTCGAAGTCGCCAGCGATGGCCTTGGCACATCAGCCGAATCCAACCGATTCCTGGATGGTCGGCGATCCGGAAGCGATCCACTTTGACGGTTTGTCGCCTTATATGGCCAATCATGATGCCCGCGCGCAGTCTAAGCTAGCTGGGATCATGAAGTTAGTGGCGCGTGCACAGATTGGACCGCATAAGCCGGAATTAACCGGCCAATCCATTTGATGCTAGAGCGCTTACGCGAAAAGCTGAGGTCCAAACGGATTGACCGGTTAATTCTGCCAAACCGCCGAATGGGCCGTGCCCTCATTCGGACCGGCACCAGAAGGAATCATAGGGCATTTCTCCTCAACTTGACCCTGCCCCTGCCATTCCGGTTGGCGCGTGATCTGTTCAGAATCCGAAATGCCAACTTGATAGAACCCAGTGCTTGCATGAGATCGCCCAACCGGGTTATCGGACTGGCGCGTAGCGAGCTTGACGACCATGCCGGTCGGCGATCTTCCGCGCATCCACCCGATCGTTCTTCTTCCCAGCAGCGATCGCCTGCAGCATGGCCGGATGCGCTACTTTCACCGTCGCCCCGCACGATTCCAGATGGTCGTAAATCCATCCGGTGAACAGCGTGGCCTCCATGCCGGCCATCCATGGCTGTGGCAGCTGCTGCATCCACTCGTCCAGCGCCTGACGGGTCGCCGTCATCGTGATTTCCTGGATAATCGTGCCGTCCGCCTGGCGCACACAGCAGCTGATGCTCTTTTTGTGTATGTCTAGGCCAATGTAATTCATTCTGTTCATAGAGTCCTCCTCGGTTCGATTCTGAAGCAGCCCTTCGGGGCGTTCAGCTTTTTTCACCAGGAGAACCTTACCACTGACTTATACATTTAAACCCAAAGAAATCGGACCACCCTGTGGTTAACAAGGCGCAGCATGCTGCATGCACGTAGGGTTACGGTGCTCGATGCTCGGAGTATCCGCCTACCAGCTCACAGCCCGAACATCATCTTTCAAATCGGCTGCTTCGCACCCCCGCTTGGCGAACACACGAGCTCTCTCCGCGCAAAAAGCGCAGCACTCAGCGGAAACCAGCAGGAGATCGGGCCAAATCCGTGACCCACTGGCACCTGCCGCGCTACTTTTCGTCCAGGCGATCGGTGGCTTTGATGTGTTCCATAGGGTGCTCCGACAGCCATTTCTGGTAATGCGCGAAATTCGCCAAGGTCGGAACCACCAGGTCGGCACACTTGTGCAGGATTTCCACCGTCATGTCGATGTCGGACTTTCCATGGAACATGATGCCCGCCGTGCCGTGGTTTCCGTGGTTCTTTTCCTCGAAGTAGCGAAAACCCACCGCCCCGAACCTTCTGGCCTGCTTGATGTCTTCGGCGAGTTCCGCGGGTTGGTCGCCGCCGTCTTCGTGCTTCATTTCCTTCGACCATGCCTCCAGCGGAATGGGACGTTCGCGTCCCAGGATCCGCAGGCTGGCCAACTCCAGCAGGGTCTCCCCGAAGTTCCCCGGGTATCCCGCGTACATCGCCCGGATCTCCGGGGCCTCTAGGATGCGCGAGCCTTGCAGGTACCAGTAGGGTGTTTCGGTCTCATCGAAGAGGGACCGAGCCGCGATGATCCCTCCGGTGTCTTCCGGATTTGTCCCGGCGACCAGTACCGTGCGCTTGAAACCGGCGGCATGCAGGCTACTCGCGATGCGCTTCAGAACCGAGACCTGCTCGTGGATGGGGAACGAGACGGTCCCGCGGAAGGTGCGGGTGGCTCCCGCGAAGCAGGCGAAGGTTGTGGGAAACACCAGGCCATTGGCTTTCTCGGCCAGCAGGAGACTGAGCGCGCTGGCCCAGTGGGCGTGCATGCCCATGGGAATGAGCGCGCCGTGCCCGCTAACCGGACCGAAGGGGACGAAGACCAGGTCGCCGCCCTCCTTGAGATAGAACTCCACCTCGCGGCTTGTCATCTCGTCGATGCGGCGGGTCACCGCTTTGGAAGCCGGTGCGGCGGCGGGTTGTCCGCGCAGGGAAGCTGCAGCGCCCGCAATGATCGCTCGAAACAGATTGCGTCTCAACATGGGTCAGGTCCTCCTCGGCTGTTGGTGTCCGGATATGCTGGCGGGCCAGGCCGGCGGTGCCCGTGCGCCGCCTCCGAGGTTGAGTTGGCGGCCGTTAAGAGCGGCGGTGCTCACGAGAAAAAAGCAGGTTATTACTGGATTCTATTTCCGAAACTGGTAGCCCCAGCAAAGGTATATAGCCTGCCCCAGCCAAGCAATAGCCGTAAGAACGGTCCCCGCCTAGGCTAGAAGCTAATCCGCAGCCCGAATCGGAACTGGCGCTCGTCTATGCCTTCGCGAGCCAGATTTGTTACGCTGCTGATCTTCATGAAATCTGCGCCATCGCAGACGCAGGTGTAACCGTCTTCCGGAGTCGCAAAGTGCGGCGTGTTGGTAAAATTGAACGACTCGCCGCGGAACTGGAGTTTCCATCGCTCGGAAATCCGGAACTCGCGGAACAGGCCGAAGTCCCAGTTAAAGATGCCCGGCCCGCGTAATCTGTTAAATCCCGACGTGCCAAAACGAGCGTCGGTAACATCTGCATACGCGGTTGGGTCGTAATAGGGGGTATCGCCGATGCCGCCGAGCTTCTTTACGTGAAGGTTCACCTGGTCAGCGGTCTGAGTACTCCCTGGGAGATTCAAGGAGGTACCATCCGCAAAAACCGTGAATGGCGGTCCACTGATGAAGCTGAGGACGCTGTTAGCCTGCCATCCGGATACAATCGCCGAGACCACGGGGTTCGAGCTGCTCAGCCATCGTTTACCCTTGCCGAACGGCAACTCCCAAACATTCGTGATGCCGACGTTGTGGCTACGGTCAAAACCCGTTACAGAGCGGTTCAGTTTGAAATACCGAAAGGCCTGAATCGCGGGCGTGTAATCAGTATTGTCGATTATGTTAATCGCCTTCCCCCAGGTGTAATTCATCGTGAGAGCAAGGCCCATGCTGAACCGGCGCTGGAGAGTGGCCTGTAAGGAATCAAAATGACCGGTGCCAACCGGGCGGAGTTCTTGCGTGACGGCAACTCTGCCGAATTTCGGATACAGCGTCCTGCCCACGTCGCCTGCTCCGATCACTTGACCAGCGTTCATATCGAGATATTCGGAGAGCATCCGGGTCTGACGAGTCGCCACGTAACCCACCTGACCTGTGAAACCGTACTTCAGTTCTTTCTGAAGAGTAAGATTCCACGACTGGACATAACCGCGTTCCAGCTTCTTAGGCAAGCCCGCGAAGCCTACCTCGCCCGGGATGTCGATAATGCCATTCCCCAGCTCAGGGGGAGTTAACGCCGGAATTCCTGCTGCCAGGGTCCCCACCGGAAAGAGGCTGCCTTTGATATTCGTCTGCTTCAGAGCGATCAAGATGGGGTAATTGTTGCGCGAGCCATTTAAGGGCTCATACGGATCAAAGGTGATCCCGTAACCTGCCCGGATTACAAAGCTGTTGGTTGCGCGATACGCCAGTCCCACACGGGGTGCGAACAGCTTCCTGCTGACTTTCGTTCCGCAGTCCTCGGGAACGGATCCGATCCCGCAGACCCACACCTTACCTGTATCCATATCGTAACGTTCAATGCCCCGGCCGGGCCGGTTCGGGACGGGGAAGTATTCCCAACGGAGGCCCAGGTCGAGCGTCAACTTGGGGGTAACAGTCCAGCGGTCCCGAGCATAGAGGCTGTAAAGCCAGGCGCGAATGCTGTATACGTCTGGGACCTGCAGTGCCCTCCCTCGAATGTCAGGCAAACCTAGCATGAATGAGGCAAAGCTGTTGTACCTGGAACCATCCGAAACCGCAGAGCATGTGCCGTCCGGGTTTGCGTTCTCGCAGCGCTGCGTGACACCCCTGCCGAAATCAAAACCTCCTTGCGAACCGTATGCGCCGCCGAATTCCGCCTGCGTGTGGTTCAAGGCCTGGCGATACAGATCAGTCCCAAAGCGGATGTTGTGGCTTCCCTTGGTCCAGTTGAAGTTGGCCACGTACTGGCGCTGAGGATCCTGGCGATAGTAGGGCATGAAGTTAACATCGACTCCCAAAGTGTCGAATCCGTCGATGTCGAACTCTGGCCAGCCGCTCTCGAATCGCCGCGGCCCGTTTGTCCCAGGAATTCCGAGAATGTCTGACCCGATGTTTTTTCCCAAACCCGGTTGCTCTGAAGCATTGCCCTGCCGCGCCCAGCCGAAATGCGCATCCATGATGAGGGTCGGACTGAACGTATAGGTGCCCATCACCGTAGTCCTAAAAGTATTTCCGTGTCCGTGTCCTGGATTGCTGCTACCGCCGATGGGACGGCCCTCCAGCGCGTCGCCAAAGATCGTCGGCGTACGGTCGTCGAAATGCAAAACGCCAAAGGTCCCAGTCACATTGAGCTTTGTCGTCGCGTACCAATTCATTTTTGAATCCAGCTGGTGCCTGTCGAACGCGAATGGCCCCGATGCAAAGTAGTTTCTGCCACTCCCGGCCAGGTTTGGATCGGGAATCAGGGCCGCGATTTTCAGAGCAATCGAATCCAACCGGCTGGCGGGAATGACATTGCCGTCGAATTGCGCCCGGCCTGTGCCGTCCGCATTTCCTGTCAGAGGATCGTAGATCGAAGTGTCTGACGCTGAAAAGTCGCCCTGTCTCATCGCTGGGCTCGCCACCCTTGCAAGTCTCTGCACGGACCGGTGCTCACGAGTCCCTTCATAGCTCGCGAAATAGAATATCTTGTCCTTCTTAATGGGTCCGCCGACGGCACCCCCATACTGGTTATAAACCACCTTGGGTTTATTGCCGGTGTTTAAGGCGGCGTCGGCAAACCTCTCCGGCCACGCCATCAAATGGTTGTTGCTGTTGTACTCAAATACGGAACCGTGGATCTGATTGGTTCCGCTTTTAGTCTGGAGGGTAATCGCGGCGCCACCGGCAAAGCCCTGCTCCGCGTCGAACGTGCCGGTGACGACGTTGACCTCCTGTATCGATTCAAGCGTCGGGACATAGGAGACAACGTGTGCCAGAAAGACGTTGTAAGTGCTCACGCCGTCAACTCGGGTGTTGTTCTGGTTATCGCTGGTCCCGTTGACGTTGAACTCCAGCGAGCGGGCCGGGTTGCTTGGAATCGAATGCGAGTTGACAGGGGGCGAGAACCCGGGCAGAGTTCGATAAATCTGCTGATAGTTTCTTCCCATGGGCACCGGCAGGTTCTCCAGCTCCACGACGCCCACGTCCGCGCGCACCTCCGAAGTGTCCGTCTGCAGGGGCGGCGTCTCGGCCGTCACCGTAACAGTCTGAGTCATCTCTCCCACTTGGAGGCTTGCATCGACACGCGTAACCGTGTTGAGCGTGACCGGGACTTCTGTGTTTTCGAAAGCCTTGAACCCACTCTTAGTAACTCGGATGGTGTACGTTCCGGTTGGAATGGCCAGAAGACTGAATACGCCATCTGCATCGGTAGTCGTCTCGCGGGACAGATTGGTCTGTTTGTTGGTGACGGTGACATTCGCGCCGGGTATGTTCCCCCCACTTGGATCTGTGACATTGCCGACGACCGAGCCATAGAGGACCTGCGCCGAGGACTGCGATGGAACAAATAGCCCCCCGATTGCTGATGACAGCAGCACGGTCCAGACGAATATCGAAGTACCGGATCCTGTTCTCATTTCCCACCCCGTTGCACACAAAGATCAAATTCGGCCTTATCTTGGCCGGGATTCTACACCTGCGGCCTGTCGGAAGCAAGGGGGGGAATTGGGGTGTCAAGGCAAAGTAGAAATGTCCTATTCCGAGCAAAGTAGAAATGTCCTGTTTTAAGAGGGCGGCCGGAGGGTTGGGGTTAGAGTGGGATCGATGTTCTGGGGGAGTCGCGCTCCCTGGGGCAGATCCGAAGACCGCTGCGACGGGGCTGGCTCCGAAGCAGACGGCGCCAAACCCCCAGTCAAACCGGGCCCTATGTTGCCCGTTCTGGGGGTTTTGGTTTTTGTTGGCACATCTGCTTTGGTGAGGCCCCCGAGCAGCGGTCTTCGGATAAATCAAGCGCGAAGATCGCCGGGCCGGTTTTGCCCGGCGCTCGATTTGCCTTTCGTTGCGGCGCCTGTGCTCAGCTGCGAGCATTGGACACCTCGATGGCCTGACGCAGAAAGGGTCCCGAGCGGAAAGGGAGGTTTTTCATCCAGACGCTTTTGCGTGGGGGCTTGCCGGTTAGGCGTGGCGGTTTAGCCTTCGTCGTCTTGGAGACGGTCCTGGCGCCGTCTTGCCGAGCGGCCATGTGTTGTTTGGCGCTGCCCGGGTGCAACCGGATCCGGCTTGAAGTATTTCGAGTTCGACGGCACAAGCCTCACTAGCGTTCCCGTGCCGGCCCTTGCATCGAGCGATGCCACTTATTTCACCAGCTTGCTTGTTCTCCCTTCAGGACAAGCACTCCCGCCGGGTCGCCGACGTACAACCCCGCTTGGGCGCCAACGATCAGCGTCGTTCCGTTGAGCATTAGTAACGCCACCACGTATCAAATCTTCGGTACGCAATTCAATGGCCTGAACCAAGGGACCGCGTTTGGCGACGAATTGCAGAATGCCACCAACTATCCTTTGGTGCGCATCACCAATAGTGCTACCGGGCATCTCTTCTACGCCAAGACGCATGATCACAGCACCATGGGCGTGGCGACCGGAATCACCACCGTTTTCACCAACTTCGATGTGCCTGCCAAAATCGAGGCCGGCGACAGCACGATTCAGGTTGTAGCCAATGGCATTCCATCCGCGGCCGCTCGATTCTCTCGCGCTATCGCCGCGTAGATTCCGTTTCAACCGGAGGCCCAAATCTCCTCAAGCCTGCGAATCCGCCTGCTGATGCTTTTCATCGCGTCTGTTCTGTTGCCTGGGCTTCTTTCTTAAGCGCCGACACGCGCGCTTCGATGTCTTCGATCTCGATGGCTTTGTTGCCTGATTCATGACGCATTCAGCCGCCCGGACCCGGACCGATGCGGGCGTAGCTGGATCAATCATCGTCTTCAGTAGCGTGGTGGCTGCGGCAGAAGCGCCCTGCTGAAGGCGAGCGACAGCTTGCCCGAACGCGGCCCGGCGAGCCTCGCGATAGGCCGTCTGAAACTCCGGCAGCTTCTGCCATCGGAGAAGCGTCCTGGTTCCGATGCCGGCCGCGCGGGCCGCCTCCTCAACATTGCGCTGGGTGAGCAGAGCGGCAATAGCTTCTTCCTTCTTCCGGCCGAATTTTGCCCGAGATTCGGGACGAACTAGGTCTGCGACTTCCGCGGCCGATCGTGCGCCGGATGGACTTCTGCTGGTCGAGCCGCATTGCCCGGCTGGCGCCCCGGCGGTACACTGAATTCAGATCTCGACATCCACAATTCAGGAGGCGCGGCATGGTCGGCCGCACCATCGCGCATTACACAGTCCTTGAAAAACTCGGCGAGGGCGGCATGGGCGTGGTGTACAAGGCCCGCGACACCCATCTGGAGCGGTTTGTTGCCATCAAGGTCCTGCCGCCAGAGAAGGTCGCTGATTCCGACCGTAAGCGGCGGTTCGTGCAGGAGGCCAAGGCCGCCTCAGCGTTGAATCATCCCAACATCATCACGATCTATGACATTGATCAGCGGGACGGCGTGGATTTCATCGCCATGGAGTACGTCGAGGGTAAGACGCTGGACCGGCTCATCCCGCAAAACGGCATGCGCGTGCATGAGGCGCTCCAGTGCGCCGGTCAGATTGCCGACGCTCTGGCCCAAGCCCACGCGGCTGGAATCATTCACCGGGATCTGAAGCCCGGCAACATCATGGTGGACGAGCAGGGGCTGGTCAGGGTGCTGGACTTCGGCTTGGCAAAGCTCACCGAAGCCGCTCTCGGCGATCAAGATGGCGCCACACGCACGATCAACGCGATCACGGAAGAGGGCACCATCATCGGCACGGCCGCGTATATGTCGCCCGAGCAAGCTGAGGGAAAGAAGCTGGATGCCCGTTCCGATATTTTTTCGTTCGGCACGCTGTTGTACCAGATGATCACGGGCCGACAGCCATTTCTGCGCGATACGCGAACCGCGACTCTGGCGGCTATATTGCGTGACGATCCGCCTCCCCCCGACGGAGTGCCGCCGGGGATGGCGCAGCTTACGGTGCGGTGCCTGCGAAAGGATCCTGAGCGGCGGATTCAGCGTCTCGTCGATGCGAAACTCGCACTGGAAGAGCTGAAAGCCGAATGCGACTCCGGACAGGTCGCTCAGCCGCGCGCCCGGATATTCAGGCGAACACCGGCACGGAGGCGCCTGTTTTTAGCTTTCGCGGGAACCCTGGCCGCTGTCGCCGCAGTTGCGGGTATCGCCTGGCTTACAGCCATTAACAGCCAGCAGGCCCAGTCCGCAGCTGTGCCTTTGCCATTTACCAGTTACCTTGGGAACGAGGTCCAGCCCAGCTTCTCGCCAGATGGCAACCAGATAGCGTTCGTGTGGGACGGAGAACGGCAGGACAATCCGGATATCTACGTGAAACTGATCGGCGGGCCCGAAAGCGCGCTGCGGCTCACCACTGATCCTGCGCAGGATCTCAGTCCGGCTTGGTCGCCGGACGGCCGCTTCATCGCGTTCGTGCGCAATCAGATCGGCCGGAAAGCCAGTGTTTTTCTTGTATCGGCCATCGGCGGTCCGGAGCGTCTCGTATGCGATCTTGGGAGTCCTCTCACAGTGCCCCCGCTTCGTTACATGGTCGTTGCGCCGTTTCCTTTGGTGGCGTGGCTGCCTAGCGGGAAGTTCCTGATCATCGCCGATCACATGGCTCCGCGGGAGCCGCTCGGTTTGTTCGTTGTGTCGGTCGAAACCGGCGAGAAGCGGAGGCTGACCTCGGCGCCTGCCGGGTACTTAGGAGATGGTGCGCCGGCGGTTCGTCCTGACGGCCGGGCGATCATATTCAGCCGCGCAGCAGACCTGATGGCGAGCGAGCTTTACCGCCTCTCACTCACCAAAAACCTGATGCCCGCTGGCGAGCCACAACGGCTGACGGACACGAAACGCTGGAATTCCGGCGCCACATGGCTGCCCGGCGGCCGCGAGGTTGTCTTCGCCAGCGGCAATTGGTTTCTGGGGTCCGCCAGCCTGCACAGAATGGGTGAATCGGGCAGCCGCTCACCGATCGTGCTCAGAGAGATGGGACAAGACATCCCCTGGGCCGCTGTGTCGCCACAAGGGCACCGGCTGGTTTTCTCGCGGACCCTTTCCACCCAGAACATCTGGCAGCTGCCACTGCGGAACGGCGTGGCCGCCGGTGCGCCGGAAAAACTGATTGCTTCCACGCGAGCCGAAGAGGTGCCCCAGTATTCACCGGACGGCGCGAAGATCGTGTTCACGAGCAGCCGTTCGGGCCCACCCGAGGTCTGGGTCTGCGAGCGCGACGGCTCCAATCCGCTTCAGCTGACCTTCCTTGGCGCGCCGGTTACGGGCAGTCCCCACTGGTCTCCGGACGGAAAGCACATCGTTTTCGATTCGAATGTCGACGGCCAGTTTGACATTTATGCCATCAACGCGGCCGGCGGAAGCCCGCAGCGGCTGACTTCGCACGCCGGGAGCAATGCTCTGGCGAGCTTTTCACGGGACAACCTGCACATCTATTTCTCATCGGATCGGAGCGGTCGCTGGGAGTTGTGGAAGATGCCCTTTGCGGGCGGAGAAGGTACGCGGATCACCACCGGAGGTGGCCGTGCCCCGATCGAATCCGCCGACGGCAAGCTTATCTATTATGAGAGGGCCTACGAGTTATGGAGTGTGCCGGTAAACGGCGGGCAAGAGACGAAGCTTCTCGGCTCGGTCGGGTTTCTGAACTTCGCGGTCGCGCAGAAGGGCATCTATTTTCTCCGTGATGAAGACGTCGATCCCCGGCACACGATTGAGTTCTTTGTCCCAGCCACTCGCAGTACGGCTCGGGTATTCGAAATCGGCAACGCAATCGGGGCCGGATTGGCCGTTGCGCCGGACAACGACGCTCTCCTGTTCACGAACGTCGTTCAGCGGGGCAGCGATCTCATGCTGGTCGAGAACTTCCGGTAGAACGGCCGCCGCGAAGGCTGCCACCATCCTCGCGTTCATCCGGGGAATACAGGGAAGTTTGTGGATCACCTTCGAAGAAGGAACCAGCGCTGCTTGGTTGTATGACCTATTGAAACCGCACGTCACCAAAGTGATCGTGTGCGATCCGCGGAAGAACGCTTTGCTGAATGCGGGCAACAAGAATGATCGAGTCGATGCACGGAAGCTGAGTGATCTGCTGCGCGCAGGACTTCTTACGCCGGTGTACCACGGGGAATCCGGGGTGCGGACCCTGCGGGAACTGTGCCGCGGCTATCTGACCATTAACAAAGATCTCAC
>Ga0310810_10008706_pt1 | contig 11706 bp, 8 predicted proteins | sample NCmetagenome_FD_207641 | JGI IMG/M metagenome (GOLD analysis project Ga0310810, IMG submission 207641) | Soil microbial communities from experimental microcosm in Duke University, North Carolina, United States - NC | ecosystem: Engineered > Artificial ecosystem > Soil microcosm > Unclassified ...
GGCCGATCCTTGAACCAGGTGGAATTGAATCCGGGAGCGGCAAAAAGTGCCCACGTCTGGCGCGGATGTTTCCAATCGAGAATTTCAAACCGCAGATTCACGTCTTTGGCCGCGCGTTCGAGTGTAAGTGGCCGGTAACTTACGCAGTCGGGATAGATCCAGCCCGTTTGCTCGGCATCTTCCTCGCCAATCAAAAACGTGGCAACCAGGGCTCCGTCCTGAGCCAGTGAATGCGAAATCGCGGATAACCAGCCCTTGATCAGGTCGAGCCCGCAATGACTGAAGATCGATTGAGCCAGCGCGAAATCGAAACCGACTTTCGCCTGCGCAATCGCGTCAGGTGAATCGGAAAAAAAGAATGTCGGGCGTTTGATCTGCAGCAACGTTTCGCCCAACTCCCGTTTGATTCCTTCATCGACCAACCATTCGTTAGGCTCCACGCCAAAGTATTTCCCTCGGTTCAGGTACGGAATTAAAAGCCGTCCGATCCGGAGCGAACCGCAACCGATATCAAGCAGCGAATGATGCTGGCGCAGACCTAGCGTAGTCAGGAGATTGAACGTCATCGCCGCGATCAAATCGTAATCTTCCGGCGGACCCACATAAGCACGATACTGCGGGTCGCCCGGTTTAAGGCCGAGGCCAAGGTCTTCCTTATCGTTTGAAGCCGTTTCCATTTTCACTCCAAAGATCTTAACGTAACGCGGTCGAAAGTTTTCAGCGTGTCCTGAGGTTTATCGGGAAATCCGACTACGCCGCGCGACCGGTCGAATTGATAGATACGGGTCGGCGGCCGTTGACGGAACGGAAATGCCCGGAGCTTATTGCCGTCGATCGCGTCGGTTGCGCCTTGGACTCGGCACGCTTTCACCGCCAGAGCATACAAATCGCTCCCGATCGCGGACGACGAGCTGATGCAATTCGACAACTCGTTAGGATCCTTTTCGCGATTGAAGAGCTGTTCCCGTCCCCCGTTCGCCATGAAAATGTATTTCCACTCGTCTGTCAGGACCATGATTTTGAAATCCTGTGAGCCGGGAACCTCAACCATCCCGATAAGATGCCGGCGCGGCGCGCATTCGCCGCGCAGCATTTTAAGAACGTCGATTCCCTCGCGCATCTCGCATGCGCCGGCAGCTCCCGTCGCAATCCCGAAAAGATCCGCCAGGCTTACAAATTCAGTTCGCTCGGATTCCGCAGGCAACGCGGCCGGCCAACTGAGCAACAAAGGAACGCGGCAGGCCGCCTCAAAGAAGTTTTGCTTCTGCCAACCATGATGGTCGCCGAGCAGATCGCCGTGGTCGGAGAAGAAACAGATAAGAACGTTCTCGGAGTTCGGTTGCGCTTCGACTGCATCGAGAATTCGCCCGAGACAATAGTCCAAGTAAGTGACCTCGCCGTAGTAACGCGCCTTCACGATTTTAGTTAATGCCGGATTAATTGCGTCCGCCCAAATGGCATGACGCATGAAAGGAATTTCTTCGTCGAGGTGATCTTCCTCGATATTGCCGAGGACTGGTTCCGGCAGTCGATCGGGATTGTACATTCGGTTGAAGGGAATCGGAGGAGCCAGTGGCGGATGCGGCCCAACAAAAGACACAAACCCGAAGAACGGACGCGAATCATCGGATTTTGCAATTTCCTCAACCGTACGATCAGCCGTCCACCATTCACCGCCTAAATTCGCTGGAAGCGGGCCGCGCTGCGGAAGGTAGAACATCTCAGTCCGCTCGCCCATGGGTTGCTCGAGGAAATCGAACTCCGGATGCCCCCGCGCCAGCCACGAACCGTAATCATCGCCTTCCCGATTTGGTGGGTGATAAGTTTCTTCGCAGCGCCACATTGTTTCGAAACCAAGGTCCTCGTTCCACGGATTCGTGTGGAATTTTCCGACTCCAAAAGTCCGATAGCCGAGGCGCGACATCGTTCGGCCCAGATACGGTCCGCAACGCGCTTCCATCTCCGTGGCTTGACCCGCCACAGCATTTGCCTTCGCATTACTGAAAACCCGGGTCGTCGCCGGCTCGCATCCGGTGCGGATTGTGTAGCGCGCAGCGACGCAAACCGGACAGGTCGCATACGCGTTCGAGAAACTGATTCCCCTTCGAACCAGCCGATCCATGTTCGGCGTGTAAATGTGCGAGTTCCCGAGCGCAGCGATCGTATCGAACCGCTGCTGGTCGGTCATGATGAACAAGATGTCAGGCCGAGTGTGAGGCATCGTCGAAATGTGCGGCGGCGTGAATTTGGGGCGGCTCTAGTTTACAAGGCATCAGGCAAATGTCATTCCGAGCGAAGCGCAGCGAAGTCGAGGAATCCCGCGAAAATACTTTACGTTTTGCCAGGGGATGTCTCGACTTCGCTCGACACGACGAGCGGAAACCAGAGACGTTTCGCTTCACCCAACATGACAGCGCGACCGAGGGGGTAAGTGCTTACACGTCCACCAAGTCGCCACCCGTCAGGCGGCGAAAAGCCTCGACGTACTTCGCCGAACTTTTTTCCATCACTTCTTTCGGCAGACGCGGGGCAGGCGGAGTTTTGTCCCAATCGAGCGTCTCCAGATAATCGCGGACAAATTGTTTGTCGAAGCTCGGCGGGCTCTGCCCGACCGTGTACTGGTCCTTCGGCCAGAAACGCGAAGAATCCGGTGTCAGACATTCGTCAATCAGAAGCAAATCTTGAACCGCAATACCGAACTCAAATTTCGTGTCTGCGACGATGATCCCACACTGGTCTGCGTGAGCGCGGCCGCGCGAATAAATGTCCAGGCTAAGATTTTTCACGCGCTCTGCTAATTCGTCGCCGAGAATCTCGCCGCATCGTTTCATGTCGATGTTCTCGTCGTGACCTGTTTCGGCTTTCGTCGCCGGGGTGAAAATTGGCTCGGGCAATTGCGACGCCTGTTTGAGTCCTCCCGGCAGCTTAATGCCGCAAACGCTCTGCGATTCCTGATATTCCTTCCAACCGGAACCAGCCAGATAACCGCGGACTACACATTCCACCGGCAAGGGCTTTGTTTTCTTTACGATCATGGAGCGACCGGCCAGTTGCTCACGAAACGGCTGCAATTCCTTCGGAAACTCATCAAATGTTGCCGTGACAAAGTGATTCCGAATGTCATTGAATCGCTTGAACCAGAACGCGGAAATCTGATTCAGCACTGCGCCTTTGTGCGGAATCGGATCGGGTAGTATAACGTCAAAGGCAGAGATTCGATCGGTAACGACAAAAAGCAAAGTCTCGCCCAGGTCGAACACTTCGCGCACCTTGCCGCTGCGCAGTCTTTTTATTCCGTGAAGATCGATTGAGGATTGCGGAGATGTTTGCATATGAGAAACCGCGAACGTTCAACGTTTGCTGCCGAGCGTCTAGTAAAAACGACGCACGACTGCGAGGATGCCTGCAAGAATCACTCGTGCAGATCGAAACAATGCTGCATGTCGTAAACTCGATAGCCGTTGGACTCGAACGCCGGCTGATTACGAAACTCCGCTGGCCACCTGTTGGCATCATCCGGATGCGCCACGTACCAGCGGATCCCAGTTTCGCGGACGTAGCGCTGTAAATCCGGAATGGTTGTGGCCTGCTGCAGTCGTTGCAATTTTCCGAGCTGCTCCCGGTAGCCAGATTCTCGGAAGACTTTGCTTTGTCTCGTCCACTCATCAACCCTCGCTGCGAACGAGGGTCGGTCGGTTAATCCACCGACGATGAGAAACTTGTCCAGCTGTGAGTCCTGCACGACAGCATCGGCAGGAGGCTGGTCGCTGATGTATCGCGCGCAGTCGATCAGGCCACGATCCACGCGTATACTGGAACGCACATTACCTACCGACCCTTTGCCACGCTGTAACCCCGAGCCATAACAGACTGGAATTAGAGTTAAGGCGATAGAACTTACGACAACCGCCCGGGTCCATAGTTGCCGGCGACGTCGTGCGAGGAGCGAAAACAGGCGGCCCGCAGCAAGCGAACCAACCAGCCAGTAAGCCCACACAAAGGGGCGATGTATAAATTCGTGCGCATTGTCCGAGGTGCCGGTTCCGCCCATGCCAAAAGTCATCAACATAAGAATTGCTATAGCAGCTAGTGAAATCCCCTCTGACGCCTGCCACATTTTGCGACATGCGACAAAAAGCCAAATGAGTGGAGCAACGATCGCGAAGATTCCCAAGGCATTAACGAGGAGTAACCCGATCGCCAGTGCCAGATGTGAAGGAAACGGATGGATATTGTTGAAAACTCGATACCAACTCTCGACAGGTGTACCGTTGGCCATCTTCGCCAGTACCTGCCAGTACCAAACACTGCCGGAAAGATCGAATTGGACGTTCGGCCCTACATAAAAACGGTTCGCCAGCGGAAGCATAGCCACTCCGGCAGCTACGCAGCCGCCTAGAATTAGCCATTGCCATTGCTTGCGCGGTGGCCATCCCACGATGGCAAAAGAAACCAGCAGGGGAAAAGCGGCGGCGAAGATCTGAATCTTGAAAAAAACAACGAAGGCACCCGTTACCACTCCCGACGCAATCCATATGCGGCGTCCTTCGCGCACTCCCTGGAAGATAAGGATCAGCGCTATTCCGGCGACTGCTACAGCGTATAAGCCTCCGGGAGAGGCGTGTTGCAGCCAAAAATAGCCATAAGTAGGATGCGCGCTGTTTAGCAGCGCCATGTCAGGTATCAGGGAAGTTGCTACGATCGCTGCAAGTCCGGCGGCTTGACTCCAAAACACTCGACCCAAGGCATAGCTGGCCAATCCTGTGAGAAAGGATCCAAACGGTGCCCAGAAGCCTACGACGGTGGCATAACCTGGAAGAGATCCCACCTTCGCCAAACATATCGGGATAGAGTAACTCGCGTAGTGGTAGAAGATTGCGGGAAAGCCCTTCCACTCGTAATTCCCAACTTGAAACAAAGTTTCGGCTCGCAAACTGCGCGCCACAAAGGTGGCGTGGATAAAAAAATCCGACCACGGCTTGAACACGACGGCCCCGTCGACAGACGTTGTGGGAAAAATCAGATCTTGAGACCAGCCGGTAGCTGCAACGAGGGAGACAATTACGCTCAACAGACCTAAAGCGGAAAGCGGATCACGCCGGTGACTTGGAAGAAACCTGGGAATGCTCGCAACTGCGGCCAGAAGCACGATCAGCAGAACCCACAGCGAGACCGGCACAAAGAACGTCCACGTCATTACGCCAACTGAGATAACGGTAACTCCGAGCAGGAAATCGAGTGCGAAAAAAGAAGGAAAACGCAGGGCGGCTGTAACAATTGCGCCTGCTCTAAGCAGAACCCAAGGTAGCGCGAAGAGAAAAACTACGGAACCAAAGTTAAGGCTCTTAGTCGCGAGTGTTATCCACACGACGAGGAAGATGGATATAACAATGCAAGCCAGCGAGCCGTAGCCATCGAACCCGCTTGCGGGTTGCCGCTCTTGCTCGCCCGTTTTTGCCAGCTGTTGAATTTGACTCATCGCCCCCGCTAAAACATCACCTGCCTAGCAGCGAAACGCCCGCACGGTGTCGATTACCTGGTTTTGCTCCGAAATACTCATTCCGGTGAAAAACGGAAGGCGTAAAAGCCGATCAGATAAATCTTCGGTGACCGGACAATCGCCCTGGCGTCCACCAAAACGCAGGCCCATTGGCGACAAATGCAGCGGCAGATAATGGAAAACGGCGAGAATCCCGAAGCCCGCGAGATACGAGATCAATGCCTGCCTGGTCTCAAAGGAGGGCATGATCACATAAAACATGTGGTAAGCCTGTTCGCATTCGGGTGGGACACTCGGGAGCCGGACGTCATTTGCCTGAGCCCAAGAAGCCAGCTCGCGCGCGTAGGCTTCCCAGATTTGTCGCCGCCTCGACTGAATTTGATCGCGGTGTTCGAGTTGTGCGCGGAGGAACGCCGCCAGCAGGTCCGAGGGCAGATAACTCGATCCGACATCCACCCACGTGTACTTGTCCACCTCGCCGCGGAAAAATCGGCTTCGATCGGTTCCCTTTTCTCGAAGCATTTCGGAGCGCTCATTAAACTGCGCATCATTGATCAGCAGCGCGCCGCCTTCTCCGCACGTGAAATTCTTTGTTTCGTGGAAACTGAGAGTTGCCAGCCCCCCGAATGTGCCCAGGTATCGCCCCTGATATCTTGCGTAAAGGCCATGCGCATTGTCTTCGACTACTGCTATGGAATGCCGCCGTGCGATTGGCATGATCGCCTCCATTTCGCACGCGATGCCCGCGTAATGCACAAGAAAAATGGCCTTCGTGTGTCTGGAAATGCGTTGGTCGATTTGGGCCTTATCAATGTTGAGCGTATCCGGGCGAACATCCACGAAGACAGGTCTAGCGCCGCGCAGGACAAACGCATTTAGCGCAGAAGGAAAAGTGAAGGCGGGAACGATTACTTCATCTCCAGGTCCGAGATTCAGAAGCAGCGCTGCCATTTCCAAAGCGTGCGTGCACGACGTCGTGAGAAGCGCCTTTTGAACGCCAAGCGAGCGCTCGAGAAGACGGTGACATTCCGCGGTAAAGGGACCGTCACCGGAAAACTTCGGTGCCGCGACTGCGGTCCGGACATAATCAAGTTCATTGCCTGTCGCGAACGGCCGATTGAAAGGAATGCGGATCATGATGGCTTCAAACTGTTTCGACACTCACTTTTCGCATTCGAGAACGATGGTGACATATGGAATGCGCATCGGCTTCGTATCTATCCATGTTTCGACCCTTTTGAAAGCCTTTGCCGCAAGCTGACGGTATTGTTGCTCGGTTCGAATATTTCGGCCCCGGTCGGTAGACATGATGTACTTCGAGATCGCGCCTTGGTTTGGAGTCCAACATGCCTCGTGACATATGAATCGACCTTCAGTCTTGAGCGCATCGTACGCGAACCGAATGCACTGCTCAGCCTCTTCATCGTCCAAGTGATGTAGAACGCCGATCGCCATCACAATATCGGCAGCTTTACATCGTGAGTCGCCTCGTACCGATTCTGGGTTGCCCACGATAAAAGTTCCGCGACTGCCATACTTCCGCCGTGCAAACGCGACATAATCCGGATTGATATCGAGTCCAATATACTCCACCTCAGGAAGCCATTGTAACGTCGGCGCCGAACCGCACCCGATATCAATCACCTTATCACCAGGTTTCGCTCGAACATGTTTCTCAAGAAGCCTGCGGCGCAGCGCGGTCGCCCCGACAGCGGCTTGGAACGCGTTGTACAGAAACGGAACTTTCAACCAGCCCACTAATCCAGAGTCACATTGCATTGTTCAGTTCGCTAAAACCGGCTTAACTCTGATCTGGCAGCAAGTAAGGCGCACCGCCTTTCGGCAGCACGTACTCCAGACGCGGGATTACAGGTTGACCCATTTGTGAAATGAATGTTTGGCGCCGGACGTGCTCCAACCGAATTTTTGCAGTAAGTGGTGAACCGGATAATTGTTCACGTGTACTGGCCCTAATAAATATTGTGCAAAGTCGCGTGCAATCAGCATGCCTTCATGCATGAGAGCCGTCCACAAACCGCGACCGCGAAATTTGGGATCGATTGCCGCTAAGTCATAATGAGCAACTCTTAAGCAATTCCTCTCTTCAGTCCCCAAAGCCTTTCTCCAAAGTCCGTACGCGGCGATTTGGTAATTCAATTCGGCGACAAGAATCCAGTCTGCCCAGCCCTCAAAGGCGGAACGGACCCATTCAGTGTAAATTCTGGTTGCAATGCCTGCAGGCATTTGTGGATCCGCGTGATAGCGGCCGAAGTAATCACCGAACGATTTTTCGTTTATGTCAATAAGAGCCGGCAGGTCTGCGGCCTTCGCGTGACGAATCTTCAGCTCGCCGTCGCGTTCAGGGAAACGGATTTTTTCGATTGGCGTGCGAGAAAAATCGAAGACGAAATCCAGCAGCGTATCCATCAGCAAAAAGCCGCTTTGTTCCAAGGCGTGAATTGCGGCCAACTCGCTGGATTGAACTCTACAGACCACGCATTCTGTCCTGCGCTTGGTGAGAGCTTGCGTGAGCTCGCTTGTCAACTCACGGAGAATTTCCGCGCCTTCAGGATCATCTTTCGTGACGGCGAAATGCTTCACCGTTCCTATACGCCGTCCGATGATGCGGCTGTCCCAGGGTGAGTCGGCGTAAATGATGAATCCGTCGATGCGCCCGTCGACAAACCATCCGAACGCGATGGAAGTTTCCTCGGCCAAACTCTGACTGATTTCATCAAGCCAATAGGCCAGGCGTTGCTCGAAATTCAGGCGGGGCAAATAAGCGAGCGGGACGTGAGTAAATCGCGGTAGCGCCTCACGCAGGTCATTGATAGCTGTAACATCCAGCCCTGCGATCATTGTTGGCTTGGCGTGTTGGAACTTTCGCCTTTGATGTCGCGAATCGCGTAAGCCGGTCGATTCATCATGCGAAAATGCATGCGCGCAAGGTATTCGCCTATCACCCCCAGTGCGAAAAGCTGCGCGCCTGAAAAGATCGCGATGATTGAAGCCAGAAACGGAAATCCCGGCACGCTTCCCTCCAAGCAATAACGGACAAACACGTAAATGAACACGGCGATTCCAAACAACATACAGGTGAAGCCGACCAGGCTCGCCAGCTGCAGCGGCGCCGTGCTGAAGCCGGTCATCATGTCAAGGGCGTGGCGAACCAGCTTTGTGAACGTGTAATTCGAAGCGCCCGAATGACGCGGGTGGAAAACGACGGGTATCGCGGTGAAGCGTGTCGTCGCCCATGTCAGCAACACGTCGATGGAAACGAAGGGAGAATGATAGCTGGCGAATCCCTCGCGCAACTCGGTGCGAAAAACACGAAACGCGCTGACGTTTTTGGCGAGATCCATTCCGATCGCGGTACCCAGCGCCAGGCGCGTAATCCGTGAGGCGAGCGCCCGCAGCGGTGGGTGTCGTTCTGCCTCCGGTGCGCCGTAAACAACATCGAATCCCTGTTGCAGTTGTTCGAGCAGTCGCGGGATTTCTTCGGGTGCATGCTGCAAATCGTCATCCATCGTCACGATTATCTCGTATTTTGCAGCGCGGATCCCGCAGAGCAGAGCGTTATGCTGGCCATAGTTGCGCATCAGATTCAATCCGCGCACTGTCGCAAAACGTGAAGACAGTTCTGAGATGACCTCCCAACTTCGATCCCGGCTGCCATCATTGACGAGAATGATCTCATACTCCGTCGCGATCCGCGGTAATACTTCAGCAAGGCGCCGGCACAATTCAACGACCGAAGCCTCGCCATTGTAAACTGGTGTGACAACGGAAATAGAATGCCGCTTGGGAACTTGCATGTTCGGAAAAGCTTCCGAAGCTATGAGACAAGGCGGACTTCGTCAAAGCACGCCGACTTGGAATTTAATCTTGCGTCCGAGTTTGCGAAATGACCTAGTCTCTCCCTGTCCAGCTTGCGTGCAGGCTTGATTGACATGGAAAGTCTTTCCGACGCGTGCCTGTTTGTTATCGCGAGCATTTTACTGGCATATGTGCCGGGTAAACTGCTGCTAATTGCGCTCAAGCGGACATTAACCCCGCTGGAGGACGTGACTTTGGCTTGTGTTCTGGGCTTGGTGGTGAGCGGCCTTGTTTACTGGTCGATGACGGTTGCTAATCAGGGACGTTTCTATCTCCTTTGGCCGCTGACCGCTGCCGGCATTTTTCTTTGGCTCCACTGGAGATCGCTGGTAAGTAATTCTTCAAGCATTGGGCCGCTTTCCGAAGGAAGCGCGACGCCATCGCGCGACAGATCCACCCTTGTTTTAGCCGGAGTTCTGGCGCTTGGAATCATCGGATTGGCAGTTTTTCCTGTTTATTACACCAATTTCAAATGGCAGCCGGATGGCACGATGCGCGTCTATCCGGTACCTGATGTGCTCTTTCATATTGCGATCGCTAACGAATTGACGCACACCGTACCGCCGCAAGCGCCGCTCTTTGCCGGTCACCCGCTCTCATACCATTATGGGATGGATCTTGCGGTTGCGATGTTCGCCAGGGCAACTGGCCTGAGCGTGCGTGATCTTACGGTGCGTTTTGTTCCGACTTTGTTCGTCGGTCTGTCGATGCTGAGTATTTTCTGCTTCTCAAGAAACTGGCTGCGCTCGGGGTACTTCGCTGCGCTCGTCGTATTTCTCGTTTTTTTTGGGGCCGACTTTTCATTTATCCCCGGGTTCCTACTGGGCGAAAAAGGCGATTGGTCTCTCCGCTACTTTAGCGCGCCGGCAGTTGTAACTCTTTTCTTTACCAATCCAATCCTGCCAGGACTAGCAGTGCTTTTCGCAGGATTATTCTGTCTTGATCATTACGTGCGCAGGCGCAGCCGGGCGTGGCTTTTGCTTACTGCTCTGCTGTTTGTCGTGTTAATGGAGGTCAAAATGCTGATGGCGGCGCAGCTGATGTGCAGCCTGGCACTGGCTGCTGTTGTTTATCTCATTATTTTTTCCAATGCAGACTTATTCAAAATCGGCGCGTCCACTGCTATTGCGGCGATTCCGCTCTTATCCTGGGTGTTGCTCAAGAATAAGAGCAGCGCACACATCGTCACAAAATTCGAGCCATGGCTTTATGTCTCGCACGCGATGCAGACCCTTGGATTGAGCCACTGGCTCAGTGGGCCGCTTACTTTCGTGGTTGTAGCGCTGCCAATTTACCTCGTGGGCTGTCTTGGGCTCCGCGTCATTGGACTTCCCGCAATTCTCATCGCGATATTCCGGCCAAAGTCAGGGGGCGCTGTGCGGTTCTTGCTCGGAATTTTTGTGGTGATTGGCGTGGTCATCGCGCTCACGTGCAGCTTTACGCCAGAAGGATGGACTTTTCGGTACAACCCGATTAGCAGCACGTTTCTGGTACAGAGCGAATACGTGGCATGGATTTTTGCAGTTGAAGTATTTCAAGCGTTCTACCGATGGGCCATCAGCCGCGGGATCTATCCCGCATTCGCGGCAGGAGGAATAATGGCTACCGCAGCAGCGCTCAGTTTACCTTCGACAGTGCAGCACTTCGTAATTTGGCGGGGGCCCGACCAGTTCTTCGGATCTGGAAAACCTTTTGGCAGACAGTTGCTAAGTTACGATTTGCAAACGTTAGCGGCTATGGATTTCCTGCAGGCCGATGCGCATCCTGGTGATGTCGTGCTGTCCGTGGACAACCTGAACGCACCGGTTCTCGCACTCACTAGATGCCGGGTGCCGGTCGGCTATTTTTCTTATGGTTTAGTCGCACGGAGCGAGTACACGCGCAGGGAAACCGCGGAAAAGAAGTTTTGGAACGATTGGCGATTGGGAAAAGTTCAGGACGAGTTATTGCGCGAGGCAAATGTGCGATATGTCGTCGTCAGTAAGCAAACAGAAGGTATTCCTGCAACAATGCCGGCCAGCGTATCAAAGGTGTTCGAAAATTCGGAGTTCGCGGTTTTCAAAGTAAACCTGCGCTCATGAGCGCAACAATTCCCGTGGCTAAGGACGTGGTTTGAACGTTGGACGTTGAATTTTCATGGCAGGCATCGTCATCAAACCGCGTGCTCGAATTTTGCATGGACACGATTGGGTGTTTTCCAGCGAAGTGCTCAAAGTTTTCGGAAAACCCGCGGATGGCGATGTGATTTCGCTCAAGGATGGCAAAGATCATCTGATTGGGAGCGCCATTTACAATTCCAAATCGCAAATTGTTGCCCGCCGTTTCTCGCG
>Ga0310810_10008707_pt1 | contig 11705 bp, 14 predicted proteins | sample NCmetagenome_FD_207641 | JGI IMG/M metagenome (GOLD analysis project Ga0310810, IMG submission 207641) | Soil microbial communities from experimental microcosm in Duke University, North Carolina, United States - NC | ecosystem: Engineered > Artificial ecosystem > Soil microcosm > Unclassified ...
GGCCGCAAGTGTCGATTCAAGGGATTTTCGAGTACATCGATGCGACGAGCAGTTCCACCGCGCTTCGCGAGTCGCTGTACGTCTTTCCGATTGTCGAGGGGCTTCACGTCGTTTCGCTGACGTTATCCGTGGGGCTGGTGATGTGGTTCGACCTGCGCCTGGCGGGATGGATTCTGAAAGACCAGCCGGTGTCGGCTGTTTTCCGGCCGTTGCGTCCTTTCATGCTCACGGGATTCGGCATCACGTTCGTAACAGGGAGCTTGCTCTTCTGGTCGCTGGCGATGCGCTGCTATGGCAGCGACTTTTTTTGGGCCAAAGCAATCATGCTGGTGCTCGCAGGCGTCAATATCGCGGTGTACCACCTGACGATCGACCGCCGTCAAACCGAATGGGACGCGGCGCCGATTCCGCCCCGGCAGGCGCGAATCGCAGGGCTGGTTTCGCTCACGTTGTGGGTCGGCATCATCGCCGCCGGCCGCATGATGGCCTACTTTTTATAGTTTGAGCGATGTGGGACCACCTCTACCCGTATTTCCTCTGGATCGAAAACACCCGGCTCGGACATGGCATCCGGGAGTCGAAGTGGACGTTCACGCTTGCCGAAGTATTTCACCTTTTCGGGATAACGGTGTTTCTCGGCTCGATACTGGTTCTGGCGCTGCGGATTTTCGATCTGGTTTTGCGGGAGAAAGGCGTGGCCGAAACGGCGCGGGAATTGATGCCCTGGTCGATGTCAGGGTTGTTATTGACGCTCGTCACCGGGACGCTTCTTTTCACTTCGGAAGCCGTCAAATGCTGGGGTAACGTCGCGTTCCACTATAAAGCTCTGTTTCTCTTAATGGCGCTCCCATTCCAGTTTACGGCGCTGCGCCTCGTCACTCGGGCGGACAGGCAGAGCCTTCCGCCGATCGTTCGCAAGCTCACCGCGCTTGTGGCAGTGGTGTTGTGGTTTGGCGTGGCAGTCTTCGGGCGCGCGATTTTCTTCTTCTGATTCCGGCTTACGTCACGGCTGTTCGTCCTCGACGTCTTTCGTAGCGCCTGAAGCCGGGAGCGTTGGAAGGTCTGCGTCTGCCTTGGCTTTTTCTTCGGGCGTCTGCACCTTGCGAAGATGGCCGTACATCAGCTCTTCCACGAAGGGCACGCAGTTGTAATCCAGCAACTGAATATTTTTTTCCAACCGGCGGTACAACGGCATGCTCATCTTCCAGGGCCGCGTGTAGACCTTGGGATCAGTGATCGTCACTTCATAGAGAAGGGAATTAGGACTTGTCGGAGTGTAGCGTTCGACGACGTGCAGTTCGTCGCTGTGATAATCGCCCGCGCGGTCAAACCAGGTGTCCTCCACTTGTGCGGTCACGTCCACAACCAGCGTGTCCCCTTCCCATTTGCCGCTTGACCAACCCATCCAGGAGTCTACGGGCGCCTTACTGGTCATGCCGATATTCACAACTCGAGACGCGAAATCGTATCCGTAGGTGAACGCGACGTACTTCGCGGATTGCGTGATTTGAAATGGAAAGCCCATGTAAGTTGCGCGAGGTACGCCTGGCAGGAAACATTTGACCTCGGGATCGAGGGCCAATGCATTTGCCTCATTTTCTTTCTTCTTCGCCAGCGCCTCGGGCCGATACGGAAGCGGTCCTCCTTCAACGACACCAATACTAGGCGCAAGGCCGCCCCAGGCACCCATGACCACAAGCGGGCCCGGCCTGGCATCGTGGGCCTGAATGTCATATTCGGCCTCGTTCATGGCTTGCCAGATCCCGCTCAAATTAGGCCTTCCGTCGGGCGTGCGCGGCGCGCGGTATGCTGTCGTCGCGCTCGGCTTCGCGGCTGCGGCGGCCGGTGTCGCAGGCGCGGTGCGAGGCGTTTGAGCCGTGCCCGTGGCCTGCGCTGGCCGAGCGGTAGGAGGAGTTGCCCGGGTGGCCGGCGCGGTCTGCGCGAATGATGGGGAGGCGCTGAAGCACAACGCATACAAGGTCAGCGTCGTTGCAATCCTCAAGGCTTTATTTCCAGCTGACACACCCATCAGAAGGCCCCTCTCCGTTATCGCCTGGGTTGGTTAGCGTCCGCGGTGTTCATTCCCCTTTTCCAGCACGTTCGCGAAAGATAGAGGACTGACTCCGCCCTCATTTCAGGCGGACGATCCTCTTTTGCATCCGCCAGAATTGGACCCCTGACTTCCACTTCGTGTCCAACCTGGAAATTCAGCATGTCGTTATCGCCTTGAAGCCGCAGCACCAGCGGCTTGGTCGCCTCGAACGCCGGCGCGCCCGCTCCATTGGATCCTCCGGCGCCTCTCCAGTCCGTGATCTGAAATCCACCGTCTGAAGTTTTGGAGACGCATCCGACCGACGTGAAATTGCTTGCTCGATTCGGCGCCTTGGCGTAGATGGATGTCCCGTCGGGAATGCCGGGGATCCGTACCCTTTGGGTCGGCGCACCAGCCTGCCCAAAAGCACTGGCGGCAAAACAGAGAACGGCGCCAAACGCACTGACGGCGCGGAGCCTGCCCTTCATTCAAACTCCGAATTGACCTTATGGTTTTTCACGGACCACGCGAAAACCGAGGTCAAAGTGTTTGTAATCTTCCGGAAAATGCTGGCGCAGCGACACTCGCGTCAGCCAGGGCCCATCGTCATGAAATGATCCGCTGCGAACGACGCGGCCGCCTTCGGCGACGTCGCTCTCCGGCCCTCTGGGATCAGCCATCGGACTCTTCGAGTAATACCTGGGGTCATACCAGTCCTGAACCCATTCATTCACGTTCCCGCGTATGTCGTACAGGCCCCATACATTCGGCTTCTTGGCGGCAACGGGACTCATTTGCTCGACGTTGTACCAGGCCCACTCGTCGGGCGGTGCGTAGCGTGCGAGTGAGTTCGCGACTTTCGCTCCGCCAAACTGATCCACGTTGCCGGCGCGCGCTGCGTATTCCCACTCCGCTTCGGTTGGCAGGCGATAGAGATAGCCGTCATTGCGCGCGTTCAGCTTCGCAAGAAACGCCTGCACATCCTGAAAGCTGATTGTTTCGACGGGAAGATCATCACCTTTCCGCTGACTGGGGTTCGAGCCCATCACGGCCTGCCACTGCTTCTGCGTCACCTCCGTCTTTCCCATTTCAAACGGCTTGGTGATTTGTACGGTGTGTTTGGGCTTTTCTTCCGCGCTGCATTCGACCGGCTTTACACCGTCGGAGCATCCCATCGGGAACTGTCCGGCCGGAATCGGCGCAAACTCGATTCCTAAATCATTTGTGATGTACTTGACCGGCGAAGCTTCCTGCGCAGGCCGAGCCGCCGCCGTGGAAATCGCTGAGACAGAAGAGACAACGGCAATCGCAAAACCCACTGGCAACAGGCCCACCCGTCGATTCACGCGAATGTGATCAACCATGGGTGACCTCTTCATCAGCCGTTCTTACTTGCTATTTCCCGGAAAATCTTTCGGTGCTCCGGGACTGGAGCCACCGACGAAGAGCAATCGCCCATCGGGCAGCGTGATGTCGCGCCCGTTGGCGCGCAGCGCGCCGTCTTTCGCGCGGTAGCCGTTCACCTTGATCACCGTGTCTCTGGCCAGCGATTCCTTGGTAAATCCCGCGCGAACCAGCGTCCCCGGAGGACCTGCCTCGATGGCCCAGTTCTCGACTTTACCGTCAGCTTTCTTCACGTCGATGTAAATCCACGAGTGAGGATTGATCCAGGCCATCTTGGTCACGGACCCAGTCAGCGTCACCGGCTTATCCGCATCGTATTCGGCAGCAAATGAGTGATGCGCGAGCGCCGGGCCTGCCAGGGTCATCACCGTCGTCAGAGCAAGCGCAAGAACAAACAGGGTTCGAGCTTTCATCGTTGCCTACTTTCCTTCCTCTGCCGCTTCTTCCCGATCCTTCGCACGTGCTGCGGACAGGGTGAACTCCAGGCCGACATTGCCCTCGTGGCACGCGTACTCGACGAGTTGTTCCTGATCCGTGAGTTTCCACAACACAAACTCGACGCTATAGGGCTTGGTGCGCGTTCCGGGGTCATCGCTCGTGTAGCCGAACAGCAGGTGGGTTGCATCGAGCATCTTGTAGCGAGCCGTGAGATGCCGCTTCCCGCCGTCCGGGCCCGAAAAATTCGTGTACTCGACGATCAACGTGTCGCCGTCCCAATGCCCGCGCGCGGACCCCAGTTGGAGATGGACATCCGCCGGCGGCCGTGGACGCGCGTCCATATAAATCACCTGTGAAACCAGTGACTCCCCACGGACAAGCACCGTGTCGGTGCCCTGAATAATCTCCAGAGTCGATTCCTGGCCTCCGGGACCCGATCCGTTGAACGCCGGACCCGGTGTGCCCGGCCGCTGAATGCAGCGGCTCGACATTGGCCGGTCTTCATAACTTGTGGCCCGGCGATTGTCCAACTCGGCGGCGCGGTTCTGTCGGACTCTTGCGGCAAGAGTGAGCGGAGGCAGCCGTCCATTGGCCGGATCGACTACCTGAGAGGTGCGCAAACTCGACATCGGCACTTTGAACCAATAGCCGTCTCGCCAGTACGTGTTGTACGCGTCGGTGGTTTTTTCGCCGGGAGGGGTATCGGTCGGTTCGGTGCGAAGGTCGAACTGTTTTTGCTGCGCCTCGTTTTCCAGCTTCGCCGCAGTCGCGGCATCAATTTCCTTCTTGTCCTGATTCCGTGGCCGCTCCATCGGTACCAGGGTCGTGCGGCTCCAGATGCCCTGCATGTCGGGGTGGCCGTCCGCGAGGCGCGGCACCTTGCCCACTTTGTATTCCTTGAAACTCGCCTTCCAGTCATACGGCTTCGCCGGAGGGCCAGCATCGCTTTCAGCGACCGGCTCGTCGGGCGATGCCGCACAGCCGTTGCCGCGGCATTCTTCGTTATTCGAGCTTTTCGGTGCTGTCTGAGGCGCCTGCGCAGACAGGCGGGAAGGGGCGGTTGCTAACAGGCCTGCTGCAACGATTGCGGCTGCATAAGCCATCGAGTCTTTCGGACGCATCGGGTGCCTCCCTGTGACGAACTCGTAGCCATCGCGAGCACGGCATCCTGATTTCTCAGCGCTTACTATAATAATTCTGAAGTGCTGTCAATGTACGGTGGCACAACGGCGGGCACGTTGCCCGCACTCGCGCAACCTTCGCTGCGACAAAGTGCTGCACAAGCGGGTGGTCGAGCTGACGGTCGCCACGGTGCAGATCCCGCACGTGCCGGAGGAACGCCTCTATCCAACCCTCGGACACGACATGTTCCAACGTCCGCGTCCAGTACGGGTTCAGCGAGGACCCGAACGTCCCCGAAGCGCTCGACGTCCCGCAAGGCTGCTGACATGCACTGCACGATGATGAGCGACCACGACCTGGCGGTCGTGGTGAATCCGTTCAACTGAAGATTGCCGCCGCAGCAGCGACCGCTGCGGCGTCCGCTAGTCGTTACCGCGTCCCTAACGGCCGTCCGCGCAATGACGCGGCCGGCTCAACCCACTGACCGTTAACACGCACGACCCATGTCCCGGTTAGTCTGCCGAGAGTCTGCGTCTGCTGCCGATCGACGCGGAACCCGACGTCGCTCCCCGAAATGATCGGAGCAGCAGGATCGGGCTGCGGTGACGGAAACTGCGGGCCCTGAGCGGCCTGTCCATAAACCCATCCTGCAGCGCCGAAGGTCAGCGCGAGAATCAGGACGGCGATTGAAAGACGAAGCGTTCGTGGCATTCTGCCTCCCTCCGCCTGAATTTGACGAATCATCGCAGGGAGTGGTCGGCTATGCAGGTTGAGTTGTCATGTCGTTGACAGGACGCGGACAAGAGTTCATAATTTATGAATAAATGGCGCGCCGGCATCTCACAGACTTTGAGCTGATGATCCTCCTGGCCATCCTCCGCATCGGCGAGGATGCTTACGGGGTGCCCATCGCGAGAGAGATCGAGCAGACGGGGAACCGATCTGTGTTGCTCGGAGCCATCTACGCTGCACTGGACCGTCTTGAAGCGAACGACCTTGTGACGTCCACTTACGGCGATCCCACGCCCGAACGCGGCGGCAGGGCCAAACGGTTCTTCAAGGTCACGGGCAAAGGGTTGAAGGCGGTCAGGGAAACACAACGCGCCTTCACCGCACTCTGGAGCGGCATCCCGCAACTCAAAGGAGGAACGACATGACTTCGCGAAAACCTCCGAAGCTTGCAGCCGCACTGCTGCGGCACCTCACTGCTGATGACGGTTCTCTGGTTGGCGATTTGGAGGAGGGGTTCAAGAGCGGCAAAACATCGCTGTGGTATTGGTCACAGGTGCTCGGGATTGTGTTGACGAATTGCATCCAAACCCACACGTGTGCCATTTCGCTTGTGCTCGCGGCGGTGGTGGTCTCGGCCGGTTCGACAGTTGGCTGGTGGCAAACGCGATTCGCGGTCCCCGTGCTGCTCGGGATGGCAATCACGAGTTGGAAGCTGTGGCGGCTGCATCGGACGTCGCTCGTCATCCTTTACGTCGCGTCGGTCGCGCTGGTTTCGCCGTATTGGCTGAGCGCGGACACTCGGTCGATGACCGCAGCCAACCAAGTGTTCTGGACCATCACTCGTATCCTGGGCGGCTACGGGGTCGTGGGGGTGCTGCTCGTCCCGTTTCTCATCCTGCGTCTCGGCAGGTCAGGTCCGCTGTCGGATCCGCCTCTTCACATCTCCGTGACGCGGTGATGGTGTGGCAACCGCCAGGCCTGCAACCGCAGTTCACGTCCTGGCAAACACGTCAGTGACCAATTTCGAAGCTCGTTCGTCTCCACGTTATGACCACGATGTGCGCGTCTTGCAAAACGCCAGGGTGGGTCATCGTTGAGCGTAATCCCGAGACGAATCGCCCATTGCTGCGGTGCTTGCTGTGCGACTACTCATCGCCGTGTCCCGAGCGGGTGGCGCGACGTGAGTTCGCGCGTGATCGGCAAAAGGAAAGTCGCATGGATGGGCGCTGCACGCTTGCTGAACCGGTTGACGAAACTTCAAACTGATTACACAGCGATCTCTGGACAGGAGACGGGGCCTCCAATGGCGGAGCGAGAATAGTTCATGCTGTGGTACAGACTGCTCCTCTGGCGGATCAATCGCTTGGTACACAGGCTGTTGTCTGGAGGACCGGGACCTGAAGGCGTTCCGCCCGTCGGCGTGCGCGAGCCGCACCACCGCCGTCCCGGTGGAAGGGGAGCGGCGATTGCGCTGAACGAGCCCGACGATAGGAATTGATCTATTTGGACTGAGGCAGATTCTTCGGAACCCAATCCTCGAACGGCTGCGACACCCAAGCGAAATCCGCCCAGTCTCGATGCGTTCGGCTTACCGCCTCGTCGAGGAGTTTCGGATTGTCGAAGTATTCGACGGTGATGTTTCCCTGCGCATCCGTGATACGCAGCTCCCAACAGTTGACACCGCACTGACGTGTCTCTGTTTGCACCGTCTTACCGTTAAGCTCGAAACGTCGCCGCATATGGCGCGATTATAAGCGGGCTCGCTCAGCGCTGAGCCGTCGTCGGACGTGCTACGCTTTTATTCGACTCGATGTCATCGCCAGCGCGCTTCCTTCTCGGCACCATCATCGTCGGCATCCTCGTGCTGTTTCTATGCGGGTTAGCTCTGCGCCGGCCGCCTGCCACCGATCCGTTCGACAAGCCCGCCCCCACAGCTGACGTGCGGTGACGACGGGTCGTAGAATGAACCGGTATGTGCCGGAACATTCGCACCCTCTTCAACTTCGATCCGCCGGCGACTGACGAGGAAATTCGCGCCGCGTCGGTTCAATTCGTCCGGAAGCTCTCGGGGTTTACGAAACCATCGAAGGCAAACGAAGCTGCGTTCGATCGCGCCGTTGACGAAGTAGCCGACGTGGCGCGACGGCTGATCGATTCCCTCGTTACCAATGCTGCACCGCGCGACCGTGAGGAATGGGCTCAGCGCGCCAAGGCGCGGGCGGCCGAGCGCTATCAGAAGCACGCGGGGTAACGCCGCGCTCTAGTGGACCGCGGTTGATGCCCACGTGTGCTGTGCGCGACCTCGCGTCTGGCGGCGCGTGTCCCAGTCGTCCTTGAGAATCGACCAGACCACCTGATCCAGATACTCGCCGTCCCTGAAGAACGCGTGGCGGAGGACGCCTTCACGCTGCGCGCCCAGCTTTTTCATCGCGCCGTTGCCGCGTCCATTGCAGAGAGCCGCGCGTGCCTCGAGGCGGTGCGTGCGCAGCACGTCGAACGTGAAGTCGAGCACCAGTTCGGCGGTCTCGCTGAACACGCCACAGCCCCAGAATTCCGATGCAATGGCGAAGCCCCAGTCCGCGGTGCCGAACCCGGGGCCGAGCGCGCGGACGTGGACGAGACCGAGGGGTTTCTCGGATCCATTCGGCACGATGGCGAAGCAGATGTACTGACCAGCGGCGCGCTGCTGCTGCGCCCACACGATGTACCGCTCGAAGCCTTCAACGGTGGCGGGAGGCCGCGAGATGAAACGCGCTACCTGCTCCGTCGAGAGGAGCGAGAAGAGACACGCCGCGTCGGTCGATCGCGGCTCTCTTAGCGTGATCGTTCGCCCGTGAAGCTCCGGCAGCGTGGTTTGCCAGTCCATTGCTAATGCACAGCCTCCAGATTTTCGCCCCACACGACGTTGTCGCCCCAGAGGATATTGCTGCCGGTCACCTCACCCCAGACGATGTTGCTGGCGTTCAGTTCGCCCCAGACGATGTTTTCGCCCCAGAGGATGTTGGTGCCGTCGATCATCCCGACCAGGTTTTCACCCCAGATGATGTTTTCGCCCCACAGGATGTTCTCGCCCCAGATGATGTTTTCGCCCCAGAGGATGTTGCCGCTCCACACGACGTTCTCACCCCAGAGGATGTTCTGACCCCACGACTGCGCGTTCCAATAGATCGACTCACCCCACAGGATGTTCTCGCCCCACAGGATGTTTGACGCCCAGGCGTATGAGGTCTTGCCGATGGTGGAGGTCGAGGAGACGCCGGTAGCGAGCCACCACGACCCGACCGGACGCGATGTATCGATCGCGCGTGCAAGGGCGATGGCGCCGGCGGCGTTGATCTCGCCGGTGCCCTGCGTCAACCTGTCGGTATTCGCGAGGGGAATCGCACTGTATTGCAGCAGCCCCTTCATGAAATTGGCCGTGATGGCGTGCTGCTTGTGGAATCCGTTCTGGTTGTGCGCCTGCAGAATAAGCGCGACGACACCGGATGCGACGCCCGTGCCCATGCTCGTGCCGCTCAGCACGAGCAGCTGATCGCCTTTCTTGATCTTGCCGGCGGAGAGCGCCGTGTTGTACAGCGTCGAGCCGATGGCGGCGTCGGAAGCCAGACGGGTCCCCGGCGAAACAAGGTCCGGCTTCGGCAAGGCTTCATACCATGTTGGCCCGCGCGAACTGTACGGCGCGACGTTGTCGTCCTGACGCGTCGTCGTGTTCAGGGTATCCGTCGCCCCGATCGTGATCGCCGAATGTGCATTTCCCGGTGACGTGATGCCCGCATAGCCGGTCGTGCCGTCCGAACGCATGCCGAAGTTGCCCGCTGACACCACGACGTACAGCCCGGCCCGGCTGGCCATTTCGACGGCTTCGACCAAAGGGTCGTCTTCGGGCCGCGCGAAGATTGGATGCCCCAGCGACAAGTTGATGATTTGAACGTTGAGCTTTGATTTGTTGGCCACGACGAACTCGATCGCGCTGATGACGTCGCTCGTTTTGCCCGCACCCTGCGAGTCGAGCACCTTCAGGCCGATGAGTTTGATGTCGGGTGCGATCCCCTGGTACTCGTAGTTCGACAGCTTGCCGCTGCTGCCGACGAGTCCGGCGATGTGCGTGCCGTGGCCAAAATCGTCGTACGCGACCGTCGAGATCCCGCCTCGCGTGAAGTCCCAGAAGCCGGTGATGCGGCCGGTGAAATCGCCGTTCGGCTGGATTCCAGAATCGATAATGGCTGCGCCGATTCCGGCAGCGCCGGTCGGAAAGGACGCGTTCTGCGCCGCCGTATGCGGTAGTCCGAGGGTATCGCGCAGAGTGTTGATGCCCGTCGTCGCCTGAAATGTCGCTGACGCGTCGAGAACCGCCCCGCTCAACTGAGAGTCGGTTGCGGAGGCGTGCACCGTCGCATCGACGGCAACGGACCTCACGCACGCGCTCTTCGCGAGCGCATCGATGTCGCTCAAATGGACACGCGCCGACAGGGCTTCAATCAGCGCGTGCTCCGCGCGGATTGCATCGCCGTGTTGCTCGAGTGCGCGGCGAATGTTCGGCCTGCAGCCAGAGTTCACGGAAACGATCACGGGCTGCGCTGCCGCGTTTGTCATGAGTGCCGCTCGAAGTGCACTGTCAACCTTGTCCGCGGCGAACGCGTGCGACGCAGAGAAGAGAACGACGAGGGCGACGAGAGTACAGAGTCCACGGGTCTGGGGGGTGGTCACGAGGTCGTAGCTGAGCAATCGGTCGGCCGTACTCAGCCGTTGTTTCGTAACTGTATGCGTCGTTTTGGTTTAGACGTATGCGGAAGGATCGGCACGGAAGACAAAACTGTGGGCGGGTGTTTAAGAGTGGCACGCGCGATCTGGATGCCGCGCAGCTTTCCCGCAGATTTGTGAGCGAATTCACGGAAAACGTCGATGTCCTACTCTGAACCGTGTTGTCGCTGGATCGCACACATCAATTACAACTCTCAAGGGTTGACATTACGTGTGATAACACGTATTATTAGACGTGGCATCCGGACTCCAGACAGAATTGAAACAGCGCAAGCCCTTCCGCAGCCTCAAGGAAGAGGCAACGCTCAGTATCTGGCGAACGGCGGCGCTGCTCGAGCATGCGTTCGAGTCCGCCTTGAAACCTCAGCGCATCACCAGCACGCAATACAACGTGCTCCGCATCCTGCGAGGCTCGGAGCCTGAAGGACTCTGTCGCAACGAAATCAGCGCCCGCCTGGTGAGGGAAGCGCCTGACGTCACGCGGCTGCTGGACAGACTGGAAGACGCCAAGCTGATCGCGCGGCAACGGGGCGGAGAGGATCGCCGCTACGTGCTGACGCGAATTACGCGCGCCGGCCTCGCAGTCCTCGATGATGTGGAGGAGCAGATCGATCACATCCACGAGGCGCAGCTCGGTCATCTCGACGATACGCAGCTGCGCAGGCTGGTTTCACTGCTGGCCGAGGTCCGCCGACGCGCCTAACGGGAATTTTTTTCGGCCAATGAGTGTTATCACAACTAGTGTTATGACATCGACCCTTCAAGACATCGGCGTTCGGCCGACCGGTTACCGGTTACCCGACGAAACGCACATCGGCCGCGTGCGGCTGCAGGTGAGCGATCTCGGCGCCTCGCTTCCGTACTACACGCGCCTGCTTGGTTTCCGCGTCCTGTCGCACGCCGACGCGATAGCGACGCTCGGACCGCAGAACGGCACGGCGCTGATCGAGCTGCATGAACGTCGCGGCGTGCGACCGGTTCCGCGCCGCGGACGGATCGGCTTGTATCACTTCGCGATCCTGCTGCCGGATCGCGCCACGCTCGGTCGCTTCGTCAGGCACCTCGCGGAGATCGGCGTGCACGCAGGATCGGCGGATCACCTTGTGAGCGAAGCGCTGTACCTCACCGATCCCGATGGTCTGGGCATTGAGGTCTACGCAGACCGGCCGCGCTCGACATGGAAGACGAACGGCCGCGAGATTGCGATGGCGACCGA
>Ga0310810_10008709_pt1 | contig 11704 bp, 10 predicted proteins | sample NCmetagenome_FD_207641 | JGI IMG/M metagenome (GOLD analysis project Ga0310810, IMG submission 207641) | Soil microbial communities from experimental microcosm in Duke University, North Carolina, United States - NC | ecosystem: Engineered > Artificial ecosystem > Soil microcosm > Unclassified ...
TGAACTGCCGTACGGTCGCCGGCGCTTTGTCGACGAAGAACTCGACGGTGATCGCCCCGCTGCTCGTGTCGAGCACTGCCCGGTAGGTTCCCAGTTCCTGAACGCTCTCGGTGACGAACGGCTCCGCTGGCGTGTCGCGAATCGTGACTTTGCGAATCTCGATGCGATCGGTCGTCAGTCCCTTGTCGTCGACCGGCGCCTCGGAGATCTTCTGCAGCACCTCGATGCCGTCGGCGACGTGGCCGAACACCGTGTACTGGTTGTCCAGCGCCGGCTGATCGGCGAGCACGATGAAGAACTGCGCACCGGCGCTGTCGGGTTTGCCGGGCACCATCACCGCCGCCACTGACCCGCGGGTCATCTTCGCTGCGCGCGCTTCCGCCTTGACCGCGTTCAAACCGCCGGTCCCATATAGCGCGCGCTTCGACGGATCCTTCGTCAGCGGATCGCCGCCTTGCACCATGCCGTACTTGATCGCGCGGTGGAACGTCGTCCCGTCGTAGGCGCCGCCGGTTGCCTGCTGCACGAAATACGCGGTCTGGTTGGGCGCGGCCTCTGGCGCAAGATCGATCACAAAGGCGCCCAGCGACGTCTCCACGACGGCCTGCTTCGCCGGCGACTGGGCCAGAGTGTCGACGCAGAGAACACTGCACACAGAGAGAACACAGAGGACACAGAGAACACGAAGTGTGCGCTGAGCTCTCCGTGTCCGTGCGCTCTGTATTCTCATAGCCATCGCTGTTTCCTCACCCGGACGCCTCCGTGATCCTGGCGGCGTGCCAGATGTAGTCGAGACCCGACGCCAGCGTGATCGCGAGCGACGCGTAGATGAACAGATCGAAGATGCGCGATCGGTACCCAAGGTAGTTGAAGAAGATCGACGCCACCGCGGTGACGATGTAGATCGCCGTTGCCGCTTTGCCGAGCACCGACGGCCGGAACGTGCGGCGCCCGACGGCAAGGTTGACGATCGCCACCGTGAGCACAATCCCGACGTCGCGCGAGATGATGAGGACGGTCAACCACACCGGAATGCGGTTCGCCAGCCCCAGACCCGGCAGCGTCAGGACGACGAACGTCGTCGTCAGCAGCAGCTTGTCGGCCATGGGATCCAGCCACGCCCCGAGCGTGGTCTTTTGCCCCGAACGGCGCGCGATCAACCCGTCGAGGGCGTCGGTCACGCCGGCGGTGACGAAGACGATCAGCGCCCAGCCAAGGTGGCCGTAGACGACGAGGATTACAAACCCCGGAATGAGGAACATCCGGAGCAGGGTGAGCTGGTTGGCTGGTGTGAGATCGAGCGTCATTTGAGTCCCGCGAGCGCCTCGAGACGGCTGACCGCCTCGATCGCTTCGGGGCCCGTGACCGGCCGCGACGGCTGAAACGCATTCTCCGACGCCGCTTTCATGACGCCGGACGCGACGGCCGCCGACGCCGCCGGATAGGCCAGGTGCGAGGTCGACAGATCGCTGAAGCGCAGGCGGGCCGCCTCCCACGCACGGACCTGCGACGGATTGCGCGCGCCCGCCTGCGGCAGGAGGTGCGCCACGGCCTGGGCGAGATCGATGCGGCGGACGATCGTGCGCGGCTGGAACGCGTGGTTGTCGAACGGCTCCATGACGCCAGCGCGCGCCACCGCGAAAATGTACGCGGCGGCCCAGTGGTTCCGCACGTCGGTCATCAGCGCCGCATCGCTGCGGCGGTAGGCGTTCAACAGCGACGCGAGCCTGACGCCGATGAGCGCCGCCAGATCGCCGCGCGTAATCTGCGCGGCCTGATCGAGGGCGCGATACTCCGGCGGCAGACGCGCGAGCGCAGTTCGCGCGCGCAGCGCTTCGAGACGCGCCTCGAGTCCGGGGGCGCCGCCGTTGGCCAGCGCCGCCGTGTAGGCGCGCTCCGCGCCTTCGAAATCATTCCGCCCTTCGAGAATCTCGCCGATCTGGACCGACGATGCCGCGTCGGAGGGATCGAGCGACACGGCCTTTTTGAACGACGTCAGCGCCTCGTCGGTCTGGCCTTTGCGCATCTCAACGGCGCCGAACTCGCGATACAGAAATGGGCTGTCGGGTGAATTGGCGATCGCCGTCCGATACGCCTGAATCGCATCGTCCAAACGGCCCTCCCGGGCGGCGGTGCGGGCGCGCTCCACGGTTTGCTCGGCGCCGCGAAACCGCATCACCTCGACGCGGCGCGAGATGTCGGTCAGCGATGGATCCGCGGCGACGGCGGCCTCGAACGCGGCGATTGCTTCGCCGTTGCGGTCGAGCGCGAGCAGCGCCTGGCCGCGGCCAACGAGCGACGCGGCGTCGTTCTGACGCCCTTCCAGCGCGCGATCGAAGCGCACGAGCGCGGCCTTCGGATCCTTGCGCGCGAGCTCGACGTAGCCGAGCGACGCCTCCGCCGGATAGAACGTCGGCGTGAAGCGCAGGACGTTCGCGAACTCGCGTTCGGCGCTCCGCAGGTCGCCCGACTGCAAGTACGCCCAACCGCGATCTTCGCCGACGGCCGCCGCCGAGTTGACGAACGACGGCGGCAGCGCCGGTCGGACGAAGTCGGGATATTTCGGCGTCGTGACGACCGGGACGGTCACCACCGGCTTCGGCCTGCACGCCGCGGTCGCGGCCGCAAGCACTGCCACCAGCGCCAGAACGCGATGCGCGCGCATGAGGAAAAGTTTACGCGATCACACGCCGTTCCGGCGGGCCACGAAGCGGCGCGGCACGTCGGCGACGATCGACACTCGTCCGCCGCGCGTTTCCTGCTGAACAACCCGCGCCTGGCGATAGAGACGCGCGATTTCCGCGCGGTCGGCGGCGTCGGCCGGATCGAAGGTCAGCGTCAGGCGCTGAGTGTCGAGCGCGACGCGTGCCGCCATCGTGTCGGTGAGCTCGGCGATGCCGTCCTTCGCAACCGCCGAGATGCACAGCGCGCCCGGCTCCTGCTCCTGCAGCCGCCGGCGCTCGTCGGGCGTGAGCAGGTCGCACTTGTTGTAGACGTCGAGCAGCGGGACGCTGTCGGCGCCGACCTCATCGAGCACCTGTCTTACGGCCGACATCCGGCGATCGCGGTCGGCGGCGCTCGCGTCGATGACATGCAGCACGAGATCGGCGTCCCCGATTTCCTCGAGCGTCGCGCGAAACGCGGCGACGAGGGTGTGCGGCAGGCGATCGATGAACCCGACCGTATCCGACAGTAGCAGCGTGCGGCTGTCGGCAAGGCGGACCTGGCGAACGAGCGGGTCGAGCGTCACGAACAGCGCGTTCGACGCTTCGGCTCCCGCCCTGGTCAAGCGATTGAAGAGCGTTGTCTTGCCGGCGTTGGTGTAGCCGACCAGCGCGACGGTCGGAACGGAGCTCTTGTGACGCCGCTCGCGCAGCTGGGCGCGACGCTGGCGCACGAGCTCGATGTCTTCGGAAATCGCGTGGATGCGCGTGCGGATGCGCCGGCGGTCCGTTTCGAGTTTCGTCTCGCCCGGCCCCCGGGTGCCGATGCCGCCGCCGAGGCGCGACAGCGCCGCGCTCGATCCGACGAGGCGCGGCAGCATGTATTTCAACTGCGCGAGCTCGACCTGCAGCTTTCCTTCTTTGGTCCGCGCGCGCCGCGCGAAGATGTCCAGGATCAGCTGAGTCCGATCGACGATCCGTCGTCCGATCTCCTCTTCCATCTGCCGCAGCTGCGCCGGCGACAGCTCGCTGTCGACAATGACGACGTCGACGTTCGTTTCGGCGCATGAGAGCGCCAGCATCTTGATCTTTCCGGATCCGAGAAACGTCGACGGATCCGGCTTCGGCCGCTCCTGCAGCACGCGCAGCACGACTTCCGCGCCGGCGGCCTCCGCCAGCCCGGCCAGTTCGTCGAGCGAGCGCTCGGCTTCGAGCCGGCGAGCATGGCCTGCAATGAGACCGACGAGCGCCGCGCGCTCGCGGCGTCCTACGCGCCCTGACCGTTCGGTGTGGACTCGAGCCATGCCTGAATCTCGCGCCAGGGAACGGCGCCTTCGCGAATGAGTTGCGGCGTTTCGGTCGTCGTCTCGACGACCGTCGACGGTGGGCCCCCCGGCGCCATGCCGGTGTCGAGCAGAAAATCGATGCGATCGCCGAGCACGCGCTCGACTTCGTCGGGATCCGCAGTCGCCGGCTGACCGCTGAGGTTGGCACTCGTCGCGGTGATCGGGCGTCCGCAGCCCGCGCACACCGCCCGCGCGATGTCGGCGGCGGGTACGCGCACGCCAACGGTCGGCCGCCCGGCCGTGACGTCGCGCAACAGCCCGCGCGGCGCGGGCACGACGAGCGTCAGCGGTCCCGGCCAATAGTGATCGGCGAGGCGCTGGGCGCCAACGGTCAGGGTCCCCACATGGGTTGCGATTTGCTGTGTGTCGGCGGCGATGAGCGGCACCGCGCGGTCCGCTTCGCGTCCCTTCACGTCGAACAGCCGCGCCACCGCAGCACGGTTGAACGGATCGACGGCGAGGCCGTACAGCGTGTCGGTGCCCAGCGCGACGACGCGGCCGGCGAGAATCCATTTCACGGCTTCCTCGATCGCGTCGCGCTGCGGCGATCCCGGATCAACGAACACGCGGCGCACAGAACTCAGTCTACCGTCAGACCTGCTCGGCGCTGTCGATGGAGACTTGGCGCAGGTCGACGGCATCGGTCATCGTTTTCTCGACCGCGACGGCCATGGCGATCGTGACGGCGAGATTGAGCAGGAACACGGCACGAATGCTGGTGCCGCCGAGCAGCCCGGCGATGAACGGGCTCGACGCCATGCCGACGAGCGACGCGCTCGTCAGCACGCCGAAGCCGGCGCCGTGGGCGCGCGCCGGGATGACGCTGCCCGCCGCGGTGTACGACGCGGTCATCGCGGCGCCGATCCCGAGGCCAAGGAGCATCGCCGCCAGGCACATCACCCAGACGCGGCCGGATGCGGTCAGGAGCGTGCAGCCTCCGGCGGTGAACATCGCGCCGCCGAGGATCACGACGCGAATCGGGAACCGCCGCAGCAGCTTTCCGCAGACGTGGTGTCCGAGGGCGCCGGCGCACGCCATGATCGAGAACAGAATGCCCGACACGACCGGCACGCGCCCGTGCTCGACGCCAACCTGCTCCACGTACAACGGCAGCACGGGTCCGAAGCTCCGGTCGACGAATTGCAGGCCGAAAATGACCGCCATCATCAGCATGAAGTTGTGAAACGTCAGGACCTGCCGAAAGGTGACCCGTCCAACGCCGACTTCGCCGTCGTCGTGCTTCCTCGCCACCGCACGATCGTCGTACATGAACCACACGACGGCGAGGCCGATCGCATAGAAGAGCGCGGTGACGACAAAGGCGCGGCGCAGCCCGACGACACCGGCCAGGATGCCGCCGATCACCGGTCCGACCGCCGGCCCGAGGCGTTGTGCCGTTTGCACCAGGCCGATCGCCGCCGGCATGCGATCGCGCGGCGCCGATTCGGCGGCCATTGCGACCGACAGCGATCCATAGCCGGCGAAGATTCCCTGCACCGTCCGAATGGCGAGGACGTGCCAGGCGCGGGTGACGAACGCCATCGCCGTGAAGAGCACGACGAAGCTGAGCATCGATCGCTCGACCATGATCTTGCGGCCGTAGCGATCGCCGAGGCGTCCCCACGCGGGCGCCAGCAGCGCGGTCAGCGCCGGCGTGATCCCGAGGCTGACGCCGGTCCAGAGCGCGATGGACCCCACGTCGCGGACGCCGAGCTGCGCGATGAACAGCGGCAGGAACGGCATCACCAGCGTGAAGCCGGTAAAGCCGATGAAGCACGCCGCCGTGACGGCGTAAATGTTGCGCTGCCAGCCCTCGTGGGCGGCGCGATGCATCTCAGAAATGGATGCGGACGTTGGAGTCCTGCGCGACGTGAATGCTGTCGATGAACCGGATGCGATGCGGATCGTTCTGCATGATCACCGAGCTGGTCCGCGTGCCGTCGCCGAAGAACCGTACGCCGCGCATCAGCGTGCCGTCGGTGACCCCCGTCGCCGCGAAAATCACCCGCTCGCCGGGCGCGAGATCCTTCGACCGGTAGACGCGCGTGAAATCGCTGATGCCCATCGCGCGGCAGCGCTCCTCGTGCTCGGGTTTGCTGACGACGAGCCGCGCCAGAATCTCGCCGTTCAGGCAGCGCATGGCCGCCGCCGTCAATACGCCTTCGGGGGCGCCGCCCGTGCCCATGACCGCGTGGACGCCGGTGCCGACCAGCGCCGCGGCGATGCCGGCCGACAGGTCGCCGTCGCCGATCAAGCGAATGCGCGCGCCGGTCGCGCGGATGTCGGCGATCAACTGTTCGTGCCGCGGCCGATCGAGCACGATGACGACCAGATCTTCGATCTGGCGGCCGAGGCATTTGGCGATCGCGGCGAGGTTCTCGTGCACCGGTGCGTCGAGACTCACGGCGTCCTTCGAGCTCGGCCCGACGACCAGCTTCTCCATGTAGAGGTCCGGCGCGTGCAGCAACCCGCCCTTGTTCGACGCCGCGAGCACGGCGATCGCGTTCGAGGCGCCGGTCGCGCAGAGATTGGTGCCTTCGAGCGGATCCACCGCGATGTCGACTTGTGGGAATCCGCCGGCCGCACCGCGGCCGAGCGAATGGGCCATGCCGACACGCTCGCCGATGTACAGCATCGGCGCCTCGTCGCGCTCCCCTTCGCCGATGACAATCGTGCCGTCGATCGGCACGGTGTCCATCACCTTGCGCATCGCCTCGACGGCCACGTGATCCGATTTGTGCCGGTCGCCCTGCCCCATGGTGTGGGCACAGGCGATGGCGGCCTGCTCGACGACGCGGAGGAATTCGAGTGAGAGGTCGGAGTCCATGACAGTTCAGATTTCAGAGTTCAGATTTCAGACTGATTTTGTGATCGGCGGACTTCACGGGCTCGTGGTGCGAGGGCAGCTCGCAGCGCGTCGGTCGATCGGTGCGGTAGCCGAGCAGGTAATCGGCCTGCATCAGCTTGTGAATTTCACGCGTGCCCTCGTAGATCACCGCGCCCTTCGAGTTCCGCCAGAACCGGCCCACGGGGTATTCGTCGGAGTAGCCGTTGGCGCCATGAATCTGCACCGCGTCGCCGGCGGCCCGTTCCGACGCGACGGTGGCGAACCATTTGGCCAATCCGGTCTCGCGCGTATTCCGCTGACCCTGGTTCTTCATCCAGCCGGCGCGCAGCCACAACAGGCGCGCCGCCTGATAGTCCGACTCCATCTGCGCGATCATTTCCTTCACGAGCTGATGCTGGCCAATCTCGACGCCGAACGCCCGGCGTTCCTTCGAGTACTTCACGCTGGCGTCGCGACAGGCGCGTATCAGGCCGGTCGCGCCGGCGGCCACCGTGAAGCGGCCCTGGTCGAGCGCGAACATCGCGATCTTGAAGCCCTCGCCCGGCTGGCCGAGCACGTTTTCCGCGGGCACCTCGACCTCGTCCATCTTGAAGAACCCGGTGTTGCCGGCGAGGATGCCCCACTTCTCTTTCATCGGTCCGCTGGAAAACCCTTTGAAGGTGCGTTCGACGATGAAGGCGGACAGCCCCGAGATGTCGCGGGCCTTCTTCTTCTCCGAGTCGGTCCACGCGATGACGAGGAAGTTGTCGGCGACGTCGGCGAGCGAGATCCAGCTCTTTTCGCCCGAGAGGAAGTAGCGATCGCCTTTCTTCACGGCGGTCGTCTGAATCGCGCGCGCGTCGCTGCCGGCGCCGGGCTCGGTCAGACCATAGCCGGCGATTTTCGTGCCCTGTGCCTGGGGCACGAGATACCGCTGCTTCTGATCCTCGTTGCCCCACGTGAGCAGCGACAGGCAGTTCAGCCCCGCGTGCACCGACATGATCACGCGCAGCGAGGTATCGACGTACTCGAGCTCCTCGCTGGCGAGGCCGAGGCAGAGGTAGTCCATGCCGGCGCCGCCGTACTCCTGCGGCACCGAGATGCCGAGCAGCCCGAGCTTTGCCATCCCGTTGAGAATGCGATCGCGATCGAAATGGTGCCGCCGATCGTTTTCGCGAATGCTGGGCGCGACTTCGCGCGCCGCCCATTCGCGCACCGATTGTTCGAGGAGCGTCTGTTCGTCGGAGAGGGAGAAATCGATCATAGGGCGGTCACGGCAGAACACTGAGGGCGCAGCGATCGCAGAGAAGGGCGCGACCCACTCGCTGCCCTCCGTGCGGTGTGTGTGCTCTGTGTCTGAGCAAAACGGGGAATCGTATCACGCGCGACGCGCCACGTGCACGGGTGCGCCGCGCCCGAGATCGAGCGCCGCGGCGGCGCTGGCGCCGTTCGCGGCGATTTCGAGGTGGTCGGTGCTGCCGAAGAGCGCGCACAATTCGGCCGGGCCGGCGTCCGCGTACGTCGAGACGACCTTCGACACCACCCGCGCGCCGATCGCGATTTCGAGCGCGCTGCCGGCGAGGCGGTCGAACGTCCGGCGATCGATGTTGGTGATCAGATTGCCGAAGCGATCCACGCGCAAGACAACGCCGCTGATGCCCTCGTCGGCCAACTGCGGACGCGGAATATCCAGGCGATGAACGGCGCCGGCCGGACGGCCGAGCGCGGTGAGCTCGACGCCCTTCGCCAACCACGCCGCCGCCGGCGCGAAGCGATCGCGTCCTTCGAAGGTGCGGCTGACCGTCGGGCGGGCGTAGCGCCGCTCGCTCAGCTCGACCACCCGCTTCGGCGGCTGTTCGTCGAGAACGGCGGTCAGCACGCCGTTGTCGGGCGCGACGAACTTCTGTTCGCCCGCTTCAGCGGCGATGCCGCGGCGCGCCGAGCCGACGCCCGGATCGACGACGATCAGAAACACTGTTCCTGCCGGAAAGTACTTGTAGGCGGCGGCGAGCTCGAGCGCGCCTGCCATGACGTCGTGCGGCGGCACGTCGTGCGAGATGTCGACGAAGGTGGCGTCGGGACAAATGCCGATCGCGACGCCCTTCATCGTGCCGGCGTAGTGATCGCGCGTGCCGAAATCGCTGAGCAGCGCGATCACGGGCTTCGCCATGTCAGCGGTCAGTTGTCGGTGGCCGGTTGTCAGGCTGACAACTGATCACTGGCCACTGATAACGGCTTGGCCACCGGCAACGGACTTGCGGAAGAGGATTTCGCGCTGATTGTTCTGCAGGAGGAAGGAGTCGGAGACGCGGAGGTCGGCGAACAGGCGGAGGATGTCGCGATTCGGCATGTTCGCCTGCCGCGTGCACGACGCCGGATACGAACGGTGCTTCAGATTCTGCTCGTCGGCGACGATGTACTTCGTGTACTGGGAGTCGCGCGACGGCGCCGTGCTGAAGAACGCGAGCAGCGCGCCGTCGGCAGCGAGCATCCGCATCAACTCGGTCGCGAGAGCCTGCGCGGACTTGCGATCGAGAAAGTCCATCAGGTTCCAGCACAGGATGCCGTGCACGCCGCCGGTTTCCTGCGTGAAGCGCTTCGTCAGAAATTCGGGGAACGCCGCGAGGTTGCCGGCGCGCACGTGCCGATCGAGATCCGCGAAGATGTCTTCGACGAAAATCTTGCAGCCGAGCCGCTCGCCGAAGAAATTCAGATTGCCGCCGACCACCGGGCCGAGGTCGAGCAGGACCGGCGGATCGGGCCGCGTGAGGGCGGCGAGAAATTTTTTGAGCGCTTTGGTCGAGAAGACCGGATCCGCAGAGGGAGGCTCCGCCCGTGTCGGCCGCGGGTCGCGGTCCGGTTTTCGCGTCGCGAGCAGATCCAGCAAGCTCACTGACTGATCCCTGTCGGGGCCTGGCGATGGGGGATTAGGGATCGGGGATTAGGGATTAGGGAGTCGTGCTGATCGCACATCTGATCCCTTGATCCCTAATCCCAGTTCCCCGAACCCTCGTCTGTTCAGCGCGCGGCGACAGCCGGCTGCGGCTGCGTCTGCGGCGGTGCGGGCGCCGGCGCCGGCTTCACGGCCTGCGGCTGCTGCCCTGCGGCCACGGCCTTGCGCTGCATGTCGACGCTGCCGCGGAAATGCGCGCCTTCGGCAATCGCCACGCGCGGCGAGATGATGTCGCCGTCGACCGAGCCCTTGTCGCGAATGTCGACCTTCTCGCTCGCCGTCACGTTGCCGGTGACTTCGCCGAGCACGATCACCGCTTTCGCGAACACCTGGGCCTTGATCTTGCCGTTGGGGCCGATGGTCAGGACATGGTCGCGCAGCTGAATCGTCCCTTCGACCTGGCCCTCGATGGTCAGATCCTCGCTGCCATTCAGCTCGCCCTTGATGACGACGGATTTGCCGATATTCACGTTGTCCTTCTCCAGGAAAGTGTGCGCCTCCTGACGGGGGCTGGGGGGCGCCGCCGTGGCGGATGGCTGCGGTGTCGGGGGGGGAGCCGCCGGCTGGCTGCTCTGGGGTTTGACTGCCTCATCGCGTTTCCACATGAAATCCTCCGCCTGGGTGCTTGCGAGGGTGCAAAGCTGTCTGATCTATCGGCGGCCGAGGCCGTCAGTATAGGGAACCTGCCAAATCTTGTCTACCCCTTTTGTTGCCGTCAGTTAGCGGCATCAACCGGGGGTGGTACAATGAACGTTTCACTATGCGTGTCTACTTTGACTACAACGCGACGAGCCCCGTGGCCCCCGAAGTGGCTGATGCCGTGGGTCGCGCGACGCGTGAAATATTTGGCAACGCCTCGAGCGTGCATCATTTTGGCCAACAGGCGAAGGCGCTGCTCGACGAGGCCCGGTCGGCGGTCGGGGCGCTGATTGGCGGCGACGCCGACGGCGTCGTGTTCACCGCCGGCGGCACCGAGGCCGATAACTTCGCGATTCGCGGCGCGGCGGGTGTGTTCGAGGGGATCGAGCCGCCGCGCGGCAAGGACAAGCGACACCTGATCGCCAGCTCGATCGAGCACGAAGCGGTGCTCAACACGCTGCGCGCGCTCGCCCGCCGCGGCTGGAAGACGACGCTCCTTCCCGTCGATCAGAGCGGCATCGTCTCACCGGACCGCCTGCGCGACGCGATCAGCGACGACACGGCGGTCGTCTCGGTGATGCACGCCAACAACGAGATCGGAACGATTCAGCCGATCGCGGAGCTCGCCGCGATCGCGCACGAGCGCGGCGCGCTGATGCACACCGACGCGGTGCAGTCGGTCGGCAAGATTCCGGTCGACGTGCGATCGCTCGACGTCGATCTGCTGTCGCTCTCGGCGCACAAGTTCAACGGGCCGAAGGGCGTCGGCGCGCTGTGGATCAAGCGCGGCACGCGGCTGCAGGCCATCCTCACGGGCGGCAAACACGAGCGGAACCGCCGCGCGGGAACGGAGAACGTGCCCGGCATCGCCGGGCTGGGTGTGGCGGCAACGTTGGCGGGCGGCAAGATCGCGAGCGAGGGCGCGCGGCTGGCCGCGCTGCGCGATCGCCTGGAGCACGGCATCCTCGCGTCGGTGCCGGGGACGGCTGTGAACGGCGCGCCGCCGCGGGTGCCGAACACCACCAACATCAGCTTCGATCGCATCGAGGCCGAGAGCCTGTTGATCGCGTTGGATCTCGAAGGCATCGCGGTGTCGACCGGATCGGCGTGTTCGTCGGGAACGCTCGAACCGTCGCACGTGCTGAAAGCCATGGGGCTGCCGGCGCATCGGACGCAGAACTCGCTGCGCTTCAGCCTCGGGATGTTTTCGACGGAACAGGAAGTCGACCGAGTGGTCGACGTCCTGCCGCGGCTGGTCGAGAAGTTGCGCGGACTG
>Ga0310810_10008710_pt1 | contig 11703 bp, 12 predicted proteins | sample NCmetagenome_FD_207641 | JGI IMG/M metagenome (GOLD analysis project Ga0310810, IMG submission 207641) | Soil microbial communities from experimental microcosm in Duke University, North Carolina, United States - NC | ecosystem: Engineered > Artificial ecosystem > Soil microcosm > Unclassified ...
CTCCGGTGCGACGTGCTCGCCGAAGGCGTCATCGCGGCGGTGAAGGAGCTCGGCGTCCCGGTTCCGATCGTCATTCGGATGGAAGGAACGAACGTCGAAAAGGGCAAAGAGATGCTCCGCGAGAGCGGACTGAACTTCACGACAGCCGATGACATGAACGAGGCGGCGCAGAAAGTCGTCGCGCTGGGAAAATAATGTCCGTACTCATCGATCGACGCACACGCCTGCTCGTCCAGGGCATCACCGGACGGGAGGGCACCTTCCACGCCAGACAGGCCGCCGCCTATGGCACCACCGTCGTCGGTGGCGTCACACCCGGAAAAGGCGGGACGACGCACGAGGGGTGGCCGGTGTTCAATACGGTGGCCGACTGCGTCCGCGAAACCGGCGCGAACGCCTCCGTCATCTTCGTTCCGCCGGCTGGCGCCGCCGACGCCATCCTCGAGGCCGCCGATGCCGGCGTTCCGCTGGTCGTCTGCATCACCGAAGGCATCCCGGTGCTGGACATGATGCGGGTGTTCGCCGCGATCCGCGGCGGCCGCACGCGCGTCATCGGCCCCAACTGCCCGGGCCTCATCACCGCCGGCGAAGCGAAGGCCGGCATCATCCCCGGCCACATCTGCAGGAAGGGGCGGGTCGGCATCGTCTCGAAGAGCGGGACGCTGACCTACGAGGCCATCCACCAGCTCACGCGCAACGGCCTTGGCCAGACGACCTGCATCGGCATCGGCGGCGATCCGCTGATCGGCACGAGCTTCATTGACGCCTTGTCGCTCTTTGCCGCCGACCCGGAAACGGAAGCGGTCGTGATGATTGGCGAGATCGGCGGCAACGCCGAACAGGACGCGGCCGTCTGGATCCGGGAGCACTTCACCAAGCCCGTCGTCGGCTTCATCGCCGGTCAGACGGCGCCGCCTGGCCGCCGCATGGGCCACGCCGGAGCGATCATCGCGGGCGGGAAAGGCACCGCGGCTGAGAAGATGGCAGCGCTGGAGCAAGGGGGCGTTCGCGTCGTCAAAAGCCCGGCCGATATCGGGGCCGCGACAAAGGACGTGCTTGGGGCGTGACGGGTAAGATATAAAAGGGGAATCCATGACAGCCACGGACCCTGGGGTCCATCCCGCGCCGGCGCGCATCGTCAACGACTTCAGCATTCAGGTCGCTACCGTCAACGGCTCCGGAAGCCAGACGGCCAACCTCGTCCTCCTCCGGTCCATCTTCCAGATGGGCATACCCGTGTCCGGCAAGAACATGTTCCCCTCGAACATCGCCGGGCTACCGACGTGGTATACGGTCCGCGCCAACAAGCACGGCTACATCGCCCGCAGGAAAGAAATCGACTTTCTCGTCGCCATGAATCCGGAGACGGCGAAAGAGGACGTTCTCGCGCTGGAGCCTGGGACGGCTGTGCTCTACGACGAGCCCCTACGGCTGAACGCGCTGCGCTCCGACCTCGTCTTTTACCCGGTTCCCTTCGACAAAATCGTCGCGACCGTCTGCACGGACGCGAAGCTGCGCCGCCTCGTAAAGAACATGATTTACGACGGCGTTCTCTCGCGCCTCCTCGGCATCGAGATGCCGGAGATGGAAAAGGCGCTGCGCAAGCAGTTCGGGAAGAAGGCCAAAGCGGCCGAACTGAATCTCGGCGCGCTGCACGCCGGGTCCGCGCACGCGGAAGCGAATCTCGAGAAGCGCGATCCGTACTGGGTCGAGCGGTTGGACAAAACGGCCGGCAAGGTCCTCATCGAGGGGAATGCCGCGGCCGCGCTCGGCTGCATGATGGCGGGTGTCACCGTCGTCGCGTGGTATCCGATCACCCCGTCGTCGTCGCTGCCCGAAACGCTGATTTCCTACATGCGGAAATACCGCATGGATAAAACAAGCGGGAAGGCGACCTTCGCGATTGTCCAGGCAGAGGACGAGATCGCCGCGCTGGGGATGGTCGTTGGCGCGGGATGGGCGGGGGCGCGCGCGATGACGTCGACCTCGGGGCCGGGCATCTCGCTGATGTCCGAGTTCGCCGGCCTTGCCTATTACGCGGAGCTCCCGGGCGTCGTGTTCGACATCCAGCGCGTCGGGCCGTCGACGGGCCTGCCGACGCGCACCGCACAGGGCGACATCCTCAAGACGGCGACCCTGTCACACGGAGACACGCGGCACATCCTGCTGATGCCCAGTTCGGTCGAAGAGTGCTACACGATGGCGATGGACGCGTTCGATCTGGCGGAGCGCTTCCAGTCGCTGGTGTTCGTGATGAGCGATCTCGACCTCGGCATGAACACGTGGATGTCCGATCCGTTCGAGTATCCGGAGAAGGCGCTCGATCGCGGCAAAGTGCTCGACGCGGCGGCACTCCAGCGGCTCGGCGGCGAGTGGGGACGCTATAAGGATGTCGATGGGGACGGCATTCCCTACCGTACCGTCCCCGGCAGCGGCATGCCGCCCTATTTCACCCGCGGATCCGGGCACAACGAGCGCGGCCAATACAGCGAGCGTCCGGATGACTATCAGAACAACGTCGATCGGCTCGCGCGCAAGTTCGCGACCGCGAAGCGGTACGTTCCGCAGCCCGTTGTGGACGACTCTGGCGCGGACATCGGCCTGATCGCATTCGGCACGAGCCACTGGGCGATCGAGGAGAGCCGCGATCAGTTGTCGCGCGAAGCGGGCGTGGCGACGAGCTATCTCCGTGTCCGCGCGTACCCGTTCCCGGATGAGATCGAGGCGTTCATCGCCCGCCACAAGCGCGTTTACGTCGTCGAACAGAACCGCGATGCGCAGTTGCGCGCGCTCTTGAAGATGGACATGCCGGTGGAGTACGTCGGGCGCCTCCGCAGCGTGCTGCATTACAACGGGCTGCCCATCGACGCACGCTCAATCACCGACGACATCCTGGTGCAGGAAGGCCTCAAGACCGCGCTGCCGCGGAGAGCCCAAATCGCGGAAGGCGTCGCCGTCGGCGGCGAATAGCAGCCCCCGATTGATATCGACCATCGACCATCGGACATCGACCATCGAACATCGACCATGCCTGACGTCAAGACAAACCGGATCGGAATCGAATTACAGCCGTATCGCGGCGGCAAGACGACGCTGTGCGCCGGCTGCGGTCATAACGCCATTTCCGAGCGCATCGTCGAAGCGTTTTTCGAGATGGGAGTGGACCCGACGCAGGTACTCAAGCTCTCGGGAATCGGCTGTTCGAGCAAGACGCCGGCATATTTCCTGGGCGCCGCGCACGGGTTCAACTCCGTGCATGGCCGGATGCCCTCCGTGGCGACGGGCGCACTGCTTGCGAACAAGACGATGATCGCGATTGGCGTCAGCGGGGATGGTGACACCGGGGCGATCGGCATCGGGCAGTTCGTCCACCTGATGCGGCGCAACGTCCCGATGATTTACATCATCGAAGACAACGGCTGTTATGGGCTCACAAAGGGGCAGTTCTCGCCGACCGCCGACGTCGGATCGAAACTGAAGAACGGCGTGGTCAACGACCTTCCGCCGATCGACACGTGCGCGTTGGCGATCGAACTTGGCGCGTCGTTCGTCGCCCGCTCCTTCTCCGGCGACAAGAAGCAACTGTCGGCGATTTTGAAGGCGTCGCTCAGCCATCGCGGGACGTGCATGATCGACGTCATCTCTCCGTGCGTCACGTTCAACGACCACGAAGGATCGACGAAGAGCTATGCATACGCGAAGGACCACGACGAGCCGCTCGATGAAGTGAGCTTCGTCCCGTACTTCGAGGACATCTCCATCGACTACGAGCCGGGTACCACGACCGAAGTGCGGATGCACGACGGATCGCACCTGTACCTGAAGAAGGTCGCCGAGGACTACGATCCGACCGACAAGCTTTCTGCGATACGGATGCTGCACGAGACGTCGCGGCGCGGTGAGTTCGCGACCGGGATCATCTACATCGAGCCCGACAAGGACGACTTCACCACGATGCTCAACATCGTCGACGCTCCGCTTGCCACGCTGCCGCTCGAAGCCGTGCGGCCAGGCCAGGAAGTGCTGGACGAGATCATGGAGAGCCTGCGGTAAACCGCAGGCCTTCGACTGCGCACGGTCGCAACCGCAATTTACGCAAGGCGTTCACTATGCGAAGGACAGAGCTTCTTTCGGCGGCGTTGCTGTTGTCGGTCGTCTTCCCCCAAACCGTCCCCGCCCAGCAAAAGCGTGCGTTGACGCCGGACGACGTCTACAACATCAAGGACGTTCGCGACCCGCAGCGGTCGCCCGACGGCAAGTGGGTGGCCTACGTCGTCTCTCGCGCGATCAAGGACACGGACAAGAACGACTCTGACGTCTGGATGGTGAGCTGGGACGGGTCGCAGAATATCCAGGTGACCTCGTCGGCCGAGAGCGAATCGCAGCCGCGGTGGAGCCCCGACAACAAGTACCTGGCCTTCGTCTCGTCGCGCCAGGGCGCCAAAGGCGGCCAGTTGTGGCTGATGAATCGGCTCGGCGGGGAAGCGGTGAAGGTGAGCGACGTCAAGGGCGGTATCGACCGTTACGCCTGGTCGCCGGACAGCAAGCGGCTCGTCTTCGTGGTCACGGAGCCGGATCCGACCGACCCGCCGGACGAGGACAAGTCGGCTGAAAGCGACAAGGACAAGAAGAAGACGCCTCCCCCGATCGTGATCGATCGCTATCGGTTCAAGGAGGACGTGACCGGATACCTTCGCGGCGCCCGATCACACCTGTACCTGTTCGATGTGGCAACCAGGAAAGCCGAAATCCTCACCCCCGGCCGGTTCGACGACGACAATCCCGTGTGGTCGCCCGACGGGACCCAAATCGCGTTCGTCAGCAAGCGGGGCACGGGCGATCTCGATCGGACGCGGAACACGGACATTTACGTCATCGACGCCAGGCCAGGCGCGGAACCGAAGCAGCTCACGACCGACTCTGTGCCGGATGAAGGGCCGCTCGCGTGGAGTCCTGACGGGAAGTGGATCGCGTTCGAGCTTGGGGAGGAAGACAAGTATTCCGCCTACAGCCAGGGCAAGCTGGCGGTCATCCCCTCCGCTGGAGGACAGCCGAAGCTGCTCGGCACCGGCTTCGACCGGCCGCTGCGCGATCCGGTCTGGGCCGCGGACAATGCCTCGCTGACCGTCGTGGCCGCGGACGACCGCTCACGGTATCCCGTGCGGATCACGGTTGCGAGCGGAAAGGTGGACCGGCTCGTGCCCGGCAAGCTCGTTGTCGACAGCCTCTCCGGTGCGGCGGACGGGCAGTTCGCCGCGCTCGTGTCGAACGACACGCAGCCGCCCGAAGTGGCGGCGCTGGAGACGCCTTCGTCGGGCTCAGCGCAGGGTGGCGTGCGGCGGCTCACACATCAGAACGACGACTGGCTCTCACACGTGCAGCTCGGGACAACCGAGGAGTTCACGTCGACGAGCAGGGACGGTACGGAGGTGCACGGGCTGATGGTGAAGCCGGCGGACTTCCAGCCCTCACAGAAGTATCCGACGGTGCTGCGCATCCACGGTGGTCCGAATGGTCAGGACGAGCACTCGTTCAGCTTCGAGCGCGAGTTGTTCGCGGCCAACGGCTACGTGGTCGTCGCGGCGAACTATCGCGGCAGCAACGGGCGCGGCGAGAAGTACCAGAAGGCGATCTTCGCCGACTGGGGCGACAAAGAGGTCGTGGACCTGCTGGGCGCGATGGATTACATGCAGCAGCAGTCCTACGTCGACGCGAACCGCCTCGGGATCGGTGGGTGGAGCTACGGTTGTATCCTCACCGACTACACGAATGCAACCGACCCGCGGTTCAAGGCGGCGACATGCGGGGCCGGCAGTGCGCTGCAGCTCGCGATGTACGGCGTCGACGAGTACATCACGCAGTACGACAACGAGCTCGGGCCGCCGTGGAAGTCACAGGACCTCTGGATCAAGCTGTCGTATCCGTTCTTCCACGCCGATCGGATCAAGACGCCGACTCTCTTCCTCGGCGGGGACAAGGACTACAACGTGCCGGTCGTCGGCGGCGAGCAGATGTACCAGGCGCTCAAGAGCCTCGGGATCGATACGGAACTGATCATCTATCCCAACCAGTTTCACGGCATCACCGTCCCGAGCTACAAGGTGGATCGGTACAAGCGGTATCTGGCGTGGTATGACAAGTATCTGAAAGGGACATCGCGGACTACGCCGTCGGCAGGGAAGTAACCGCTCCAGATTTGGCGCAGCGCTCGCGGGTGGCAGCGAACGGGTCGCGCGCTTCACCGCGGATCTCGGTGGGGACGCGGACGGGGGCGCCCCGCGTCGCGCCGCAGGCGCCTCCCCGTCGACAGTCTTTCCGGGCGCCGAGCACGACGTGGGGCTGTCCGCGCGGGGCCCCACCGTCCCGCGTCTCATCCGCCTTCCGTTTCATCCAGGTTCGCACCGATGACATCCTGCGCGATTTTCGCGTCGTCGTTCGGCAGTCCCTGCTCGTCCAGCGCGGGCGCGTTCTCGTTCCCCTGCTGCGGCCGGTCCGTCGGCCGATCGCCCTGGACAGCGCCGATGTGGTCGTCGAATTCGTGTTCGGGCTTCGACATATAATTCACCGGATATGGAACGGACATTTGCGATCATCAAGCCGGACGCCGTCGCGGCCCATCATACCGGACAGATCATCCAGCGCATCGAAGCTGATGGATTCACCATCCGTGCCATGCGGATGCTGCACCTGACGCAGAACGAAGCAGAAGGCTTCTACGCCGTCCACCGCGAGCGGCCGTTCTTCGCAAGCCTGACGAAATTCATGTCCTCCGGGCCCTGCGTCGTCATGGCGCTCGAGGCTGCGGATGCGATCAGGAAGTGGCGCACGCTCATGGGCGCGACCGATCCCGCGAAGGCCGACGCCGGCACGCTCCGGAAGGACTTCGGGCGGTCCATCGAGAACAACGCAACCCACGGATCGGACGCGCCCGACACGGCGGCGTACGAACTCAATTACTTCTTCCCGGGCATCGAATTCTCCCGATAAGTGGGGCGCCTGCTCGTCCTGATCGGCTTGCTTGTCGCCGGCGCCGGGGTGCTCATCATGCTCGGTGTCCCGATCGGCCGTCTGCCCGGCGACTTCGTCATCCGCCGCGGCAACGGCACCTTCTATTTTCCATTGACGACGTCGATTCTGGTCAGCGTCGTGCTCACGCTCGTCATGGCGCTCTTCCGGCGGTAGCGAGGCGTATGGCAATCAAGGCAGACAGGTGGATCAAGCGGATGGCGCTCGAGCACGGGATGATCGAGCCCTTCGAAGACCGTCAGGTGCGCGAGGGAATCGTCTCGTTCGGGCTGTCGTCGTACGGATACGACATCCGGGTCGCCGACGAGTTCAAGGTGTTCACGAACATCAACAACACCGTCGTCGATCCGAAGAACTTCGACCCGCGGTCCTTCGTCGACATCAAGACCGACGTCTGCATCGTTCCGCCGAACTCGTTCGCGCTGGCGCGGACGATCGAGTACTTCCGCATCCCGCGCGACGTGCTGACGATCTGCCTGGGGAAATCCACCTACGCCCGGTGCGGCATCATCGTCAACGTAACGCCGTTCGAGCCTGAGTGGGAAGGATTTGTGACGCTGGAAATCTCGAACACGACGCCGCTGCCGGCGAAGATCTATTCGAACGAGGGCATCGCGCAGGTGCTGTTCTTCCAGAGCGACGAACCGTGTGAGGTGTCGTATGCGGACAAGAAGGGGAAGTACCTCAAGCAGCGCGGCGTGACGCTGCCCAGGATCTAGTCCCCTGTGCGTTTCTCGAGGGCGCCGTACTAAAATATCCCGTGCCCGATCCGCCAGCCGCTCACGTCCCGGTTGCCGCCGGCCCTGCATATGCCGAGCACATCCAGCGGCTGCCGTCGCGATTCACCGCCACGCTGAAACCCGATCCTGACAACCGCGTCAGCTTTACGGCCGTAGCCGTCTGGGCTGCCGGTGAGAAGGTCGGCTATCTTCCGGCCGATTTATCGCGCGAGTATTTCGACGCGGTGAAGAGCGCCGGTGAGATCGAGTGCCAGGGGCGCCGCGCGCCCGTATCGGCGCACGAGGACACGGGCGTCGACCTGCTGCTCGACCTGTCCGGCGTCCGTCGGGAGTAGCCCATGCGCGTCATCGGCTGCCTGCTGCTCGCGATGCTGCTCGTCCAACCCGCGCAACCGCGAACCGCCATTCCCCCGTCAGCGGAACGTGCGTATCGCGTCGTCGCGCCCCTCGTCGATGGGGCGTCCGCGATGGAGATCGTGCGCTTCATGGATCAGTACTGGCGGCTCGCGGGGAATCGCGGGTTCAACGCATCTATCGATCACATTCGCGCGCGCCTCGACGCGGCCGGTGTCACGAGTCGAGTGGAGGAGTTTCCCAACCGCGGCAAGGGGTGGGACTACACGGTCGGGACCGTCTCGTTCGCCGACTCCGGCGAGGTGCTGATCTCGCGCGAGCGGGACCGCGTCTCGCTGTGCATCAATTCGTTTTCGACGGCTCCGGGCGGCATCGACGCTCCGCTCGTCGACGTCGGCAGCGGCGGCGCGGCTGCCGATTACGCCGGGAAAGACGTGAAGGGCGCCATCGTGCTCGGCAGCGCCGGTACCGGCGCGCTCTGGCGCGAGGCCGTCCTCGCACGTGGCGCCCTCGGGATCATTTCGACCGTGGTCGCTCCTTACATCCGGCCTGAGGACCCGACGAAGTTCACCAGTCAGGATCAGCAGGACGTTTTCCAGTGGGGCAGCATTCCGTACGACGAAGGGCGTCACGCATTCGGGTTCAAGACCGGGCTGCGCGCAGCCTCACGGATGCGGGAACGACTGAAGAAGGGGCCCGTGCACCTGAAGGTGCTCATCGCCTCCTCGTTTTCTCCCGGGCCGAATCGGATGTTGATTTCGGAGATTCCGGGCACCTCGAGACCGGACGAGCGGATCGTCATGGTTGCGCACGTGCAGGAACCAGGTGCGAACGACAACGGCAGCGGTTGCGGAACGTTGTTCGCGCTCGTCGTGGCATTGCACAAGGCGATGGCGTCTGGCCAGTTGCGCGCGCCAGGGCGCACGTTGACATTCATCTGGGCCGATGAAGTGGCTGGGAGTGAGTACTGGCTGAAAGCGCATCCCGATCAGGCGCGCGGCACGCAATACATGTTCGCGCTCGACATGACCGGGGAGGACACGGCGAAGACAGGCGGGACGTTCCTGATCGAGAAGCAGCCAGACCCCTCGGCTGTGTGGCAGCGGCCGTCCGATCCGCACACCGCCTGGGGCGCGAGCGAGGTCAAGGAGGCCTCGTTGAAGGGCAGTCTGCTCAACGATCTGCATCTCGCGATATGCCTTCGTCGCGCACAGGACACGGGCTGGGTCGTCAGGATCAATCCCTACGAGGGCGGGAGCGACCACTCCGCGTTCGGAGCCGTGGGGATTCCGGCGCTCCTCGACTGGCACTTCACCGATCGTTATTACCACACCAACCTCGATCGTCCAGAGAAGACGAGCGCGGCGGAGATGACGAACGTCGGCGTGGCCGTTGCGACGAGCGCCTGGTTTCTCGCGTCGGCGACGTCGAGCGACATCGAGCCTGCGACCGCGCTGATCCTGCGTGCTGGGCAGGACCGGCTCGCCCTCGAACAGCGTCAGGGCGCCACGGCGGAGATTCTCACCGCGTGGCGGAAGTGGTATCGCGAAGCGCTGGACTCGATTCGGCGCCTGAGCGTCGACGGCGGCAACACGTCTTCTATCGATCGTGCCATCGCGCAGTTGGATACGAAGTGACAGCTCGCTGCTCGTCCGACGCTCCCCTCCCTCATCGCGGTCGAACGACGGCAGTTGTCCTCTCGCGGGCAGAGATCGTTCGACTCGCGCTCCTTCATGCATCCGCGATGGATCCATCCAATCGTGTTACGACGGGCGTAACGGGCGATCGCAATTCGTCTCAGTCCAATCCCGGGTCGATCTCGTCCGCCGCGATCCTGCCAACGACTTACAGGTGAATTGGTCTGTGCCTGACTCGCGTCGACCGCGCTTCGGAGTCGTACGAGAGTTGCAACTGTTCGCGGCGTGCGTGCGCAAGAAGAGCAAGTTGCAACAGAAGACGCGTTCCTGGCCGAATCGGCGTTCTCGCGCCTGCTTCGGTGGCTCGACGATGGTGACGACTCGCATGGTGCCGGCTATGTGCACATGCGTCAGCGCCTCGTCGCCTATTTCGAACGGCGCGGCCGCACGTCGGCGGATGCGCTCGTGGATGAAACCTTCAATCGGGTCAGCCGGACGCTCGACGTGAGCGGCCGAGTTCTGGTCCGTCCTCCCGCGCGATACTGCTTCATCGTCGCGCGGTACGTGTTCCTCGAAGACGTTCGCCGGGAGCGGCGTTGCGTGCCGTTCGATGACGGGCGCGGCGATCTCGAACCGGGTGCCGACGCGGTCGAGGTGCAGGCGTTGACCCTCCGGCGGGAGCGTCAGTTGACGACCCTCGAATGCTGTCTGGAGCGGCTGACGCAGGAACAGCGCGATCTAGTCATCGAGTACTACCAGGGGGCGAAGCGGCAGCGGATTGAGCGCCGCCGGGAAATCGCCAGGCGCATGGGCATTTCCATGAACGCGCTTGGCATTCGCATGAGCCGCCTGCGGAGCCGGCTGCATGCCTGTATGCGGGCGTCAGCGGATCCGGGGGAGTCGCGCGAGGTGAGTGTCTGGAGCCATGTGGCCCCTCTATGAATCGGGACTGGTGCTGGCGCTGGCTGCGGGAGGCGTGCGCCTGATGGTCCTTCACGCGCGGGTTCGGCTGCTCGAAGGCCTTGCCGTGACGGATCCGCTGACCGGTGCGTTCAACCTCCGTCATCCGCCGCGCTGTATCTGGCCAAACGCGCCGGCCGCAACCGGGTCGCCACGCGCGACGGCCCTGTCGTCAGTGCCGCAGCCTGACATGTGGCACTACGCTGCGTGCGGCACGGGACGACCGCTGATCCTGCTGCACGGGATCGGCATGTCGCGCGTCGTGTGGAATCCGGTGCTGCCGCACCTGACTGCGACCCGGCGTGCGATCGCGTTCGATATTGCTGGCTTGGGATCGACGCCGCCTCTCACGGGGGATCACGGTGGGGTCGCGCGACTGGTGCTCGAGTGCGCCGCCTGACGCGGCGTGTTACAATAGGTGTTCTTCGACGCGGGGTGGAGCAGTCCGGTAGCTCGTTGGGCTCATAACCCAAAGGTCGCGGGTTCAAATCCCGCCCCCGCAACCATTTCAACTTGCAGCGAGAGGTCGCCGGTTTCCGGCGACCTCTTCGCGTTTGTGGCAGCGCTCAGTATCGCCGCCAGGTTCCCCTTCAGTTCGATTCTGAGCTCGCCGTCGGCTGGCGTCAGGATGATGGCGTCGACAAGCCCTCGCAGCGCCTCAGTGGCCTCCACGGAGGTTTCTGGTTGCTCCAGGGTCTGCGCCAGCATCGTCACCTTCTCGCGGTAGAGGTCGACCATCTCGGGATGAAGAAGCGGCGGCGGCGCCTCTGCTGCGGCAAGTCTTGCCTTCAGCTCTTCGCGCTTGGCTGCGTTCGCAGTCAGCTCGTCTCGAACCTCGCTCGCCGGCACGCCGTCCATGATGGACTGCACCAGCTTTTTCCGGCGGACCTCGATGCGCTCGATTTCGCGCTCGGCTGCCGTAAGCGTGGCGCGATGTTCCATTCGAAGCCGGTTCATCTCGCGCTTAAACTCCGCACAGAACTCTT
>Ga0310810_10008712_pt1 | contig 11702 bp, 6 predicted proteins | sample NCmetagenome_FD_207641 | JGI IMG/M metagenome (GOLD analysis project Ga0310810, IMG submission 207641) | Soil microbial communities from experimental microcosm in Duke University, North Carolina, United States - NC | ecosystem: Engineered > Artificial ecosystem > Soil microcosm > Unclassified ...
TGACCAGCTGCTTGTAGAAGTCGGGTCGGGCGGCAAAGGCAGCGGGCTCCTCGCGAAACCCCAGGAACTGCTTGTGCACGAGGTACCGTGCTGCCGGATGGTCCTTCGGCCAGCCGCGCGGCACTCGCGAGATCGTGTCGCCTTTCAGGCCGCCGATCTTCCTGAACGCCGGCGAGGCGATCAATTTCTCGAAACGCCGCTGGTTGCCGGCTATCTGCTCCCGTATCGCCTGCAGCTGCGGCGAATCAGGCGCGTAGATGCCGCCGCCAATCCACACGTAGGTCGTCGCGACCTCGAAGTAGAGCGCGGCGCCGTTCATCCGGCCCAGCGCCCGATTGGGGAACACGGCCGCGATGTTGGTCTTGAGCGGCGCCTTGTTCTCGCTGAAGCGGGTGTCGCGCCACGGGCGGAACAGCGAGATCTTCGGATCGGCGGCCAGATCCGGCGCGAACCGGGTGAACTCGTGCGCGAGCCGATCGATGATGGCCAGCATCGGCGCTCGGCAGTGCAGCTCGTAGTCGGCGCGCCGGGCATGGAACCAGGCGCGATCGTTGTTCTTCTTCAGGTTGCGAAGGAACGCGACCGTCTTGCCGGTGAACATCGCTCGTTCACTCGTGCCGTGCGCCGACCGGGGCCGGGACCGGCGGCTGAGTGGTGAGCAGCTCGTCGAGGTCGGACGCCATCCCGAACATGTCGCCTTCCTCCAGGTACTCGTCTTCGACGTTCACCGTCCAGGGGTCCACCTTGCGTCCGAGCAGCGCCTCCGCCGCGAGGATGCCGGTGATCATCGCGTGGTCCTGGTTGTTGTACTTGTGGAGCCCGTTGCGGCCCGCCAGCTGCAGGTTGCTGAACCCGGCAAAGTACTCGCGAAGCACTTCCAGGGCCTCGATGTGCTTGCCGTCGTAGACGGGATAGGCCTTGGGCACGCGGACGACGGCGCCGTCGATCACCTTCGCCGGATCGACCAGCCCAATCGCGCCCACTTCGCGCGTCCCGAGCGCGATCAGCTCCGCATCGCTCATCGACCACAGCCCGTCGCCTTCGAAACAGAAGTACTCGAGCCCGAGGCATGTCTTTTCCGGCGACGGCACCATGTCCGGGCTCCAGTTCTTGAAGTTCTGGATGCGCCCGAGCTTCACCTTCTTGTCGTGCACGTAGATCCAGTTGTCCGGGAACGTCTCCTGCTGGTCGATGACCAGCGCCACGGTCAGGAAGTCGCGATACGACAGCTGCTCCGCCATCTGCCGGATCCGCTCCGGCGCCGGCGGGATCATCGCCTGGACCAGCGTCCGCATCGGCATGGTCGAGATCAGCGCCTCGACCGGCACGCGGCGCGGGACGCCATTGTCGGCAATGTCGATCGCTTCGATCCGGCCGTCGCGGTGGTGGACGCCGACGACCGGCGTGCGAAGGCGCACCTCGCCGCCGGTGCGGTGAACGCGTTCCGCGCAGGCTTCCCACAGCTGGCCCGGCCCGAGCCGCGGATACTCGAACTGCTCGATGAGGCTGCGGACCTTCGTTGCGCCGCGCCGGAACGGCGCCATCAGCATCTCGCGGGCCGCAACCCACAACGACAGGCCCTTGATGCGCTGCGCCGCCCACTGGGCGCTGATCGTGGAGCAGGGAATGCCCCACACTTTCTCGGTGTAGGCCTTGAAGAACGTGTCGAACAGCTCCCGGCCGAAGCGGTTGACCACCCAATCCTCGAAGCTCACCTCGGGCCGGATCGGGCGCAGCTGCGCCCACGCGTAGCTCATGCCGATCTTTGCGGCCTTGATCGGGCCAAGCTGCCGCAGCGCGTTGCTGGCCTTCAGCGGGTAATCGAAGAAAAGCCCGTCGAAATAGATCCGCGACAGGCGCGGCCTGGTGATGAACTGCGAGCCGAGCAGGTCGTGCCAGATGTCGCGAACCGCCCGGACCTTGCTGAAGAAGCGATGTCCCCCGATGTCGAACCGGAAGCCCTTGTATTCCACCGTTCGCGCGATGCCGCCGACGATGGAGTCGGCCTCGTACACCGACGAAGCGATTCCGCGTCGTCCGAGCGCGTACGCCGCCGTCAGACCCGCCGGCCCCGCGCCGATGACGTGGACTCTCTTCTGATCGCTCATACCGTTGCAGACTCCCTTGCCGCTTCGGGCCTGGGTGCGGAGGAGAGCGCGAGCAGCCCCAGCAGCAGAAGCGGGTAGTACCACGCGACGTAGGTTGCCGTCGCGTGAATCTTCCAGAGGTTGGCGCCAATCGCCGCGCCCGCCGTCAGCAGCGCGAGCCGCGCGATGTCGGCGCGGAGCGCCAACCAGGCGGCGACGAGCAGCGTCAACCCGAACAGCACGAAGAACGGCGACGACCAGGTCGCCGTGCCGATGGTCGGATGACCCAGCCAGCCGAGCAGGCCCGTCTGTTGTCCCCAGAGTCCGTAGACGCTGAGACCGTATCCCTTCGGATCGGAGTGGTGGCCCAAGGTGTCGCGGACGATCGTACCGATCAGGCTCATCCCCGGAGCCGGCTGCGACCACGCCAGGACCCACGCGCCGATTGCTGCGCACACGATCCCGAAAGCGATTGTGAACCGGGCCGCCGGACCGATGCCGCGCCGCCACTGCCACGCCGCCCAGATCGGGTAGAAGAACACCGGGTAGAAGCCAAGCCCTACAGAGGCTGCGAGCAGCGCTCCGCTGACGGCCGGACGGTTCAGCAGCGCGAACGCCAGCAACGTGGCCGACGCCGGGACGATGTGCGAGACGAACGTGAGGCCGCCGACGCTGGCAGGCGAGCCGCCGACGTCGAGCAGATAACTGGATCCGGCGTACAGCGAGACCAGCGCCCACGCTCCCGACTCGCCGAGCGTTCGGTAGCCGAGCACCCACAGGGCCCCGATGCCGAGCAGGTGCGACAGCGCGATCACCAGTTGCGTTGCGACCCGCGGCGGCTCGGGATACGTGGATTGAGCCCCGAGCGTGGGCTGCTCCTGGGCGACGGCGGGCAGCGGCGCGCCAATCGCCGATTGCACGCCGGCGTGCAGGACGTAGAGCAGCGGCGGGTAGGCCGCCCCGGGAGTGCCGGTCAGCATCGGATCGCCATACGGCAACCGCGCGCGCTCGCGCATCCGCTGGCCGCCCAGGTTGGCGAAGAAGCTGGAATCGTCCGGCACGTCGACGAAGATCACGGCCAGGTTCAAAGCGACCAGCACCGCGGCGAGGCCGGCCAGCGCCCGATGTCCCATCGCCGGCATCCACGATTCGGAGTAGGGCTGCCACTGCAGTGCGAAGGTACGGACCCAGACGACAGCTGTCACCAGGCCAACGAGCTCGAAGACGACACGAAGCCACCCGAGGAACGCTGGATCATCGGTCTGCGAGAAGATGTCGAGGCTCCCGAAGAGGAGCCAGCCGGCCAGCTGAATCAGGACCAGATCGGTGTTTCGAGCCGTCCAGCGGCGGGTGTCGAATGCGGCCACCGCGAGCACGATCGCGCCGATCCACAACGCACCGCCCTGGTTGGGCACGATCTCGCGCAGCCATTCGCTGCCTGAGCCGCGGTGGAGGTGCGCCTCCATTGCCTCGAACGATGCCACGGGGCCTGGCAGATCGATCTCGTGGAACGGCGGGGTGTCCACGCCGCGGACGATGCCTGCGGCTTCGAAATGAGCGGCGAAAACAGCGAGCACGACCGTGAGGACGACGAGCGACGCGGCCAGGTAAATGGCGCGGCTGATCATGGCCGCCACGGCTTCGGGCTCAGTCCACCGCGATCGAGCAGAGCAGGATTCATTCTGGAGGTAAACAAACAGGCTACCATGCCAGAGGTGACCGAGTCCCTTTTGTCCACGCTGCGCGGCGCCTTTGGCGACCGGATTTCGACCACCGAAGCGGTGCGAGAGCACCATAGTCACGCGGAGTCCTGGCATGCCCCAGCCAGGCCGGATGCGGTCGCGTTTCCGACCTCCACCGACGAGGTGGCCGCGATCGTTCGCGCCTGCGCGGCCGAGCGTGTGCCGATTGTCCCGTTCGGCATGGGCAGCTCGATGGAGGGCCACGTCAACGCGGTCCGCGGCGGAATAACCATCGATCTCACTCGAATGACCCGCGTGCTGCGGCTCAGCGCGGAAGACCTGGACGTGACGGTCGAAGCGGGCATCACCCGCAAAACGCTGGACCATCACCTGAAAAACACCGGCCTCATGTTCCCGATCGATCCGGGCGCCGACGCGACGATTGGCGGGATGGCGGCCACCCGCGCGTCTGGGACCACCGCCGTGCGCTACGGCACGATGCGCGACAACGTGCTCGGCCTCACGGTCGTGCTCGCGGACGGCCGGGTGATCCGGACGGGAAGCCGGGCCCGGAAGTCGGCCTCGGGGTACGACCTCACCCGCCTGTTCGTCGGCTCGGAAGGCACGCTCGGCGTCATCACCGAGGTCACGCTGCGCCTCTACGGGCGTCCCGAGGCGCTCGCCGCCGCGGTGTGTCCGTTCGCCTCGATGGACGGCGCGGTCAACACCGTCATCCAGACGGTGCAGCTCGGGATCCAGGTGGCGCGCATGGAGGTGATCGACGAGACCCAGCTCGCCTTCGTCAACCGCTATTCCAGGACCAGTTACCCCGAGGCCCCGACGCTGTTCTTCGAGTTCCACGGTACGAGCCAGGCCGTGGTGGACGACCAGGCGCGGCTGGTCGAGGAGATCGCCCGGGAGCACGGCGCGCTCGGATTCCAGTGGGCGTCCACTCCGGAAGATCGGGCGCGGTTATGGCAGGCGCGGCACGATGCCTACTACGCGACCGTTGCGTCGCGGCCGGGCACCGGCGCGATGACGACCGACGTCTGCGTCCCAATCTCGCAGCTTGCGCCGTGCATTCTCGAGACGCAGGACGACGCCCGCGCCTCGGCGATTGCCGCGCCGCTCGTCGGCCACGCCGGCGACGGCAATTTCCACCTGATTCTCATGCTCGATCCGGACAACGCGGAGGAGATGCGGCGGGTGTCGGCGTTCAGCCAGCGACTGGTCGAGCGCGCGCTCAGGATGGGCGGCACCTGCACCGGCGAACACGGCGTCGGTCTCGGGAAGATGAAGTACCTGAAGGCGGAGCACGGGGAGGCGTTGACGGTGATGCGGGCGATCAAGCGGGCGCTCGATCCCGACGATCTGATGAATCCGGGCAAGATGCTGCCGGAAGAATGATCGCGGCCGGGCGCGCCTTCGTGTAGCCTCGACGCGCCCGATGTCCGGCTCCGAGTCCCGTCGCTTCGGCCTGTTCCAGGCCACGGCCCTGAACATGATCAACATGATCGGGGTCGGGCCGTTCATCACCATCCCGCTCCTGATGACCGCCCTGGGCGGTCCGCACGCCCTGCTCGGGTGGGGCGCCGCGCTGCTGATCGTGCTCGCCGACGGCATGGTGTGGAGCGAGCTCGGAGCGGCGATGCCACGCTCCGGCGGATCGTTTGGTTACCTCCGCGACGCTTTCGGCCCCGACACATTCGGCCGCCTGATGGCGTTCCTGTTCGTCTGGCAGTTCCTGATCAGCGGCCCGCTCGAGATCGCCTCCGGCTACATCGGCTTCGCCAACTATCTCCGTTACGTGTGGGCGGATCTGACGCCGGCAAGCGTGATGGTCGTGATCGCCATCGTCGGATTGGTGAACATCGCGCTTCTGTACCGCCGTATCACGTCGATCGCGACGATCACTATCGCGTTGTGGATCGGGACGATTGCTGCCACCCTCGTCGTGATCGCGACCGGCGCCATGCATTTCAGCTCCGCAGTTGCCTTCGACCTGCCCCCGGCAGCCGTGACCGCTTCACCCGCCTTTCTGTTCGGTCTCGGCGCCGCGACGCGAATCGGCATCTACGATTACCTGGGCTACTACAACGTCTGCTACATCGGCGACGAGGTGGCGAATCCCGGCCGCGTCATCCCGCGCTCGATCGTCATCAGCACCGTGGCCGTCGCCGCCATCTACTTCGCCATCAACCTGTCGATCATCGGCGTCGTCTCGTGGCGCGAGTTCGTCCCGGCCGGCGACCATCCGCAGTCGGCGTTCGTCGTGTCGGTGTTCATGGAGCGCATTTACGGGAGCGCCATCGCGCGCGGGTTCACGGTCCTGATTCTGTGGACGGCGTTCGCGTCGGTGTTCGCGCTCCTCCTCGGCTACTCGCGCATTCCGTTCGCGGCGGCCCGTGAGGGATACTTTTTCAAGGTATTCGGCGCCGTTCACCCGACCGGCGGCTTCCCGCACGTGTCGCTGGTGTGCCTCGGCGTGCTCTCGATCGTCGCCAGCGCCGCCTCGCTCGGGGTGGTCATCGACGCCCTGATCGCGATTCGAATCCTGGTGCAGTTCATCGGCCAGATCGTCGGTTTGATCCTGCTGCGCCGGGCCCGCCCGGAGATGCCGCGGCCGTACCGGATGTGGCTCTACCCCGTTCCCGCCGCGATCGCCTTTGCCGGCTGGGTCTTCGTGCTGGCGACGACCGATCCGTCGGTGATCCTGTTCGGCCTGGTTGCTCTCGCCGCAGGGATCCTGTGCTTCCTGGCGTGGGCGCGACACAGGCAGGAGTGGCCCTTCCGCACAGGCTGCTGAAAGACGCAGCCTGAAGTGAGAAGAGAGAAGAGAGAAGCGAGAAGCACAAGTCCGAGCTTCTCACCTCTCACCTCTCACTTCTCACCTCTCACTTCTCACTTCTCACTTCTCACCTCTCACTTCTCTTCAGCGAAGCGCGCCAGAGACGCGCACCAGCGTCCGTCCGATCACCTGCCGCGTGGTGTAGCCGTCGAAGGCGCCGGGCAGATCCGCGAGATCCACGGTTCGCTGGACGACCTTCTCGAGCAATCCGTCGCCGAGATCGGCGGCCAGCCGGACCCATGCCCGATCCCGCTGCTCGACCGGGCAATACGTCGAGTTGACGCCGAGGAGGTTCACGCCGCGGAGGATGAAGGGCATTACCGTCGTCGCCAATGCGTGACTGCCGGCCAGGCCCACGCTGGCCACGTTGCCGAGCGGCTGCGTGGTCGCGCACAACCACGCCAGCATTCCTCCGCCGACGTTGTCGATCGCGCCCGCCCACCGCGCGGTCTCGAGCGGCCGCACCTTGGACGGAACGTCGCCGGCGGGAACGATCTCGTCCGCCCCCAGGCCGCGCAGGTAGTCGGCCGCGTGTGGTTTGCCAGTGAGCGCGGCGACCCGATATCCGCGTCGTGCCAGCAGCATGACCGCGATGCTGCCGACGCCCCCGGTGGCGCCGGTGACGGCAACCGGACCTGCCGCCGGGCGCTGGCCGTTGTGCTCCATGTGACCGATCGCCAGGGCAGCGGTGAAGCCGGCAGTCCCAATCGCCATCGCGTCACGCAAGGTGAGCGCAGGCGGCAGCGGCACGATCCAGTCGCCGCGGACGACAGCGAAGTCGCTGTAGCCGCCGTCGTGCTCTTCGCCAAGGCCGCAGCCGACCACGATTACCGGATCACCGGCGCGGTATCGGTGGTCGGCCGAAGCGGTCACGACGCCCGCGAGATCGATTCCGGCCGTCAGGGGCAGGCGCCGCATGATCTTGCCGGCGCCGGTTACCGCCAGCGCGTCCTTGAAGTTGATGTCCGACCAGGCGACGCGCACCGCGACGTCGCCGGGCTCGAGGTCCGAGCCAGAAGGAGACGCCGTCGTCTCGAGGCGAGCGATGACGCCGCCAGCTTCGGAATGACAGCGATAGGCAAGAGCGGTCATCAGCTACGCGCGGCTCGGCGACACGCGTCAGGTCGCGGTCGCGTCGAGCGGGATGAGGCTGGGCCGGGCGCGAAGCGCCGGGCGTGAGATGTCGGTGATATTGGGTGCCGCGATCTGATCGAGCGCCCCGGGTCGGGCGTAGAGGAAGCCCTGGCCTGCGCTGCACCCGAGCTCCAGCAGCGCGGCCGCCTGCTTGTCCGTCTCGATGCCTTCGGCAACTGTTTCGATGCCAAGTGTCTGGCCGAGCATCACAACCGCCCGCGCCAGCTCCGGACCGTCGCCCTCGGTGACGAGCCGGCTGACGAACGAACGGTCGATCTTGAGGATGTCGATCGGGAACCTGTGCAGATAGGACAACGACGAGTAGCCGATGCCGAAGTCGTCAATCGCAAGGCGGATGCCAAGAGCCTTCAGTTCGTGAAGCCGCTCGAGATTCGCCGCCGTGTTCTGCATGATGGTGCTCTCGGTCAATTCGAGCACCAGGCAACCCGGATCGAGGCCGGACTCCTTCAGCGCGTGCGCGACGTCGCCGACCAGGTCGCCCTGCTGCAGGTGCCGGCCCGACACGTTCACGGCGACGTGTATCCCCGCCGCGGCACCCATCTCGTCGCGCCACCGCTTCCAGTCGGCGCACGCCCGTTGGAGGACCCAGCGGCCAAGCTCGATGACGTGCCCCGACTCTTCGGCGACCTGGATGAAGTCCTTGGGCGTCAGCAGGTCGCGGGCTGGATGCCGCCACCTGAGGAGCGCCTCCGCGCCGAGCAGGCGGTGACTGTCGAGCGTGACGACCGGCTGGTACTCGAGGAACAACTCGTCGTTGGCGAGCGCCCGGACGATGTCGGCCTCGAGCCGCAGGCGCTCCAGCAGCGCTTCCTGCATCCGTGGCTCGAACACCACATAGCGGCCCTTGCCGGCGGCCTTGGCCTGGTACATCGCGATGTCGGCGTTGCTGAGCAGTTCGTCGGCGGCCGTGCCCGGCGCCCACAGCGCGACGCCGATGCTCGTCGAGATCTGCGACTCCGCGTCCCCGAGCACGATCGGACTGCTCAGCGTCGAGACCAGCGCCGTGGCCGGTCGATCCAGGTCGGCGACCGTGTCCACGCCCTCGAGCAGCACCGCGAACTCATCGCCCGCCAGCCGAGCGACGGTGTCGGTGGTGCGCATCGCGCTCACCAGCCGGTTGGCAACGGCCTGGAGCAGCCGATCGCCGGCGTCGTGGCCGAGCGTGTCGTTGACGTTCTTGAAGTTGTCGAGGTCCAGGAACATCACCGCGACGCTGCGCCGCTCGCGGCGAGCCAGCGAGATCGCGTGGCCGACCCGATCGCGGAACAGGTTGCGATTGGCCAGCCCGGTCAACGGATCGCGGTAGGCCTGCTCCCGCAGCCGCTCTTCGAGCGCCTTCCGCTCGCTGATGTCGCGCAGGTTCAGCGCCAACCCCATGACCGCCGGATCCGTTGTCAGGTTGCTGCCGACGGCTTCCAGCGTATATCGGCGGCCGTGTTGCTCCAGGCGCAGCTCGATCGGACCGACCGCTCCGGTCGGTGTCGCCGAGACCCTGTCGAGAAAACCGCGCAGCATGTCGCCGTCGTCGCCGCTCCACAGATCGAAAAGGCTCTGACCTGACGCGGCATCCGGCTTGAGGCCGAATGTTCGTTCGAAAGCCGGCGACGCGAAACGCACCGCGCCGTCTTCGCCGACGATGAGAATCACGTCCGACGCGTTGGCAATCAGCGAGGCGTACCGCGCCTCGACTCGCTCGGTTGCCCGCCGCTCTCGCGTTCGTGCGTCGTCACGCAGCATGGTGCCCTGGCGGACCATCACCAGCAGCGTCAGGACGAACGCGACGATCGTCATGACCGCCATCGTGCCGCCGACCTCGTCGCGGGCCACGTAGACGAGGACGAGGAACGCGACCAGCACCAGCACGTAGGGCAGCCCGTGCACCATCGAGGGCGCGGCGTCGGCCTCCGAGACGACCGGCGGTGACGGATGCCGCAGCTGCTCGCGCGCGGCGATGCCAAGCGGCACGTACCACGCCACGTACATCACATCCTGGAGGCCGCCCGGCAGGTAGCCGCCGCCAACCTTCGCGAGCGCCCAGACGATATCGCCCAGGAACATGATCGCGCCGCCGAACAGCAGCAGGAGCGGGACGCGGCGGGCGCCGGCGTGGTCGGGGCCGGTCAGCAGCAGCAGCCCGAGCGCCAGCAGGAGGACGCAGTTGAGCGCGACGTAGGCCTGGCTGAGCGCCTCCTTCAGGAACTCGACGTCTGCCTGCACTTCGGCAGGCCGGATGACCAGGAACCAGAACGAAGCGCCGAAGCCGACGGCCAGGATGACGACGTCGAGCGCCAGGCGGGCCCACGGGATACGCATCGCGCGGGCCCGGACGAAGAACAGGACCGCCGCGAAGAACGCCGGGTAGAAGGCCAGGAAGAAGATGTCGGCCGGGCCAGGAAAGGGGTCGCGTTCGAGCAGCCACGACGCGGTCGCGATGATCGTGCCCACCAGATAGAGCGCGAGCGCGGCGGTGACGCACCACCAGGCGGTCTTCAGCGCGCCTCGCCTGAGCCGACGGGCTGTCGCCCCCGCCAGGATCACTGCCGCGAGGCAGGCCGGTCCGTCGGCCAGCAGCCCGACGTAATGCTGTGTCTTGCTGCCGCCGGCGCCCGACAGCATGACCGCGCTGACCGTGACCACGTAGACCAGCAATGCAGCCAGCAACGTGCCATGCCATCGCGGGCGGGCCGGCGAGATCAGCTGGACTGGCACATACCGAATATCGGCTGATGTCACTGGACCCTGAGCCTGTCACCGGCCTCATCCCTGGGCCACCCATGCGCAGACTTGCACGCTGGCATGGGTATCAGCTTGCGCATGCCTTCTGCCTTGTGCCTTTTGCCTTCAGGTTGCTGGCTCTTTCAGCAACCTGTCACGTCAGGGCTCGACGCGCTTGAGCGGTGGCACCGGGGTATCCGGCGCCAGCGCCGGCCGCCGCGAGTGCCAGTCGGTGGCCTGTTCGAATGCTCTTGCCAGCGCCAGCACGCGACCCTCGGAGAACCGTGGCCCGGCGATCATCAGGCCGACAGGGAGCCCCGCGTCGGTAAACCCGCACGGCACCGAGACCGCGGGAATGCCGTAGACGTTGAACTGACCGGTGTTCTCGAGCTCCGGGTTGCGCGGCTTGTCGGTCTCCTCGCGTTCCAGGGCCGCGTCCACCGTCCGTGGCGTGTGGCGGCGGGTCGGCAGCACCACGACGTCCACGTCCTTGAAGCTGTCATCGATGGTCCGGCGCACCAGTTCGAGCGCCCAGCGCCCGCGGATGTACTCCGAGGCCTTGGCGTTGGCCCCGCCCTGCAGGTTGCGGCGCGTCGGAAGCTGGTAGCGACCGCTCATCTGCGCGAACAGCGCCTCGTGCCAGGCGTACATCTCGCCGCCGAGATTGACCTCGCGCGTTGTCGGCAGCACGACGTCGATGGTGTTCGCGGTCAACCTGGTGATGACGCCGATCGCGGCATCAACGGCCTTCGCCACGTCGGTGTCCACGAGGTCGAAGAACGGCACGCGGGCGATGCCGACGCGCAGCGTCTTGACCGGCGCGGCCATCGCCTGGACGTAGTTCTCCGCCGGGTGCTCCACGCTGGCGATGTCGAGCCGGTCGTAGCCGGCCAGCACCTGCAGCATGAGCGCGGCGTCGGCCACCGATCGCGTAATCGGGCCGCAGTGATCGAGCGAGACAACGAGCGGGATGATGCCGCGGATCGGGACCAGGCCATACGTCGGCTTCAGCCCGACGACGCTGCAGTACGAGGACGGTGTGCGGATCGATCCGCCGGTGTCGGTGCCGAGCGCGCCGTAGCACAGGCCGGCGGACACGGCCGCGGCCGACCCGCCAGAAGAGCCGCCCGGATTCCGATCGAGCGCCCATGGGTTGCGCACCGGGCCGTAGTAGCTGGTGGCGGAGGTGCCGCCGTTCGCGAACTCGTGGAGATT
>Ga0310810_10008713_pt1 | contig 11702 bp, 8 predicted proteins | sample NCmetagenome_FD_207641 | JGI IMG/M metagenome (GOLD analysis project Ga0310810, IMG submission 207641) | Soil microbial communities from experimental microcosm in Duke University, North Carolina, United States - NC | ecosystem: Engineered > Artificial ecosystem > Soil microcosm > Unclassified ...
GCGGACGCGAGCTCCGGTGGAGTGTTCAGCGCGGAGATGCAGAGCGGCAGCCAGAGGTAATGCGCAATGCGACCGTTCTGCTGATGGCGCGCAAGGAGCTCGGTGACGGATACGTCCGCAGCCAAATGGAAGTTCGCCTGCTTCAGATGCGCCATGAACTTCGCCGCGCCAAGGCGCTCGCTGAAGGGAATGCCTCGAGCCAGCAACAGGCCTCCCGCGAGGCCGAAAGGCTCGGGAAGCCACAGGCGACGGAAATGGAAGCGTGTCGTGTAGCGAATCTCGAGCGGCATGCGCAGCAAAGCGGTCTGCGGCACGCCCACCGTGCGCATGAGCCGATAGATCTCGGTATACGCCCCGATGAGGATGTGCTGGCCGTTGTCGAGCTCATTGCCTTGCGACTGAACGCGCCGTGCACGCCCGCCGGGAACGGGCCCCGATTCAAAGACGGTTGCGCCAATGCCGCGCTCGGCGAGCGCGACCGCTGCGGCCATGCCGGCGTAGCCGGCCCCGACGATTGCTACGCCGCGACCCAGGTGCGCCACGCGATCCAGAATTTACGGAGGGGAGTGAGCGACGTGCGGCGCGTGAGGACCTGGAAGCCCTCGCGCTGAATCTCGTTGAGCAGCGTGCGATAGATCGCTGCCATGATGAGGCCGGGCCGTTGCGCGCGCCGATCTTCGGCCGGGAGGGCACTCATCGCCTTCTCGTAATAGTCGAGTGCGCGCTTGGCTTCGAATTCCATGAGCGAGCGGAACGCAGGCGTCTCCTTGGACTGAAGAACGTCCGCTGCAGGCACACCGAAGCGTTGCAGGTCTTCGACTGGCAGATAGACGCGATTCTTGCGCGCGTCTTCGCCGACGTCGCGGATGATGTTGGTGAGCTGGAAGGCTATGCCCAGGTTGCTTGCGTACTCGAGCGTGCGCTCGTCGCGATAGCCGAAGATGCTCGCCGCGAGCAGCCCGACGACGCCCGCGACATGGAAGCAGTAGCGCTCGAGTCCGGTCCAATCGAGGTAGCGCGTCTGCCGCAGATCCATCTCCATGCCGTCGATGATCTGGTTCAAACGCTCCGCGGTAACGTTGAACGACCTGAGATGGGGCTCCAGCGCTCGCGCGACGGGATGCTGCGGCTTGCCGGCGAAGAGATTCGCGACCTCGTTGCGCCACCACGCCAACTTCGCGGCAGCAACTTGCGGATCGAGGCCTTCGTCGACGATGTCGTCGACCTCGCGGCAGAACGCGTAGAGCGCCGTAATCGCCCGTCGCCGTTCCTGCGGCAAAAAAAGGAAGGAGTAGTAGAAGCTGGAGCCGCTCGATGCGGCCTTCTGCTGACAGTATTCGTCGGGCGTCATACGGCGCGGGCGAGAAGCAGCGGCCAGTCGAAGCCGCGCAGCACCGGGCGTCGGCGAAAGACGTCGTACTTCGCCTGCTCGATCTTCTCGAGGATGCGCAATCCGCCCTGGATCGTGGTGCGGATCTCAAGGCCAATGCGCCCGGGCAGCGAGCGCGCGAGGGGTTGTCCCCGCAGGATCATTTCGCGGCAACGCGCGACCTGGAAGGCGAGCAGAGCACGCCACGCGTCGTCGCAACGCTTCTCCGCGATCTGCCGCTCGCTTACGCCGTGGCGGGACATTTCGTCCTGCGGGAGATAGATGCGGCCCTTCGCGAAATCGATCTCGATGTCCTGCCAGAAATTGATGAGTTGCAGCGCCGAGCAGACCGCATCGGAACCCGCGAGATCGGTTTCAGACGTTCGTTTGAATAGGTGAAGTAGCAACCGCCCTACGGGGTTCGCCGAACGGCGACAGTAATCGAGAAGATCGGCGAGATTCGCATAGCGTTTCTTCGTCACATCCTGCGAAAAAGCGCTGATCAAGTCGGCAAATAGCTGTAACGGCAGGCCGTGCTCGCGCACGATGCGGGCGACCTCGGCAAAGAGCGGCTCAGAAGGGGTATCGCCAGCTGCAATGCGTTCGAGCGCGCGCTGATAGACGCTTAATCTGGCAAGCCTTACATCGTCTGTATCGGACCCTTCGTCGGCGATGTCGTCGGCGCTACGCGCAAAGCGGTAAATGACCTCGATTGGCGCGCGCAGGCGCTTGGGCAGGAGCAGCGATGCAACCGGAAAGTTTTCGTAATGGCTGACGGGCATCAGCTCAAAAATTGGAATGGACCGCGAAGGTATAATACGTTGTTTTTTTCCGCTTTTTCGGCTTGGCTCGGTTAGGAAATGCGCAGGCGAGGGTGGCGGAATTGGTAGACGCACCAGCCTTAGGAGCTGGCGCCGAAAGGCATTGAGAGTTCGAGTCTCTCCCTTCGCACCAAATGATGAAGCCCTCAGGGGCAGGCGATCACAAAGGAATGGCAAACGTGGAAACACTAGAAGGGCTCGAGCGGCGCGTGTCGGTGACACTGCCCGCCGCGGAAATCGAGCGCCAGATCGACACGCGACTGAAGCAGCTATCGCGGAACATCAAGATGCCTGGCTTCCGGCCCGGCAAGGTGCCGATGAAGCTCGTCGCGCAGACTTATGGACCGCAGGTGCGCTCGGAGGTGCTGAGCGAATCAGTGCAGAAATCGTTCAACGATGTGGTGAAGGAGGCGAACCTCAAGGTCGCCGGCTTCCCGCGCATCGAGAAGAAGGACGGCACGGACGCGGCCAATCTCGAGTTCAGTGCGACGTTCGAGGTCTACCCCGAGGTCAAAGTTGGCGACCTGGCGAGCGCGAAAGTCGAGCGCCCGCAGGTGAGCGTTGACGACTCCGCGATCGACAAGACCATCGACATCCTGCGCAAGCAGCGCACGCGCTTCGTGGGCGTGGAGCGCGCGGCGAAAGAGGGTGATCGCATTACGGCCGACTTCGAGGGCAAGATCGACGGCCAGCCATTCCAGGGCGGCAGCGCCGAGAACTTCGTCTTCGGGATCGACGACGGCCGGATGTTGCCTGAGTTCAACGCCGCCGCGCGCGGCATGGCGCCGGGTGAATCAAAGACCTTCGAGCTCAAGTTTCCCGACGACTATCACGGCAAAGACGTCGCCGGCAAGAATGCTTCGTTCACTCTGAAGGTGAAGAAGCTCGAAGAGCCGCAGCTGCCGGAACTCGACGCCGAATTTGCGAAGAGCCTCGGTGTCGCCGAGGGCGATCTGGAGAAGATGCGCCAGGAAATCCGCGCCAACGTCGAGCGCGAGACTGCGAAGCGCGTGGAAGCGCGTGTGAAGGCGCAGGCACTGCAGGCGCTGCTTGATTCGACACCGATTGAACTGCCGAAGTCGCTCATCCAGATGGAAGCGCAGCAGCTCGTCGAGCGCGCAGCCGCGGATTTGCAGGCGCGCGGACTGAAGCCGGGGCAAGTGCCACTCGACCCCGCCGCGTTTGAATCGACGGCAAAGCGCCGCGTTGCGCTGGGACTCATCATCGGCGAGCTCGCGCGCACCGAAAACCTGCAACCGAAGCCGGCGGAAGTGCGCGCCGTCGTCGAGCAGGAAGCTGCAACCTATGAGAGTCCTGCCGAGGTAGTAAAATGGTTCTACATGCAGCCGCAGCGGCTCTCTGAAATGGAAGGTGTGGCGCTGGAAGCCAACGTCGTGAAATGGGTCTTGTCGAAGGTGAAGGTGGAGGACAAGACCACGGCGTTCGACGATCTGATGGGAGCCAACGCATGAGGATGGAACCCCAGGGCCTCGGGTTGATCCCGATGGTCATCGAGCAGTCCGGGCGCGGCGAGCGTGCCTACGACATCTATTCGCGGCTGCTCAAGGAGCGCGTCGTCTTCCTGGTCGGGCCTGTGACCGAAGTCACGGCCAACCTGATCGTTGCCCAGCTGCTTTTCCTCGAGTCGGAAAACCCGGACAAGGACATCTTCTTCTACATCAACTCGCCGGGCGGCTCGGTTTCGGCCGGATTGGCCATCTACGACACGATGCAGTTCATTAAGCCTGATGTCAGCACGCTCTGCGTCGGCCAGGCCGCGAGCATGGGTGCGCTCTTGCTTGCCGCCGGCGACCAGGACAAGCGTTTTTGCCTGCCGAATTCCCGCGTCATGATCCACCAGCCCATGGGCGGCTTCCAGGGCCAGGCCACGGACATTGAAATTCATGCAAAAGAGATCTTGTACCTGCGCGGCCGGCTGAATGAAATTCTTGCAAAGCACACCGGCAAGCCGATCAGCGTGATTGAACGGGACACCGAGCGCGACTTTTTCATGGGAGCGCCAGACGCGGTAAAGTACGGGATAGCGGACAAGGTTCTGTCGTCCAGGGAGAACGTGTAAGTGTCGGAAAAGAGCTCGTCGGGGGAAAAGCTTCTCTACTGCTCGTTCTGCGGCAAATCGCAGCACGAGGTGAGGAAGCTCATCGCAGGGCCCTCGGTTTTCATTTGCGACGAGTGCATCGAGCTCTGCAACGACATCATCCGCGAGGAGACGGCCTCCGATAAGGGCGGCAAGGGCGCGAAGTCCGACCTGCCCACGCCTCGCGAGATCCGCCAGATCCTCGACTCCTATGTGATCGGCCAGGACACGGCGAAGAAGATCCTCTCCGTCGCGGTCTACAACCACTACAAGCGGCTCAAGCATCTCTCGAAGAACGACGAGGTCGAGCTCGCCAAGTCGAACATCCTGCTGATCGGGCCCACGGGCTCCGGGAAGACGCTGCTGGCGCAGACGCTGGCGCGGCTCCTCAACGTGCCGTTCGTGATCGCGGACGCGACCACGCTCACGGAAGCGGGCTACGTCGGCGAGGACGTCGAGAACATCATCCAGAAGCTGCTGCAGAACTGCGACTACGACGTCGACAAGGCGAAGCGCGGCATCGTGTACATCGACGAGATCGACAAGATCTCGCGCAAGTCCGACAACCCCTCGATCACGCGCGACGTATCGGGGGAGGGTGTGCAGCAAGCCCTGTTGAAGCTGGTCGAGGGCACGATTGCCTCGGTGCCGCCCCAGGGCGGCCGCAAGCACCCGAATCAGGACTTCGTGCAGGTCGACACGACGAACATCCTCTTCATCTGCGGCGGGGCGTTCGACGGCCTCGAGAAGATTGTCCGCAACAGGACAGAGAAGACCGGCATCGGCTTCGGCGCCGAGGTGAAGAGCCCGAAGAACTCCAAGGCCACCTACGACCTCCTCAAGGCCGTGGAGCCCGAAGACCTTATCAAGTACGGGCTCATCCCCGAGTTCGTCGGCCGCCTGCCGGTGGTCGCAGCGCTCGAAGAGCTGGACGAGCATGCGCTCATCCAGATCCTGACCGAGCCGAAGAACGCGCTCATCAAGCAGTACCAGCGCCTTTTCCATATGGAAGGCGTGGAGCTCGAGATCCGCACCGGCGCCCTGGGCGCCGTGGCCAAGAAGGCGCTCGCGCGCAAGACTGGCGCGCGAGGCCTGCGCTCGATCCTGGAGCAGGTCCTGCTCGACACGATGTACGAACTACCGACCCTTGAGAATGTCAGTAAGGTCGTGGTCGACGAGCAGATGATCTCGGCTGACGGCAAGCCGCTCCTCATCTACTCCGACAGTCAAAAAGTTGCTGGCGGAAGCTCGGCATAGCCGCGCCGTTCGCCTTCTGGCCGGACCGCCGGTCGCAACACCACATTTCGTCACGTATTCCGCATTGCAGCGTAAGCATGGGTTGTGTACGCTTGGTCCATTGATTTTTCTGGAGGAAAGCCGCACTTACCGTGTAGGCCCAACTCCTTGATGAGGCTAATCTAAATGTCCGAACAGGCTCCTTCCACCGAAATCGTCCAGTACCCGCTGCTCCCGCTGCGCGACGTGGTGGTGTTCCCCCACATGGTGATACCGCTCTTCGTGGGGCGTCCGAAGTCCATCAAGGCGATGGAAACGGCCATGGAAGCCGGCAAATCGATCCTCCTGGTCGCGCAGAAGTCAGCGGCCAAGGATGACCCGGGTCCGGGCGACATGTATTCGATCGGCTGCGTCTCCAACATCCTGCAGATGCTGAAGCTGCCCGACGGCACGGTGAAAGTGCTCGTCGAAGGCGGCACGCGCGCGCACATCCGCGACATCGTCGACGTAAAGACGCACTGGATCGCCGAAGCCACCGCGGTGCCGGCCGATGCCGCGCCCGCGCCTGAAGTCGAGGCGCTGCGCCGCGCGCTGCTCTCGGCGTTCGACCAGTACGTCAAGCTGAACAAGAAGATTCCACCGGAGATTTTGACTTCCCTCTCCGGCATCGACGAAGCCGGCCGCTTGGCCGACACCGTGGCGGCACACCTGCCGCTCAAGCTCGAGCAGAAGCAGCAAGTGCTCGAGATGTTCGACGTCAAGCAGCGCCTCGAGCATCTGCTCTCACAGCTCGAGACCGAGATCGACATCCTCCAGGTCGAGAAGCGCATCCGCGGCCGTGTGAAGCGGCAGATGGAGAAGAGCCAGCGCGAGTACTACCTGAACGAGCAGGTAAAGGCGATCCAGAAGGAACTCGGCGAAGGCGAGGAGGGCGCAGACCTCGAAGAGATGGAGAAGAAGATCCGCCGCGCGCACATGCACAAGGACGCGCGCAAGAAGGCGGAGTCCGAGCTGAAGAAACTGAAGCTGATGTCGCCCATGTCGGCGGAAGCCACCGTGGTGCGCAATTACATCGAGACGCTGGTCAACCTGCCTTGGAAGAAGAAATCCAAAATCTCCAAGGACATCAGCGCCGCCCAGGAGATCCTGGACAAGGATCACTACGGACTCGAGAAGGTGAAAGAGCGCATCGTCGAGTATTTAGCCGTGCAGACGCGCGTCGACAAGATGAAAGCGCCCATTCTTTGCCTCGTCGGGGCGCCCGGCGTCGGCAAGACCTCGCTTGGCCAGTCGATCGCTCGTGCGACCAACCGCAAGTTCGTGCGCATGTCGCTCGGCGGCGTGCGCGATGAGGCGGAAGTTCGCGGCCATCGCCGCACGTACATCGGCTCGATGCCCGGCAAGATCCTGCAGAACATGACGAAGGTGCAGGTGAAGAACCCGCTCTTCCTGCTCGACGAGGTCGACAAGATGGGCGCCGACTGGCGCGGCGATCCGTCCTCGGCGCTGCTCGAGGTGCTCGACCCCGAGCAGAACAACACCTTCACCGACCACTACATCGAGGTCGAATACGACCTGTCGGAAGTGATGTTCGTCGCGACGGCCAACACGCTGAACATCCCGGCCCCGCTCCTCGACCGCATGGAAGTGATCCGTCTCTCGGGCTACACCGAGGACGAGAAGATGAACATCGCGGTGCGCTACCTGCTGCCCAAGCAGGTCAAGGCGACTGGGCTCAAGGAAGGCGAACTCTCCGTGTCCGAGGCCGCGATCCGCGACATCGTGCGCTACTACACGCGCGAAGCGGGCGTGCGTGCGCTCGAGCGCGAGCTCTCCAAGATTTGCCGCAAGGCGGTGAAGCAGCTTCTCACCGACAAGAGAGCGGAAGGAAAGGAAGACTCGGCAAAGCCCCACCGCATCACCGTAACGCCGAAGAACCTGGACAAGTTCCTGGGCGTACGCCGCTACACCTTCGGCATGGCGGAGAAACAGAACCAGGTCGGCCAGGTTACCGGACTCGCATGGACGGAAGTCGGCGGCGAGCTGCTGACGATCGAGGCGGTGACGATGCCCGGCAAGGGCAAGACCACGACCACAGGCAAGCTCGGCGACGTGATGCAGGAGTCGATCCAGGCGGCGCTGTCTGTCGTGCGCACGCGCTCGCGCAAGCTCGGCGTGAAGGAAGACTTCTACCAGAAGAACGACATCCACATTCACCTGCCGGAGGGTGCTACGCCGAAGGACGGCCCGAGCGCCGGCATCGGCATCGCCACCGCGATGGTGTCGGTACTGTCCGGAATCCCGGTGAAGGCCGACGTTGCCATGACGGGCGAGATCACGCTGCGTGGCGAAGTGCTGCAGATCGGCGGTCTGAAGGAGAAGCTCCTCGCGGCGCATCGTGGCGGCATCAAGACCGTGCTGATCCCGGAAGAGAACGTGAAGGACCTGGTCGAGATCCCGGACAACATCAAGAACAAGCTCGAGATCGTCCCGGTGAAGTGGATCGACAAGGTGCTTGAAGTTGCGCTCGAGCGGCAGCCGGAAGGCCTGCCCGACAGCGACGAGAGCGCGCCGATCCCGCCGAAGGCCGACGACGACACGACCGTAATCCGTCCCCATTAACAAAGCCGACCTCATCGAGCAGATCGCTCAGGCGGCGGAGATTTCCAAATCCGCCGCCGAGCGCTCGGTCGATTCACTCATCAACGCCGTGAAGACGAGCCTGCGCAAGGGCGAGGAAGTGACGCTCGTCGGCTTCGGCACGTTCTACGCGGGCGCTCGCAATGCACGCACCGGTCGCAATCCACGCACCGGTGAGGCAGTAGAGATCAAGGCAGCGAAGCTTCCAAAGTTTCGTGCTGGTAAGGCCCTGAAGGACGCGATAAACTAGCGCCCCTTTTTTAGGGGTGCTTAGCTCAGCGGTAGAGCGCTGCCCTTACAAGGCAGATGTCGTAGGTTCGACCCCTACAGCACCCACCAGCAGGTTTCTGCAGCAGAAGGAGCGGTAGTTCAGTTGGTTAGAATACCGGCCTGTCACGCCGGGGGTCGCGGGTTCGAGTCCCGTCCGCTCCGCCAACTCCTCACTTTCCACACGGATCTTCGCGCGCTGCGCGCGAAGTGAACCACAGGTAGTCGTAGCTTTGCTCGTACTCAGCCGGGGCGGTCTTGTCGCTCTCGGTTTCGATGAAAGCGAGGCTCGCGACCTTGCCATCGATGTAGATCGGAACGCCGCGGTCGCGGCGAGCGTGGCCGGCGCCTGCAATGAGCACGGTGTCGCGCTTGAAGACGGAGGCCATGCGCGCATCGCGAGCACGCTGCGCTTCGACCATGCCGCGCAGGAGCTTCGCGTCCGGTGTCTGGCCGCAGTGGCTTTCGCTGATGTCACGCGAGAGCGCTGTATCGACGTAAGGGTCCGCAGGCGGCAGGCCCGAGCGCGCGGGATCCGCGACGATGGCGCGGGCATCGCTGCGCGAGAGGTTCGCGGCGGCGATCGGCCAGCCGAACTCGAGGGCGAACTGCAGGAGCGGCTTATAGAGCGGCCAGTTCCAGCCCTTCCGGTCGAAGTGACCGGCATCGGCGAGGCCCTCGGCGTCCGCGCCGCGCATGCGGGCGGCATCGATCTCCGCTTGATACTGACTGTCGAATTGCTCCATGGCGAGCACCGACCGCTGGCCGCGCGCGGCGAGGCCTTCGAGCACGCTGCGCTGCAAGCGGTGCTGCTCGGGGTTGTCGTGCGTTTCGCCAAGAATGATGTAGCGGGATTGCGCGAGGCGATCGAAGAGCGCGTCCTGGGAGACAAAAGCGCTGGCGTTCACATCCCAGATCATGCCCATCAAGGGATGTGGTTCGGTATTCGCTTGCGGAGTCGGCTGTTGCGCGCAGGCGGCGAGGACGACGAGGGCTGCTAAAATCGCGTCCCTTCCATGTTTGATTTCGTTCAGCGCCACAAGCGGCTCCTGCAGATCTTCCTCGGGCTGATCGCGCTCACCTTCGCGACCTGGGGCATCGAATCGTACACGCGCTATGCCGGCGGCCGTGATTCCGTGGCAACGGTGAACGGCTCCGACATCTCGCAGCGCGAGTTCGACCAGCAGTTCGCCGCGCAGCAGGAGCAGATCCGGCGCATGTTCGGCGGCCGCGTGGACCCGTCGACTTTCGACTCCCCGGAGGGTCGGCGTGCAGTGCTGGACCAGATGATCGCCGAGCGCCTCATCTCGACGGAGACGGTGAAGCGCAACCTCCAGATCGATGACAAGCGCCTTGCTGATCTGCTCGTGTCGGTGCCGGAGTTCCAGGAAAACGGCCGCTTCTCGCCCGAAGCCTTCGAGCGTGTCGCGCGCTCGCAGAACCCGCCGCTGAGCCCGCGGCAGTTCGAGGCGCGGCTGCGCCAGACCTTCGCGTACCAGCAGCTCGTCGGCTCGATCGGCGACACTACCATCGTGGCGCATGCGGTCGCCGATCGCATGGCTGCGATCGAGGTGCAGCAGCGCGAGGTATCCGAGGCGCGAATCGCGGCGCGACAGTTCCTGGACAAGGTCAAGATCGACGACGCGAAGTTGAAGGAGTACTACGACTCGAATCCGGCCGAGTTCCGCACGCCGGAGCGGGTGCGAGCCGAGTACGTGATCCTCTCGGCTGACGCCCTGGCGAAGCAGGAGCCGGTTACCGACGAAGAGATCAAGAAGGCCTACGAGGCGCGCGCCTCGGCTTTCAAGGTCGAGGAGCAGCGGCGAGCGAGCCACATTCTCGTCAAGACCAAGGATGAGGCGGACAAGATCGTCGCCGAGTTGAAGAGGAACCCGGGCGCCTTCGCCGAGCTGGCGAAGAAGCAGTCGCAGGACCAGGGCTCGGCGGAGAAGGGCGGCGATCTCGGCTGGTTCTCGCGCGGCGCGATGGTGAAGCCCTTCGAGGACGCGGTGTTCTCGATGAAGCAGGGCGAAATCCGCGTCGCACAGAGCGAATTCGGTTTCCACGTCGTAAGAGTCACGGGCATCCAGGCCGGCAAGACGCGGCCGCTCGAAGAAGTTCGCAAGGAGCTCGTGACCGAGCTCACGCGCCAGAAAGGCGCGAAGAAATTCGCCGAATCGTCGGAGTCTTTCGGCAATATGGTCTACGAGCAGTCCGAGAGCCTCAAGCCCGCCGCCGACAAGTTCAAGCTGCAGATCCAGACCACCGGCTGGATCGCCAAGGGTGGCCCGCCACAGGAGCTCGGCGCGCTCGACAACCCGAAGCTCCTGACCGCGCTCTTCTCGCAGGATTCGATCGCCAATAAGCGCAACACCGACGCCATCGAAGTCGCGCCGAGCACGCTCGTCGCGGCGCGCGTCGTCGAGCACCAGCCCGCGGCGCAGCGCAAATTCGAAGAAGTGAAGGACCAGATCGCAGAAGAGCTTCGCCGGCGCGAGGCCGTGCAGCTCGCCGAGAAGGAGGGCATGGCGAAGCTCGAGCAGTTGCGGAAAGGCGAGAACGCAGCCGTCGCCTGGGGTGCACCGAAGATGGTGTCGCGCCGCAGTGCCCAGGGCCTGCCGGCGGAGATGTTGAGGCAGGTCGTCGCCGCCGATGCTTCGAAGCTACCGGCCTATATAGGCGTGGCGGTCCCGGACCAAGGCTATGCGATCGTCCGCATCAGCAAGGTGGTGGAGGGACAGGCCCCGGCCGATGAGAAGCAGGTGGAGGCTCGCGCCACGGCCGCGCAGGGCGCAGCGGACTACGAGTCGTACATCGCGACCCTCAAGGGTCGCGCGAGCATCTCCATCAACGGCTCTAATCTGGAGAAGAAGTAGAACCGATACCGGCGACGACGTGGCTGAAGCCCGCGTCGACGTAGAGCACTTCGCCGGTGATCGCAGCCGCCAGGTCCGAGAGCAGGAAGGCCGCGGCGTTGCCCACGTCCTCCGTGGTCACGGTTCGACGGAGCGGCGCGTGCTCTTCCACGAACTTCAATATCTTCCCGAACCCGCTGATTCCCGCGGCTGCAAGCGTCTTGATCGGGCCGGCCGAGATGCCGTTCACCCGGATCCCCTGCGGACCGAGGCTCGCCGCCATGTAGCGAACTGACGCCTCCAGGCTCGCCTTGGCGAGTCCCATGGTGTTGTAGTTGGGCACGACGCGCACCGCGCCGAGGTACGTCAACGTGAGTAGAGACGCCCTGCGGCCCTTCATCAACGGTAGCGCCGCC
>Ga0310810_10008714_pt1 | contig 11701 bp, 9 predicted proteins | sample NCmetagenome_FD_207641 | JGI IMG/M metagenome (GOLD analysis project Ga0310810, IMG submission 207641) | Soil microbial communities from experimental microcosm in Duke University, North Carolina, United States - NC | ecosystem: Engineered > Artificial ecosystem > Soil microcosm > Unclassified ...
GTCGCGCTTCCACGATGAACCACAGGAAGGTCGCAAGCTGGGGAGAGTTGCGGAATACCGTGCTCGCGGTCATGCGCTCGACCTGCGCGCGCACTTCTGCCGCGTCGGGCTGTTTCAAGGGTACTGGCGCGGAGGTCATCGCATCATACTCGGCTCGCGGGTCCACTGCCGCGCGTGCCGTAAGGGTTGCCCCAACATGCCCACCCGGTTCCAAGCTATAGTGCCTTCGCCCACAATCACAGTGTCATTGTGGATTTTTCACCAAGGCGTGACCAAATCCCGCAGCATTTTGCGCGGTTTCTCGCAACCGGAGCCGCGCCGCCCTTGATGGCCGCCTCCGTATCGCGCAAGTGAGAAGCCGGACTGACCTCATGCACAAAACCGACGTGGCGGTAATCGGGGCGGGCGCGGCCGGCGTTGCGGCCGCGCGGCGGCTTGCCGATGCTGGCGTCGCCTGCGTGCTGGTCGAGGCGCGCAACCGCATCGGCGGGCGCGCCCACACCCTGCCCGGCGAACTCGCGCTCGATCTCGGCTGCGGCTGGTTGCATTCGGCCGATACGAACGATTGGGCCGCGCTCGCGCCCAGGCTCGGTTTCGCGATGGATGACCATCCACCGCCCTGGGGCCGCCCTGCCTGGGAGGGCAATTTCCCGGCTGCCGAGCAGAAGGACTACTGGGCCACCTGGCGCAGGTTCTACGAGCGCGTCGAGGCCGCCGAGGAGAAGGACCTCTTCCTCTCCGACTGCTTCGAGCCGGGCAATCGCTTCAACCCGATGCTCGGCGCGGTCATCACCTACGCGAACGGCGCCGAGGCCGAGAAGATCACCACGCGCGAGTACGCGCTCTACCACGACAGCGGGCAGAACAAGCGCATCGAGCGCGGCTACGGCACGCTGATCGCCGCTTACGCGGCCGGCCTCGACGTGCGCCTCGATTGCCCGGTGTCGCTGATCGACCAAGCGGGCAAACGCCTGCGCATCGCGACGCCGCGCGGCGAATTTTCCGCGCGCGCCGCGATCGTTGCGGTGCCGCCGGGCGTGATCGCGAACGAGACGCTGCGCTTTGCACCCGCGCTGCCTGCGAAGATCGACGCCGCGCACGCGCTCCCCCTCGGGGTCGCCGACAAGATCTTCCTGCGCATCGACAACCCGGACGATCTGCCGACGGACACGCGCGTGGTCGGCTCGCGCGTCACACCCGAGACCGGCATGTACACGCTGCGCGCCTTCGGGCGCCCGGTGATCGAGGGCTATTTCGGCGGCGCCTTCGCCCGCTCGATCGAGGGCGCGATCGGGCCGTTCGCGATCGAGCAGATCTGCTCGGCGCTCGGCAACGACATGCGCAAGCGGTTGACCCCGATCGCCGAATCCGCCTGGGCGCACGACCCCTGGTCGCTCGGCTCCTATTCGTACGGCTCGGTCGGCGCCGCGGCCGCGCGCGCGACGCTCGCCGCGGCGATCGATGAGCGGCTGTTCTTCGCGGGCGAGCACACCTCGCCGCACGATTTCTCAACCGCGCATGGCGCGTATCGGAGCGGCGTGCGCGCGGCGGATGAGGTGATGCGAGTGCTGGCGCGCGTCTGAACTCCCGCCCGCGCTCCCCTCACTCGATCGAAAGCCCCACCGACTTCACCACCTTCTCCCACCGCACCGTCTCGTCGGCGACCATCTTGCCGAAGCCTTCGGGCGAGAGCACGAGCGGCACACCGCCGAACTCGGCGATGCGCTTCTGCAATTTCGGGTCGGCGAGCCCCTGGTTGATCGCCTTGTTGAGCGTCTCGACGATATGAGGCGGAATGCCTTTCGGCCCGGAGACGCCGTAGTAGAGCGTCACGTCGTAGCCAGGGATCGTCTCGCCGATCGACGGGAGGTCGGGAAACACGAAGGAGCGTTTCGCCGAGGTGACGCCGAGCGCCTTGAGCTTGCCGGTCTTCACGAATTCGACCGAGCCCGGCAGGTTGTCGAAGAACACCTGCACCTTGTTGGTCATCAGATCCGGGTAAGCGGGAGCGGCGCCGCGATAGGGCACGTGCTGCATCTCGATTCCGGCCATCATCTTGAACAGCTCGCCCGAAAGGTGCGGCGAGGTGCCGGCGCCGGGCGAGGCCATGTTGACCGCGTTCGGATGCGCCTTGGCGTAGGCGATGAACTCCGCAACCGACTTCACCGGCAGATCGGGCGGCACCACCATGATGTTGATCAGCGTCATGATGCCGGCAATCGGCGTCGTGTCGCGGTTGAAGTCGAACGGCAGCTTCTTGAACACCGACTGGCTGATCGCGTTGTTCGGCCCGACGAACATGATCGTGTAGCCGTCGGGCGGCGAATTGATCGTCGACTGCGCGCCGACATTGCCGGAGGCGCCGCTGCGGTTCTCCACCACGAACTGCTGGCCGAAATGGTCGGAAAGCCAGTCGCACAAGACGCGCGCGATGATGTCGTTGGAGCCGCCGGCCGCGAAGCTCACCACGAACTTCACCGGATGGTCCGGGTATTTCCCCTGTGCGGCCGCGGGCAGCGCCGCGCAGAGGAGCAAACTCAAGGCAACGCAGAATCGAATGATGCGCATGGCATCCCTCCCTGTTCGATTTGCTTCGGCTGGCCTTGGCGAATTCAGCTTCGCTCTGTCCTTTGGGCAGTCCTTTCCACGTTCGGATGTTCCGGGAATCCCCTGCGGGCGGCACTTGCGTGCTTCTTGCCCCGCCTCATTGTCGGAGAATGCCGTTGCAGACGCAACAGGCGTCCACGCAAATCGCTAGCTCCGCTGGCGCCAGCCGTCGACCGAGAAGCGTCCGGCTCCCGCCACCAGCATCGCCATCAGCCCGCCGATGATGGTGATGTTCTTGGCGAACTGGACCTGCTGCAGTCGCCGCGCCGCAACATCGGCAATATCCCAGTAGCGGTGGCTGATCAGCGTCGCCGCGACGGTGAAAACGATCAGCCCGAGCGCGCCCCAGCGCGCCCAGGCACCGAAGAGCAGCGCCGTGCCGCCAAAGAATTCGAGCGGCGCGCCGATCCAGCCGAGGAAAGCCGCAAACGGCACGCCGCGACGCTCGAGACTCGCGATAAAGGGCTCCATCGCGATCAGCTTGCGGAAGCCGCTGTCAAAGAAGATCCAGCCGAGCAGGATCCGGCCGACCAGCAGGACGAGGTGTTGCCGGGTGGAGATAGGCGAAGGCGTCATCTGCAAGCTGCCCCGATTCCCCTCTTAGGGCAACATAACCGGCCATTGCGCACGGCCCGCGGTCACAAGTACGAGAGCGTGCAGCGCGGAGCGTGTTACGCCCCCACGCCCTTCCCCTTCAACGCCTCGCCCACCTCGTCGAGCACCTTGGGGTCCTCGATGGTCGCCGGCATGGTCCATGGTTCGTGATCGGCGATCTTCTTCATGGTGCCGCGCAGGATCTTGCCCGAGCGGGTCTTGGGCAGCCGCGGCACCGTGATGGCGAGCTTGAACGCCGCCACCGGGCCGATCTTGTCGCGCACCAGCGCGACGATCTCCTTCTCGATCTCGTCGTGCGGCCGGTTCACGCCCGCCTTGAGCACGATGAAGCCGCACGGCACCTCGCCCTTGAGCGCGTCGGCGACGCCGATCACGGCGCACTCGGCCACATCCTTGTGGCTCGCCAGCACCTCCTCCATGCCGCCGGTCGAAAGGCGATGGCCCGCGACATTGATGATGTCGTCGGTGCGCCCCATGATGAAGAGGTAGCCATCCTCGTCCTTGAAGCCGGCGTCGGCGGTCTTGTAGTAGCCGGGAAACTCGCTGAGGTAGCTCTCCCTGAAGCGCTCGTCCTGCTGCCACAGCGTCGGCAGGCACGACGGCGGCAGCGGCAGCTTCACGACGATCGAGCCCATCTTGCCGGTCGGCACTTCCTTGCACTGCTCGTCGACGATGCGCACGTCGTAGCCCGGCATCGCGACCGTCGGCGAGCCGTGCTTCACCGGCAGCATGCCCAGCCCCATCGGGTTGCCGGCGATCGCCCAGCCGGTCTCGGTCTGCCACCAGTGATCGATCACCGGTCGCTTGAGAAGCTGCTCGGCCCACTCGATGGTCGGCGGGTCGCCGCGCTCGCCGGCAAGGAACAGGGTGCGGAAATTCGACAGGTCGTATTGCCCGAACAGCCTGCCCTGCGGATCTTCCTTCTTGATGGCGCGGAAGGCGGTCGGCGCCGTGAACATCGCGGCGCACTTGTGCTCGGCGATGACGCGCCAGAACGCACCCGCGTCGGGCGTACCGACGGGCTTGCCCTCATAGAGGATCGAGGTGCAGCCGTGGAACAGCGGCGCGTACACGATGTAGCTGTGCCCGACCACCCAGCCGATGTCGGAGGCCGCCCAGAACACTTCGCCCGGCTCGACCCCGTAATGGTTCTTCATCGACCATGCGAGCGCGACCATGTGCCCGCCGTTGTCGCGCACCACCCCTTTCGGGATGCCGGTCGTGCCGGAGGTGTAGAGAATGTAAAGCGGGTCGGTCGCGAGCACCGGCACACAGGGCGCGGTTTTCTTCGCGGCCATCGCCTTCTCGCGCAGCGCCGCCCAGTCGTGGTCGCGGCCTTGCGTCAGTAGCGCCTCGCACTGCGGGCGCTGGAGGATCAGGCAGGCCTGCGGCTTTGCGGTCGAGAGGTCGATCGCCGCATCGAGCAGCGGCTTGTAGGGCACCACACGATTGACCTCGATGCCGCACGAAGCCGAGAGGATCAGCTTCGGCTTCGCGTCGTCGATGCGCGTCGCAAGCTCCTTCGCGGCGAACCCGCCGAACACGACCGAATGGATCGCGCCGATGCGCGCGCAGGCATACATGGCGAACAGCGCTTCGGGCACCATCGGCATGTAGATGATGACGCGGTCGCCCTTGGTGACGCCGAAATCCTGCAGGATCGCGGCCAGCGTCGCGACCTCGCGCTGCAGCTCCGCATAGGTGATGGCGCGCTTGGTATTGGTGACCGGCGAGTCGTAGATGATGGCAGCCTGGTCGCCGCGGCCGCGCTCCACATGCCGGTCGATCGCGTTGTAGCAGGTGTTGCATGAAGCGCCGGTGAACCAGCGCCCGTAGACGCCGGCATCCTTGTCGAAGACCTTTTTCGCCGGTTCGTACCAGTCGATCGCGGCTGCCGCCTCGCCCCAGAAGCCTTGCGGGTCGGCGAGCGAGCGGGCGTAGGCTTGCGGGTAGCGGCTGGTGCGGGCGTCCATTTTGGTACTCCGTCATTCCGGGGCCGAGCAAAGCGAGGAGCCCGGAATCCATAAACACTGGCGGTGAAACTAAAACTCCGACCGGACACCGCCGACACGATCGTGGTTATGGATCCCGGGCTCGCCGCTGCGCGGCGCCCCGGGATGACGTGATGCGGCGCATCTTGCTCCACTGCGCCGCCCTTGAGAAGGCGCGCGGGCGCGACAAACCGGCCATGCAGTCGAACGACTGGCCGCGGGCCTGCGCATTGATCTAAGTCAGCCGCGCAAGCATGTTCTCCGATCCCGCCTTCCTCGCCGCAGCGTTCATCGCCGTTCTGCTCGTTGGCCTCGCCAAAGGCGGGTTCTCCGGCATCGGCATGGCCGCAACCCCGCTGCTCGCGCTCACCATGCCCCCCTTCAAGGCGCTCGCGATCCTCCTGCCGATCCTGATGATGCAGGACGTGATCTCGGTCTGGTGGTACCGCCACGACTGGGACCCCTGGAACGTGAAGGTCATGCTGCCCGGCGCGGTGATCGGCACGGGGCTCGCCTGGGCGCTCGCCTCGATCGTTCCGGACGACGCGGTGCGGCTTCTGATCGGGGCGATCGGCGTGCTGTTCGTCCTGAACATCTGGTTCGGCAAGCTGCCGCCTCCGCGTCCCCCCAGCGCCATCAGGGGCGTCCTCTGCGGCGCGGGCGCGGCCTTCACCTCGACGATTGCATCCGCCGGCATGCCGCCGTTCGCGATCCACGTCCTGCCGCAGCGCATGGACAAGATGCGCCTCGTCGGCACGATCACGATATTCTTCGCCGCCGTGAACGTGCTGCGGCTCGTACCCTATTACGGGCTCGGCCAACTCACCCGCGAGACGCTGCTGATTTCGCTCGCCTTGATGCCGCTTGCGATCGCGACGAATTTCCTCGGCTTCTGGCTGGTGCAGCGCATCCCGACCGCCCCATTCTACCGCATCACCTATGCGTTGATGTTCCTGATCTCGGCGGTATTGCTCGTGCAGGGGGCGGTCGGCGTCTGGCGCGGCTTGCATTGAGCGACGTCAATTGATGCAGGCTTCACGCGTGGCTAAGGTTGCGGGCCACGAGGTTTCCGCATGAGTAATCCCTACGACGTCGATCTCGACCGCAACCCGGCAAATTTCCAGCCCCTGACGCCGCTCACCTTCCTGGAGCGCGCGGCGGCGGTCTACCCGAAGGCCGCTGCGCCGGACTTATGCTGAGTTCTACGCGCGCTCGCGCCGGCTTGCCTCGGCGCTCGCCAAGCGCGGCATCAAGCGCGGCGATTCGGTCTCGGTGATGCTCGCCAATACGCCCGCAATGCTCGAAACGCACTACGGTGTGCCGATGACGCAAGGCGTGCTCAACACACTCAATACGCGGCTCGATCCGCCGATCATCGCGTTCTCGCTTGATCACGCCGAGACCAAGGTGCTGATCACCGACCGCGAGTATTCGAAAACCGTGAAGGAGGCGCTTGCGCTCGCCAAGGTGAAGCCGCTGGTGATCGACTACGACGACCCCGAATATTCCGGTCCGGGCGAACGGCTCGGCTCGATCGAATATGAGGAGCTCGTCGCGCAGGGCGATCCGGAATTTGCCTGGCGGATGCCGAACGACGAGTGGGACGCGATCTCGCTCAACTACACATCCGGCACGACCGGCGATCCGAAGGGCGTGGTCTATCACCATCGCGGAGCGAGCCTGCTAGCTACCGGTAACGTACTGGTCGGTGGGATGGCGAAGCACAGCGTCTATCTCTGGACCCTGCCGATGTTCCACTGCAACGGCTGGTGTTTCCCGTGGACCATCTCGGTGGTCGCCGGCACGCATGTCTGCCTGCGCGCGGTGCGCGCACCCGCAATGTATGACGCGATCGCGAACCACAAGGTGACGCATCTCTGCGGTGCGCCGATCGTGATGGCGACGCTGCTCAATGCACCCGAGAACGAGAAGAAGCCGCTGCCGCACGTCGTCGAGTTCTTCACGGCGGCGGCGCCCCCGCCCGAGGCCGTGCTCGCTGCGATGAAGGAGGCGGGCTTCAACGTCACGCATCTCTACGGCCTGACCGAATGCTACGGCCCGGCGGTGGTGAACGACTGGCATGCCGAATGGGACAAGCTGCCCTCCGCCGAGCAGGCGGCCAAGAAGGCGCGGCAGGGCGTGCGCTACGGCGCGCTCGAGGCGCTCGACGTGATGGACCCCGAGACGATGACGCCGGTGCCGCGCGACGGCGAGACGATGGGCGAAGTGATGATGCGCGGCAACGTGGTGATGCGGGGCTATCTGAAGAACAAGAAATCGACCGACGAGTCGTTCAAGGGCGGCTGGTTCCACACCGGCGACCTCGGTGTGATGCATCCCGACGGCTACATCCAGCTCAAGGACCGCTCCAAGGACATCATCATCTCGGGCGGCGAAAACATCTCCTCGATAGAGGTCGAGGATGCGCTCTACAAGCATCCCGCCGTGCAGGCCGCCGCCGTGGTGGCAAAGCCGGACGACAAGTGGGGCGAGACACCCTGCGCCTTTGTGGAGCTGAAGCCCGGTGCGAACGCGACCGCGGAGCAGATCATCGCGCACTGCAAGGCCAATCTCGCGGGCTACAAGGTGCCGCGCCATGTGGTGTTCGGCGAAGTGCCGAAGACCTCAACGGGCAAGATCCAGAAATTCAGGCTGCGCGAGGCGGCGAAGGGGGCGTGAATCACCACAGCCCGTTCTTCTCCCACTGCTCGGGCGGGATCGGCTCGCCGACCTTGTAGCTGAAGGAGAGCACCTGCATGTGGTCGGGCGAGGTCTTGCAGGTGAATGAGAACTGATACCACTGGCCCTTGCTTTTGAACGCGCCGCCGGTGCCGGTCATGGTGGCATCGGCGACCTTCGGGCTGGCGAGTGCGCTGACGACAGTGCGCTCGGGACGAAAGGTCCTGTCCTTGCCGATGCGCTGCATCGCCTCGAGATCGCAAATCTGCTCGAAGCGCGCGTCGGGATCGAGTTGCTGGAGCATGCGCTCGACCTTCGCATCGATCGCGGACGCAACGGTGACGCTGGGGGCGAGAAGCCCCAATGCGAATACGGCACGAAACAAAGTTCCGGACTCCCCCGCAACGCCCCGGAATCCATCTGCCTCAACAGCACTGAATCGGCAAGCGAACGAAGCGCGACCGAATGAAGGCGCGACCACAGATTCGCTCCTGAACAAGCGGCGCGCGCCGTTGCGGCGGTCTTTGTGCGCATGATCCTGGTCCGAAAACCGGTTCCCACTTTTCGGGGATCATGCGGCGCCCGCATCCTCCAAAATCATGTCTGCACCCTTCTCGGCGATCATGATGGTCGGCGCATTGGTGTTGCCGGAGACGAGCGCCGGCATCACTGACGCATCGACGACCCGCAGCCGCTCGACGCCGTGCACCTTGAGCCGCGCATCGACCACCGCGGTCGGATCGCTGCCCATGCGGCAGGTCGAGGTCGGGTGATAGACCGTCGAGCCGCGCCGGCGCACGTAATCGAGGAGATCATCGTCGCTTGCGCAGGCCGGGCCCGGCTCGTGCTCCGCCTCGATGAAGGGCGCCATCGGGGGGGCCGCCATGATGCGGCGGAGCGCGCGGATGCCGGCGATCGTCGTGTCGCGATCCTTGGGCGCGGAGAGATAGTTCGGCTGGATCGCGGGCGCTTGCCGCGGATCGGCCGACTTGATGCGCACGGTGCCGCGGCTTTCCGGGCGCAGCACGATCACCGGGCAGGTCAGCCCCGAGAACGCATGCAGCGGTCCGCCGATCGCGTCGGCCGAGAACAGCATGATGTGCGTCTGCACATCCGGCGTCTCGACCGCCTCGTTGGTGCGCAGGAAGCCGCCGACATAGCCCGCGCCCATCGCGAGCAGGCCGCGCCGACGCAGCAGATAGTCCGCGCCGGCGAGGAGCCCGCGCAGCTTGCTGGTGAAGAAGTCGTTCGCCGACACCGGCTGCTTCGCGCGGAACACAAGCCGTGCGTGATAGTGATCCTGCAGGTCGGCGCCGACGCCGGGCATGTCGGCGGCAACCGCGATGCCGTGTTCGCGCAGCAGCGCCGCAGGACCGAGGCCGGAGAGCTGCATCAATTGCGGCGAGTTGAACGCACCACCCGCGAGGATCACTTCACCGGCGCGCGCTTCGCGCTTCACGCCCCCCTGCAAATACTCGATGCCGACCGCGCGCTTGCCATCAAGGAGAATGCGTGTCGCGAGTGCGTTCGAGGCGACCTGCAGGTTGGCGCGCTTGCGCGCCGGCTTGAGATAGCCGACCGCCGTCGAGCAGCGCCGCCCGTTGCGGGTGGTGAACTGGTAATAGCCGAAGCCTTCCTGAACGGCGCCGTTGAAGTCCGGGTTGCGCGGATAGCCGCATTGCTCGGCCGCCTCGATGAAGGCATCCGCGATTGGAAGATCGCCGAGATCCGACACGCAGAGCGGACCGCCCTCCCCGTGCCAATCGTCCGCGCCACGCTGCTGGTGCTCCGCCTTGCGGAAATACGGCAGAACATCGGCATGGCTCCAGCCGACATTGCCGAGCTGGCGCCAGCGATCGTAGTCCTGGGCCTGGCCGCGCACATACATCAACCCGTTGATCGACGACGAGCCGCCCATCACTTTTCCACGCGGCTGGATGACTCGACGCCCGTGGCACTCCGCCTCCGGTTCGGTCTCGTAGAGCCAGTTGATCTCCGCGTTGGAGAAATTCTTGCCGTAGCCGAGCGGCACATGGATCCAGATGTTGCGATCCTCGCCGCCGGCTTCGAGCAGCAGCACCTTATAGCGGCCATTCTCGGTCAGGCGGTTTGCCAGCACGCAGCCCGCGCTGCCAGCCCCGACGATGATGAAGTCGAAATCGCTCATGCGGCCTTGGCGGCCGGTGTCGCGCTCGCGTCCTGCAGGATCATGTCGGAAGCCTTCTCGCCGATCATCACGCAGGCGGCGTTGGTGTTGCCCGAGACGACCGTCGGCATGATCGAGGCGTCCGCAACGCGCAGGCCCTCGAAACCGCGTACGCGCAGGCGTTCATCGACAACGGCGGTCACATCCGAACCCATGCGGCAGGTCGAGGTCGGGTGGAACACGGTGGTGCCCTTCTGTCGCGCGAATTCGAGCAGCTCCGCATCGCTGTCGACCTTCGGTCCTGGCGTGAGCTCCTCCACGATGTAGCGCTTGAGCGCGCCCTGGCGCATCACTTTGCGCAGCAGCTGCATACCGGCGACCATCGTGTCGCGGTCGGCCTGCGCCGTCATGTAGCGCGGCTGGATCGCAGGCCCCTGCGCGGGATCAGCCGACTTGATGCGCACGAAGCCGCGGCTCTCCGGGCGAAGCTGACAGATCGAGGCAAGGAAACCCGGCCAGGGATGGAGCTTCTGGCCGACGGCGTCGGCCGAAAACAGAATGAAGTGGAACTGCACGTCCGGCGTCGCCATCTTGGGGTCGGTCCGGGCGAAGGCGCCCGCGTAACCGGCCCCGATGGTGAGAAAGCCCTTGCGCAGCAGCGCGTAGCGCAGGCCCGCCGCCACTCGGCCCGCCATGCTGCCCATCATGTCGTTCATGGTGATGCGCTCCGAGCAGCGATAGTTGAAGCGCGCCTGGTAGTGATCCTGCAGGTCGGCGCCGACACCCTTCATGTCGGCGATCACCTTGATGCCGTGTTGCTGCAACAGATCGGCCGGACCGACGCCGGAGAGTTGCAGAAGCTGCGGCGAATTGAATGCGCCGCTTGACAGGATCACCTCGCCGCTCGCACGGGCGACATGCGTCGCGCCGTCCTTGCGATACTCGACACCGACCGCGCGCCGGCCGTCGAACAGGATGCGCGTGGTGAGCGCGTTCGACACGACCGCGAGATTGCCGCGCCGGCGCGCGGGCGCGAGATAGCCGCGCGCCGTCGACCAGCGCCGTCCATTCCGGGTGGTGAGCTGGAAATAGCCAGCGCCCTCCTGCGTCGGCCCGTTGAAATCGTCGGTGCGCGGAATGCCCGCCTCGGCGCACGCCTCGATGAAAGCCTCGCCCAGCGGGTGCGGCTCGCTGACATCGCGCACCGCAAGCGGCCCGCCGACGCCATGCAGTTCGTCCTCGCCGCGCTCCTGATCCTCAGCGCGGCGGAAATACGGCAGCACGTCGGTGAAGCTCCAGCCGGCGTTTCCGAGCTGGCGCCAGTGGTCGAAGTCCTCCGCCTGCCCGCGGATGTAGAGAAGCCCGTTGATCGAGGAGGAGCCGCCCATCACCTTGCCGCGCGGCTGGATGATCGATCGGCCGCCGAGCTCCGGCTCCGGCTCGGAATTGTAGAGCCAGTTGTGGCGTGCGTCGGAGAACAGCTTGGCGTAGCCGATCGGCACGTGGATCCAGAGATTGCGATCCTCGCCGCCGGCCTCGATCAGCAGCACGCGCTGCTTGCCGCTCGCCGTCAGGCGGTTCGCCAGCACGCAACCCGCGCTACCGGCGCCCACGACAATGTAATCGAATGAGCCGTCCACGCATTCCTCCCGCCGCTGCTTCT
>Ga0310810_10008715_pt1 | contig 11701 bp, 12 predicted proteins | sample NCmetagenome_FD_207641 | JGI IMG/M metagenome (GOLD analysis project Ga0310810, IMG submission 207641) | Soil microbial communities from experimental microcosm in Duke University, North Carolina, United States - NC | ecosystem: Engineered > Artificial ecosystem > Soil microcosm > Unclassified ...
AGGCGATCCATCCCGGCTACGGGTTCCTCTCGGAAAACGCTGCCTTCGCCGCGGCGGTCGAGGAGGCGGGGCTCGTATTCGTCGGCCCACCGCCGGCCACCCTGGCGTCGCTCGGCGACAAGCTCGCCGCCAGGCGGTCCGTTGCCGCCGTTGGCGTCCCCATCGTCCCTGGCCTGCTGGTGCCCCTCGTCGCCGACGGGGATGGGTCGCTCGCCGAGGTCGACCTCAGCGGGATCGCCTTCCCCGCGCTGCTGAAGGCGGCGGCCGGCGGAGGCGGGCGAGGGATGCGACGGGTCGAAGATCGCGGCGAGCTCGAGGCCGCACTGCCCGCCGCTGGCCGGGAGGCGATGGCCGCCTTCGGCGACGGGACGCTGTACCTGGAGCAGCTCATCGCGCCCGCGCGGCACGTGGAGGTCCAGCTCCTCGGCGACCGGCACGGCAACCTGGCCGTCCTGGGCGAGCGAGACTGCAGCGTCCAGCGGCGCCACCAGAAGCTGGTCGAGGAGTCGCCGTCACCCGCGGTGGCCCCGGCACTTCGCGCCGAGCTGGCCGAGAGCGCAAGGCGCGTAGCGGGGACGGTCGACTTCCACAATGCCGCCACGGTCGAGTTCCTCGTCGATGCGAACGGCAGCCACTACTTCCTGGAGATGAACACCCGGCTGCAGGTCGAGCATGGAGTGACCGAGCTCGTGACGGGCCTCGACCTGGTGGCCTGGCAGATTCGCGTCGCGGCAGGGGAGCGCCTGCCCGAGGCCGTCACCGCCTGCGAGCCCCGCGGGCACGCCATCGAGGTCCGGGTCTATGCGGAGGATCCACACAACGACTTCGCGCCGGTGTCGGGGAGTGTCACGGCCTGGCGGATGCCGGACGGTCCGGGGACCCGGGTCGACGCAGGCGTCACCGCCGACACGGCCCTGCCGACCGAGTACGACCCGCTCCTCGCCAAGCTGATGGTCCACGCCGAGGATCGGCCGGCGGCAGTGGCCCGGCTGCGACGAGCCCTCGACGAGACAGTCGTGGGCGGTCTGCAGACCGACCTCTCCTTCCTGCACTGGCTCGTCGCCGACGAGCGCTTCACCACCGGTGCCTATGACACCGGCCTGATCGCTGAAGGCTGGAGTGGCGGCCCGTCAACGGACGACCTCGAACGATCGCTGGCTGCCATGGCTGCCCTGGCCGGCCGGGCCGGTGCGGCGACGATCAGCCCGGCCGTCTCGAGCAGCGCCGCGGCGGCGGAGTCGGCTTGGCAGCGCCTCGCCCGGCACGAAGCGGTTGGACGGCGACGACCGGGATGACCGACTACGAGGTGACCATCGACGGCACCCAGGTCGAGCCCGAGGCCGGCTGGACCCTCGCCTGGCTCGATGCCGAGGTTGGCCTGGCCCGCCTCAGCAATGGGTCGAGGACCGAGCTCTGCCTCGTCGAGGGGTCGGGGACCGACTGGGTCGTCACCCTGCGAGGACGGCGCATCCCGGTCCTGGTCCGCAGCTGGCGGGAGCGGGTGCTGGCCGATGCCGAGTCGTCCGCGCGAGGGCATGACGGTCCCGTCGAGGTGCGAGCCACGCTGCCAGGCCTGGTGGTGGCGATCTCCGTGGCGGAGGGGGATGAGGTCGCGGCCGGGGCGACGCTCCTCACGATCGAGGCGATGAAGATGCAGAACGAGGTTCGGGCGCCACGGTCCGGACGCGTCACGGGCCTCGCCGTCGCACCGGGCCAGGCCGTCGCCGCCGGCACGCCCCTGCTGCGCCTCGAGTAGCGTGGGCCCGAGCTGCCGCCTCGTACAATCGGCGCAATGAGCGACCCCGAGCGCGCCGGACGGCCTCCGCATCGGTCCACCTCGGGGATCGAGATCCGACCGGTCTATGGCCCAGCGGACCTCGATCCGGCGCACGAGACGGGCGATCCCGGAGCGTTCCCCTTCACGCGCGGCATCCGTTCGGACGGCTACCTCGGCCGGCCGTGGACGATGCGCCAGTACGCCGGCTTCGGCTCGGCGCGGGAGACGAATGCCCGCTTCCGCTACCTGCTGGCGAGCGGCCAGACCGGCCTCTCGGTGGCATTCGACCTGCCGACCCAGATGGGGTACGACAGCGACGACCCGATGTCGATCGGTGAGGTGGGTCGGGTGGGCGTCCCGATCGACACCATCGCCGACATGGAGGCCCTCTTCGACGGGATCAGGCTCGACGCGGTGAGCACCAGCATGACGATCAACGCCACCGCCGCGATCCTCCTCGTCCTGTACGAGGCGGTCGCGCGCCGGCAGGGGATCGATCCCACCGGGCTGCGCGGCACGATCCAGAACGACATCCTCAAGGAGTACATCGCGCGCGGTACCTATATCTATCCGCCCGGACCCTCGATGCGGCTGGTGACCGACACCTTCGCCTACTGCCGGACGGAGCTGCCGGCCTGGAACACGATCAGCATCAGCGGCTATCACATGCGGGAGGCCGGGGCCACGGCGGTGCAGGAGGTCGCCTTCACCATCGCCGACGCCATCGCCTATGCCGAGGCGGCGATCGCGGCTGGCATGGCCTTCGACGACTTCGCTCCGCGACTCTCCTTCTTCTTCGCCGCCCACAACGACCTCTTCGAGGAGGCCGCCAAGTTCCGCGCGGCCCGCGGAGCGTGGGCCAGGGTGGCGCGTGACCGCTTCGGCGCCAAGGATCCGCGGAGCATGACGATGCGCTTCCACGTCCAGACCGGAGGCAGCACGCTGACCGCCCAGCAACCGGAGACCAACGTCGTGCGCACGACCGTGCAGGCGCTCTCGGCGATCCTGGGCGGAGCCCAGAGCCTCCACACCAACGCCTCGGACGAGGCGCTTGGGCTGCCCACCCCCGCGACGGCGCGGCTCGCCCTCCGGACCCAACAAGTGTTGTATGCGGAGTCGGGCGTGGGGACCCCGGTGGACCCGCTCGGCGGCTCGTACTACGTGGAGGCGCTCACGCAGGAGATCGAGGCCCTGGTCGAGGCCGAGCTGGCGGAGATCGACCGTCGCGGCGGGACGCTCGCCGCCCTGGCCGACGGCTACCAGCAGGCGGCGATTGCGGAGGCGGCGTACGTGGCCCAGCGCGCGATCGAGACGGGGGAGCGGATCGTGGTCGGCGTGAATGCCTTCGCCGAGAGCGGCGATGAGCAGCGGCCGCAGGCACAGGTGATCGACCCCGAAGCCGAGGCGGAGCAGGTGGCCCGGACGAAGGCGGTGCGAGCCGCCCGCGATCCCGCCCGCGTGGCGGAGGCGGCGGCGGCGCTGGAGGCGGCGGCGGGCGGGACGGAGAACGTGGTGCCGCGCATCCGCGCCTGCGTCGAGGCCCAGGTCACGCTGGGCGAGATCAGCGACACGCTGCGGCGAGCCTGGGGAGAATATCGCCCGTGACGGTAGGACCAATCGACCACATTGCCATCGTGGTGCGCTCGATCGACGAGGCGCTGCCTCGCTATCGGGCGCTCTTCGGCTGGGAGCCGATCGACGCGCCCCGCGTCTTCGCCTCGCAGCACTCGCGCCTCTGCTTCCTGCTGCCGGCATCGGGAGGCGGCGCGAAGGTCGAGCTGGTCGAGCCGACCGACGACGAGAGCGGCGTGGCCCGATTCCTGGCGACGCGCGGCGAGGGGCTCCACCACGTCTGCCTGCTCAGCGACGATCTGCCGGGAGACCTCGCGACCCTGACGGCCGCCGAGGCCGAGCTGATCGACCGTGAACCACGCCCCGGCGCTCACGGCGAAGTGGCGTTCATCCATCCGCGGACGCTGAACGGGGTGCTGTGGGAGCTGCTCCAGACGGCCGGAGAGGAGGGCGAATGAGCGACGAGGCTCCCCGTCCACCGATCCCCGAGCGGCCCCTCCTCCGCGGCGATCGCGTCTGGCTGCGTCCACTGGAAGCGCGCGACATGCCCGCCTACGTGGCCGGGATCAATGACACGGAGGTCGGCGCCTTCGCCGGCTACCGCATCCCGACCACGATCGCGGACGCCAACGCCTGGCTGGAGCGGCACGCGGCGATGTCTCGCTCCGGCGAGGGCTTCTTCTTCGCAGTCTGCGAGCTTGGCGATGACCGGTTCATCGGCACCGTCTGGTTCAAGGACGTGAACACGCTCGACAAGAACGCCGAGCTCGCCATCTACATGGACAAGGACCACATCGGCTCCGGGTGGGGGACCGATGCCCAGCGCACGTTGCTGGCCTTCGGATTCGGGACCCTGGGCCTCGAGCGGATCTCGCTGACGGTCAGCGCCACCAATGCGCGAGCGATCCGCTCGTACGAGAAGGTCGGCTTCCAGCGCGAAGGGGTCATGCGGAGCTCGTTCCGCGTTGCCGGCGAGCGGCAGGACACCGTGCTCATGGCGATCCTGCGCCACGAGTGGGAGGCCGCCCGGCAGGCCGAGGGCTAGTGGACCCCGGCCTCCCGCAGCAGGGCGGGGATCTGGGAGGGTGAGTCCGCGACACGGATGCCGGCCGCCTGGAGCGCCTGGCGCTTCGACTCTGCCGTGCCGCCACCGCCCGAGATGATCGCGCCGGCGTGCCCCATCCGCCGCCCGGGAGGAGCGGTACGGCCCGCGATGAAGGCGGCCATCGGCTTGCGAACCTCGCGCGCGCAGTAGGCCGCGGCGCGCTCCTCCTCGTCGCCGCCGATCTCGCCGATCAGCACGATCGCCTCAGTCTCGGGATCGGCATTGAACATCTCGAGCGCGTCGATGAAGGTCGTCCCCACGATCGGATCGCCGCCGATCCCGACGCAGGTCGTCTGGCCCACGCCGGCATCGGTCATTGCCTGGACGACCTCGTAGGTGAGGGTTCCCGAGCGGCTGACCAGGCCCACTGGCCCGGGGCGATGGATGTCGCCGGGGATGATCCCGACCTTGGCGCTCCCCACCGTGGTGGCGCCGGGGCAGTTCGGCCCGATCAGGCGTACCCCCTGCGCGCGGAGGAGGTGATGCACCCGCAGCATGTCGAGCGCGGGGATCCCCTCGGTGATGCAGATCACCAGGGGGATGCCGGCGTCCGCCGCCTCCAGGATGGCGTCAGGGGCAAAGGCCGCCGGAACGAAGATGCAGGCCGCATTGGCCCCCGTCTGCGCCACAGCGTCGACCACCGTGTCGAAGACGGGCACGCGACCATCGACCGCGGACTGACCGCCCTTGCCCGGGGTCACGCCGGCCACGATCTGGGTCCCGTAGTCGAGCATCGCCCGGGAATGGAAGTCACCCTCGCGCCCGGTGATGCCCTGGACCAGGAGACGGGTCTGCGGACCGACGAGGATGCTCATGCCAGTGACCCGGCGGCGGCCACGGCCTTGCGGGCGGCGTCGTCCAGGCTGTCGGCGGTGATGAGGTTTGCGGCGCGCAGGATCTCCGCCGCCTCGCTGGCATTGGTCCCCACGATCCGCACGACCATCGGCACCTGGCGACCGAGGCTGGCCCGCGCCTCGACGATCCCGTGCGCGACCTCGTCGCCGCGCGTGATCCCGCCGAAGATGTTGATGAGGATCGCCCGCACGTTCGGGTCGTCGAGGATGATGCGGAACGCCGCCGCCACCCGCTCCGCCTTGGCGCCGCCGCCGATGTCCAGGAAGTTGGCCGGCTCGCCGCCGGCCAGCTTGACGAGATCCATCGTCGTCATCGCCAGCCCGGCGCCGTTGACCATGCAGCCGATGCTGCCGTCGAGCTTGATGAAGTTGATGCCGGCGTCGCGGGCCGCGGTCTCGGATGGCTCCTCCTCGCCGAGGTCGCGCATCGCCTCGAGGTCCGGATGGCGGAAGAGGGCCGAGTCGTCGAGCACGATCTTCGCGTCGAGCGCCTCGAGCTGTCCCGCATCGGTGACGACCAGCGGATTGATCTCGGCGAGGTCGGCATCGGACTCGACGAAGGCGGCATAGAGCCCGCGCAGGATGGTCGCGAAGTCCTTGCGGAGATCAGCCGGGAGGCCCAGGAAGAATCCGACTCGCCGCACCTGGTGCTCCTGCAGCCCGATCAGCGGGTGGAGCGGCAGGCGCAGGATCGCACCGGGGTTGGTGCGCGCGGTCTCCTCGATCTCGACGCCACCCTCGGCACTGGCGATGATCGTCACCGCCCCGGCGCCCCGGTCGAGGATCAGGCCGAGGTAGTACTCCTTCGCGATCTTCGCCGCCGGCGCGACGAGGACGGTCCGCACCCTCACCCCCTTGATGTCGAGGCCGATGATCTCCGCCGTCCGCGCCGCCGCCTCGTCGGGGGTCGCTGCCAGCTTCACGCCACCGGCCTTGCCACGGCCGCCGACCAGCACCTGCGCCTTGACCACCACTGGCCCGCCGATCCGCTCGGCGGCATCACGTGCCTGCTCCGGGGTCGTGGCGATCTCGCCAGCGGCGACCGGCACGCCGTGGCGCGCGAGGATCTCCTTCGATCGATATTCCTGGAGCTTCACATGGCCCTCCGGGGGCAGAACGGGTGGTCACCCATCAGCCTACACTTGCAATCCCTACCGCCGGCGCTGTGACCGGCGCGCACCGGAGACATGAGTCCGTGACCTACACCGTCACTGTGATCCCCGGCGACGGGATCGGCCCCGAGCTCAGCGAGGCGACCGTGAGCGTCCTCGAGGCGACGGGGCTCGACTTCGCCTGGGAGGTGCAGCAGGCCGGCGAGGCCACCATCGCCAGCGAGGGGACTCCGCTCCCGGAGCGGGTGATCGAGAGCATCCGCCGCAACAAGGTGGCGATCAAGGGCCCGATCACGACCCCTGTCGGCACTGGATTCCGCAGCGTGAACGTTGGGCTGCGCCTGGCGCTGGAGCTGTACGCCAACGTGCGTCCCGCTCGCACCATGGTCGGCGTCGAGTCGCGCTACACCGACGTCGACCTGATCATCGTGCGCGAGAACACCGAGGACCTGTACGCCGGAGTGGAGCACAAGGTCGGTCCCGATGCCGCCGAGAGCATCAAGATCATCACCCGTGCCGCCTCGCAGCGGATCGCGCGCTACGCCTTCGAGTACGCGCTGCGCAACGGCCGTCGCAAGGTGACCGCCGTGCACAAGGCCAACATCATGAAGCTCTCCGACGGCCTCTTCCTGGAGAGCTGCGGCCAGGTGGCGGCCGAGTACGCGGGGCGCGTCGAATTCGAGGACCGGATCGTCGACAACATGTGCATGCAGCTGGTCCAGAAGCCCGAGATCTACGACGTGCTCGTCCTCCCGAACCTCTACGGCGACATCGTCAGCGACCTGGCCGCGGGGCTCGTTGGCGGACTGGGCGTGGCGCCGGGATCCAACATCGGCGAGACGTCGGCGGTCTTCGAGGCGGTCCACGGCTCGGCGCCGAAGTACGCCGGACAGAATCGCGCCAACCCCACCGCCCTGATCCTCTCGTCGGCGCTGATGCTGCGCCACCTCGGCGAGGTGGCCGCCGCCGACCGGGTCGAGGCATCCGTGCGGAGCGTCATCGCGGAGGGTCGCGCGACCACCCAGGACCTGGGCGGAAGCGCAGGGACCCGCGAGTTCGCGGCCGCCGTGGCCGAGCGCGTTCGGGGAGCCTGACCGCCAGCATGCTCCGCCTCTTCCGCTATCGGATCAGTTGGTCCCAGCTGGCCTGGTTCGGGCACCGGGCTTCGGGGATCGGCGTCCTCGTCTACCTCTTCACGCACATCGTGGAGAACGCCACGCTGACATTCGGGCCCGACGTCTACAACACCACCCAGACCTGGTTCCACAACCTGCCGGTGCGGCTCGGCGAGATCGTCCTGATGGCGGCCCTGGTCTATCACTCACTCAATGGACTGCGCGTCATCGCCATGGACTTCTGGCCGTCAACCACGCGCTGGTACCGGCCGATGACCTACACCGTCATCGTCGGAACGATCGTGGCCATGATCCCGCTGGGCCTGATCATGATCACCCCGTACGCACCCTGGAACGGCCGCTGATGGCGATCGGACGAAAGATCTGGCCGGTCCAGGGCGACCCGCTGCGCCGCAACCCGTCGCGCGCCGCCACGCCACGTCCCAGCCAGCCGGGCTTCGAGCGCTGGATGTGGTACTTCACCCGGATCAGCGGCCTCCTGCTGGTGATCCTGGCGATGGGGCACATGCTGATCATGCACGTGCTCGTGCAGCTCACCGGCGAGGAGATCAACTTCGCATTCGTGACCAGCCGATGGGGGACGCCGTTCTGGCGGATCTACGACCTCGCGCTGCTGGTGCTGGCCCTCGTCCACGGGGTGAACGGAGCCCGGATCATCATCGGCGACTACATCGAGCGGGGCGGACTGCGCACCCTCCTGATCGGGATCCTGCTTGCCATCACCTTCGTCTGGCTGCTGCTCGGGATCCTCGTGATCGTGACCTTCGACCCGAACGGCGCCCCCGCCATCGGTCCCTTCTCGTGAGCCTCGTCCGCAGGACCGAGCGCAGCCGGCCGAAGCCACGGACCCACGACCTGGATGCGGTCGTGGTCGGTGCCGGAGGGGCCGGCCTCTACGCGGCCCTCGAGCTGAAGCGCGACCTCGGGCCGGAGGCCCGCATCGGCGTCATCAGCAAGCTCTACCCCTCGCGCTCACATACCGGCGCGGCGCAGGGCGGGGTGTGCGCGGCCCTCGGCAACACCGAGGAGGACAACTGGGAGTGGCACTGGTTCGACACCGTCAAGGGCGGCGACTACCTCGTCGACCAGGACGCAGCCGAGGTGATGTGCCACGACGCCGTGGAGACGGTCATCAACCTCGAGCACCTGGGGCTGCCATTCAACCGGACCCCCGAGGGGCTGATCGATCAGCGGCGATTCGGGGGACATACCCGCAACTTTGGCGAGGGTCCCGTGCGGCGGGCGTGCTTCGCGGCGGACCGCACTGGGCACCACATCCTGCAGACCCTCTACGAGCAGTGCATCCGGCACGACGTCGCCTTCTACGACGAGTACCAGGTCCTCGACCTGGCCATGCCCTCGGGAGCCGATGGGCCGGTCAACGGCGTCATCGCCCTCCAGCTGTCGAGCAGCGAGATCCACTCGTTTCGGGCCAAGGCGGTCCTCTTCGCGACCGGCGGATTCGGCAAGATGTTCAAGGTCACGAGCAACGCGCACACCCTCACCGGCGATGGGGTGGCGATCGCCTACCGGCGCGGCCTCCCGCTCGAGGACATGGAGTTCTTCCAGTTCCACCCGACGGGGATGTACAAGCTCGGCTTCCTCCTCTCCGAAGCGATGCGCGGCGAGGGCGGCTTCCTCGTCAACGGCAAGGGCGAACGGTTCATGGAGCGCTACGCCCCGACGATGAAGGACCTCGCCAGCCGGGATGTGGTGAGCCGCAGCATCTACCAGGAGATCGCGGCGGGGCGAGGGATTGATGGCAAGGACTTCGTCCATCTCGACGTCCGCCACCTGGGGGCAAAGGTGCTGAATGAGAAGCTTCCCGACATGAGCGGCTTCATCCGGACCTACTTCGGGCTCGACCCGCTGACCGAGCTGGTGCCGATCCAGCCGACGGCCCACTACGCGATGGGCGGGATCCCGACCGATGTCGACGGACGGGTCATGGCGGATGAGGGCGGCCGCCGCGTGCCGGGCTTCTTCGCGGCGGGGGAGTGCGCCTGCGTGAGCGTCCACGGCGCCAACCGGCTGGGGACCAACTCGCTGCTCGACATCCTCGTCTTTGGCCGGCGGGCTGGGATCGCGATGGCCGACGAGGTGCGCCAGGCGCCGGATCCGGAGCCCGATCCCGGTGCCGAGGGCAGCGTCAGCGACGACCTCGAGGAGCTGCTGGCTCGCACCGAGGGCGAGCGTCCGGCGGCCATCCGCAGCGACCTGCAGGAGACGATGTTCGCGAAGTGCAGCGTGTATCGCTCCGCGCCGCAGCTGGCCGAGGCTTGGAACGAGGTCGACGCGCTCCGCATCCGTGCGCGCCAGCTCGTCGTCCAGGACAAGGGGAAGCGGTACAACACCGACCTCGGCGAGGCGCTCGAGCTGGGCTTCCTCCTCGACTGCGCCGAGGCCACGGTGGCGTCTGCCATCGCCCGCACCGAGAGTCGCGGTGCGCACGCGCGCGACGACTTCCCCGACCGCGACGATGTCAACTGGCTGAAGCACACCTTCGCGTTCCGCTGGTCGGACGGAGCGCCGCCGCGGCTGGCATACCGTCCGGCGACGATCACGCGCTTCGAACCGAAGCCGCGGACCTACTGACCGATGGACGTCCAGCTGCGGATCCTTCGCTTCGACCCGGAACGGGACACGCTCCCGCACTGGGAGGCGTACGTCGTCCCGGCCGAGCCATCGGACCGGGTCCTCGACCTGCTGCACCAGGTGAAGTGGTACCAGGACGGAACGCTCACCTTCCGACGCTCCTGCGCCCATGGGGTCTGCGGCTCGGACGCGATGCTCATCAACGGGCGGAATCGGCTCGCCTGCGAATACCTCGTGAAGGACGCGGGGCGGGAGATCAGCGTCGAGCCGGTCCGTGGCTCGCGGGTCGTCAAGGACCTGCTCATCGACCTCGAGGGGTTCTGGGAGAAGTACCGCTCGGTGATGCCGTACCTCGTCAACGACGAGCTGCCTGAGGACGGGAAGGAGCGGCGCCAGTCGCCCGAAGAGCGCGAGCAGTTCGAGGACACGAGCAAGTGCATCCTCTGCGGAGCGTGCACGACCGCCTGCCCGTCGTTCTGGGCGAACCCGGACTACGTCGGGCCGGCGGCCATCGTGAACGCCCATCGCTTCATCTTCGACAGCCGTGACCACGCGACGGAGGAGCGGCTCGAGATCATGGCGGACGCCGACGGCGTGTGGCGGTGCCGCACGATCTTCAACTGCGTCGAGGCCTGCCCACGCGGGATCAACATCACGCGCGCGATCATGGAGGTCACCCGCCAGATCGAATCGCGTCGTCCGTGAGCCCCGACGCGGCGCGACGGATCATCATCTATACCGATGGCGCGGCCCGGGGCAACCCCGGCCCGGCCGGCCTGGGCGCAATCCTGCGCGACGCGGCCACCGGGGAGGTGCTCGCCGAGCTGGCCCGCTTCCTGGGCGTCCGAACCAACAACTACGCCGAGTGGACCGCCGTCGAGGATGCCCTCCAGGAGGCGATCCGCCTGGGGGCCGGCCACGTCGATCTGCGGATGGACTCGGAGCTCGTGGCCCGCCAGATCAGTGGTCGCTACCGGGTCAAGCACCCCGACCTGAAGCCGATCCATGCCAGCGTGATGGCGATGCTCGGCCAGCTCGCGGGCTACACGGTCGGGCACGTGCCGCGCGAGCTGAACAAGGACGCCGATCGGCTCTCGAACGTGGCCATCGACGACCGGCGGTAAGATGCTGGTCCCTGGAGGCGGCCGGACGGCCGCGGGCGCGATCGTCGAAAGGCGGCGCTCGAGGAAAGTCCGAGCTCCATAGAGTAGGTTCGCGGGTAACGCCCGTCCGCCGTGAGGCGAGGACCAGCGCCACAGTGACGATGCCCGCGCAAGCGGGAGTGAAACGCGGCAAGCTCGAGCCGGAGCAAGACCGAATAGGAGGGCGCAAAGCGACGTTCGCGTCGCAGCAGGCTGCTCGCTCAGCCCTCGGGTAGGTCGCTCAGATGGATGGCCGTCGCGGCGCCGAAGGGCGCCGGCACAGAACTCGGCTTACAGGCCGCTCTCCAGGGACTTCGCCACGCGGCGACGTGAGCGCCGCTGCCAATTCGACGGGTCGGTGTGGGCCGCGAGCGGGTGCCTGCGAGGATGTCGCGTCGGCCAGCCGAG
>Ga0310810_10008716_pt1 | contig 11700 bp, 7 predicted proteins | sample NCmetagenome_FD_207641 | JGI IMG/M metagenome (GOLD analysis project Ga0310810, IMG submission 207641) | Soil microbial communities from experimental microcosm in Duke University, North Carolina, United States - NC | ecosystem: Engineered > Artificial ecosystem > Soil microcosm > Unclassified ...
TCGTACTGCGGATATTTGCACGCGACCGGTTTGTCCCAGTAATGGCGGATGATGTACCGGCCCTGGAAGTTGTTCGTACCGTCGGCGGTCTGGCTGACGGTGGCGCCTTCATCGCCGTTGGTGCCGTTCCACTTGGCGCGCCCGCCCATCGCCGGCTTCGCCTCGCGGAAGATCAGATCCTCCGACAGCGTCTCCTTGCTGTAGCGCGTGTGCAGGCGGGTCAGCACCCAGGAGATGTACGGCGATCGCGTCTCCGCGCTCGCGAGGATGTCGAGGCCCAGCGTCGACAGATCCTGCGGCGACAGGGGCGGCGTCGGACAGGGATCGCACCCGTTCGTCTGCCAGGCGTACTCCGTGACGACGACCTTGCGTCCCATCTTCTCGACGGTGGCGTCGAACAGCTCGGCGAAGAACGCGGGGAAGTTCTTGCGCACGCCGTCGGCGACCTCGAGGTTCGTCGGGATGAAGGTGTTCGCGTAGTTGGCGACCTCGAAGCGCGACGTCGGGTGGATGACGTAGACGATCAGGTCCTGCTTGCCGCCGGCGTTCAGCAGGCCGAGGCGCACGGGCAGCCGCAGCTCGTTCGAATCGAACGCGAAGCGCAGCGGCGACAGCTGCACCGCGCCCTGTGCGTCGCGCTTTACTTTTCGGATGTCGACGCGCGCGACGAAGAACTTCGATTTGTCGCGCACGTAAGGCGCGAGCGCGTCGGCCGCGCCTTGCGGGATGTTGTATTTCTCCTGGCGCAGCCAGGTCTCGAGGCCCGACGACTCGCGTGCCGACAGGATGACGATCTGGTACTCGCCGGCGACGAACTGCGCCTCGATCGTGACCCCCAGATCGCCGGGCTTCCCCTTCTTGCCGCCCCCGCCCGCGCCCCTCCCGACGAGGCCCAGGCCGCCGACTCCGTACGCGGACCCCTGCGACGCGCACGGATCCTGCTCCCAGTACTCGACCAGCCGCGGCGCCGACAGCGAGTCGACGCGATCGAAGACGTCGGCGGGCAGGGTCTTCACGTCGCGCTTGTGCAACACAACCGGCACGGGCACGACCATCGCGAAGTTCTCGGGCGGTCCCTGGTAGTTGTTCGACATCGTCATGACCGTGCGGTTGCCCTTGCGCATCAGCACGACCTGCGACGCGTTGTTGGTCAGCTTCGCGTCGCTGCCCGCCACGAAGAAACCGCAGAACGCGTGCGCGCGCCCCGGCGCCGTCGCGATCGCCGCGCCGGCGACCGCCGCGATTGCCACCGACGCGCGCAGCGAACCGATCACTTGGACCCTTGGTGCCGCCGGTGAGGCGGCTTGCCCGCGATGCCGAGCAACGGCACCGGCGAGCGGACCTCCGCCCTCAGCACGACCTTGCCACGCGGCGCTGTCGCGAGGCCCTTCGCCGCCGTCGGCGCCGGCTGCCCGTTCGGGTTGCCCGGCGGTCCGCCCCACTGGTCGTACTCCGGATCCTTGCAGGCGACTGGCCCCGTCCAGTAGTGGCGGATGATGTAGCGTCCCTGAAAGTTGTTGATGCCGCCGTCCGCGGTCTGGCTGACGGTGGCGCCCTCGTCGCCGTTGGTGCCGTTCCAGTTGGCGCGTCCACCCATCGCCGGCTTCGCCTCGCGGAAGATCAGATCCTCCGACAGCGTCTCCTTGCTGTAGCGCGTGTGCAGGCGCGTGAGCACCCACGACGCGCCGCCGCCGAAGAACGGGCGGCCCATCGGGCGGCGATTCTGCGGCGGCGCGTTCGGCGGTCCACCTCCCGGCGGCACGGCGACGCCGATGCCTTCGAGAACGTCGAGGCCCAGCGTCGCGAGATCGCTGTCCGACAGCGGCGGCGTCGGGCACGGGTCGCAGCCGGTCGTCTGCCACGCATACTCCGTGACGACGACCTTGCGGCCCATCTTCTCGACGGTGGCGTCGAACAGTTCGGCGAAGAAGGCCGGGAAGTTGTTGCGCACGCCGTCGGCGACCTCGAGGTTCGTCGGGATGAACGTGTTCGCGTAGTTCGCCACCTCGAAGCGCGCGGTCGGGTGGATGACGTAGACGATCAGATCTTGCTTGCCGCCCGCGTTCAGCAGGCCGAGGCGCACCGGCAGCCGCAATTCGTTCGCATCGAACGCGAAGCGCAGCGGCGACAGCTGCACGACGCCCTGGGCATCGCGCCTTACTTTTCGGATGTCGACGCGGGCGACGAAGAACTTCGACTTGTCGCGGATGTAGGGCGCCAGCGCTTCGGACGCGCCCTGCGGGATGTTGTATTTCTCGCGGCGCAGCCAGGTCTCGAGGCCCGACGAGTCGGTCGCCGACAAGATCAGGATCTGGTATTCGCCGGAGACGAACTGGGCTTCGATCTTCACGCCCAGATCATCGAGGGCCTCGGCCCGGCTGGCGGGAGCCGCCGCCGCGACGGCGCTCTTCTTCCCTTTCATCTTGTACACGCGCTGCGGCTGGCAGGGGTCCTGCTCCCAGTACTCGACCAGGCGCGGCGCCGACAGCGAGTCGACGCGATCGAACACGTCGGCGGGCAGCGTCTTGACGTCTTCCTTGTGCAGCACGACGGGCACGGGCACGACCATGGCGAAGTTCTCCGGCGGTCCCTGATAGTTGTTCGACATCGTCATGACCGTTCGGTTCCCTTTGCGCATCAACACGACCTGTGACGCGTTGTTGGTCAGCTTCGCGTTGCTGCCCGCCACGAAGAATCCGCAAAACGCCTGCGCGGGCCCCGACATCCCCGCGACCAACGCGGACGCGACGGCTCCCGCTACCAGACACCGAACTGCCGACATGGTTCCTCCTCGCTGAATGGTGTTTCGATCAACCGTCCGTCACTTCGTCTTCGTGTTTGTGGCGCGTCGTTGCGGCGGCTTGCCCGCGATCCCCAGCAGTGGCACGGGCGAGCGCACCTCGTTCTTCAGAACGATTTTTCCGCGCGGCGCCGTCGCCAGGCCCTTGGCAGCCGTCGGCGCCGGGATGCCGCCGTACGGGTTGCCAGGCGGCCCGCCCCAGGCGTCGAACTTGGGATCCTTGCAGGTGACCGGTCCCGTCCAGTAGTGGCGGATGATGTAGCGCCCCTGGAAGTTGTTGATGCCGCCGTCGGCCGTCGCGCTCACGCTGGCGCCCTCGTCGCCGTTGGTGCCGTTCCAGTTGGCGCGCCCGCCCATCACCGGTTTCGCCTGACGGAAGATCAGATCTTCCGACAGCGTCTCCTTGCTGTAACGCGCGTGGAGGCGCGTCAGTACCCACGACGGCGGCGTGCCGTAGAACGGCTTCGGCGCTGCTTGCGCGCGCTCGCGCGCGGCGACGGACGGCTTGGTGCTGCCGGAGGGCGACGGCGCCGGTCCGGCGACGCCGATTCCCTCGATGACGTCCAGGCCCAGCGTCACCAGGTCGTCGAGCTCCAGCGGCGGCGTCGGGCACGGGTCGCAGTTGGTCGTCTGCCAGGCGTACTCGGTGACGACGACCCGGCGCCCCATCTTCTCGACGGTGGCGTCGAACAGCTCGGCGAAGAACGCGGGGAAGTTGTTGCGGACGCCGTCGGCGACTTCCAGGTTCGTCGGGATGAACGTGTTCGCGTAGTTCGCGACCTCGAAGCGCGAATCCGGATGGATCACGTAGACGATCAGGTCCTGCTTCCCGCCCGCGTTCAGCAAGCCGAGCCGCACCGGCAGGCGCAGTTCGTTGGCGTCGAAGTGGAAGCGCAGCGGCGATAGCTGCACGACACCCTGCGTGTCGCGTTTCACCTTCCGGATGTCGACGCGGGCGACGAAGAACTTCGATTTGTCACGGATGTAGGGCGCCAGCGCGCCGGCCGCGCCCTGCGGGATGTTGTACTTCTCCTGGCGCAGCCAGGTCTCCAGTCCACCCGAGTCCTTCGCCGACAGGATCACGACCTCGTACTCGCCCGTGACGAACTTCGCCTCGACCTTCACGCCGAGGTCCCGGCTGCTCTTGCGCGTGTCGTCGCCTTCCTCCGCCACCGCCGAGAACGCCGGGGTGGGCATCGGCGGCGGCATCGGCGGCGCGCACGGGTCCTGCTCCCAGTACTCCACCAGGCGCGGCGCCGACAGCGAGTCGACGCGATCGAAGACGTCGGCGGGCAGCGTCCGGACGTTCTCCTTCTGGAGGACGACCGGCACGGGCACGACCATCGCGAAGTTCTCGGGCGGTCCCTGGTAGTTGTTCGACATCGTCATGACGGTACGGTTGCCCTTCCGCATCAGCACGACCTGCGACGCGTTGTTGGTCAGCTTCGCGTCGCTGCCCGCGACGAAGAAGCCGCAGAACGCGCGCGCCGACCGCGCCGGCCACGTGAGGTACACGACCGCCACCGCCAGCACCCCGACGACGAATCGATTGGACATGCCGCCTCCTGTGTTCAGTCGAGGCAGCCTGAGACGCGCACGCCGCCCGAAGGATCTCCAGGGGCAGGATATCCTGGAAGCTACAGCTTCGTCATCAGCGAGCCGGTCTGCCGGATGTCGCCTGACGACGCGCCGACCATCACGCTGACCATCCCCGATTCCAATGCGAACTGCTGCTTGGCCGTGTCCCAGTACGTGAGCGCCTCGCCGGCCAGCGGGAACGTCACCGTCTGCGTTTCGCCGGCCGCCAGGTGGATGCGCTTGAACCCGCGCAGCTGCTTGGTCGGGCGCACGATCGCGCTGTCCGGATAGCCGACGTACATCTGGACGACCTCGTCGCCGTCGCGCGTCCCGGTGTTCTTCACGTCGACGGTGACCGTCGTCGAATCGCACAGCGCCAGATTCGTGGCGCCGACCTGCAGGTTCGCGTAGTCGAACGTCGTGAACGACAGCCCGTGCCCGAACGGGTAAAGCGGCGCGCCGGTGAAGTACTGGTACGTCAGGCCCTTCCCGGCGCGGATGTCGTACTGGAACATGTCGGTCGGCAGATCCGCGTCGCTGGCGTACCAGGTCATCGCGGTGCGGCCGGCCGGGTTGTAGTCGCCGAAGATCACGTCCGCGATCGCGGTGCCGATCTCCTGACCCGAGTTGGCGATGTGGACGATCGCAGGCGCGTTGTCGGCGATCCAGCCGAGCGCCTGCGGGTAGCTGGATTCCATCACGACGATCGTGTTCGGGTTCGCGGCGAATACCTGCTGGGCCAGCGTGATCTGCGCGGGCTCGACGGCGATGTGCTTGCGGTCGATCGCCTCGCGGCCCTCGTATTCCGAGTCGCAGACGTTCCAGGGCTCGTTGTCGGCGCAGTACGGGTGGTTGCCGAGCGCGAGGATCACCAGGCTGGCGCCCGTCGCCGCCGCGACCTCGGCGGCCGCGTCCGTGTCGGAGGCGGTCGTGATGGTGACGCCGGTGCCGGCGAACTTCGCGCGGATGCCGTCGGTTATCGTGATCTTGTAGGGCGGGTTGCCGCCGTACCAGTCGCGCACGATGTTGTTGGCGCGCGGGCCGACGACGGCGATGCTTGTCAGCCCGTCCTTCGCCAGCGGCAGCTTGTTGTTCTGGTTCTTCAGCAGCACGACGGTCTTGCGCGTGACGTCCAGCGCGGTCTGCACCGCCGCCTGCTGCGTCCAGGGCGCCTCGTCGCCCTTGATGCGCTTGCCGGGAACGCGGTCGGCCGGATCGAAGTCGCCGACGCGGAAGCGGACGCGCAGGTTGCCGCGCAGGGCGGCGTCGATGTCGTCGATCGACATCAGGTTCATCGCGTAGGCCTTCGTGACGTTGTCGCGGAAGCCCGTCTGGTCCTGCAGCACCAGCGGCGTGCCGGCCTTGACGATCGCCGCGATCGCCGTCGGCAGATCGGGGTAGTCCTGCTGATCGCTGACCAGCGTGTTCGGCACCCACGCGTCGGTGGACAGCACGCCGTCGAATCCCCATTCGCCGATCACCAGCGACTTCAGCAGCGACGACGTCGCGGACGGTTCGTTGTTGACCTTGTTGTAGGCCTCCATGATCCCCTGCGCGTGCGACACGCGGATCGCGTGCTCGAACGGGACGGCGTAGTACTCGCGCAGGTTGCGCTCGTCGAAGTTCGACGAGCTGGTGTTGCGCATGGTCTCGTTGTTGTTGGCCAGCCAGTGCTTCAGCGTCGACGCTGCCATGAGGTAGGTCGGATCGTCGCCGTGCAGGCCGGCCATGTAGCCTTCCGACAGCTTGCTGACCAGGTACGGATCCTCGCCCGACGATTCCTCGGTGCGGCCCCAGCGCGGATCGCGCCCGAGATCGACCAGCGGCGCGCGCAGCACGACGCCGACGCCGCGACCCTGGACGTTCACGCCGCGCATGGCGTTGTAGACGCGCGCCTCGTAGGCGGTCGTCGCGCCGACGGTCTTCATCGCGTCGGGATCCCACGACTCGGCGAGACCGGACGTTTGCGGGAACTGCGTGCCGACCAAGTAAAGAACGTTACTTGTCCCGTCGCTTGCCCAGCCCACGCCGTGCAGACCTTCGGTGAACGTGGTGAAGGCGGGAACGCCCAGGCGATCGATCGGGAACTGGTACTCGCTCATGAGGCCCAGCTTTTCGTCGGGCGTCATCTGCGCCAGCAGGTCCGTGATGCGGTCTTCGATCGGCGCGCAGGGATCCTGAAACTTGTACGAATAATCCGAAGGATTACTGGTGCATGCGGGCGGGGCGGGAGGCGCGGTTCCGCCCGATCCCGGGCACAGCGGCATGCCCGTGCTGCCACCCTTGCCCGCCATGCCGGACGGTTTGCCACCGCCGCCGCCGCACCCGCCGAGTGAGCCAAGCAAGAGAAGCGATGCAACTAGTCCTGCGTACTTCATGGGCCGGGACCTTAGCACCCGTTCCACGCGCGGCGGATCATTAAGTTAGACAGATTTACTAAGTCGAAAGGCGCGGCTAGAGTGCCGCTTTCCCTTCGCTTGGAGAGGTAACCATGCGCAGCGTCGTTTCTCTTTTTGCTGGTTCATTGCTCGTTGTCGCGGTCGCGGTCGCGGGTTGCAGCGGCGGCGGCGGCGGTTCGGGAACGGGCGCGGCGGGCACCACCGGGACGGCTGGTACGTCGGGTGGCGCGGGCACGACGGGCGCGGCGGGAACTTCGGGCGCGGCGGGTAGCGCAGGCAGCGCTGGGACGACGGGCAGCGGCGGCAGCATCGCACCGACGGGCGGCGCCGGAACGACGGGCGTCGGCGCCACAACCGGCGGCGCCGGCACCGGCGGCAGCGCTGGCAGCGTCGGATCGACGGGCAACGCGGGCCGTGGCGGAACGACGGGAACGGGCGGCATCGCCGGCACCAGCGCGGCCGGTACCGGTGGTTCGACGGGAAACGCGGGCCGCGGAGGCACGACGGGCGCCGCCGGGCGCGGCGGCACCGGCGGCGCTGCGGGCGGTACGGCCGGCACGACGGGCGCGGCCGGCTCGACGGTGGGCGTCGGCGTCGCGTGCACGGGCACGTCGCCGTGGGTGACCACGGGAACGCCGGCCGTGAACCTGACCGTCAACGCGGGATCGCGCGGCGCCGCCTGGTCGCGCTTCCACGAGGGTGCGGTCGCGACCGATCACGCCAATACGATCCTGACCACGGCGTACGGGCGCAACATCCAGGGCGCGCTGAAGAAGGGCCACGACCAGGCCGGCTTCCGGTACGCGCGCTTCCACGGAATCTTCAACGACGACATCGGCGTCTACAGTGAGCCGGGCGGCACGGCGACCTACAACTGGACGCGCCTCGATCAGGTTTACGACGCGATCGTCGCCGCGGGCATGCGCCCGTTCGTCGAGGTCAGCTTCACGCCGCGCGCGCTCGCGACCAACACGGCGCAGAACCTGGCGTCGCTCTGGTACAACAACATGTCGCCCAACATCAGCCAGCCCAAGGACTGGACGCGCTGGCAGACGCTGATGGCGGAGTTCGTGCGCCACATCGAAACGCGCTACGGCGCCGCCGAGGTGCGCAACAACTGGTACTTCGAGATCTGGAACGAGGCCTCGTGGATGTACGCGCCGGGCCCGTCCGCGTACAACGAGCTCTATCGCAACACAGTCACGGGTCTCCTGCAGGGCGACGCGCAGCTGAAGGTCGGTGGGCCGGCCGACACGGGCGGGAATTCGCCTTACGCGATCCCGAGCCTGATCGACTTCGCCCGCACGAACAGCCTCAAGCTCGACTTCATCAGCTTCCACCGCTACGGCGACGACGGCGGCGGCACCGTCTCCGACGCCAACGGCATGGTCACGTACCACAACACGACGATCGTCGACATGGTGAAGTCGAAGAACTTCACGGGCGAGATCTGGAACACCGAGTTCGGACCCAGCTACATGCCGCACATCGCGCGCGACAACGAATCGTCGGCCAGCTTCATCGCGAAGCTGATGCACCTCATCGGCACCGACGCGACCCGCGCGCCGCCCGCCGGCTACGGCTACTGGGCGCTGTCCGATCTGTACGAGGAGATCGACACCGGGACGGCGCGCGCGTATCGCGAGGGCAACTACGGCCTCTTGTTGAAGGGCGATCCGGCGATCACCGAATCGTTCGACGTGCCCAAGCCGGCGTTCAACGCGTTCCGCGTGCTGCACCTGATGGGCGCGAACCAGCTGCCGGTGACGGGGGGCAACACGGCGGACGCGCAGGTCAACGCGGCGGCGACCATCGCGGCCGACGGGCAGAGCGTGCAGGTGCTCGTCTACAACCACGCTGCGGGCGGGACAGCGAACTCGGCGAGCTCCAGCCTGGTGTCGCTGACGGTGAACAACCTGCCGTTCGCGTCGTCGGGGTCGCTGCACGTGCGCCAGTACATGATCGACCGCACCCACTCGAACTCGTACCAGACGTGGGTCAGCCAGGGAAAGCCGGCCGCGCCATCGCAGGCGCAGTGGATCTCGCTGCGCGACACCGGCGAGCTCTGCTCGTACACGGCGACGCAGACAGCGACGGGCGGCACGTGGACCGTGCGCTACCCGCAGAACATGTACGGCGTTTCGCTGTTCGTGCTGACGCCGTAGACCGACTCGCTTCCGCTGCTGAACGCAGTATCGTTGGCGGCGGTGAGCACGATGGACGAAGACGTTCTCGTCGCGCGCATCCGCGCGAAGGTCGCAGCGTCGTCGGAACGTCCGCTACGCGCGCCGGCGACCGCGAACGAGATTGCTGATTTCGAGGCGGCCGTCGATCTTCGCCTGCCGCAATTTTATGTCCGCCTTCTGACCGAGGTTGGGAACGGGGGCTATGGCCCAGGCTTCGGCATCATTGGTATTCCGCCGACCGGCTACGTCGACGAGGATCTGCGTGCCGGCAACAATCTCGCGGAGGCCTATCTTTCAGGCCGGCGCTGCGATGAACGGGCGTGGAGAACGCCGCGTGGTTTCCTCCCGCTTTGCAACTGGGGGTGCGGGACCTTCTCCCATGTGGATGCGCTGTCCGAGGACGCGGTGGTCGTCACCGATCAGGTCTCGGACGACAGACTCGAATACACAGAGACGGCGCCATCTCTCGCGGGTTGGCTTTCCGACTGGATCGCCGGCGTGGATCTGGGAGGGGCGATGTACGAGATCGTGGGGTACCGCGACGGCGTGAACCCTTTCACCAAAGCGCCGCTCAGGTTTCCGCTGCGACGCTTGAGGGGCCGTCGCGTCGACGTCGACGGCCGACTGTAGCTGGTCGACCCGGGTGCGGGTCCGCGCAACCGGCGCGAAAAAAGGCGGTATCGTCGTTCGTGAGAACACATGAAGCTCAGGTGGTGCGAATGGTAGCGACGGACGCGAGCGCGCCGCCCACGTCGGCCCGGCCGGCGCGGCCGCCGTGGCGGGACTTCATCCCGCTCATGCGCGCGTTTAACGCCGACGTGCTGGGCGGCCTGACGATGGTTCATCGGAAGTACGGTGACTTCGTGCGCACGCGGCTGCCGTTGCACCTCTACTTCGTCGCCGATCCGCGCGCCATCGACGAGATCCTGGTCAAGAAGGCGGATTCCTTTCGCAAGGATCGGGTGGCCCGCCTGCTGTCGCGCGTGGTCGGCAACGGCCTCCTGGTCAACGAGGGCGATTCGTGGCGGCGGCAGCGCCGGCTGGTGCAGCCGGCCTTCCACCACCAGCAGCTGCAGTCGTACGCGGCGTTGATGACGGGCGCGATCGAGCGCGCCCGCGATCGCTGGCACGGCGGTGAGACGCGCGACGTGCACGCGGACATGATGGAGGTGACGCTCGACATCGTCGCCGAAGCTCTGTTCGGGACGGACGTGTCGGCCGCTGCGGGCGACGTCGGCCACGTCATCGGCGAGTTGATGGAGGAGTTCGGAAAGATCCTCGGCCTGTCGGCGCGTTTCCAGCCCCCGGCGTGGGTTCCGACGCCGACGAACCGTCGGATGCGCCGCCTGGTGCGACGCATCGACACGCTCATCCGCGGCATCATCGACGCGCGAAAGAACAGTCAGGAGGCGCGCGACGATCTGCTGTCGCTGCTGATTCGCGCGCGCGACGAGGCGGGCGGAAAGATGACCGACACGCAGGTTCGCGACGAGGCCGTCGTCCTGTTCCTCGCCGGGCACGAGACGACGGCGTTGGCGCTGACGTATGCGCTGTATCTGCTGGCGACGCACCCCGACACGCAGGCGCGCCTGGCCGATGAGGTCGCGCGCGTTCTGGGCGGCCGCAGTCCGGGGCTCGCTGACCTGGAAAAGCTGACGCTGACCGAGGCGGTCGTGCTGGAGTCGATGCGCCTCTACCCTCCCGCCTGGGGCTTCGCGCGGGAAGCGCTGACGCCCGTCGAGATTGGCGGCTTCGCGTTCCCGCGCGGCGCGGAGTTCGTGATGTCGCCGTGGGTCGTGCACCGCGACCCGCGCAACTTCGAGGACCCCGACGCCTTCAAGCCCGAGCGCTGGCAGAACGATCTGCAGCGCCGCCTGCCGCGCTTCGCCTACCTTCCGTTCGGCGGCGGCCCGCGCGTCTGCATCGGCAACCGCTTCGCGATGATGGAGGCCAAGCTGGTGCTCGCCAGCGCCGTGCAGCGCTTCGCCTACGAGCCCACGTCCGAGACGAAGGTCGACCTGTTCCCCAGCGTCACCCTGCGCCCGCGCGCGGGCGTGAAGCTGCGCCTCGTCGACCGCGGTTCCGCCGCGCCTCGCCCCGACGCGTAGGTCTCCTTGCCGGTTACGATCGTCAACGGTTCGACGCTAGCGCTGCGAGCGGCAGCGCGCGTCGGATGGCGTCGACATCGTGGCGGGATGATGTTCCGCCGCCGCGGATCTCGACGTGGACGCCGGAGCGCAGCTGGATCAGCAGGTCGCAGCTGTCGGGGGCGTGGGGCTCGCACTGATAGAAGCCGTTGCCGGCGTCCGCGGAGAGGCCGAGGTCCGCTTGCGGAAAGCCGGCGGTGCTCATCGCAAGCCAGCTGTCGTAGGCGGTCTGATCCATCGGGTGGCGCGCGAGCGTGACGGTGATGTGCGTGGCGCCGGCCGTGTACGTACGGCGCACGTAACCGTCGCCTGGCTGGCGGACGCCGGCGACGAACCCTCGAATCGCGTCGGGTAGATCGAACACCGGTCCACCAGCGGGCGGGCCGCGACGGCAGCTCGCGAGCATGAAAGCCGCGAGCACGACGATGCCATGGCGCCGCATCGCCGCCGACGATAGCATCGGCCGTCCGTGTCCACCGCGTTCGGTCAGACCTTACGGATCGCTGCGGCCACGGTCATGGCCGCAGGGACGATCGGGTGCGGTCACCGCGGCGCCGCGGCGCCTTCGCCTGCGCCCGTCGTCGCCGCGT
>Ga0310810_10008717_pt1 | contig 11700 bp, 12 predicted proteins | sample NCmetagenome_FD_207641 | JGI IMG/M metagenome (GOLD analysis project Ga0310810, IMG submission 207641) | Soil microbial communities from experimental microcosm in Duke University, North Carolina, United States - NC | ecosystem: Engineered > Artificial ecosystem > Soil microcosm > Unclassified ...
TTGCTAGTCGAGGAAGAAGGGCAAGGCTTGGTCGAATACACCTTGATCGTGGTTCTGGTCGCCCTGGTTTTTTGGGTTGCTATTAAGAACACCAACATCGGTAGCGGATTGGCCGCCGGTTGGAGCAAGATTACCTCTTGCGTTGGTGATGCTGCGAACTGTAGCTCGTCCTCGTAATCTGCAATTGGACGATCGAGCCTTTGGGCCGGGGGAACCGATCCCTCTCTCTAGGGCTCGGTCGTCCTTCTTTCTGCGAAATTAAATTGACAAGACTTTTGCCTCGGTGTAACCTTTGACGGTTAATAATAGCGTTTTAAACATTGAATTTTCAGGACGCCGTTATAGTAATTGTGAGCGGGTTGTCGGCTTTCTTTGATCTGAGGATCAGGAAAATTCCGAACTGGCTTATTGCAACGGGCCTATTGTTGGGCATGATTTTAAATGCTTTGCGTGGCACGCACGATTTTGTTCAGAGCTTAGTTGGCTTTGTTGCAGGAATTGCCGCTTTGATGGTTCCGTTTGCGTTGGGTTGGGTCGGAGCCGGAGATGTTAAATTTTTTGGGGTGGTAGGTGCTCTCTTGGGAGCATCCTGGTTGCCTCGGGTCTTTTTCTATTCTGCGTTAGCAGCCGGATTAATTGCCTTTGCTTACCTCGCAATCGGTATGGTGCAGCCATCGCGCTTTAAAGAAATTTGGCTCGACATCAAAACATTGATACTGAGCATGGGCCGCGTATTACCGGAACCAGTACACGTGAGAACCATGCAGAGTGGTGGCTCGGTTCCGTGGGGAGTTGCCTTCGCGGCTGGAACAATAATCGCATATTATTTGGATCCAACCGGCCGTTGGGCAGGGTTTTGATTCAGGGGTCAAGACGAAAATGGCGGGATTTAAGCGGGCGCATGGTAGTTTGAAGGGGAATAATGACCGTTTATGAGGAGCTCTCATGCAGAATAGACTAAAGATCGCATTGGTTGTGGCCGTGTTTTTCGGTCTTATTGCGGCCTATGGGATATACAATTTTCTCAGTGAGCGACAAAAAGCGGAAGAGACATTGCGTGCAGCAAATCAAGAAATAGTCATTGCCGCTCAAGATATCCCCCCAGGAACTACTTTCAATGAAGAGACGATGAAAAAGGGCTTGCTCAAGACGACTCCTTGGCCCAAGAATTCGATACCGGCGGGAGCTTTCTCTTCGCAGCAGCAAATTGTCGGGAAGGTTAATCGAGTAAAAATCCTCGCCAACGAGCCAATTCTTGAGTCTCGTCTTGCTGGCGAGGGCGCTGGTCTCACCGTTAGATTGGAAGCCGGTAAACGCGCGATAGCATTGTCGGTCAATGAAATCGTAGGAGTTAGCGGGTTTATTGTTCCCGATGACCGCGTTGACGTGATTTTGACTACGACTCCACTGAGTGCCGGTGACAGTACGAAAATCTCGAAGATAGTCATGCAAAACAAACGCGTGCTGTCCGTTGCGCAGAGCACAGAGCAAAAAGACGGCAAGCCGCAGCTTGCACGGTCGATTACCCTAGAAGTAACACCGGAAGAAGCGGAAAAGCTGTCGCTGGCTTCCTCAGAAGGACAGATCGCTTTGGCCTTACGCGGCCTCGGCGATGATGCGCAGCTATCGACGATTGGCAGTAACAAACGGGATCTTCTTGCCGTTGCGGCAGTGCCGCACAAAGCAGGCGGACCGACTCCGCCTCCGCCGCCGGATAAGTATCGGGTCGAAGTCATTCACGGTAGCAATCGTAATGTGGTGGAATTTTAAATGGGAAGGGGAGCGTTCATGGGAAATTTAGTCCGGGGGCGGCTAAATAAAATCGCAGCGACCGCTTTTTTCTTTTTGGCGGTTCTGGCGCAGGCGGTTGTCGCGCGGGCGCAAACCGCGCCAGCGATTACGGTAACGATCAATAAGTCAATGGTCTTTCGCTTGGCGGAGAGAGCCAAGCGTGTGTCGGTTTCCCAGCCCGACGTGGCTGACGTTCTGGTTGTGGGCCCGAGTCAGCTGCTGATCAACGGGAAGAACGTCGGCACCACGTCACTGATTATTTTTGATGAGAAGGGCGAAGTGTCGAACTACGATCTGATCGTAGCGCCTGATATTTCCGCGCTGCGTGCTCAACTCAGGTCGGTCTTCCCGAATGAAAAAATCGACCTCTCCACTTCAGGTCCGGCTCTTGTTTTGAGAGGCGAGGTGTCGAACGAAACGGTGTACGACAGGGTTCTTGAAATCGCGACAACATATCTTCCGCCGAGACCACCAGCCGCCGTTGCAGGAGCGAGCACCACGGTTACTGTTAATCCTACTAGTACAAAACCAGCTCTTGGTTCCGGGTTCACCGGCGGAGGTCAACTCGCTTTCGAGGACGCACCGGATATGATGTCTGCGAACCGGTTCGTCAATCGGAAGACGGAAGGAATCATCGACCTGCTTGTGATCAAAGAAATTCGCCAAATCGAATTGGATGTTGTCGTTGCTGAAGTCCAGCTCTCTAAGTTGCGAGAAGTGGGGTTTAGTTTCGCTTATAACGGACCAACACAGATTCGGACGGCAAACACCACGACTGGTACAACCACCGCTACCACCCCCGCGCTAGTCTCCTTACCAACCTTCATGCAGGGAGGACCTAATGGCGCGTTCTCCTATATTAATGGAGCATTCAGCCTGGCTTCGCTGTATAGGCTTTTACAGCAGAGAGATATCAGTCAAGTTCTCGCACAACCGAAATTGGTCATAAAAAACGGCCGCTCGGGTCAGTTCCTATCCGGCGGCGAGTTTCCCATAACTAATGTCACCGCTAACACATCCACGACTGAGTTTAAGGAATTCGGAGTTCGCCTCGGGTTTGTTCCGACGATAACCTGGTCTGACCGGATCGACCTTTTCGTTCTACCCGAAGTCAGCGAGCCGACGCAGGTCAACGGTATCACCGCATTTAATGTCAAACGGACATTGAGCCGAGTAGAATTGAAGGAAGGTGAAAGCTTGATCATCGGTGGGTTGTTGGATCGCAGGATTTTCAAAGATCTGGCTAAATTTCCTATCCTGGGGGACATACCTATTTTGGGCGCGCTGTTTAGAAGCACCAGTTTTCGCAACCAGGAATCTGAGCTGATCTTCGTGATCACGCCGCGGATCGTTAGCGCCTTCAAGCCTGGTGAAAAGCCGAAGGTTCCGACCTTGGACGATAAATTCGATGATCCGGATATGCGCCAGGTGCCGGTGCCCGGGGGGTCCGAGCCAACGAAGAGAGGCCCTGGAGCGACTATTCCATAAGTGTTCAAGGTTGAGCTTTGAACGTGATGGATCGAGTTAGAACCAGACCATGAAGCTACCAATTTGTTTGATCGGTGAAGACAGCCTGGCTCTGGCTTCGTTGAAGCAGCAGCTCGAGAAAGAAGCGTCGGTTTCTGTCGAGCCGCGGATAATGACGTATGGGGAAGCATTTGATGGATTGAAGACTCGTAGCGGCGCGGTCGTTGCTGTCGTCGACATCAATCTCGATCCGGAGCGAGCTTTTACTGTCGCCGAGCAAATCAAGTTGCGCCTGCCGAACGTGCGTCTCGTGATGACCTCGCCGACGGGCGCGCCGGATACGATCCTCCGCGCGATGCGCTCCGGAGCCGAAGAATTTCTTCCTCAGCCATTTAACTGGTCCGAGGTTCTCAAGTCCTTCGATACGATCCGCAAAAAAATCGACGTGCACACTTCCAAGGGAAGTGAGCGCGGGCATATTATTGCGGTGTCGTCGAACAAGGGCGGAGTCGGTTCGACCACTGCGGCGACCAACCTGGCCGCTTGTCTGGTTGGGCAGAAAAAATCCGTCTGTCTGGTCGACCTCGTGCTGCAATTCGGATCGGTGACGAGTTTTCTTAACATTGACGCGTCCTATACGATTCTCGACCTGGTAAAGAATCTAAAGCGCATCGATCCGCTCTTTCTCGACGGTTCGTTGGTCAAGCATGCTTCAGGTATTCGCGTACTAGCGGAACCGTTTTACGCTGAGGATGCGCGCCGAATTACGCCCGCCGACATCGATGAAATCCTCGATGTATTGGCGCAGTCGTTTGATTTTGTGGTGGTGGATACGCCGAAAGAGTTCGACGACATGTTGGCGCTGGTCCTGGATAAGGCGAATTTGATTCTCTTCATTACGGAAATGGATGTGCCGTCGCTCAAGAGCGCGCATCGCGCACTTGAGCTTTTCGAACGCATGGGCATTTACGACAAAAAGATTCGATTGATCCTGAACCGCTACGTCAAGAGCAAGCTGATGACTCTAGAGTCCGTCGAAAAAGCGCTGGGCGTGAAGGTTTTTTGGACGCTGCCGAATAATTACCCGGTGGCGATTGCCGCAGTGAATCAGGGGCTTTCGATACAAGAATGCGATGCTAAGGCAGACATTTCCAGGAGCTATACCGGGCTTACTGATGCAGTGCTGAATACTTTTTTGTTTTCTGGGACGTCGCGAGGCGAGAGCGAGGATGCGAAACGATCGGGTTTGCTCGGCCGCCTTTTGCCACCGGTGCGAGGATTAATCAAGTAAGAGGCTCTTTATGAAAAATCCATCTTTCGAGTCAGACAAGGACCGCTGGGACGCCGATCGCAGCGCCGGCGACGGCGGTCGCGCACCGTTCCGATCTCTCCAGACTACGAGCCCGGACGTCATCTTGCAGGATCTGCGGCTACGAATTCACCGAAAGTTGATCGACACTCTGGATCTTTCCAAGCTCTCCAATCTGGAGATGGAGCGGGTCAGAGTCGAGATTCGACGCATTCTCGAAGACATGGTAATGGCCGAAGCGATTCCGCTGAGTCGCGCCGATCGCGATCGCTTGGTCATGGAAGTGCAACACGAGGTCTTCGGTCTGGGACCTCTGGAGACTCTCATGAAGGATCCGGAGATCTCCGATATTCTGGTCAACTCTTCGAGTCAGATCTACGTCGAGCGTTACGGCAAGTTAGAAAAGACTGATGTTCGTTTTCGCGACGACGCGCATTTGATGCAGATCATCGAACGCATCGTTACCCGAGTCGGTCGCCGCGTCGATGAGAGCTCGCCGATGGTCGACGCCCGATTAGCGGATGGCTCCCGCGTCAATGCCATTATTCCCCCTCTGGCGTTGGATGGTCCGGTGCTGTCGATTCGGCGTTTCGGCGCCGAGCGCCTGACGATCAATGATTTGATCCAGTTCAACTCCATTCCGCCACAGGTCGCGGAAGTCACCGCCGCCTGCGTGAAATCGCGCCTCAATATGATTGTTTCTGGTGGTACGGGCGCGGGCAAAACCACCTTGCTCAATTGCTTGTCGAACTATATTCCCGAAAACGAGCGCATTGTTACGATCGAAGACTCAGCCGAGTTGAAGCTCCAGCAGGAACACGTGGTGCGGCTTGAAACCCGGCCGCCCAATATCGAAGGGCAGGGCGCGGTAACCGCTCGCGATCTGGTGCGAAACGCCTTGCGTATGCGTCCCGACCGGATCGTCATCGGCGAGGTGCGCGGCGGCGAAGCGCTCGACATGATGCAGGCGATGAACACCGGTCATGATGGCTCCATTAGTACGATCCACGCAAACAGCGCGCGCGATGCGCTCTCGCGGCTCGAAACCATGATGTTGATGGCTGGAATCAACCTACCGGAGAGAGCTTTGCGTGAGCAGGCCGCCTCGGCTATCGACGTCATTGTTCAGCTCACGCGTTTGAACGACGGCAGCAGAAAGGTTGTCGAATTAGCCGAAGTCACCGGTATGGAAGGCACCACGATCACAACTCAGACGATTTTCAAGTTTGAGCAGCGCGGCATGGAAAACGGCAAGATCGTAGGCGAGTTTGTAGCGACCGGCGTTATGCCGTCATTTATGGACCGTCTCGAGCGCTACGGTTTCAAGATCCCCAACAGCCACTTTTTACCTGTATCGATGGGAGCAAAAAGAAGGGCGCTATGAGTTTATTTCTCATAAGCATATTTTCCTTCCTCGCGGCAGTATCGCTGATCGTGATCCTGTTCATGCTGCCGATGGCAGTGCAGGATTCGCCCCAGGCAAGAATCAAGCGGAGGCTCACGACCATCGGCCACCTCAATCAGGTCTCGCGGGCCGAGATGCAGAGCATTCTCAAAACTTCAATCTACAGCCAGATTCCGTGGGTGAACGAGATCTTGTCGCGCTGGCAGTTTATCCATGGTCTGGATCTTAGACTTGAGCGCGCCAACGTGGATATGACCCCTGGTATGTTTCTCTTGTGCTCAGTGGGCGCGGGCGGGGTGGCGTTTCTCTTGACTGCTATTCTCGGTCAGCCGATGTCAGTTTGTTTAATCTTCGGTCTGATCGCGTTGTTTTGCCCGTTTATCTATCTTCAGTTCATTATTTGGAAACGCATGCGCAAGTTTCTTGAGCAGTTTCCCGATGGGCTCGATATGATAGCCCAGAGCCTGCAGGCTGGTTTGGGTTTGACCCAGTCCATGGTGTTTGTCGCTAAGGAAATGCCTGACCCCATGGGAACTGAATTTTCGGTGTTCATCGAAGAGGTCAATCTCGGGTTGCCGCTGGGCGATGCGCTTAAGAAGTTCGAAGAGCGCATGAATTTACCCGAAGTGCGGCTCTTCAATACTGCTTTGATGGTGCAGCGCGAAGTCGGTGGTAGTCTAGCCGAGCTGCTTAACAAGTTGTCGAATATTATACGCGACCGCTTCCGAATCGAGCGTTTGATCAAGAGCCTGACAGCGCAGAACCGCATCAGTGCGTGGACGGTTTGCTCGGTGCCGCCGTTTCTAACGTTTTTCATGTTTCTCCGCGAGCCCGAAATGATGAATAAATTTATCGCGAATCCTATTGGGCGGGGTATGTTGGCGGCCGCTTTGGTTTTGGAGGTGTGCGGCATTCTGGTGTTCCGCAAGATCATTAAGATACATATCTAGGAATTTTCTATGGTAATGCTCATCGCCATCGGATTCTTTGGATTGATCACCGCGATTGTGTATTTCGTGATCGCCTCGCGTGCGCCAATCGAAGAAGACGCCATCCAGCGCCGCTTGGAAAATATCGGTCTGCAAACCACCGAATCACGGGTTCAAGTGCGCCTTCATGATACGGAGGAGAGCACGTTCTGGGAACGGGTCGCCAGCTTCTTCTTTGGCGATCGCGAGTTGCCGGAACGGTTTAATTTGGTTAGCCGCCGTTTGCATCAAGCGGGTTACCGTGGCAATCGCGCCGTGCGAATTTTTTGGGGACTGAGGATTTTCCTCGCCATTGCAATGGCGTTCGGTGGTATGTTCATGGCGTTAACATCCGGGGCCGCCATGAGCGACTTTCTTTTGCTTAGCGTTGTTGGGGCGGCAGTAGGCTACATGCTTCCGTTCATAACCGTGCTCCGTAAATCTCGCGCCCGTGTGAGGGAGATGCGTGAAACGCTTCCCGACACATTGGATTTGATCGTGGTCTGTGTCGAAGCGGGCATGGGAGTGGATGCTGCCTTGAACCGGGTCGGAAGAGAGCAAAACTCGCAACAACTCGCTTTGGGCGAAGAACTCGTGCTGACAACGCAGGAGATGCAGGCTGGCGCTGTGCGCAAAGATGCATTTCTTCGTCTCGCGGATAGGGTAGGGCTCGATGAGTTTCGCGCTCTGGTAACCTTTCTGACGCAAACCGAGGAAATGGGCGGAAGCATTGCGCGTTCTCTGCGCGTCTACGCGGAAACGATGCGCGACAAGCGCAGTCAGGCGGCGGAAGAAGCCGCGCGCAAGACGGTTATCAAGTTGATTTTTCCACTGGTCTTTTTTATTCTCCCGGCCATTTTCATCATCTTGCTCGGACCTCCAGGGTTGGGGGTTGTCGAGATGCTCTCGAATCCTTTGTAAAGGCGGTTTTGGTGCCGGTAATCAATTTGACGAAAGAGACCTGGCTCGCCACCAAAGTCCGCAAAGCGGACAACTTTCTCACGCGCCTGGTGGGACTGTTGAAGCGGACCAATCTCGGACCTGAGGAAGCCTTGTGGCTGATGCCGAGCCGTGGTATCCACACCATCGGCATGAAGTTTCCGATCGATGTGATCTTCTTGAATCGATCCCACAATGTGGTTGGTTTGATGGCTGGCTTGATGCCCAACCGGATCAGCCCGATTCACTTCAACGGCTATAGCGTGCTCGAGTTGCCGAGCGGCACGATCAAAAAATCGCGAACCGAGATCGGCGATCAGTTTGAAATATCACTGGTGGAGAAGTCTGAAATCGACGATTTGAAGGACACGCGCCTCAGTCAGATAGGGTAAATCCCAGGAGGACCGGTTTCACTTCGAAGTCATTTCCGGGGTGAAGACCATGAAAACGAGAAGCAGATACTGGACACTGTTCGATCGCCTTTTCCGTCTAATTAAGAACTCTTCTCGCCGTACCGATTGCGCCGGCCAAGCCTTGGTCGAATTCACGCTGTGTTTTGTTCTACTTATAGTTATCGCCTGGATTCCGGCTGACTTCGGTTTGATGTTCTACACCGGCCACATTGGGCAGAACGCTGCCCGTGAAGGGGCCAGGGTTGCCGCCGCCGATCCCACGCTGCCGACGACCTCGCAAACCTGCACCTATCCATGCGCGAGCGGATCGGATGTCATGCAGCGCATTTCCAACCGTGTCGCGGCGGGATTGATGGCGAGCGGCGCGATCATCGACCTGGCCAACTTCGGTTCCGTTACCACCTGCGATCGCGAGGTCGAGGTCAGAGTCAGGCAGACCTACTATCCGACATTCTATAAAATCCTGCGCTTTATGAGATTCAGCGTACCGGACTCCGTGCTTCTGGATCGCAGAGTCAGAATGCGCTACGAACATCAATGCTAGTAGGCGAGGGAACTCGTTGAGGTTGAGACATGAATCGCCGAGGCCAAAGCATAGTCGAACTCACGCTCATTACACCACTTCTCTTGGTTGCACTATACGTTCCGTTCGATTTTGGGGTGTCGCTCTATGCAGGTTACCTAACACAAAACGTAGCCCGAGATGGCGCTCGGAGAGCCGCCACGACTGATGGAATGACAAACGCCGAGGCGGCTGCTCTTGCGACTCAGATGGCGACCAAGTTGCCGGCTTTTCTGGTGTCGGGATCCACGCCTAAGCGCGTTACGGTGAAATATTATGCCACCGGAGCCAATTGCATGCAGAGTGTCGAGGTTGTCGCGCAAGGAACATATAATTTCTTTTGGTATCGCTTCCTTGAGTTGCTTCGCCTGGCCTCCTCGAGCGAATTGCCAATTGTACGCACAACAAAAATGCGTTACGAGTTTCAACCCGACAGCAACAGCTCAGCTTGCAGCACCACAGCAACGGCAACAGGCCAGTCCTGAGCCAGAAATGGCGGTGACACTATGCAAAATTTAACTAATGAACAAGGGTCAGTTCTTGTTTTTATAACGTTGATGATCGTTATTCTAATGGTCATGGTTGGCTTCGGGCTCGATACGGGCTTCATGACTTATACCCGCAACACCGGCCAATCGGCGCTTGACGCTGCAGCTCTGTCCGCGGTCAGCGGGTTGCCCGACGCCCGGCGAACCAACAGCGATGCGCCGGTCAACAACCGGGCTGTGGTTTACAACTCGGACAATAATTATGTGACCAGCAACCAAAATCCGATCGCATCCACGAATGTCAGCTATGTGACCTACGACTTTTCGACCGGCGCCATTGCCTATGGCGTTAGCCGCAATGCCGCGAACGGTGTGCGCGTAGCAATGGAGAGCGCTAACAACGACCCGCTCCAGGCGCCGGCATTCCTAACGCCACTCCTGAAACTCATGGGCAAGTCGGCTTCTGCCAGCAATCCTGTCAGTGTCAGCGCGGTTGCAACAATCCAGGCGAGACCGGCCATTCCGATCGCGCTGTGGGAAACCCAATGCGGGGTTGGAAACCCTCCACAAACGGACGTGAAAATCGAGATGCAGCATCCCGATCAAACTGATACCGGGGAAAATGCCTGTTGGACGACATTCTTTGATTGTTCTTCAGGCGCGCCCGACATCAAGGGGGGGTTTACCACCGCCTCGACTTGTTCGGGCTCCGGCATAGACGGAAATATTACCATCGGGTCATTGATCTGTCAGAACAAAGGCCAAGTGAATACCGTTTTGGGCGCAGCACAAGATTTCTTTTTGGACACGCCTGCTAACTTTGGGCAATGGTGGATCATCCCTGTGCTATCGGGTGGAGGTAACTGTTCTCCGACAAACCCGACCGCAGTCAAGGACTTTGCCAAGATTAGAGTAACGAAAGTCGATAAGACCGGGAACCCTAAATATATTCAAGCCGATATACAGTGCGGACAATCGCTCAATGCACTTGACGAAAGCCTCTGCTTCAGCCACCGACTGGTGAGAGAACCGACGAAGGGATATTGATTATTGTCGGATCGCCGACGGCGCGACATTCTTGTTGGTTGTGAGCCTTGGCCTTGGCGGCTAAGGGAACCGGGTGGAAGACCCAGTAATTAATTAGATGGTAGCCCTAGTTGCCTCATATCTTGGGATCACTCTTTAGCTGAGGAATTGCCTAGCAAAGCTACGTTACCTGAATTTTTTCCGAATGCACAGACTGGTTTACCTAGCTTTCAGCGGGTTCGTCACCGTTGCCGTATGGGCTTGCCATTCCGGCGATAACACGCCGAAGCTTGCCGAAGTGGATGGAATCTCCATTACTCAGAGCGACTTGGATCGATCTGCAGGTAAGTCGTTGTCCAATGCGCGGGAACAATTGTACAAGATCGAGCGACAGAAACTTGAGGAGTATATCGGCGCGACCTTGCTTACGCGGGAGGCGCAAACCCGAAAGATTTCTGTATCTACACTCTTGGATCAGGAGGTGAATGGAAAGATCCGGGAGATTACGGAGAGCGAGATACGCCAGTTCTATGATAATAATAAGTCACGCCTGCCTGTCGAATACGATAAGGTTCATGACCAAATTCGGAATTATCTGCGCGATCAAAAAATCGAAAAGCAAAAAATCGAATTTATTGCTGGTCTTCGCGCGAAGGCGAAGGTAACAACTTATCTCAAGCGACCTCCGGTCTCTCGTGTCGAAGTCCCACTCAACGGGGCGCCCGTGCGAGGTGCTCAAAAGGCTGTTGTGACAATCGTCAAGTTCGAGGACTTTCAATGTCCGTTTTGCAAGACCGCGCAACCAACTTTCAGGGAGCTATTGAAGAAATACGACGGTAAAGTTCGTGTCGTTCACAAAGATCTCCCGTTAGAGGAAATTCATCCTCTAGCGCGACAAGCTGCGGAAGCTGGTCGCTGCGCAGGGGAACAGGGAAAGTTTTGGGAGTATCACGATAAGTTGTACGTAGACTCGCCGAAATTGAGCATGGAAGACTTAAAAAGCGCGGCGAAAGACGTTGGGCTCAATCCTCAATCCTTCGAACAGTGTCTCACAAGCGGAAAATATCGCCCAGCGGTGCAAAAAGATATTAATGACGCTGTGCAACTTGGCCTGACCGGAACGCCTGCATTCTTCATCAATGGCCGAGAGATTTCCGGGGCGCAGCCGCTAGAGGCGTTTTCCGCGATAATTGACGAGGAGCTGGCGCAGGTTCACTAAGCTTTCTCTCGCTACTTAACCTTCCATGGCCGATCATGGTGTCTCGCGGCGATTCTGGGCGGTCGCGGTTTTTTTCGGTCTACTTCTGGCCGCCGCGGCGTTCTGGGGCGCGC
>Ga0310810_10008718_pt1 | contig 11700 bp, 10 predicted proteins | sample NCmetagenome_FD_207641 | JGI IMG/M metagenome (GOLD analysis project Ga0310810, IMG submission 207641) | Soil microbial communities from experimental microcosm in Duke University, North Carolina, United States - NC | ecosystem: Engineered > Artificial ecosystem > Soil microcosm > Unclassified ...
ATGTCGGGACTCAAGGTCTGGAAGGAGTACCCGGGCTGGATCTCCACCGGCTACAAGGGCGCGTCCATCTCCGCAGAGGTGTCGCCCGAGCTGTTGGGGGTGGGCTACATCATCGGCCCCCGCATCGCCGGTTACCTGTTCTCGGGCGGATGCATCGCCTACCTCGTCCTCATTCCCGCCATCAAGCTGTTCGGAAGCGGGCTCACCAAGCCGATCTTCGCCGAGACCAAGCTCATCGGCGACATGAGCCCGAGCGAGGTGCGCGCGAACTTCGTGTTCTATATCGGGGCGGGCGCGGTGGCTACGGCCGGCATCATCGCGCTCATTCGCGCGCTGCCCACCATCGTGTCGGCGTTCCGAAGCGGGTTCCAGGATCTTCGCGGCAGCCTGGGCGAGACGGCGACCAGGCTCCGCACCGACCTCGACCTTCCGGTGTGGGTGACCCTGGCCGGCGCGATCGCGCTCGCGCTGCTGCTCACCGCCCTCCCCCAATTGTCGGTGAACCTGCTCGGCGCCATCCTGATCGTGGTGTTCGGCTTCTTCTTCGTCGTGGTGTCGTCCCGTATCACGGGCGAGATCGGGGTCAGCGCCAATCCGGTCTCCGGCATGACCATCGCCGCCCTGATCGGCACGACGGCGATCTTCCTGCTCATCGGCTGGACCGGAGTGGACCACCGGGTGGGGGCCATCTCCATCGCCGGGGTCATCGCCGTGGCCGCCAGCAACGCCGGGGCGACCAGCCAGGATCTCAAGACTGGCTTCCTGGTGGGCGCCACGCCGCGGCGGCAGCAGCTCGCCATCATCGTGGGTGCGGTGACTTCGGCGCTCGCGGTCGGCTGGACCCTCACCCTGCTCAACAACACCTACACCACCATCGTCCCGGAGCCGCACCCCGGCATCGCGCTCGAGGCCGCCGCGCCCGGCGCCGAGACCCGCTCGGTGACCTCGCTGGGCGAGCGGATGCGGCACGACGGGCACGAGTACGACGTGATGCGGGTCAACCTGCCGACCCAGGGGATCCTGCCGGGCAAGTACCTGGTGGATCCCGCCACCCACGAAGTGGCCTACCTGGTGGATCCGGGCATCGGCGGGCGGATCCGCGAGCTGAACGGCCGGCCCATCACCAAGCTCGACTCGCCCAAGGCCACCATCATGGCGCTGGTGACCGACGGCATCCTGACCCAGAAGCTGCCGTGGGGGCTGGTGCTGATCGGCGTCTTCCTCACCTTCAGCATCGAGCTGATGGGACTTCAGTCGCTGCCGATCGCCGTGGGCGTCTACCTGCCGATCTCGACGTCGGCCTCGATGTTCGCCGGTGGCGTGGTCCGCTGGCTGGTCGAGCGGCGGGCCCGGGGTGCCGCCCAGTCCATCGCCGAGGTCGAGTCCGGACCCGGCGTCCTCTTCTCGAGCGGGCTCATCGCCGGCGGGGCACTGGCCGGCGTGGCGATTGCCGGGGTGGCGGCCGCGCTGGTGAAGCAGGCGGATGCCGCGCAGGTGCCGGCCGCGGACTATCTGGCGCACGTCGCGGGACTGCAGTCAGGGCTCGGCGCGTTCGCCACCAACGACCTGGTTGCCCTCGCGGTGTTCGCGTGCCTCGGCGCGGCGCTGTACCGGGTGGCGAGCCGCTGAGCTCGCCAGTGACCGGGTCCTTGACCTAGCGAGCGCCGATGCGGGTCGTGACCCTGCTCCCGGGCGCGACCGAGATCGTCGCGGCGCTCGGAGGTGGCGCGCTGCTGGCCGGCGTCTCGCACGAGTGCGACCATCCCGCCTGGGTGCGAAGCCTCCCCCGACTCACGTCCACCCCGCTGGATCCGTCCCTGCCCAGCGGGGCGATCGACCTCGAGGTACGCCGCCTCCACGAGGCGGGACGTGCCGTCATCCAGGTCGACGCCGACGCGCTCGCGCGGCTGGCGCCCGACCTGGTCATCACCCAGAATCTCTGCGAGGTCTGTGCGGTAGCGGACGGAGCCGTGCATCGGCTGGCCGACGTGATGCCGTGCCCGCCCCGGATCCTCTCGCTGACCGCACGCACCGTCGGCGGGGTGCTGGAGGACATCCGCCGGGTGGGACGGGTACTCGATCTGGCGGCGGATGGTGACGAGCTCGCCGCCGGGCTCCGAAACCGCCTGGACCGGCTGGGCCGCCGCCAGGCGTCGGCTCGCCGACGAGTCCTGTGCATCGAGTGGCTCGAGCCGCTCTTCCTGGCGGGGCACTGGGTGCCGGAGCTGGTCGAGGCCGCCGGCGGCACCGATGTCGGCGCCCGGCCGGGGGCCCACTCGGCCCGGACGACGTGGGCGGAGGCCGCGGCGCTTCGGCCCGACCTCATCGTGATCATGCTGTGCGGCTTCGGGGTCGAGCGATCGCGAGAGGAGCTCGACCTGGTGACCGACGGCCCCGCACTCGCTCTGCTCGGCTCGGCGCCGGTGTGGCTGCTGGATGGCAACGCGTACACGTCGCGTCCGGGCCCCAGAGTGGTGGACGGCGCGGAGCGGCTGCAGTCCGCGATGGCCGGTGCGGAGCGCCCTGGGCTGGTGCGCTGGAGTCCCCGGCGGTGACGGTCTCCCTCGAGCGCGTGGTGAGCGGGCAGCCGTTGGTCGAGGTCCGTACGTTGTTCGAGGAGTACGCGGCGTCGCTCGACGTCGATCTCTGCTTCCAGGGCTTCTCGGCCGAGTTGGCGGGCCTCCCGGGCGACTACACGCCGCCGTCCGGATGTCTGCTGCTGGCACGGGTGGACAGCCACACGGCTGGCTGCGTCGCGATGCGACCGCTGGAGCCCGGTCTGTGCGAAATGAAACGTTTGTACGTGCGGCCAGGCTTCCGGGGAGCCGGCGTCGGCCGAAGTTTGGTCGAGGCTGTTGTGGACGCCGCGCGGACGGCGGGACATCGCTCGATGCGGCTGGACACCCTGGCGACGATGGCGTCGGCGCAGACGCTGTATCGCTCGCTCGGATTCCGGCCGATCGCGCCGTACCGCCATAACCCTGTTCCCGGCACCACATTCCTCGAGCTGACGCTGCGCGCCGCCGAGGGGTAGACAAGCGAGCGCGTCGCCGCGACCTTTGTCGCTCTTCTCACCGCCATGACCATGACGCCTGAGTCACTCGTCTTCCTGAAATCCCTGCTCGACACGCCCGGCCCTTCGGCATTCGAGGCCGCGCCGGCGCGCGTGTGGCGGGCCGAAGCGCAGCGCTTTGCCGATGACGTGCGGGCCGACGTGGCGGGCAACTCGTTCGCCACGCTGAACGGCCAGGGGCGCCCGCGGGTCATGTTCGCGGGGCACATCGACGAGATCGGCATCATGGTGACCCACCTCGACGATGACGGCTACGTCAGCTTCGACACCATCGGTGGCTGGGACCACCAGGTGTTCGTGGGGCAGCGGGTACGGCTCCTGGGGCGGCAGGGGGACGTGGTCGGCGTGGTCGGCAAGAAGGCCATCCACCTGATGGAGAAGGACGACCGGGAGAAAGTCTCCAAGGTCGAGGATCTCTGGATCGACATCGGCGCCACCAGCCGGGCGGAGGCCGAGCGGCAGCTTCGCATCGGCGACCCGGGCGTCCTCGCCGCCGGCGTGCTCGAGTTCCCCAACGGCCGGCTGGTGAGCCGATGCATCGATAACCGCATCGGCGCCTTCGTGGTGCTCGAGGCGCTCCGGTTGCTCTCGGCGGATGCCCAGCGCACCGGTGCGGCGGTCACCGCCGTTGCCACGACGCGCGAGGAGATCGCCGCCATGGGTGGCGGCGCCCGCTCCTCCGCCGCGACGCTCGAGCCGGACGTCGCCATCGTGATCGACGTGACCCACGCGACCGACTATCCCGGCATCGACAAGCGCAAGCACGGCGACTACCGCCTGGGCGGCGGCCCGGTCTTGTCGCGGGGCGCGTCGGTCAGCGAGCTGGTCTTCGAGCGGTTGGCCGCCGCGGCCGAGGCGGAGAGCATTCCCTATGCCATCGAGGCCGCGGCCCGCGACACCCATACCGACGCGGAGGCCATCTTCAATGCGCACCGCGGCGTGGCTACGGCGCTCGTCTCGGTGCCCAACCGGTACATGCACAGCCCCAACGAGATGATCGTGCTGGAGGACCTCGACCGCACCGCCCGTCTGCTCGCCGCCTTCGTGCGCCGTCTCCCTCCCGACACCGACTTCGTGCCGCGCTGAGCGCGGCGGGATATTCTTCCAACGTATGTCCGCACGCCGCTCGCTCTCCGGCCTCACCGCCGTGCTCGCATTCGCCGCGCCCCGCCTCGGCGCCCAGCAGATGGGGACGGCCACCCACGAGGTGGTGCGCCCGGTGCCGCCCCCGGTGCTGCCGTTGGATGACATCCGCTTCCTGAGCGACGATCGGCTGGACGGCCGGATGACCGGCAGCCCCGGCGCCGATACCGCCGCGGCCTATCTCGCGCGCCGGTTCAAGGCCGTGGGGCTGCAGCAGGCGGCCGGGGGGTGGTACCAGACCTTTCCGATCTCGCGCGACGCCCCGGTGGCCCAGCACGCGCATGTAGCGGGCCTCACCGGGCGCAACGTGATCGGCCTGCTGCCGGGCCATGACCCCGTGTTGCGGAACGAGACGGTCATCGTCGGCGCGCACTACGACCACCTGGGCCTGGGCGGGTTCGGCAGCCTCGACCCCGACAGTACCGGCAAGGTGCACAACGGGGCCGACGACAACGCGTCCGGCGCGGCGATGCTGATCGAGATCGCCCAGCGGCTGGCGGCGGCGCCGCCGGCGCGGACGGTGGTGTTCATCGCGTTCAGCGGCGAGGAGCTCGGCCTGCTGGGCTCGGCGTATTACGTGAAGCAGCCGGTCTATCCGCTGGCCACGACGCTGGCGATGATCAACCTGGACATGGTGGGGCGGCTGCGGCAGAAGCGATTGATCGTTTACGGCTCGCGCAGCGCCAAGGAGTTTCCTAAGCTGCTCGACTCGCTCAACTGGTACGCCGGATTCGACCTCAAGGCCCAGGGCGACGGGTATGGGCCCAGCGACCAGTCGTCGTTCTACGCGGCGGGCCGCCCAGTGCTGCACTTCTTCACCGACCTGCACGAGGACTACCACCGGACGACGGACGACTGGCAGAAGATCAACGTCGAGGGATTCGGCCAGGTGGCCACCTTCGTGACCGGCGTAGTGACCGCGCTGGCCAATCGCCCCACCCCGCTCACCCTCATGCCGGCGGCGACGTCGCCGCCGGCCAGCGGCGCCCCGGCCATGCCCGGCTACGGCGCCTACCTCGGTACCGTACCCGACATGACCGACAGCCCGGGCGGCGTGCGCCTCCTGGGCGTGCGCGCGGGGAGCCCCGCGGAGAAGGCGGGCCTCCGGGGCGACGACATCATCACGAGGATCGGCGACATGAGCGTGTCGGACCTGGAAGCCATGACGGAAGCGCTCCGGAGCCATCATCCGGGCGACACGGTGAGCGTGGTCGTGCGCCGGGGCGCCCAGACCACCACCCTGCGCGCCGTCCTCGGCGAGCGGGGGGGCTGAGATGGCGGTGCTCGACGCCGACCGGGTGATCGCCACGCTGCGCGGGGCGTTCGCGCGGGACGTCGGCCGGGTGGAGCTGCTGCGCCTGGCGGCGGAGAAGATCCGCGCGGCGGGCCCGCCGTACACGTCCGTCTACCTGTACATGCTGCACAGCGAGGAGCTCGTGCTCGAGGCCCACGCGGGTAGGGACACCGAGCATACCCGCATCGCGGTGGGTCACGGCGTGTGCGGCACGGCGGTGTCCACGGGCGAGGACCAGAACGTGCCGGACGTGCGCGCCATCTCGAACTACATCGCGTGCAACACCTGGACCCGCTCCGAGCTGGTGGTGCTCATCCGGCGCGGGGCGGCCATCCTGGGGCAGATCGACGTGGACAGCGACGTCCCCGACCCGTTCACTGCGGCCGAGGAGGCGGAGGTCAGGAAGGTGGCGGACGCGCTGGCCGTGCTGCTTTGAGCCCGTGACCGGTGCCTGACGCGGTGGAAGGCCGCACCGAAACGGTCCGCGTCCCTGGCGCGGACCTGTTCGTACGGCGGATCGGGTCCGGCCCGCCCGTCGTCGTCCTCCACGGCGGCCCCGGTGCGGACCACGAGTATCTCCGGCCGGGGTTCGACGCCCTCGCGGACGGGCGCGAGGTACTCTACTACGACCAGCGCGGCGGCGGCCGCTCCCCGGTCCCGCGCGACGTGCCGGTCGGCTGGATCGAGCAAGTCGCCGACCTCGAGGCGCTGCGCCGGCACTGGGGGCTGGAGCAGCTGACCGTCGCCGGGTATTCCTGGGGCGGCCTGCTCGCGCTGCTGTATGCGCTCGAGCACCCGGGACGGGTGGGGCGCCTGGCCCTGGTCTCGCCGGCGCCGACGTGGCGGGCCGCGCGCGGGCGATTCGAGGCGACCTTCGCCCGGCGCAACATGGACCCCGCCTTTCAGGAGGAGCGCCGGCTCCTCCGGGAGAGCGGATTGCGGGAGCGCGATCCGGCCGCGTTCCAGCAGCGCATCTTCGAGCTGTCCGTCGCCGCTTACTTCTTCGATCCGTCCCGCGCCCGCGACCTCACGCCCTTCCGGGTCGTCGCCCGCACCCAGCAGGAGGTGTGGCACAGCCTGGGCGACTACGATCTCCGGCCCCGTCTCCCCGCGCTGGCCGGCACTCCGACCTTCGTGCTCCACGGCGAGGACGATCCCATTCCGATCGAGACGGCCCGGACGACGGCAGGGCTGCTCGGGGCCGAGTTCCATGCGGTCCCGCGCTGTGGGCACGTCCCCTACGTCGAGGCCTTCGAGACCTTCCGCAGCGTCGTGGGCGGGTTTCTCTGAGGCCGGGCCGGCCGGACCCTCGGCCGACCCCGGGCGGCTATCTTCCCACCCATGTCCCGCCCTACCCCGTTCGACCTCGTCTTCTCGCGCACCGCGGAGACGGTCTTCCCCAGGATTCACACTGCGCTCGAGCGGGCCGGTCACGACCCGGCGGACCGGGACGCGTTCCTGCTTCTGCCGGACGTCGTCTCGCTCCTCCATGACCTCCGGCCGGAGGAGGGTCTGGGCGAGGGGATGGACCAGCTGGTGGCCCTGGTGCACCACGCCTATCTGCTGTGGGACGCGGGGGCGCTGACCCTCCCGCTCACCGCTGAACGGCTCTCGACCTTGCTCGAGGCCCCGTCGCCGGCGTCGCCGGCCCCGGGCGAGCCGCCCCGGGCCTACTACGCCCAGCTGCAGGACCGGCAGGTGTGGGCCCGGGTGGTGGACGACCTGCCGGCGGAGCCGATGGACGGCTGCTTCGTCCACAGCACGGGCGCCGAGCTCAGGGTGCTCGGCATCTTCGGCATCCGGCCGGAGCGGGAGGGGTTCAGCGCCGTCGAGACCGCGGGGCCGAGGCCGAGCGCGCTCGAGCGGCCCGACGGCAGCCCGCTGTTCTCGCCGGTGCTCGCGGGCGGACAATCGGCCGGCCTCTACTCCATCGTCGGCGGCGAGGAGCTGCTCGAGCTAGGATGGCGTACGCGCGCGCTGGCCAACACCCTCTCGTCTCCCGATCGATGACCGACGCCGTCCGCAGCTTCATGGACAAGAAGGCGGTGGCCCAAGTCCTCGAGCAGATCGCCGCCTTCCTGGAGCTCAAGGGCGAGAACCAGTTCAGGATCCGCGCCTTTCGCACGGCGGCGCGGGCGGTGGGCAGCTTCACGGGTGACCTCCGGGAGGGCCTCGAGGAGGGAACGCTGGCGGCCACGAAGGGGGTCGGTCCCGCCACCCTGCAGATCGTCTCGGAGATCGTGGCTACGGGCCGGGCCAGCCTGCTCGAAGAGCTGCGCGAGCAGATCCCGCCCGGCCTGGTGGAGATGCTCGCGATCTCCGGCCTCGGCGTTGCCAAGATCCGGCAGATCCACGACGTGCTCGACATCGACTCGGTCCCCGAGCTCGAGGCCGCGGCGCTGGACGGCCGCCTGGCCAAGCTCCCCCGCTTCGGGCCCAAGACGAGCGAGAACATCCTCAAGGGCATCGCTTACCTCCGCCATGCGAGCGCGTACCGCCTGCTGCATCACGCCTCGGACGAAGCGGAAGGCCTGCGCGCGGCGCTGGAACGGATGCCAGGCGTGGTGCAGGCGGTCGTCGCCGGCGACGTCCGCCGCCGGGCCGAAGTGGTGCGGGACCTCGTGCTGGTGCTGGCGGCGGAGGTAGCGCCGGGCGAGCTGTTCAAGCGGCTGAGCCAGCTTCCCGGGGTTCACGAATTCGCCGGCCAGGACGACCGGCGCGTAACCCTCCGCTTCGCCGGCGGCGCGAGCGCCCAGATCGTGGTCACGACCGCGGTGAACTTCGGCGCCGTCCTGGCCCAGGCCACCGGCTCGGAGGCGCACCTGCGCGACCTGGCGGCCCACGCGGCCGCCCGGAATTTCGCCCTGACCGGCGCGGCGCTCTGGCGGGGCAGCGCGTTCGTGCCCACCCCGGACGAGCGGACCTACTATGACGCGCTCGGGCTGGACTACATCGAGCCCGAGCTGCGCGAGGGCCAGGGTGAGGTCGCCGCCGCCGCTGAGCGCCGGCTCCCACGCCTGCTCGAGCAGAGCGATCTCCAGGGATTGCTGCACTGCCATACCCGATACTCCGACGGGTCCAACACGATCGAGCAGCTGGCGCTCGCCTGCCGCGACGCGGGCTACCGCTACGTGGGGATCACGGACCACAGCCAGGCCGCGGCCTACGCCGGCGGTCTGCGTCCCGACGACCTGGCCCGTCAGGCCGACGAGATCGACGCGGTCAACCAGGGGCTTGAGGGCATCCGGGTGCTCAAGGGCGTCGAGGCGGACATCCTGCAGGACGGCCGCATCGACTTCGAGGACGCGGTGCTGGCCCGCCTCGATTTCGTCATTGCCTCGATCCACACCCGGTTCAACATGGGCGAGCGCGAGATGACGGCCCGCATCCTGGCCGCGATGGACAACCCGAACCTCACCATCCTCGGGCATCCGACCGGCCGGCTGCTGCTCTCGCGCGACCCCTATGGCCTCGACCTGGACGCCGTCGTCGAGAAAGCGGCGGCCACCGGCGTCGCGCTCGAGATCAACGCCGACCCGCACCGGCTCGATCTCGACTGGCGGGCCGTCCGGCACGCCCGCGCCCGGGGGGTCGCGATCTCGATAGGCGCGGATGCCCACAGCGTCGCCGGCATCGGCAACGTGGGGTACGGCGTGGGCATGGCGCGGAAGGCCTGGCTGGGTGCAGCCGACGTCCTCAACGCGCAGCCGGTGGACGAATTCCTGGCGCGGGCCGCAAGGCGGAGTGGATGAAGGCTCCGGCCCGCCGCCTTCGGCGGCCTCGCCCACGGCGCACGCGCGACGCGCCCCAGCGGGCGCCGGAGATCCTCGCCCGGTTGCGGGCTGCCTACCCCGATGCCCGCTGCGCCCTCGAGCACCGCAGCGCCTTCGAGCTGCTCTGTGCCACGATTCTCTCCGCGCAATGCACCGACGCGCGGGTGAACCTGGTGACGCCGACGCTGTTCGCGGCCTATCCGACGCCCGAGGCGCTGGCGCGCGCGCGTCCCGAGGACGTCGAGGCCATCATCAAGTCCACCGGGTTCTTCCGGAACAAGACCCGGAGCCTGATCGGCATGGCGCAGGCCCTCGTGGCCGACCATGGGGGTGAGGTCCCTCGCACCATGGAGCAGCTCCGAGTGCTCCCAGGGGTCGGTCGCAAGACGGCCAACGTGATCCTGGGCAACGCGTTCGGCCTCAACGAGGGGATTACGGTCGATACCCACGTGGCCCGGCTGAGCCGCCTGCTCGGCCTCACCGGTCACGACGATCCAACGAAAATCGAGCACGACCTCATGCCGCTGTTTCCTCGCGAGACCTGGGGGCTGCTCTCGCATCTGCTGATCTTTCACGGCCGCCGGGTGTGTATCGCCCGGCGGCCCCGTTGCGGTGAATGCGTGGTCTCGGACCTTTGCCCCTCTTCCCTGGTCTGAGGGCCGGCGGGGCAAGGAATTTGCTCGTGGGGGCGTCGTGCATCACGGTTGGCTCGCGTGCCGGCATCTATGTTGTCGATCGCTCGTGGCGGCCCCACCGCCAGGCCGCCGGCATGGTGCAGCGAAAGTAATTAGAGCAAAAACACTTAGCGTGTCATGGAGTGCGGCGTGACTGAGCCCTACGACACATCCGCGCCCGGAGCCGCCGTCGCCCCGGCTCCCCGCGCCCGCCGGCCCTGGGACCCCCGGCCCGGGAGGTCCGCGATGAGTCCCGCGGATCCCCCGAGCCGCCGCATCCTGGTGGTGTCGCCCCAGCCGTTTTACCAGGACCGCGGCACCCCCATCGCGATGCGTCAGGTCCTGCTGGCGTTGAGCGAGCTGGGGCGTCAGGTGGACCTGTTGACGTACCCCATCGGCATGGATGTCGAGATTCCGGGCCTCCGCATCTTCCGGTCGGGCAACCCGCTCCGGTTCGAGTCCGTGCCTATCGGGTTTTCCTTGCGCAAGATGGTGCTGGACCTGCCCATCACCGCCGCGCTACGGTCTCAGCTGGCTCGCGAGCGGTACGCCTGCGTGCACGCGGTGGAAGAGGCCGCGTTCCCGGCGGCGATCTACGCCCGCCAGCATGGGATCCCGCTGCTCTACGACATGCAGTCGAGCCTCGCCGAGCAGCTCGGCCAGCTCGGGCCGCTGAGCCTGCGCCCGACGCGGCTCATGCTCGACGCCGCGGAGCGGTGGCTGCTGAACCAGTCGGACGTGGTGGTGACCAGCGCCGGTCTCGCCCCCCGCGTGCGCCGTATGGTGCCCCGGGCGAACGTGCGCGAGTGGCACTTCCCGAGCGCGCCGGCGGCGGCGGACCCCGGAGAGGTGATGCGGTTGCGCCGGAGCCTGGGCATCGGCCCGGGCGGGCGGGTCGTGCTCTACAGTGGGACCTTCGAGCCCTACCAGGGTCTGGCTGAGCTGATCGCCGCGATCCCGCTGGTGCGGCAGCGCGTGCCAGAGGCCACGTTCGTGTTCGTGGGGGCCGAGCGCACGGAGTCGGAGCTGGCCACGGCCGCCGACCACATCGAGTCCGGCGCGCTGCGGGTCGTGGACCGGCAGCCGCGTCATGAGATGCCGGTTTACCTAGCGATGGCCGACGTGCTGGTGTCTGCCCGGGCCTACGGCGGCAATCTTCCGCTCAAGATCTTCGACTATCTCGCCGCGAGCCGGCCGATCGTCGCGACCGATATTCCCACCCACCGTACCGTGCTCTCGGAGGAGCGGGCGGTATTGGTCGCGCCGAGCACCGAGGCGCTCGCCGATGGCATTCTTACGGTGCTGGGGGACCCGGCACGCGCGGCCCGGCTGGCGGCCGCCGCCCGACAGTACGCCAAGACTCATCTCGGGTGGGGTCGGTTCGTGGAGGCGGTCGCCGATCTGTACGACGAGGTGGAACGGCATGCGGTCGCCTGAGGCGGCCCGCCGGACCGCGTCGGTCATCATCCCCGCCCGCAACGAAGCCCGCACCATCGCGCGGCTGGTCCGGGCCGTGCTGGACCAGGCTCCGCCCGGCTGGAGCGTCGAGGTCCTCCTGGTGGACGACGGCTCGACCGACGACACCGTGGCCGTCGCGCGCTCCGCCGGGGCCCGCGTGCTCGAGCTCGGCTCGCGGCCGGGCGGCGGGAACCCCGCCATCGGCCGGAACCGCGGCGCCATGGCCGCGAGCGGCGATCCCCTCATCTTTCTCGACGCGGACTGCCTGCCGGCCGCCGCCTGGCT